>Ga0075479_10000203_pt1 | contig 23721 bp, 15 predicted proteins | sample DEB08_DNA_8_FD_76341 | JGI IMG/M metagenome (GOLD analysis project Ga0075479, IMG submission 76341) | Aqueous microbial communities from the Delaware River and Bay under freshwater to marine salinity gradient to study organic matter... | ecosystem: Environmental > Aquatic > Marine > Coastal ... | reverse complement strand
GTGCTCATCGTGCATGCTCCTGAAGCCGAATCGTCCTTCTTGGAGGAAGGCCACGGCCTCAACCGCACCGTGTTTGCGTGGAACACCTTCGTGCTGTTGACTCCCGAACCGATGAACGGCAGCCTGTTTGACGTCCTCGATGCCGTGGTGGGCGAAGAACGCTGTTTCGTGTCACGTGGCGATGCTTCGGGCACCCACATGAAGGAACAAACCCTCTGGCAGGCGTGGGCTGATTCTGGTCGCGGCACCCTCGTTGAAGACCGCTCTGGCGTGCATCCGGAAGGGGAATGGTACCTGTCCATCGGCCAAGGCATGGGGGCAGCGATCACGATGGCCGATGAGAAACGATGCGTCACGCTGAGCGACCTTGGAACCGCGTTGTTCCGGGCGGAGACGGTGGATTTGACGCTTCAGCGCTTCGAGGACGAGGTGATGGTCAACCCCTACAGCATCATTCCCCTCGACGGCCCACATGCTGAGGAAGCGGGCGCTCTTCGGTCCTTTTTGCTCACAGAAGGGGTGGCGTTGATCGAAGCCCACACCGTTTCTGGCGAACCCATGTTCACGCCCGGTCAACCCTGAGGTTCACCGAGCATGAGGGCCGCTGTTTCGCTGCCTTCGTCCACCTCACGTCCGGCAGCAAGGAGCATCCGCCGGTCGCCCATGCGCCTGGCTTGAGCCAGGTTGTGGGTGGCCAGGACCACCACGGCTCCTTCGTCCGCCGCACGGCGCACCACAGCCTCAGCGGCCAAGGTTGCGTTCAGGTCCAGTCCGGAGGTGAATTCGTCAAGGATCAGCACCGAGGGTGTTAGCGCGAGGGCCCGTGCGAGGCTGACACGCTGGCGCTCACCGCCGGAGAGCACCCCTGCAGGGCGCCCCTCCACGCCGTCCAAACCCAACGGTTTGAGCAGGCCCAAACGCTCAGGGTGAACCAACTCAATCTCTGCAGCAGGGTTCGACGTGAGCATCACGGGATGCTGAGCCACGCGACCCACACCCCCCTTTCCTCGGTGGACGGGTACGCCTTCAACGTCGGGCAACAGTCCGGCAATGGCTCGAAGCAACGTTGATTTTCCCGCACCCGAGGCCCCCATCACCACGAGGATTTCACCGCCACGAACCACGACGTCTTCCAAGTCCAACACCGTCACGCCGTCACGCGTGACCGTGATGCGGGGCCACCGGTGCCCCTCGTGACCGCTGGCCACGGCAGCGGGAAGTTCCGCGGGCGTGCTGCTGGCCCCACTTCGTGGTCGCACCATGCGCAATCCCTCGATCAGAAACATGGCCGCAAGCGCCAGCAGCAACAGCAAACCGCCTTGGGTCACGGCAGCGGCAAGATCCCCTCTGCTGGTTTCCAGGACGATGCTGGTGGTCAGCACGCGTGTTTGGCCGGCGATGTTGCCTCCGACCAACAGGACCGATCCGACTTCGGCAATGGCTCGACCAAAGCCCAACGCCACGCCGTTGAGCACTCCGCGCCACACCAATCCCACTTCGATGCGCAACCTGTTCCGCGCATCAAGGCCGAGCAGGTCAAGCGCCTCTCTATGGCCCTCCGTGATTGCGTCAAACGCCGACCATGTGCCGCCCCAAATCAACGGGAGGACCAACAGGGTCTGGGCGAGGATCATGGCGGGAACGGTGAACAGCAGGTCCAATTCAGACAAAGGTCCACGGTTTGAGAGCATCAAATACACCAGCACGCCGACCACAACGGGAGGCAACCCGTAGAGCGTGCGGACCACCACCCTGAGGCCATTTAGTCCGCCCCGCCGTGCACATTTCGCTCCGATTGGAATTCCGATTAACGAGGCGAGCAGGGTCGCGGAACCGCTGGTCAGGAGGGTGGTTACCACGATGGATGCCATGGTGCCCCCCGCCTGTGCTGGACCGCCCCCGCCATCATGGTGACGGCGGAAGCACCACCATCCTCAAGCGGGACCGGGCCCCCCTTGAGCCATGGACGTGCCCTACTTCGTCGAGGTAAACGAAGCGCGACGCATCGCCTCGGATGCTTTGGCGACGTTGACGCCGTGCGAGGTTGAGCACGTCGCGCTGGGAGCGGCCCATGGCCGCATCCTCGCCACGGACCTGCGATCGCTGGTGGACGACCCGCCCTTCGACAATTCAGCCATGGACGGCTTCGCCGTGCGCGAGTCCGACGTTCCAACGGTACCCGCCACGCTTCCTGTTCAGAACACCGTCGCGGCCGCCGCCCACGAGGACATGGTTCCGCTCCAACCGGGCCATGCTGTCCGCATCATGACCGGGGCTCCGATGCCACCCGGGGCGAACGCCATCCTCCCCATCGAACGCTGTGACGTGGGAGAGGGCGAGGTCACCCTCAACGCCACCGTCCGCACCGGGTTCGTGCGAAAGCAAGGCGAAAACCTCCAGAAGGGCTCCGTTGGCTTGACGGCCGGCGCTTACCTCACCCCCGCCAAAGTCGGATTGTGCGCGACCATGGGACACCCCAACGTTCCCGTGGTCAAGCGGTTGAACGTGGCCGTCATTCCGACGGGGGACGAACTTCGACCTGCGGGTGAACCGCTGCGTCACGGGGAAGTCTACGAATCCAACTCCCACGGCCTCGTCGGATTGGTCCGTGCCATGGGCCATGAGGCAACGCATCACCCCGCCGTAGAAGACACCCTCGACGGCCTCCGAGCTGCACTCGATGCCGCCGCAGCATCGTCGGACATCATCGTGACCTCTGGTGGGGTTTCCATGGGCGAGTGGGACCTTGTTCGTCGCCTGATGGAGGAGGAGGGCGACCTCCGGTACTGGCGGGTCAAGATTCGACCCGGGTCTCCCCCTCTCTTCGGTTTGTGGAAGGGCACGCCCCTCTTCGGGCTCCCTGGAAATCCCGTCAGCAGCCACGTGGTCTTCCGCTTGCTCGTGGCCGATGCCATTCGGTCCTGGACCGGCGCACAAGGGCCTCGCGAAACCACCGTTCGCGCCCGTCTCCTCGATCCGGTCAAGAGCACGAAGGATTGCTTGACGCTGAGGCGCGTGACGGTGACCCTCGAAGACGGAGAGATGGTGGCCCGACAACCCCGTCACCAAGGTTCAGGCAACCTCGAAAGCTTGGCCAGCGCCGATGCGCTGACCCTGCTTCCACCTGGCGCTTCGGGCGAAGCGGGCGAAACCATCGACGTGCTCTTGCTCTGAGCAGGCCAAGGTATCCAACGATGTGCTCGGCCTTCTGTGCGTGACGCCCGACAAGGGCGACGCATCGACATCAATCGAAACGACGACGATGGCACTGGCCGTAACCCGAGCCCACCGTGATGTGGTGGTGTTCTGCGGATTCGACGGCCATGTTTCATCTCCTGTCCAGACGGACGAAAGCAATCGCCGGCCAGAATATTTCAACGTTAAGTGAAATGGGGCACACCGAATCCCACCGGATGCCTCATCCCTCAAGCCCCGATGCCGAAGCATGCCGGGAACGGAGGGCAAGGACGGTGAGACCCTCATGGACGCCCTTCGGCGCATCCATCCCGACAGTTCCACCGGCACCCTCCGGCGCATGCTGACCCAAGGGCGCGTGCATGTGGACGGCACCTCTGTCCACGCCGCGAAAACCGAACTCTCGGCCGGCCAGACGGTGGAGGTGGTGGCCCGGACCACCGCCTCTGAACAGCACCCAGCGCCGATCAAGCGCCCGAAGGGCCCGAAGTTGGACGTGTTGTTCGAGGACGACGCCATTTTGGTGGTTGACAAGCCGGCAGGCCTGTTGTCGGTGGCCACGAACAAACTCGAAGACGACACCCTTCACGGCCGATGCGTGGCGCACGTGCGAGCCCACCACGGCGAACGTGCTTGGGTTCATGTTGTCCATCGTTTGGACCGGGAGACCTCGGGCGTGATGGTGTTTGCACGACACGCCCGCCACAAGGAAGAGCTGCAACGGCAATTCGCCGATCGTGACGTTCACCGCATCTACCGCGCGTTGACCGAAGGGTGTCCCGAAGACCCGCATGGAACGGTCGTCGCCCACCTCGTCGAAGACAGCCACCTGAACGTACGGGAGGTCAAGTCAGGGTTTCGCGGCGCACGAGAGGCCATCACGCATTACCGTGTCCTCGACGAGGACGGGTTGGTGGCCGACGTCGAACTTCTCATCGAAACCGGGCGCCGGCATCAAATCCGTATGGCCATGCGGAAACTTGGCTGCCCGATCGTCGGCGACGCTCTCCACGGCGCCACGGCTGACCCACTCGGCCGGGTGGCCCTGCATGCCTTCGCGCTGGAATTTTTGCACCCTGAGTCCGAAGAACCGGTGCGGTTCGAAGCCCCGGTCCCTTTCTTGACCTGAGCCATAGGCAGGGATTCAAGAACCGTTGACCGAAACTTCCGCTGAGGCCCATGTCGAACCTTGGCGATGCAGGATGGATTGAGGTCCGCGGAGCGCGGACCCACAACCTGCAGGACATCGACGTCCGCCTGCCTCGGGGGTGCTTCGTCGTGGTCAGCGGGGTCTCCGGTTCCGGCAAGTCTTCGCTTGCCTTTGACACGCTGTACGCCGAAGGCCAACGACGCTATGTGGAATCGCTTTCCTCCTATGCACGACAGTTCATCGGACAGATGAAAAAAGCCGATTGTGACGGCATCGAAGGATTGTCTCCGGCCATTTCCATCGACCAAAAGCAAGGTTCGCACAACCCCCGGTCCACGGTGGCCACGGTGACGGAGATCCAGGACTACCTCCGTTTGCTCTGGGCCCGTGTGGGCAAGCCCCACTGTCCTGAATGCGGCCGTGAGGTCGCACGACGGACGGTTCAGGAGATCGTCGATGACGTGCTTTGGCAACTTGAAGGGCACGCAGTGGCCATCTGGAGCCCGATTGTCCGGGCACGAAAGGGAACGCATGCGGACCTGTTCCGCCAACTGGTTGAGCAGGGGTTGTTGGCCGGGCGCGTCAACGGTCACGATGCCGACTTCGAGTCGCCACCCACCCTCGACAAGGCCTACCGGCACGACGTCGATGCCCGCATCGACCGCTTCCGTTGCACGAGGGACCGCCGTCAACGCCTCACAGAAGCCATCGAGCAAGCGCTTCGTCTGGGTTCAGGCAGCGTCCATGTCGAAAGTTTGGAGGCTCCTGAAGACGATGCTGAGTTGAGCGAAGGTAGTCGAGCGCGATCGACGGAATCCGGTCAGACCATCGCTTGGTCCGAGGATTTCGCGTGCCCAGATCACGGCGCGTTCATGCCCGAACTTTCACCTCGCGTGTTTTCCTTCAACTCCCCGCTCGGAGCCTGCCCGGATTGCCAAGGCATTGGGGTGCAACGACGCTTCAGCGAAGACTTGGTCGTCGACGGCACCCTCACCATCGAACAAGGCGCCGTGCTCCCTTGGCGCCAGTCCATGTCACCGGCGTGGTACAAGCGACTGATGATTCAGGTCGCGGACCATTACGGCATTCCAATTCGAACCCCCTTTGACCTCCTCGAGGAGGACCACCGTGACATCTTGATGCACGGCTCAGGATCAACGGTCATCCATTTCCACTTTGAATCCGACAATGGTTCTGTGTACCAAATGAACAGGCCGTGGGAGGGCATCATTGCCCGTTTGGAGAAAACCTACACTGAAACCACCTCTGAACGCACCCGAGCCCGGCTGATTTCCTGCATGACGGACCTGCCGTGCCCTGCGTGTGCCGGGGAGAAACTCAACCGCGCCGCACGAAGCGTGACCGTTGGCGGACTTCGCTTGCCGGAAATTTCGATGGCTGCGGTGCACGAAGCGTTGGCGTTGGTTCGTGCATGGTGGCCCGATGCTGAGGTTGGCCCCCCCGAAGCTTGGGCGGACAGCGCCGAATCCCTCGACGAGCGCAGCCTGTTCATCGGACGCGAGATCCTCAAGGAAATCGAATCGCGCCTGAGTTTCCTCGACAGCGTCGGCCTGGATTACTTGACGCTCGACCGTCGCGCGAACACCCTCTCTGGCGGAGAGAGCCAACGCATCCGCCTTGCCACCCAGATTGGCTCGCGTTTGACGGGCGTCATGTACGTGCTGGATGAACCGTCCATCGGTTTGCACCAGCGCGACAACGCACGCTTGTTGGAAACCCTCCGAGAATTGTCCGACCTTGGGAACACCCTCGTGGTGGTCGAACACGACGAAGACACGCTGCGGCAAGCCGATTGGTTGTGCGACCTCGGCCCCGGCGCCGGTCTGGAAGGTGGAGCCATCGTGGCCAATGGACCACCAGAAGAGGTGATGGCCACGGAAGGCTCGATCACCGGTGATTACCTCGCCGGCCGCCGCAGCATCGCCGTGCCAGAACAACGCATGAAGGCCAAGCGGGGCCGACGCTTGCGCGTCAAAGGCGCCGCACACAACAACCTCCAAGGCATCGACGTGGATGTTCCGCTTGGGTTGTTGACCGCCGTTACCGGCGTGTCCGGCTCAGGCAAATCCTCCCTCGTTTCCGGCATCCTCGCTCCAGCCCTTCAACGGCACCTGCACAACGCGGATGCAACGCCGGGGAAGCACAAGACCATCGACGGCTTGGAACAGGTCGACAAAGCGATCATCATCGACCAATCCCCCATCGGACGAACCCCTCGTTCAAACCCCGCGACCTACACGAAAGTCTTCGATGAAATCCGTGGCCTCTTTGCCAAAACCACCCTGGCGAAAGAACGCGGATACACACCAGGCACCTTCTCATTCAACGTCAAAGGCGGACGCTGTGAAGCGTGCAAGGGCGGCGGCTCCATCAAATTGGAAATGAATTTCCTTCCTGACGTGTGGATCACCTGCGACAACTGCGAGGGCAAGCGCTACACCCGAGAATGCCTGGAAGTCACGTGGAAAGGGAAGACCATCCACGACGTGCTCCAGATGCCGGTCGGTGAAGCGGTGGATTTCTTCGCCAACCACCGCAAAATCCACCGAACCCTTGCCACGCTCTCGGCCGTCGGTTTGGACTACATTCGGCTCGGCCAGCCCGCCACCACCTTGTCGGGGGGCGAAGCGCAGCGGGTGAAGTTGGCCAGTGAATTGCGCCGTCCGCCCAACCGGCACACCGTCTACATCCTGGACGAGCCGACCACCGGTCTTTCCTTCAGCGACGTCCAGAAATTGGTGGACGTGTTGCTTGAACTCCGAGGAAAAGGGCATACGGTCGTGGTGATCGAACACCACCTCGACGTGGTAAAATGCGCCGACCACGTCATCGATTTGGGTCCGGAAGGCGGTGGCCGTGGCGGTACCGTGGTGGCCACCGGTACCCCCGAAGAGGTCGCGACCAATCCAGCGAGCCACACGGGTCGCTTCCTCGCAGAGATGTTGTCCACCCGGTCAAGCCATTGAGCCACGGCAATCAAACGTGATGACGGCTACCGGGCGTCATGCGCAACGCCCTCCTGTTTGCCTTGCTCATGCTCACGGCCCTGACGATGCCCATGGTTCCCGCCGCCCTTGAGGACGGACCAGCCCACCCATCTGCGGCGTGGAACTCAACCGAGACGACCTTCTCAGACGGAAGCACCGAACATTCGAATTCACTCTGTTCTGGTTGCAGTGGCTCCGTCACCTTCGATGCCATGCCGGGTGCAGGCCTCGCAACGGGCGAGGTCAACCTCACCCTCGAACCCGTGCAGGTTTCCGGGCAATCCGTCTACGGGTTTTCGGCCGGCACCCTAACGGGGACGCCAACGAACATGAGCATTGGAAGCAACGGCCTCGCCCTCACGACCACGCTTGGTGGCCCTCCACAATCGGGAAACACCAGCCAGCAGGTTTCCACGGCCGTGCAGTGGACCGGTTTGAACACCTTTGACACGCTACATTTGGTGTGCAATGGAGCCGTGTGCGGGAGCGTGACGGGGACCAACCTGACCATCGTTGCTCGCGAGATCATCCTCGAGGCGGGCACCTCCATTTCGGTGAACGGCGCCGCCAGCAGCGGAACCGGGACGGGGGCATCCACCACCACACCCGCCAACGGACGCAGCGATGGCGCCGGTGGCGGTGGCCATGGCGGTGCCGGTGGTTCCGGTGGCGGGACCAGCGGCGGAAGCGGTGGCTCGACGTACGGGAACGGCACGGAAATGGGCAGTCCCGGAGGCGACGTTTCTGGCAACAGCAACTACGGCGACGCGTACGGCGGCCACGGAGGAGGACTCTTGACCGTCAGGGCCGGCGCCCTGATCGTCAACGGCTCCTTGCTTGCCGAAGGCGCAGGCGGAGACCCAGGCGTCTCACCAAACGGAGGCACGGGAGCCGGCGGCTCGGGCGGTGGCGGTGGTGCTGGCGGCAGCATTGACGTTCAGGTCAACACCCTCAACGTGGGATCAACCGGCGTCATTTCCGCCAACGGCGGCACGGGAGGTGACGGAGAAGACGGTCAGCAAAACGGCGTCGGCTTCGGCATGTACGATGGCGGCGACGGCGGCGGTGGTGGAGGCGGCGGCCACGTGTCCATCCTCACCACGTCGGGTGGCAGCACCTCACTCGGAGCGATCAGCGCGTCTGCTGGAGGTGGCGGCCTCAAGGGCCTGAAGTACGGCACCGGCGTAGACGGCGTGGACGGGAGCGCAGGCTCGGCAGGGACGGTCTCTACTGGAACATGGTCTGGTTATGCCACCGGTTCGTACGCCGCGATGAACGGAGTCTTCGTCGCGGACGCCATCGCTTTCCCTTCGGTCCGCGGTCCTCTTTGGATGAACCACACCGCGAGCGTTCCGAGCAACACCACGCTCGAGGTCTTCGTTCGCACGTCCATGTCGCCGGTTGGAACGTCCGCGCCCGACTGGTCGCCATGGGCCGTTGTTCCGGCCCAGAACACTCCGCTGGGGCGCGCCACGTTCGTCCAACTTTCCTATGCCATGACGCGCAATGCGACTGCTTCGCCGGTGGTGTCCGACGTGATCTTCGATTGGGAACGATGGACCTCACTGGACGGGCTCGCACTGTCGTTGGACGCTCAAACGCTCCCCTCGCCCAGCGATGTTTCCCTCGCCACCACATCGGCCTCACTGGACGTCGCCAACGCGGAGATCGTGTTCAGCCTCCCCGACGACGCCACGCCCACAGGAAACGCACACATGTGGATTGGCTGGTCGCTCACCGACGCAGCCCTCATGCTCGAGCACAGCACGGTCGGGGTGCTGATGGACGTGGACACGGACGTCCACCCTGGCCACGATGTTGTGGTGTCTCCAACCGAACTCGCGAGCATGTTGTCCACGGCTTCGATGCGCACCGCGTCCGATGGACGCGTTTGGCGTGACGTAACCCTCGAGCTTGCTTCGACCACGGCGTTGACCGACCTTTCGCTCTCAGTAGATCACACCGCCATGCCATGGTCCATGCACACCACCTTGGACCTGGCAGCACCGACCAACGCGAGCATCGTCCAGACGTGTGGAAGCGTCTACCTGAGCACCACGTGCGCCGCACTGAGCGATCATGACGTGATCTACAGCACAGGAGCCAACACCGACGACGGCGTGTTGATCTCCCTCGCAGACCCCTCGTTGTCATGGTTGGACGACGAAGCCCCTCGGCTTGACCGGGTCAGCCACCGCTACCAAGGCGTCGAACAACCCCCTGTCCGCTTCGGTGAGCGCACCGTTGTCGTGGTGGAGGACCTCATCGACGAAAGCACGGCAACCGTTGACCTCTGGCTTTCAGCCACCGTTGGTGTTGTCGGCGATTCCAATCACCTCTCCACCTCGTGGAACGCCGGCCTCGGTGGCTGGGTCGTTCCTTTTGACACGGCCGACCACCTTTCAGGCCCCGGCACCATCGACGTCAGTGTACGCATGACCGACGAACGCGGAAACTCGGCCACCTTCCCCTCCCAATACGCCTTCACCGTCCTTCCGAGCATGCCCGAGGTCGCCACACTGGCCATCGAGGCCGACGAAAGCACGGCCTTGCTGGAGGGATCGAGCCTTGCAGGCGTGTGGGAAGGAGACGCGCCGCAGTTCACCTTCCGTGTCACGGATGCAGGACATCGAAGCGACCTTTCGGCCGGGGTGGATCTGACCCACAACGGCATCACCACGACCCGTGCCGCTGCATGGGACGCGGGCGAGGGCGTGTACCTTGCAACCTGGAGCCCCGGCCGAGAAAGCCTTGGTTCTTGGACCGCTGAAGTCCGTCTTACGGAGACCACAGGCCCTGCCGATTCAGACGACGACGGCTTGGTCACAGGCCCCGATGCGACGATTGAGTTGGTGGACAGAACAGCGCCCAGCAACCTGAACCTCGCCGCTCCAACAACCCACGTCCTGGGTGAACCGTTGGTGCTCTCGTCCTCGTGGGACATGAGCCCTGAAGAGCGCGCCATTGCGTCACTGACCGTTTTCGGGCCAACTGGTGATGAAATCGATGTGAAGGGAACCACAGCGAGCATCCAGACCACCCTCAACCACACCGTCTCCGCCTCGAAACTCGTTGAAGGCCTGCACCGCGTTCGCCTCGACGTGCGCGACGAAGGCGGGAACGTGGCCACTCCAATCGAGGTCAACGTCTCCGTCGAAGAGCGCATTGGCGTCGACGGAACCCTCCATGCCACACGGATCAATTCGACGGCCGTCGAAGTGGCGTGGGACTTCCGAACCGACGAAAGCACGGCTCAACTTACGGTACAACTCGACGGCACGGAAGTGCTCACAACATCCGTCCCAGAAGGCGAAGGAAGCCAGACCCTCGACCTCCTCTTGGTGGCCAACGACCTCCTCGCCACCGGTGCACAGCACGCCACCCTCTCGGTCGAACTCTGCCACTACGCGGTCGACGAATGCCTCACGAACACAAGCGTGCTGAACCTCACAGAACTTCAACAGCTCGGGCTTGAAGGAACGTGTTTGACCGATGCGCCGGACGGGAATGCGACCGATTTGCTGGTGTGCCAGATCAGCAACAATGGCCTTCGCCCCGTGGTCCTGACCTGGACCACCTTGGTGGACGGAACGGAAGACGGCTGGACCCTCACGCTTGCACCTGGCGCGCAACGCACCCTTTGGGAGGCCAATCCCGCGTTCGTCATGCACAACGAAGATCACCGTTCAACGGAGGAATGGGGAGTCTCGTGGCACCTCAGCGCAGCCCATGAAGGCGGCCCATCGACGCCCCTCCAATCGGGCGAGTTCACGTTTACACCCCCCGAGGAAAACGACGACGGAGAGGGTGAACAAACCTCTCAGGATGACGGCACAGGCTCTTCGGAACGAGGGCCGATGCTCCTCCTCCTTGGTGCCCTGTTCGCCGTGTTGCTTGCCGTGGTCCCGTTGGTGCTCACCCTCCGAGTGGGACGTAGGCAGACGGAAGGAAGCGACCACGAGAAGACCTTCGAGACCTTGGCGGTTGACGATTCCCCTCCAGCGTCACCAACACCGGTCACGCCGGAAGACCCAGAAGCATCAACCTACCATGCTGATTTGCTTGAACAGGGATACAGCGAAGAAGACGCCACGGCATACACCCGGCAATACTTCCCGTCGTTCCGGTCCTGATTGTGGCTTCCTGCTTGGTTTGGATGATCCGTTCCAACGTTCGAGCCCCCCGCCAATCCTCATTGTCCCTCCCGAGACGGGGCTTCGCGGAAGGGTCGAGCTCCCGGCGACCTCCACACGAATGCGGGGACGACCTCAGCAACACCCGTCGTCACGGGCAGGAGCGGTGACAAAGGCGACGCGATCGACGCCCTCCATCCGCCGAAGTCCCTCAACCACGTCGCGGATGGCGCCCACTTGACCGGACAAGTGAAGGGTATCCACGCAGGTGTGGCTGTCCGTCATGCATGCATGCGTGGACGAGATGAGACCGATGTTGTGCTGGTGACGGAAGTCAGGCAGTTTGTCGCCGACGGTGTGCTGATAATACATCACCAGGGTCCCTTCCACCGATTCTTCACCGGGGCGGTCGACCAAATCTCCACTGGACAGAGCTTCGGCGTAGTGGGTTGCCGCGTCCCGAAGGAAACGGCTTCGGTTCTTGTAGCCCGCTTTCTTCACCAAGGCCTCCATGTCCAAATCATCGTCAACGCTGAACGAGAGCACCTTGGCCATGGTCATACCTGCGGCTTCTGATTAATAACAATCCCTATGAAGGGTATTACGGCGGTTTCGGACATGCTTGGCGTCGCTCTGCTTTTTGCAGCAGTGACGCTGGTCGTCGGTTTGCTTGGCGGATTGCTGCCAACCTCGCTGAACCTCAGTGCAAACGAGCAACGCCTCAGGGCCGCAACGGCGGTGTCTACAGGTTTGCTCTTCGCCTCTGCCCTGCTCGTGGTCATTCCCGAAGGGTTCCACACGGCAGCAGGAGGGCACGATCATGAAGCGAGCGACGAACTTGCCGGCCCAGTGGCCCTGGTCATGTTGAAGCACAACGAAGGGGCCATCACGGCAGGAACGGCGATGAGCGAGATACGAACCATCGTTCATGGCGACGGTCACGGCGAACACAGCGACCATGAGCACGGGGATGACGCGGCCTTCGAGGACCACCTCAAACACGTCATCGCACAATACGATGGAGGACGGGTCAACGCCACGATGGCGATCGCCGACGTCCGCGATTTGTTGAACGATGTCGACCTTCACCACCACGACGACGAGGAAAACGAACTCAGCACCGTGGTGCTCGGGGGGGCCTTGGCGTTGGGGTTCCTGAGCATGTTTCTCTTCGATGCCTTTGGCATCGGTCATGATCATCACACGCACGACCACGGGTCCAACCGCTCGGCCGTGTTTGGCTTGACGCTTCACGCGGCCACAGACGGCTTGGCCATCGGCGCTGCAGCAGCGAGCGGAAACACGGCGGTTGGGCTGTTGATTCTGTTGGCTGTGCTGATTCATAAATTCCCTGGAGCCATCACCCTCGGGGTCTTCAGCCTCAACGACCACGACGACGAATGGGGCGTCTACAAGGACGTGGGGATCTTCGCGGCATCCACGCCCGTGTCCATCGTCGTGGCGTACTTCTTGCTCTCAGGCCTTCCGATGGGATGGATCGGTGTGGCGATGCTCTTCGCTGGCGGCACCCTGCTCTATGTGGCGACCATGGAAACCTTGCCTGACGTGCATCGGCCCGAGACGGAAAGGAGCGACCTCGCCTTCGCCGTGGCCGGATTCATCGCGCTGGCCTCGCTTCTCGTGCTTGCTGAACTGCTTGGTTTGGGGCACGCCCACTGATCAGTGCGTTCGTTTTGGTTGCCAAGGCAGAAAGGCGGTGTGCAGCAGGGCATGGCACGCGCCGCACCAGATTTGCTTGATGGCGTCGGCGCCTTTGTTCAACGGATCACCGGGGTTTCGAATGCTGGCCAAGGTCCACCTCGGCCAATCCGTGGTGTGCTCCGGAACCACCTCTCGCTTGCCATGCGGTTCGGTGTCCCGTCCGGTCATCACGTGCAAACAATGCGGGCAGACGATGCCCCCTTCTTCTGGTCGCTTGGGCTGCATAGAATCCGGCATGCGAGCGGGGCTATCAACACCTGTCGCCGACCCACGCAAGAAGCCGCATCGGTCAAAGTGTTCAAGGAGCGTGCTCAGCGCCTGACGAATGCACCGAGGGAGCATCATGCACGACGTCCGCGTTGAGGTGACCCCGAGGCTCGACGGACAAGCCGTGGACGTGCGCGGCAACGTCGTCAAAGCACGGCTCATGCAAGACCTCGAACTCGACGTTGCTCAGGTGCGCTCCATCTGTGGATTTGTGGTGCGTAGCCCCATGCCCGCCGATGTCCTTGGCGAACGCGTCGACGACCTGTTCGTGGATCCAATCATCGAAGTCGGCCGCCTTGCCTCGGCATGGCTTGACGACGACACCCTGTTCCCAGATGCACCGGACCTCGTCGTCACCATCGGCTTCAAGCCGGGCGTGACGGACAACGCAGGCAGCGCCGCCCTGGACGGCTTGCGGACCCTCTTCCCAGAGGCGAAGGTCGAAGGAACAGGCGTGGCGACGGACTTGACCTATGCCTTCTACGGCCTGCCTGACGGCGCCGATGAGGCGGCCATCGCGGCCAGTTTGCACAACCCCCTCATCGAGCGTGCCCTGATTCAATCGGCGCCTGGCGCGGACGGTTGGCGACAACTCGGCTATCCCGAGCGACCCGCCGTCGAAGCACAACCCCCCGCCGCCGTGGATCTCGAAATCGAGGACGAGGCGCTGATTCGCCTCTCCGAGGAAGGACTGCTTGCCTTGAACCTCGAGGAAATGCAAACCATCCGTGACCATTACCGCGACCCCGAGGTTCAGGCGGCGCGCGCTGCGCTTGGCCTGCCTCCCCACGCCCCGACCGACGTGGAGTTGGAGTGTTTGGCGCAGACGTGGAGCGAACATTGCAAGCACAAGATCTTCGCCGCCCACATCCATCACCGTGACGAGGAGACCGGCGAGGACACGGAGATCGATTCCCTGTTCAAGACGCACATCATGCGACCCACCCTCGACATGCAGGAGCAAATGCCGTGGCTTCTTTCTGTGTTCCACGACAACTCAGGTGTCATCGCTTGGGACGACGAGTGGAGCGTGTGCATGAAGGCAGAAACCCACAATTCGCCGTCGGCGCTCGACCCGTACGGCGGGGCCATGACCGGCATCGTCGGCGTCAACCGAGACATTCTGGGCACCGGGCTGGGCGCCCGCCCCATCGCCAACACCGACGTGTTCTGCTTCGGCCCACCCAATTGGGAAGGCGACCTTCCGTCCAACCTCTTTCATCCCAGCCGAGTGCTTCGTGGCGTGCATGCAGGCGTTCGCGTCGGTGGCAACGAATCGGGCATCCCAACGGTGAACGGAGCGATCGTCTTCGACGACCGCTACATCGGCAAGCCGCTGGTGTACTGCGGTACGGTCGGCCTGATGCCGGCCACCTTGCCCGACGGCCGCCCGGGTCATGCCAAGACCGCAGAACCGGGCGATTTGGTGTACATGGTCGGGGGGCGCATCGGTGCAGACGGCATCCACGGCGCCACCTTCTCCTCGCTTGAGTTGACCGAAGATTCCCCCTCGAGCGCCGTGCAAATCGGCGACCCCATCACGCAGAAGAAAATGCTCGACATGATCCTCGAAGCACGCGATGCGGGGCTCATCGCCAGCATCACCGACAACGGTGCAGGGGGCATCTCTTCGTCCATCGGTGAGATGGCCGAACAGACGGGCGGCGTGGAGATCGACCTCGCCGCAGCTCCGCTGAAGCAAGTGGGCCTCTCGGCGTGGGAAATCCTCGTCTCCGAATCCCAAGAGCGCATGACCGTCGCGGTCCACCCGCATCATGCCGAAGCCTTCGAGGCGATGGCCGCCATCCACGAGGTGGAAGCGACGGTGGTCGCCACCTTCACCGACGACGGGCGCTTTTTGGTGCGGCACGGCGACGACGTCGTCGCCTTGTTGCCGCTGGAGTTCCTCCATGACGGCGTTCCACAACTTCGCTTGGAGAGCGTGTGGTCCCCGCCCGTGTACGCCACATTCGTTGCACCGGAAACCCCCGATCACAACGACCTCCTGCTCCGCTTGCTCGCCCGACCAAACGTGGCCAGCAAGGAAGACTGGGTGCGTCAATACGACCACGAGGTCATCGCCCAAACCGCAGTCAAACCCTTCGTGGGCGTTGAGCGCGACGGTCCCGCCGATGCTGCCGTCATCGCTCCGCTGCACGGTTCCAGCCGCGGCCTTGTGATCAGCAACGGCATCGTGCCACGTTATGCCGATCTTGACGCAGGAGCCATGGTCGTTGCTGCGGTCGACGAGGCGGTGCGAAACGCGGTGTGCGTGGGCATTGACGTCGACCGAATGGCGGGCCTCGACAACTTCTGTTGGCCCGACCCCATCGTCTCTGAGAAAACCCCAGACGGGCGGTTCAAACTCGCCCAACTCGTTCGTGCCAACCGTGAGTTGGAACGGATGTGCCGGGCCTACCGCGTCCCATGCGTCTCGGGCAAGGATTCGATGAAGAACGACTACGGAAGCGGTGCGGACAAGATTTCCATCCCTCCCACCATGCTGTTCTCGCTCTTTGGCGATCATCCTGACGTGAGGATGACCGCCACCTCGGACCTGAAGCGAGAAGGCGAACGCCTCTATCTCTTCGGCCGCTGCAGGCAGGAGCTCGGGGCCTCAGAAGTGGCGAGCATGCTCAGCGAAGCCGGCGAAGCCGCCGGCATCGGCGGGACCGTTCCCGCCATGGATGACCCTGAGGCTCAACGCGAGGCCTACGCCGCTTTGTCCGCTGAAATTGCAGCGGGGCGCATTCGCACCGCCCACGATTGCTCCGAGGGTGGACTCGGTGTCGCCTTGGCCGAAATGTGCATTGGAGGACGCCGCGGCGCGATGATCGACCTCGATGGCCTCGGCCTCGATGGCGCAGACACCTTCGGACAACTCTGGGGCGAGTCCCTCGGGCGCATCGTCATCGGTGTCGAAGCGCTTCACGAAGCCGAGGTCTGCGATGCCTTGGAACAACACGGCCTGACGCTCATCGGACTCGTGGTTGCCGGAGGGCGTCTGGTGGTCGAGGACGGTTATGACGTGCTGATCGACGTGGCCGTTGACGACATGGTGGCCGCATGGAAGGCACCACTCGCCCTTCCCGTTGGGGGTGAGCGCTGATGTCCACCGTTCGTGTTGCGGTGTTGTTTGGCTTCGGGATCAACTGCGATCACGAAACTGCGGCGGTGTTCCGCCTTGTGGGTGCAGAAGCCGAGCGCCTCCACGTCAACCGACTCATCGCCTCGCCGGACGTGCTTTCTTCCTACGACATCCTGGCCATTCCCGGCGGTTTCTCCTTTGGTGACCACCTCGGGAGCGGCCGTCTGCTCGGGAACCGTTTGCGCTTCGCGCTGCGCGAACCGCTGCGTGACTTTGTCGCGAACGGTGGCCCGGTCATCGGCATTTGCAACGGCTTCCAGGTCTTGGTCAAGACCGGACTGTTGCCGGGCCCCCCTGCCAACGGTGACCTCACGCCTGACTTTGAGCAGCGCGCGTCCTTGGCGCTCAACGAAAGTGGCCGCTACGAAGACCGTTGGGTGACCCTTGAATTCGACCCCGAGAGTCCTTGCGTGTGGACGCAGGGCCTCACCCGCATCGATTGCCCGGTGCGGCACGGCGAGGGCCGTTTCGTCGTTGACGACGAAACGGTGCTCGACGCGATGGACGAAGCCCACCAACTCGTGGTACGGTACGTCGATCCGACCGCGCCCAAGGGCGAAGGCCGGAGCGATGAACGTCTGCCTTACCCGCTTTCACCAAACGGTTCTGCGCGCAACATTGCAGGCGTCTGCGACGCCACAGGTCTCGTGTTTGGGTTGATGCCCCATCCTGAAGCGATCTATGCCAAGTGGCTGCATCCGGACCACACACGCTACACGGCCCCGGAGGCAGAAGCGAGCATTCCCATCGAAGAGCGAAGCCTCGGAGCGTGGGAAGGGGAAGGCCTGCAGATCTTCCGAAACGCCGTGGAACACGTTCGAAACCGCTCGAATTGAGGTGGTGCCCTGTCCACGGCCTCCGCCACCGTGCGCCGTGACGACATCGACGCACTCCGCGGTTGTGCCGTGCTCCTGATGGTCATGGTTCACGTTGCGGCAACGGCCCCACCGCCCGCCATCGGTCAGACGACGGCCCTTGGCTACCTTGTGGCCGGACTCGGTGGGCTGGCCGCCCCTTTGTTCGTGGTCTTGGCCGGCTGGGGGGCGGCGGGAAGGCCGCGGCCCTTTGCCTCAAGACTCCGCAGGGCAGGCCTGTTGCTGTGTGCGCAAGTGGTGGTGAACCTGTGTGCCCCACACCTCTACGAACCGTTCACGCCCGGTGTGCTGTCCTTGTTTGCCCTGTTGGCCCTCGTTCCGTGGACCCACGCCACCCCAGCCGTTGAACGAACCGCCCGCGTCACCGCCATCCTTGCACCCGTGCTGATCCTCTTCGCACCCTCACTCCAAGGCCCGTCCGCGTGGGACGCGCGGGTCGCCGTTGACGGACCCGGAGACGTGGCCATGCACCTTCTCCTGACCGGACTGTACCCCTTCGTGCCGTGGTGTGCGTTGGCGTGGTTGGGCGTCATGTTGCGCCTCCACGGGGCAGCCATGCAACGGCCGGCGACGGGTTGGGTTGCCGCTGGCATCGTCACCTGTGCTGCGCTGCTGGTTCATGCACTCCAGACCGACGTGCCCTGGGCTGCACCGACCAGCCCAAACGGGCAAGCCCTTCTGACCTTCTTCCCGGCCAATCCTCCGTTTTTGTTGGCGGCCAGCACCGGCGTCTTGCTTCTGTGGGCGAGCGGAGCGAGGCTCGCCCGGCTTCCTTCTTTGAACCGCCTTGGGCGCCTCAGTTTGACCGTCTACGTCGCGCATACGCCTTTGCTCTGGGTGCTGAACCGTTCGATCGATGCGCCCAGCGTGGCCTTGTCGGCCGTGCTGGTGGTGGTGCTGACGTTGATGTGGTGGCCGTTGGCCGCCCTTTGCCCCGATTCATGGCGCCGTTGGTCGTTGGAGGCTGGACTGAAACACGCCTGAACCGGTTCACCTTGAACCCGTCTGAACGGACCAAAGGCGATGGTAGAGCCCTTGTTGTTCCAACAGGTCTTCGTGGGAACCCGACTCGACGACCGCCCCTCCTTCAAGGACCAAGATGCGGTCCGCGTGACGAACGGTCGACAGGCGATGAGCGATGATGACCGTTGTGCGCCCCTCGGACACGTTGTGGAGCGAGCGTTGGATGGCCGCTTCCGTCTCGTTGTCGACCGCCGAGGTTGCTTCGTCCAAAATGAGCACGGGGGCGTCCTTCAGCACCGCCCGAGCCAAAGCCAGGCGCTGCCGCTGACCGCCGGACAGGCGGTGACCACCTTCGCCGACCAAGGTGCCGTAACCGTCCGGGAAGGAGCGGATGAACGCATCAGCCTCGGCCGCCTTCGCCGCCTCCTTCACCTCCTCGTCGGTGGCTCCGGGTCGCCCGTAGCGAATGTTCTCCAGCACGCTTGTCGGGAAGAGCGTGACGTGCTGATCGACCAAGGCCATCTTGGCGCGCAAGGATTGCGTGGACCATGAACGGAGGTCATGCCCACACCACGTGACGGCGCCTTCGTCGGGGTCGATGAAGCGCATCAGCAGCCGAATCAGCGTGGTTTTGCCCGAACCCGTTGAACCAACGATGCCCACGGTGGTCTGGGCATCGATGTCCACGGTGATGCCGTCGAGGACGGTTTCTCGCCCGGGGTGGGCGAAGGTGATGTTCTCCAAGCGCAGGGAGGACGAGGCGGCCTCCTCCCGTGAAGGATCGACGTCGCCGTCCATCAAACTGTCTGGAGATTCGACGAGGTCGAGGATTCGGGCCGTGGACGCCATCGCCCGTTGGTAGAGGTCGAAGGTCTCTCCAAGGCGGGTCAGTGGCCACAGGAGGCGCTGGGTCATGAACACGAGAACCGAGTATGCGCCGACCTCAAGGGTGCCTTCCAAGGTGAACCAGCCGCCGAGCAACAACGTGCCCGTGAAACCGACAAGGATGGCCATTCGGATCAGCGGAACGAAGCCGGCGGACAAGCGAATGGCCTCACGGTTTCGGGCCCGGTACGCTTCGCTGAGTTCCATCAATCGCGCTGCCTCCAAAGGCTCCGCGGTGAAGGATTGGATGGTGGTCATGCCTCCGATGTCGTTCTCAAGCAAGGCGTTGAGGTCCCCGGCTGCATCGCGTACGCTCAGGTACTTCGGCTCCAACGCGCGCTGGTAGCGGAAGGAGCCCCACAGGATGAGCGGCACGGGCATGAACGCAAGCAGCGCCACTTCCCAGGCGATGGCGAAGAAAATCACGCCGACCACGATCACGGTGGTGCCCACCTGCAACAGGTCGTTTGCGCCTTTGTCGAGGAAGCGTTCGAGTTGGTTGACGTCGTCGTTGAGGACCGCGAGCAAGTCGCCCTTTCGCCGTTCATCAAACCATGATGGGGCGTGCCCCAGCACGCGTTCGAAGGTCGCCATCCGTACGTCGTGCTGGACGCTCTGGGCAAGGTTCCGCCACAGGACGCCGTACCAGTATTCGAACAAGGATTCCAACGCCCAAATGGCCACGGTGACGACGGACAGCAGCAGCAATTGGTGCCATGGGTCAACGACGCCATAGGACGCGAGCAACGACTCCTCTTGGGTCACGACCACGTCCACGGCGACGCCGATCAGCAAGGGCGGAGCAAGGTCCCAGATCTTGTTGAGAATGGAGCACAGGACCGCCAAACGGATGGTCGCGGCACGGTGGGCGACGTGGCCGAACAGCCGTCGCAAGGCCCCCCGCTCTTCCATGATGTGGGCTTGTGCCATTGGGTTTCATCATGGTGGTTGGCGCAGCAAACGGCTATCGTCCTCTGCCCCGTGGTCAAACCGGTCGAGATGCGTTCAGAGCACGGCGATGTGTTGGCCCATGTGACGGCCAAGGTGGGACCACGGCACGCCTTGCTCATCGATCCGGGCAAGCAGGACGTCGACTTGGCCGCGCGGCGCGCCCTTGTGGCGGTTGAACGAGGCACACGGCTGATTTTGGTGGGCGGCTCGACCGACACGCCCGACAACGTCGTGCACGCCACCTGCACCGCGATTCAAGACGCGCTTGACCTTGCAGCCATGGCCGCTTCTCAGAACCCCGAAGGGGACGAGGGCAAGTGGCACGTTCCTGTGGTGCTGTTCCCCGGTGGCGCCCACGCCCTCTCCCCGGCCGCGGACGGCATCCTGTTCATGATGCTCATGAACAGCACCGACCCCCGCTTCCTTGTCTCAGAACAGGTACGTGGCGCCCCCTACATCGCGCAATTCGGCATTGACACCGTGCCCACGGGCTACCTTGTGATGGCCCCTGGTGGAGAGGTTGGGCGCGTTGGCCAGGCCGATTTGGTGATGCCTAAGGACGTGGGCCGCGTCAAGGCGAATGCCCTGACCGCTTCCATGTACGGCTTCCGATTGCTCTACCTCGAGGCGGGTTCGGGGGCCGACGCTCCAGTCAACCCCGCACTCATTCGTGCCGCTCGCGACGTGGAAGGACTCACGCTGATGGTCGGCGGTGGCCTCCGCGACGCTGCATCGGTGCAGCACGCGGTCGAAGCCGGAGCCGACTGGGTCGTCACCGGGACGCTCATCGAAGAAACGGGCGATACGGCTGCATTGACGCAAGCACTGGACGACGTTCTCAGCGGCCTGAGGCCTCAGTCTTCGTCGTAGACCACCGGGTCGCCCTTGCCACCGGGTGCGGGAGGACGGTCCTCGTCGAGTGCAGTTCCAACCGGAACCGCCTCCACGTCCACGTTGAGATCAATCTGACCGCCTTCTGCAAGGTCTTCCATGTCCTTGACGGTCGGGGAAGTGATCCGCCGTTCCACGTCCGGCGCATCGGCGTATGCCGCCCGAGCCGCCTCGCGCTGATCGTGTCCACGGACCAATCCAAGGGTGTCCGAGAAGGCCTTGCCGACCACTTCGCGCGTGCGCTCGCCGCGGCGTTGGCGCTCCACTTCGTCCTCGGCGTTGGCGGCCCGAGCCTCGAGATCACGCAATTCTGCCGTGCGGTCTTGCAGGGCCGCCTCAAGATCGGTCATGGTGAGCGTCATCTGCTGGAGGCGCTCATCGCGCTCAAACACGTCGTTGTGGAGACGACGTTCGCGACGACGTAGGGATTCGTACTCGCGGTTCCGCTCAAGCAACCGGCGCTTGAGGTCCTCGATTTGCTCAACGAGGTAATCGTGCTCTGCTGAGATGGACTTCGGGCCACTCATCACCCGTTCGACCTGATCTTCCAGCTCCGCAAGGCGTTGATCCCGCACGTCGATAAGGCCACGGAGGCGATCAGCAATGTCGCGTAGGCGCTGGCGTTCTTCCTCGAGGTTCCGAACGCTTGCTTGTTCACTGGCGAGGGCGCTTTGCGCTTCATCGTTGAGTTGCTTGAGCCGCCGCACTTCGTCCGCCGTCACGGAAGTCAGGCCTGCATCGGCGGCGCGCTCCAATGCCACGACCATCCGTTCAACCCGCTCTTCCATTTCGCCGATGACCTGGTCTTGTTCCTCACAGAGGGTGCCAAGGCGCTCGACTTCTCCGCTGAGCCTGTTGCGCTCTTCAGCGGACACCGATGCGGCGTGCATCGCCGCCTCTTCTCGTGCGTCTTCGAGCAACCGCTCCAGGTGGACGATGCGGGCTTGCGCCTCGCTCGCTTCTTGTTCAACGTGCTTGAGGCGTTTGACTTCAGGGGCCACTTCGTCGGCCCGTTCGGCAAGATCGAGTTCCATGACCCGGAGGCGTTGCTTTGCTTCGACGACTTCGTCGTTGCGTTCGGCCAGCTCTTCCCAAGCGGTCATGACTTCCTCGACGAGTTGCTCCACGGGGTAGCCGCGGAGCATGCCTTCGAGGGCAGCTCGTTCCTCACGAGCACTGGAGGTCCCACGCGTCGAGGCTGCTTCGCTGGACGACATGTGAGCGTGAAGCCCGTCGAACCGCACTTGAACCTTCCTTCAATCGAGCCCTTGAGGGCCTGCGTTGTCGGAGCGAAACGGCGTCGCCGTCACTCGATGGAGGTGAACATGTCTTCGGGCATGTCTTGCGCGAGCGCAACGGCGCCCATGGCCACCTTTTCGATGGGGTCTTCGACGCAGCGCACGGCCACGTTGCCGATGTCTGCGATCTCTGCAGCAAGTCGGTCGGCGATGCCTTCGATGAGGGAGCCGCCACCGGAGAGGATGATGTTCTGACGGAACGTTTCCTGGTACTCCGGGTCAGCACCGGCCACGGTCTTCTTGATGCCGTTGCCGAGCAAGGGCACGAGAGCGTCACAGGCCTCACCGATCAGGTCACCGATGTCGACGCGCTGTTGCTTTCCTTCGACGGAGAGGTCAACCAGCACTTCGCGGACGTCGCCGCCGACGTAGGAAGACGCCTCCTTCCAGCGGCGAACCATGTCCTTGGTGACTTGAGCGCCGGTGTACTTCTTGCGGATGAGGTCCATCAGGTGGAGATCGAGCCAATCGCCAGCTTCAGCGATGCTGATCTGGTCGTCGTCGTTCGGGAAGGTTCCGTAGAGGCGGGCGATGTCGGTGGTGCCTGCACCGATGTCGACCATGATGGTGCCGTGGAACTCGCCGATGCCGTAAGCGGTGGCGAAGGGTTCGCTGACGACCATGATGGCGTTGACTTGTCCACGGAGGGTCGCGACAAGGTTGGACTTGTCCGTGAACGAAACGTGCGAAGGCGAGCAGACCACGCCAACGACCTCGTCGTACTCCTCAGGATCCATGCTTTCGATGAGATGGCCCATGAAGGCCTTGGCCGCAGCGAGGTTGGCCTCGTCATCCTGGGTGACGCCCTTGGCCAAGGGCCTGTAGAGGTCACAGGACATCTTGTGCTTCAATGCGTCAGCACCAAACAGAACGTCACGCTTGAGCATGTTCCGAGCCACAGGGTCCTTGGGGCGACCGACGATGGTTTCCACGGTGTGGATGGTGCCCGAGCTCGAGGCGATGGTGGATTGGTACGTGCCGAGGTCAATGCCGATGTACAGTCGTTCGCTCATTGGGTCCAACGTCCTATGGTGCACCGACTGCGCGTCCGGCCTTCAAGGTTCACCCTGACCTGAGCGCCCTCATTCGTCTTCTTCATCGGGCCTTGAGGAAAGGACGAACGGGTCCCGTGGGCCCGCAAGGTCCCGTTCGGGCCCGCCCCTCCATTGCGTCAGGGCCACCAGCAGCACAAGAAGAAGCCCGGCCAACATCACGGGCCGGAACGAGGTCGTGCC
>Ga0075479_10000196_pt1 | contig 23855 bp, 20 predicted proteins | sample DEB08_DNA_8_FD_76341 | JGI IMG/M metagenome (GOLD analysis project Ga0075479, IMG submission 76341) | Aqueous microbial communities from the Delaware River and Bay under freshwater to marine salinity gradient to study organic matter... | ecosystem: Environmental > Aquatic > Marine > Coastal ... | reverse complement strand
CTCGTCGGCGGTCGGATCGAGATCGACGGGACCGCCGCGTCGGTGGGCGACGCGGCGCCACGCATCGGGCTCGAACTCCAGTCGGGTGCCATCGAGTTCGTCGCGGACCGCACTCGGTTCCTCGAGGCCCGGATCGCTGCCGGTCCCGTGACCGTTCCGGTCACCGATCGCTTCGTGCTCGGAGGCGAGGCACCGATCGACGGGGAACACTGGCGGTTCACGTGCGACTGGAGCGAGGGCCGCCTCGACGGCCCGGTGGTCGCCACCGCGATTCGCGAGTTTCTGCCCGAGATCGAGCAGGAGTGGCGATCGATCGCCCCGGACGGGCCCTTCGCGATCGGAGTCGAGATCTCCGACGACGGACGGAGAACCGACTCGAGACTTCGAGTCGAGAGTCCCGGAGGCTCGCTGCAGTTCGCCGGCACGCGTCTTCCCTTCTCCACCGCCGCTCCGGTTCTGATTCGGATCGCGCCCGAGGCGGTCGGGGTGACGAGCAAGGGACTCGTCCTGGGCGACACCCCCACCACGACCCTCGCCGGGACCGCGACGATCGGCCGGGGGGGCGATCGCGAACTGGAGTTCAGCGGTCGCATCGATTTCGAGTCGCTTCCCTCGTCCACCTTCGACATCCTGCCGCAAGGCGTCCGAACGACCCTCGGATCGATCGAGCTGTCCTCGACCGCTCCGGCCCGGATCGAGAACCTCGAGGTCGGGTGCGCCTGGTTGCCATCGGATCCCCCGGACGCGCCCTCCACGATTCGAGCCGCGGGGACGGTGGTCCTCGCCGATGCCGCGTTCGAGGCGGGCCTGGAGTTCGGCGAGGTCGACGTCCGCGCCGCCATCGAGGCGGGCCGTGACGCGACGACGCCGCTGACCTTGACCGGACGCGTCGAGGCGAGTCGCCTCGTCGTGCTGGGCCGCGAGGTCGTGGACCTCTCGAGCCGCCTCTCCTGGAGCGAACTGGACGACCAGTTGCGCAGCGAGGGCATCGAGGGACGCCTCTACGGCGGCCTGCTTCGTGCGGAGGTCGATGCGGACCTGCGGGAGGAGCGATTCGAGGCGATCGTCCATCTCGACGAGGTCTCCGCGGGTCGCTTGATTTCAGGAGAGCGGATCTCGAGCGACCCCGAGGAGATCGGAAGGCCCGACGCCCTTCCCGATGGCGACGCGGGGCGCCTCCGCGGGAGGCTCGCGATCGAGGGGCACTTCGGCGACGACCCGCCCGAACCGTGGCGGATAGGACGCGGGAGGGTCTCGATCGAAGACGGTCGCATCGCCCGCGATCCCCTGTCCATGAGCATCCTGCAGTTGTCGCAGCTGATGCTTCCGATCAACGACGCCATCGCCGATCTCGACGCGTCGTTCCACATCGAGAACGATCGACTCGCCCTCGAGACGATCGAGCTCCAGTGCGACACGATGCGGCTCAGCGGTGCGGGCGAGGTCGATCTTTCGACGATGACCATCGACAGTCTGCTGGAGGTCAGAGGGCGGGTGCCGGGCCTCAGCGACGTGCTGTCTCCGATCGCCGGCCTGTTGTACGCCGTCGAGCTCGAGGGCCCGATCGCCGAGCCGCGATCGAGCCTCCGCCTTCTGCCCGGCCTTTCCGACCGACCGACCCCGGCGATCCAGATGACCCGCGCCCTCGAGGATCCGACTCCGTGACCACGCCTCCCCGCCGCCGCCGCCACGATCCGCTCGTCTCCGAGGCCGAACGCTGGCTCTCCACGCACCATCCCGAACTGACCGGAAGACGTCTGGTGCTCGCGGCCCAGATGGCCGCGGTCGCGAGCAAGATGCTCCACGACGGCGCCGACGAGGGCCAGATGAAGCTGGTCGCCGCCGCCGTCAAGGAGATGCGGCACGCCTACCGGGTCTTCAACCGCTTCCGCGGCGTGCCCAAGGTCAGCATCTTCGGCTCGGCACGCACGCCGCCGGACCATCCCGACTACGAAGCCGCAAGCGAGTTCGGGCACCTGATCGCCGCGAAGGGCTGGATGGCGATCACCGGAGCCGGCGAGGGCATCATGAAGGCCGGCCATGAAGGCCCGCAGCGCGAGGCCGCGTTCGGCCTGTCGATCAACCTGCCCTTCGAGACCAACGCCAACGACGTCATTCTCGGCGACAGCAAGCTCATCAACTTCCGGTACTTCTTCACCCGCAAGCTGATGTTCGTCACCCACGCGGACGCCTTCGCGATCTTCCCCGGCGGCTTCGGCACCCAGGACGAGCTGTTCGAATCGCTCACTCTCATCCAGACCGGCAAGAGCCCCATCGTGCCGATCGTGCTGGTCGAGGGCGCCGGCGGCGACTACTGGCGGAACTGGGAGCAGCACATCCGCCACGACCTGCTTCGTCATGGCTGGATCAGTCCAGAGGACGTCGATCTCTACCGCGTCTGCGCGACGCCGCAGGAGGCCGTCGACGAGGTCCTGGCGTTCTACCGGGTCTACCACTCCAGTCGCTACGTCGGCCCGCGCCTGGTGCTGCGCCTGAAGCACGCGATCTCGCCGCTGCATCTGGAGCAGATCGCGGAGGAGTTCTCGCCACTGCTCGCCGACGGCGGCTTCGAGCAGGGATCCATGCTCGCCGGGGAGAACGAGCATCCCGAACTGCCGCGTCTTCACTTCCATCACAATCGCCGCCACCTCGGCCTGCTGCGTCGCCTCATCGACCGCCTCAACACGCTCGAACTGGAATGACCCGGGCCTTTCCCACGACCACGCCTCGCGCCCTGGCCGCGTGCCTGTCAACGCTGGCGGTGCTCTGCCTCGTCGCCTGCAACGCGACCTCCACGCCGCCGGCCCGGAACGCGGCCGCATCGCCCCCGCCGCCCCCGCCGGCGTCGCTGGCGCCCGCGGTGCGCGAGGGCGAGACCCGATTGGGCATCGAGGTGAGGCAGTGGCTGGTCGAGGCCGACGAAGTCACCCTCGCGTCGACACTCGCCGCATGGGCGGGCGACGGGGACTCCGACGCCGGTGGAGGCGAGACCGATGGCGACGGGATCCATCTGCTGCTCGAGGAAGGCGTCTCGATCGCCCAGGGACCGGCCGACGAACTCGTGGCCGTGCTGACGGCGCTCGGCGGCACCCGCACGGACCTGCGGGTCTGGCACGGTCAGGCGATCGAGTGGAGGGATCTGACCGGCGTCAACCTCCCGAGTTCGACGATCGCCGTCGCGGAAGGGCGTCCGCTGGCGATTCCCGCGGGCCGCCTGTCGCTGCAGATGCGAGGCTGGGTGCAGGCGATGGAGCGAGGCGCCGCTTGCGAGGTCGAACTCGCGGTGCGATGGAAGCCGGAGCGCCGTGCGTCGATCGGTCTCGAACTCGCCCCGACGGAACTCGCCGCCTGGGTCGGCGAACTCGCAGTGCTTCGCTCGGTCGGCCGCGACGAGGCCCTTCTGCTGACGTCGTCGGGACGACCGAGTCCCCCCGAGGATCCCGGCCCGCCGGTGATTCCGCCGCCGACCCTCGGGGACCTGCTCTTCAAGGCTCCCGCCCCGGGCCTCGCCACGGTTCTGCTCGTCTGGCCGAGCCTGCCGGACTGGCTCCATCCGGAGGACGATCGAGGAGACGCTTCCAACCCCGAGGCGGCCGCTGCATCCGACGACGCTCGGAACGGCTGAAACGCCGTCTGACGCCCGGTCGCGGGACGTCCCTACCATCTCCCCCCACATGGCCGACACCGCTCCCACCCGCCCACGCTTTCGCCTGAACGCCCGTCGCCGCGTGCGAGGACCGCGGCGACGCCTCCGTCGGGTGGCGATGCTGCCGGCGATGCTGACCCTCGGGAATCTGCTCTGCGGCTTCGCGGCGATCCACTTCGCGGCCAAGCCCGTGGCGTCGACGGGCATCTTCGGTTGGAGCACCCTGACCGTCGCGGGCAGCCTGATCTTCGTCGGGATGTTCTTCGATGCGATCGACGGCTTCGTGGCGAGACTGGTGAAGTCGACCTCGGTCTTCGGGGCCAACCTCGACTCGCTCGCCGACATCGTGACCTTCGGTGTGGCGCCCGCATTCATGATGCTGCGCCTCGTGAGCCACTACTACGGCCCCGACGGGACGACCTCGATCATGGGACCGGAGGTCGACTCGGTCTATGCGAAGTTCGCGTGGGCGATCGCGGCGGTCTACATCTGCTGCACCGGCCTGCGTCTGGCGAGATTCAACGCGGAGACCTCGGCAGCGGGCGGGGAGGAGCATCGGACGTTCCACGGCCTGCCTTCGCCCGGCGCCGCCGGCGCGGTCGCGAGCCTGATCGTGCTGCACCAGCATCTGCTTCCGCGGGAGATGGCCCCGCAAAGCGAACTTCTGCTGGCCCGCTCGTCGGCGGCCGTGATTCCCGCGGTGACGCTGCTCGTGGCGCTCGCGATGGTCTCTCGAATGCGCTATCCCCACGTCGCCAACCGCTATCTGCAGGGTCGACAGGACTTCGCGACGCTCGTCAAGGTCGTGCTGCCGATCGCCGCGGCGGTGTGGTGGCCGCAGATCAGCCTCGCGGTGGCCTTCTCGATCTACGCCCTCAGCGGACCGATTCGGGCGCTGAGGCGAAGAACCCCGACCGAGTCGACGCCGACGGGTTGATGCCGCGCGCATCCCGGTCGAACCCACCGGACCTCCCCGAACCGCCGGGCGCGACCGACCGCGAGATCCCACCCGGCTCGCATCGCTCCGATCCAGACGACGATCATCCACGCGGATGCGGATCGCCCCGAACGCCGGTTCAACCTTGCGGGTGCGACGGGCGATGGAAGGACGGGACTACCGACTCCGCGCGACGCGAAACCCGCCCTCGACGAGGCGGTCGTTGGGAACATCGAAGCTTCGGAGCGCGGAGCGACGGATCAGAGGGCTGAGGTACCAACTCCCGCCGCGCAGCACCCGGCCCTCGCCCCGAGTCGGGCCCCGCGGATCGACCGGGGGGCTCCGCTGGTAGTAGTCGCTGTCGTACCAGTCCTCGCACCACTCCCACACGTTCCCGAGCATGTCGTGCAGACCCCACGCATTGGCCACCCCCGTGGCGACGACATGGGTGCCCGACCCACGCTCCCGATCCTCGTCGCGAGCTCCGCGCCACGCGTCGAGCGGTCGCCAGGCGGCGTGGCCGTCCGTTGGGCGGTCTTCCGACGGCACGGACTCGCGATTCGGAACCGCGGTGTTCCCGAACGAGAATGCCGTCGGCCCGCCGGCCCGGCAGGCGTACTCCCACTCCGCCTCGGTCGGCAGCCGAAAACCGGTCGAGCCGGCGACATGCTCCACATCCGCTTCGCAGGCGCGTCCCTCGCCATCGCGCTGCCGCACCGACAACCGGTAGCACGGCGTCAGGCTCGCGGCCTGGTCCGCCGCGTTCACCGCTTCCGTCAACGCATTGCAGTACTCCACGGCGTCGAACCAAGTCACCCGCTCGACCGGACGGTTCGCATCGCCCTTGAAGCGACTCGGGTCGAACTCCATGACCGCCTGCCACTGGGCCTGGGTCACCGGTGTCCGACCGAGCCAGAACGGCCTCGAGATGACCACCTCGTGGAGATCCTCGTCGTTGTAGCGCCCGATCTCGCCCTGTGGACTGCCCATCATGAACGTGCCCGCCTCGATCCCGACCAGGGTCATCGAGACGCCAGGACATAGGTCGATTCCGGTGGAGGCCCGCTTCATTCCCTCACGCGACGACAAGCCCCCTTCGTCGGCTCACACCATCAGCATCGCGGGGTGTTCGAGCAGGCTCTTGAACGTGCCGAGCCACGCCGCCCCCATGGCCCCGTCGATCACGCGATGGTCGAGGCTCAGGGTCGCCTGCATCTCGTGGCCGACGGCGAGTTGACCGTTGCGAACGACCGGCTGCTCCAGCGCGGCCCCGCAGGCGAGGATCGCGCTGTTGGGCGGGTTGATCACCGCGGTGAAGTGCTCGACGCCGAACATGCCGAGGTTGCTGACGGTGAAGGTCGCGTCGGACATCTCCTCGACCGTGAGACCCTTGGTCCTGGCCTTCTCGGCGAGCCCGCGGGTCTCCTCGCTGATCCAGCGAAGGCTCTTTCGATCGGCGTCGCGAATCGTCGGCACAACCAGCCCGCCGCCTCGCTCCTCCGGAAGCGAGACCGCGACGCCGACGTTGACCGCGCCGTGCAGCACGATGCGGTCGCCTCCCCAACTGGCGTTCATGTAGGGATGATCGGCCATCGCGACCGCGCACGCGCGGACGATGAAGTCGTTGACCGACAGCTTGACACCCTGGGGCGTGAGCTGCTTGTTGAGATCCCTCCGCAGTTCGAGCACCGGGTCCATGTCGACCCGCACCGTCACCTGGTAGTGCGGGATGGTCTGCTTGCTCTCGACGAGGCGCTTGGCGATCGTCTGGCGCATCCCCGACAACGGAACCTCGCCGCCGGAACGTCCCGATGCGGCGAGCGGCGCCGAGACGAGAGGCTGGGCCGGCGCCGCCGGCCCGGGTCGCGTCGGCATCGACAAGGCGAGACCCGTCGGGATGGAGGTGCTTCCCGATGCGGTGGCCGCGTCGGGCGCCATCGCACCGCTTCCCGCCGCACGGCGATTCTCGATCGCCGCCAGCACGTCCTGCTTGACGATGCGCCCCCCCGGCCCGCTGCCTTCGATCGAGGAGAGATCGAGACCATGCTCGTCCGCGATGTTGCGGGCGACCGGACTCACCCGGCGCCGGGCACCGGTGGGCGCGGCAGCGGCAGGCGCCGGCGCAGGCGAGGCGGCGGGCGCGACGGGGTCGGGATCGACGGGGGCCGCAGCGGGGCCCGACGTGGACGAGGCCGGGGTCGCCACCGTCCCCGCGGTGTCGCCGTCGCCGTCGTCGATGACCGCGATCAAGGTGCCCACCGAGACGGTCTGGCCCTCGGGAACGGCGATCTTTGAGATCCGTCCGTCGTCGTAGACCTGCATCTCCATGGTCGCCTTGTCGGTCTCGACGTCGGCGACCACGTCTCCGGCGGAGACCTCGTCCCCCTCCTTCACGTTCCACTTGATGATGGTGCCCGACTCCATGGTGTCGGAGAGCCGGGGCATGGTGAGCTCGATCGCCATCGGTGCTGGTTCCTGATCCTGAGGCCGGGCCGGCGGGGTCAGTCGCGGTAGCAGGCCGACCGAACCGCACGGCGGATCTTGCCGGGGTTCGGGAGCATCGCCTGCTCGAGTTCAAAGGCGTAGGGCGCCGGCACGTCGTCCGCGTGCACGCGGTGGACGTGGTTGTCGAGATCGTCGAAGCACGCCTCGGAGACCTGCGCCGCCACCTCCGAACCGACCGAGGCGAAGGACCAGGACTGGTCCACCACGACGCAGCGATTGGTCTTCCGCACGCTCGCCACGATGGTGTCGAGATCGAGCGGCCGAATCGTCCTTCCGTCGATCACCTCGCAGGCGATGCCGTCCTCGGCGGCCAGGACCTCGGCGGCCTCCATCGCGAAGTGGACGGTGCGCCCAAAGGCGACCACGGTGCAGTCCGCGCCCTCGCGGCGAACGATCGCCTGCCCGAACGGGATCAGGTACTCCTCCTCGGGGACGTGTCCCTTCATCGCGAGCATCCGCTCGCTCTCGAGGAAGAACACCGGGTCGGGATCGCGGATCGCGGTCTTCAGCAGCCCCTTCGCGTCGTAGGGATTCGACGGAATCGCCATCTTCAGGCCGGGCACGTTCGCGTACAGGCTCTCGACGCACCAGCTGTGGGTCGAGCCGAGCTGTCCGCCGGCACCGTCGTTGCCGCGAAAGACGATCGGGCAGCCGTACTGGCCGCCGGACATGTAGAGCATCTTCGGGGCGTTGTTGAGGATCTGGTCGGCGGCGACGAGGCTGAACGACCAGCTCATGAACTCGACGATCGGCCTGAGGCCCATCATCGCCGCGCCGATGGCCAGTCCCGCGAAGCCGTTCTCGGAGATCGGCATGTCGATCACGCGTCGCGGGCCGAACTCCGCCAGCATCCCTCGGCTCACCTTGTAGGCGCCGTCGTACTCCGCGACCTCCTCGCCGAGCAGGAAGACCTTGGGGTCGCGGCGCATCTCCTCGCTCATGGCCTCGTTGAGGGCGTCGCGAAACTCGATCTCGCGAAGGTCGCCGGCGACGGCGCCCGGTCCTGCGGACATCCCGGTCATGGCGGTCATCGCTCGCCTCCTTCGCGAAGCATCTCGGGATCGCTGGTGCCGGTGTAGGGCCCCCACTTCTCGACGTACACGTCGTGGTACAGCTCCTCGGGACCCGGCGCCGGCGATGCTTCGGACCACTCGATGCTGGCCCGGACCTCGGCCCGGATCTCCTTCTGCATCGCCTTGACCGCAGCCTCGTCGAGGACTCCGGCCGAGACGAGCGAGGTCTTGAGCTTGCCGATGGGGTCGTCCGCCTCGTACTGCGCCTCCTCCTCGCGAGTGCGGTACTTGCGGGGATCGCTCATGGAGTGCCCCTTGAACCGGTAGGTCTTCATGTCCACGAAGCCGGGGCGGCTGGTCTCGCGGCAGCGGTCGCAGAACGCCTTCATCCGCTCGTAGACGGCCACGCAGTCCATGCCGTCCACCTCGATGGCCTCGATCCCGTAGGCCTGAGCCTTCACCGAGAGGTCGTGGGCCACGGTGGTCCCGCGATGGATCGCGGTCCCCATCGAGTAGCCGTTGTTCTCCACGACGTAGATCACCGGCAGGTCGAAGAGGCCGGCGAGGTTCTTCGACTCGTGGAAGACGCCCTGGTTCAGGGCGCCATCGCCGAGGAAGCACAAGGTCACGCGATCCGACCTGCCGTCCCGCAGGACCTCGTCCTCGTACTTGGTGGCGAAGGCGAGGCCGGCGCCCAGCGCCGTCTGTGCGCCGACGATGCCGTGGCCGCCGAACAGGTTGTTGGCTCGATCGAACATGTGCATCGAGCCGCCCTTGCCCTTCGCACAACCGCCGATCTTGCCGAACATCTCGGCCATGCAGTGCCTGGGGTCCATGCCCCGCGCCAGCGCGTGTCCATGATCCCGGTAGGCGGTGATCATCGGATCGTCGGGACGGATCGCCGCGGTGCATCCGACCGCGACCGCCTCCTGCCCGATGTAGACGTGGCAGAAGCCGCCGATCTTCTTCTCCTGATAGGCCTGCATGGTGCGGACCTCGAACTCGCGGATCAGCATCATGTCGCGAAGCCACGACACGATCGTCTCGGGCGCGACGCCCGCGGGCAGCGGTCGGCTCGAGGGGAAGGTCGATTCGGCGGCGCCGGGACTCGCGGCGGGCTTGGGCATCGTGGGGGTCATCTCGTCTCGGCGCTGGGGCGCAGGATGGGGCGAGCGTGATCGTTCGAGACGCCCGAAGGACGTCCGACGCGGCAGTTCTCGACCCGATCCGACACCGCCGCCCTCGAGGCGGCCGGGCAGCTGCCGGGTTCGTCCGAATCGGTCCGTGCGAGGCACCGACCGGCACCGCGCGAGGGCATTCGGGACGACGAGGACGGGATATCCCGTCCTCGCCTTTGGCCGAGCCCATCAATATACCCGTCGTGGGTGACGAAGTCCCGCCCGAATCGGCGCCGCGAGACACCCGAATCGCCAGAGAACCGCCAACCGGCACGGCGGCCCGAACGCGGGTCTGGGCCGATCACGGCCGGCCCCCGATCGACGACCGCCGGTCGAGGATGCGGCCCGATCGAGGCTCACCCGCCGCTCGATGCGATCGACTCGTCGCCAGCCAGATCCGCCAACGCTCTGGCGTTGAGCAACAGCAGGGCCATCTCCAACTGCGGGTCGATGCCCTCGTCGACGAGTCGGCGAGGATCGGGACGCTCGGGCCCGTCCTCGCTCTCGAAGATCCGGTCGGCGGCGGCACGCAGTTCGAGGGTCTGCTCGATCTGGCTCGGGGTCATCTTGACCACGATGTCGGGATTCACACCCCAGTCGTCTGCGCCGGGCTGCTTGTGGACGAGTCGGCCCTCGAGGCCCTCGTCCGACGGGGGCAGACGGTAGAGCTGGGTGGTCAACTTGAGCACCGCGGCCGCCTGCCGGTCGGAGAGGTCGTGGACCTCCTGCACGCTGCCCTTGCCGAAGCTTCGGTCGCCCATGACCACCGCGGCGCCGTGGGCCTGCAGGGCGCCGGCGACGATCTCGCTGGCGCTCGCCGATCCCTGATTGACCAGCACCACCGTGGGCAGGCCCTCCAGCATCGAGCGGTTCCGCTGGGCGTCGATGCGCATCACCTCGCGGCCGAATCGATCCTCGCAGGTGACGATCTTTCCGTCGGAGACGTAGAGGTTGGTGAAGTCGACGGCACTCTTCAGAAGGCCGCCCGGGTTGTAGCGAAGGTCCAGAACGAGGCCTCGCAGCACGCCTTCGGAACGCATCTGGCGGATCGCGTCGAGGAAGTCCCGGAAGCTGTCCTCGTTGAACGAGGTCAGTCGGACGTAGCCGATGCCCGCAGGCTCGTCGAGCCACCAGTCCCACTGCGGCTCGCCGGACTCGTCGAGACTCTCCTTGCGCCATCCGTTGACCGATCGCATCTTGATGGCCTCGCGGACCAGGTCGACCGCGACGAGTTCCGCCTCGCCCTCGCGACGCAGTCCGAGGGTGACGATCTCGCCGGCGGGTCCGGTGATCTCGTCGACGGCGCGGTTGGTGCTCCAACCGACCGTGGACACGCCGTCCACCTCGACGATCCGATCGTCCGCCTGCACGCCGCCCCGCCACGCGGGGGAGCCTTCGAGGGGATTGACCACCATGATCTCTCGCTTGTCGTCGTGTCGGATGAGGATGCCGACGCCGACGAAGCTGCCTTCGACCTGCTGCTGGAAGCGGCGATAACGCTCAGGCCAGATGATCTCGGTGTACTGGTCCTCGAATCGCTTGCCGACCTGCTCCATCGCGCCGTCCCCGAACTCGCGGAACAGCACCGACTCGGGCAGGTCGAGCACCCTGCGGTTCGCCTGCATGAGTTCGCCGACGATGCGATTGGCGTGATGACGGGTCAGATCCTCCTCGTCGATCTTCGCGAGACGCTCGCGAAGCCCGCCGATCGCCTCGCCCCACGCGGCCACCTTGGCGGGATCGGTCAGCGCCGGGAAGGTCTCGCCCAGCGCCGCGGTCGTCGCGAAGATCTCCAGCGAGTCGAGACCGCCGTCGAGCAGCGGACGCCAACCGACGTTGCCGATGTGGGCGAACGCGACGGTCCGCATCGCCTGGGTGAGCATCTGGTGGCTGATGCCGCGAACCTGCTCGCGCCAGTCCTCGGCGAAGGCGGGGTTGAACTCGGGGAACTCCTCCTCGGGCGCCAGTCGGGCCGCCTGCCTCGCCCGCAGATCGTGCAGGGCCCGGGGGGCGTACTGGGCGAGCAGCCCGATGCGACGGTTCACCCGTTCGAGAGATGCGTTGTGCCGTCGGTAGTCGTCGCCGCGTCCGACGTCCTCGTGGAGGGTTCGAAGGCGGAACAGGATCTCCTGCGCCAGCAGGAAGTCGCCCGTCGCCTCGGCTTCGCGCTCCGCGATCTCGGACTGCCGGACGAGTTCGGCGATGCGATCGCTGTCGAGCACCTCCGCCCAGTCGTCGGAGAGGGTCTGAATGCGAACCGCGGCGGTCAAGGCCTTCGAGAGGTCGCCCGCCGCAAGTTCCCGGTCGAGTTCCTCGAGCGCCTCGGCACGCTCCTTGCCGCGATCCTCGTCCGACGCGTCGGCGTGTCGGTCGCGGCTCTCGACCCGCTCGCGAAGGCGGGTCGCCGCCACTCCACCACGGTCGGGCACCAGATCGAGCAGTCGCTCGACCTCGTCCGTGCGATCGGCGATCGCGGCCTCCCAGATCGCCTCGGACCAGGTGGCGACGCTGGACTCGTCGGCACTGGAGTTCTGAGCCGGCGAGGCGAGGATCGGACCGCCGATCGCCGTCACGGCGACCATGGCGAAGGCGAGGCGTCGACTCGAATCTTGTCGGATGGCATGGGGCATTGGGGTCTCGCTCGCAATCGGTGGGACGAAGTGTCCTGCGGTCTCGTTCCTGGCACGCCACGATCGGTGATGCGGGCGGGTCCGACGATCTGGCCGAGCCGTCGACGAGCCTTCCCGCATCCGAAGGTCATCGGCGAAGATCCCACCCCGACGGGATCCGGACCGACGCATCGGCGTCGACCGGCCGATCGAACCATCGGTGGTACCGTTACAGATGTCAAAGGTTCGTCGATCCCGCGTCTCGAATGCCCATCGACGACCCCACACCGCCCGGACTCGCCATGCCCGCCACGACCGCCGCCTCACCCGCCCCCGACCTACGGCCGCCCGCGGCGGAACTCGAGGCGATTCGGAAGGCCTATGTCCGCCCGGACGGAACGATCCTCGTCGAGGCCCTTCGCGGGATCGACCTGACCATCGAGCACGGCCGCTACGTGGCGATCATGGGTTCGTCGGGGTCGGGCAAGTCGACCCTGATGAACATCCTCGGCTGCCTCGATCGGCCCACCGCGGGGCGGTACCGCCTCGATGGGGAGGAGGTGGCCACGCTCGAGGACGAGGCCCTGAGCCGAATCCGTGGCCGCCGGATCGGCTTCGTCTTCCAGGCCTTCAACCTGATTCCCGAGCTCACCGTCGCCGAGAACGTCGAGGTTCCGCTGTTCTATCAGGGCGTTCATCGCAGCGACCGCCGCGCTCGAGCTGCGGCGATGCTCGAGAAGGTCGGCCTCGGCGACCGCATGGGACATCGCCCGGGCCAACTCAGCGGAGGCCAGCAGCAGCGGGTCGCGGTGGCGAGAGCGCTCGTGACCGATCCGGCGATCCTGATGGCGGACGAACCCACCGGAAACCTCGACTCGGCCACCGGCTTCGCGATCCTCGACCTGATCGACCAGCTTCACGCCAGCGGCCTCACCATCATCATGGTCACCCACGACGAGCGGATCGCCGAGCGATGCCAGCGGGTGGTGCGACTTCGCGACGGTGTGATCGAAAGCGACGAGTCCGGCGGCAGTGGTCGAGGTTCCCGGCGGCCGGACGCCACCGCGGATCTCGAACGGAACGCCTCGACCTGGTTCGCGCCTCCCAAGAGCGCCGAGGCGCCATCGAGCCGATGACTCCAAAGCGATGATCATGCGAAGGTCGCGGATTCCGATCCTCGAGGGATCGTGATCGTTCACCCGCCCCATCGCTGCGAAGACCTGCCCCCGATCGACAGGAGACCACAGGCGTGCGGATCCTCGGCATCGACCCCGGACTCGGCATCACCGGCTACGCGGTGATCGAGGCCGCGGCGTGGCACGAGGCCCGCATCGTCGAGGCCGGCGCCCTGCGTCCGGGCCGGGGCGAGGCCCTGCCGGTGCGCCTGAGACGACTGCACGAGGAGGTCGCGGGCCTCGTCGCCGAGTTCACCCCATCCCGTCTCGTGGTCGAGCAGGTCTTCGTTCACCGCAGGCACGTGCGGAGCGCCCTGCAGATGGGTCACGCCAGAGGGGTGATCCTGCTGGCCGCCGCAAGTCGCGACCTTCCCGTCGACGAGTACAGCCCCGCGGAGATCAAGAAGGCCCTCACCGGGAACGGACAGGCGTCCAAGCGACAGATGCAGATCGCGGTGACCAGGCAGTGCAGCCTCTCGTCGCTGCCCGAGCCGGCCGACGTCGCCGATGCCATCGCGATCGCGCTCTGCGGCGTGCGACGCCGTCTCGAGGCCTCGTCGGGGCCCGAAGCGATGCTCGCCCTCGCGGGCACGAGCGGATCGCGAAGCGCGTCGGCCCGCCGGTCCGCCCCGACCGCGGACGATCTCGTCACGCTCGCCCGTCGAGGCGTTCGGATCAGCGAGACGGGCGGATCACCACGCTGACCGGGGTTCCCGGCGGCGGGACCTGATCCTCCGCGACGCGAAACGGCTCCTGTTCCACATCGATGCGATCCGCAAGCACCTCCTCGTGGGCGACGACTTCGTCTCCGAAGGTGACCAGACCCACCACCGATCCACTGAAGTCGGCGAGGTAGACGCGTCCCTGCTCGTCCACCTCCTCGAGACTGCCTGCGAAGCGCCACGGATGCGTCGGGCCGCGCCGACCATTCCGAGCAAGGAACCAACTCGACAACGGCTCCTCGACCTTCCCTCGTCGCGGATGGGTGTACCGCAGCAGGATCTCGAGCTCCGGCCCCGCCGGCGCTTCGCGGACCACCGCACCGGTCGTCTCGTCGAGGCGCCAGCGTCCGGGCCGGCCAGGCTCGAGGCCGAGCATCAGCAAGGCCGCGTGCAGGAGGCGGGGCGGGGTATCGACGACGAGCAGCGACTCGTGCTCCCGGGTGCCGGCGATGCAGATGGCCTGCTCGAGCCAGCCCGCATCGAGCGCCGACTGTGCGGCGAGGCGGACTTCCCGCTCGGCCAGATCGACCTCGAGACCGGGAGAGATTCGAATCGGCGGCGTGGAGGCCGCCTCACTCGTGCCTGACTCCGTCCGAACCGACCGCGCGGCGTCGTCAGACTCGACGGCGCCGCTTGAAGCTTCCGGATCGGATTCGGGCCTCCACGCCTCGGCGATCCCGGTGGCGACCGGAGGCGTGTCGGCATCCGTGTCGGCCTCGTGGATCGCCTCGCCGACCGTGCAGGCGGAGACGGCCGCCATCGCCAGTGCCAACACCAGAGCACATCCCGCGCCCGCGAGCGAGGCCGCGACTCGACACATGGCTGGCGGCCATGGTCTCAGGAGATCGAGACGGTCGGTGCCGGACCTCATCGTTGAGAGGATCCCAGATTCGCGACGAAGGCGCGGGGTTCCGTCAGATGGATGTCCGCCGCCACGACGCAGCAACCTCCCAGCGGCGAGATCCCAGAAGCAGAGAAGCTCCCGTCGGTGAACAAGCATGTTGGTGAAAGAAAAAAGGCCCGGCAGCGGCCGAAGCCAGCTGCCGAGCCCTTCCGGGGGCGAGTGATGAGTTGGAACAATAGGCGTCTTCACAAGATTGGCAAGGTCCTCGGAGAGGAAATCGGCGAGAAAGTGACAAATGTGGACACGCGCCGTCGGTGACTTGGAAACTCGGACGCGTCTTTCACCGAGGCATCGCAGCAACCCTCCGGTCCTCGTGTCGCGTTCGCGGCACTTATCGGTCGATCGGCTGGTGAACGCAACCGCGACTTCATCCGGTCGAGTTGCCTGCAGATGGGCGCGATCAACCGCGGCTGTCGCATCCGACGTTTCGCGGGGGCAGATGCCGGCAACCAACTCGGTCGCGACGGCGGATCGGCAAGTCCTTGCGGACATCGGGGCAGATCGAGGACATCGCCGAAGGCGAATCCGGATCGGAGAGATCGGGTGAACCACCCGCGAGGCCGAGGTCCGAGGACGCTTCGCCTCGCGATCCGGCTCTCCGCTCGACTACCCTCCCGCCATGCCCACTCGATCGTCCTGCAGACGCGAGCACCGATGAGCGAGTCTCCCCCCCCACGCTCCGCCGGACTGTCCGAGGAGGTTCGACTCTGCCGGGTCGTTCGGTTCTGGATCGACCCCCACGAGGGATCGACCATGCCCGAGCGAAGCGGATTCGGGGGCCTTCCGGCTCCCGTCGGAGTGCCTTGGTCCTTCGAGTGGGAGGTTTGCGTACGAGGGCGGCCCGAGCCGGGCACCGGCTATCTCCTGGGCATCCAGCATCTCGACGGCGCTGTGCGAAGAGTCGTGATGCCCCTGCTCTCGCAGCACCTCTCGATCCCGGGCGCGGCCGGACGTCCGCGTTCCTCCGACGGCCCGCCGCCGCCGGTCCAACGACTGCTTGCCGAGGCCGCGGCACGCCTCGCCGACGCCCTTCCGGTGCCGCTCGAGCGGCTCTCGTGGCGTCTGACCCCCTTCATCACCCTCGACCTGGTCCCCGAGGAGACCGGAATGCCACAGATGCTGCTGCTCCGTCAGCGTTTCGAGTTCGCCGCGGCCCACCGCCTGCACGACGATCGTCTCGACGAGGCCGCCAACCTCGAGATGTTCGGGAAGTGCAACAACCCCAACGGCCACGGCCACAACTACAAGGTGGAAACCGCGGTCGCAGTGCCTCTCGAGGGCGGGCCGACGATGCAGGCGATCGAGGCGATCGTGGGTCGGGAGATGATCGACCGCTTCGACCATCGTCATCTGAACCTCGACTGCCCGGAGTTCGCTTCGCTCAATCCCTCGGTCGAGCACATCGCCGCCGTCGGATACGGTCTCCTCCGGGAGCCGATCGCCGCATCGGGCGGCACCCTGCATTCGGTGACCGTATGGGAGACCGACAAGACCTGTTGCACGTACCCGGCCTGAGGCCTGCTCGCCCGCCGGTGGCTTCACCACCTCCGCCAACTCGAACCTGCCCATGAACACCTGCATCCGACGGACCCCTCCAATGATCTTCGCCCGCAACACCTCGTCGCTCGCCGCGATCTCGATGCTTGCAGGACTTGCGCCGTGCACGATCGCGTCGGCGTCTCTGGAACCGCTCCCCACGACGCCGCAGGCGACCGCCTCCGCCGCGGACGAGAACGCCGACGGCTTCGCGTCGCTTCGCAGCGACTTCGACGCCCTCTCCCGCTACCTGCGTTCACGCGGCGGCATCGGCAGCGGCGAGCGACAGGACCTGCTTGCACTGAGGAGTCGCCTCGAGGCGTTCGCCGCAGCCCATCCCGACGACAACCGACCCGCGGCCCTCGAAATCCAGATCTCCCTGTGGCTGCGCGACAACGCTGCGGTCGATGCGGCGTTCGAACGACTCGTGACCGCAGCCCCCGACAACACCGCCCTTCGACGTCGGTGGGCGCAAGCGGTCATGGCCTTCAACGACTGGCCGCGGGCCGCCGAGATCCTGAGCGATGCGGCGTTGGCCGCGGACGCTCAGGCCCTCGTCGATCGGGTCCGCTGCTTGAAGAACCTCAATCGCTACGCCGAGGCGACGGATCTGCTCGCCACCCGCGACGCCGAGGCTGCGGACGCCATCGCCACCGCCTCCCAGGCGACGGCGCTCCAGGTCGAGCTCGAGGGGCTGATGGCCGACTGGGCCGCAGAAGAGGCGTTGCTTGCCGCCGAAGCCGACGCCGACGATCTGCCGCGCGTCGCCGTCGACACCGATCGAGGCCGGATCGTGCTGGAACTCTTCGAGGACCAGGCCCCGTACACCACCGCCAACTTCATCGAGCTCGTCGAGAGCGGGTTCTACGACGACACCGCCTTCCACCGGGTGCTGCCGGGCTTCATGGCCCAGGGCGGCGATCCGAACACCAGAACCGGCGCCGAGGGCGTCCCCGGCAACGGCGGTCCCGGCTGGACGATCCCCGACGAGTCCGTGCGGAGCGACCAGCGCCTGCACTTCGCCGACCGGCTCGCCATGGCGAAGCCCGGCGACCCCGAGAATCCCGGGCGGGCCAAGCCCAACAGCGCGGGGAGCCAGTTCTACATCACCGTCGTGCCCACGCCCCACCTCGATGCCGACTACACGGTGTTCGGAAGGGTTCTCGAAGGTGCGGAGATCTCCCGCGCCCTCCAGCAGGGCGATCGCATCCGGTCCGCCAAGGTGCTGCGAAAGCGCGACCACGACTACACGCCGGTCAAGCTCGGCGTCGAGGCGCCGCCGGCCGAGGCCGATTCGACCGAGGCCGACCCCACCCCCTGACCGAAGCACCGCTCGCACCTTCGCAACGAGCATCCGCTCCAGCCCCCAGCCCCCGAGGACCCACCATGGCCCGACTGATCCGCACCGACGCCACCGGCCCCATCCGCATCGATCCCCAGGACAAGCCGGTCTTCGTCTGCGCCTGCGGCCTCACCTCCAACCCGCCCCTCTGCGACGGCAGCCACAAGGCCTGCAAGAACGAGGAGGACGGCACCCTCTACCGCTACGACCCCGCGACCAAGGAGGTCGTCAAGACCGAATCCGACGCCTGACGAGGTTCGGGGTCGGAGCGTCCGGAGAGTCCCCCGGAGAGTCCGAGGCGGGACCGGACTTCGATCCGACGTTCTAGGACAGGTCCTCTTCGGCGATCAGGCGGAAGTGCTTCCGCCTCAGGATCTGACCCGCGAGCGTGTGGTCGTCGACCGCCAGCGCCACCGCCCCGTCGATCCGCGGGGACGGGAGGATCGGGTAGGCGAAGCGGATGTTCAGCTCGGCACCGAGCAGGTAGAGGCAGGCCGCGCTCAGCGTCCGCTTGTCGTCGATCTCGACGACGAGCAGATCCACCTCGGAGAAGCTGAACTGCCGGCGGCGAAGCATCTGCCGTGCCGCGTCGGCGTTGTCGCAGATGAGCCGCACCACCGCGTGGTCGGAGGAGTCGACGACCGAGATCGCTCGCACCGACACCACCTCGCTCTCCTCGAACGCCTGCAGGAGTTCGAGGAGCTTGCCCACCTTGTTGTCGAGAAAGACTCCGAACTGCCGCACGGTCGGCGGGGCGTAGCCCTGTTCGGTCATCGGTGGGACGGCTTGGGACATGTCGCGTGGCCCCTTTCGAGCGAAGCGGAAAAGTATATCGGGGGGACCGATCCGAACCGCTCGCCGGGATCGTCAGGCCCCAGGAACCGGCTCGCGCTCGACGCCATCGGGACCGAGGAAGTCGACCTCCGCGACTCGTGGAACCAGGCCCGCCGTGGCGGCCTCGCCGAGCAGTCGCGCCACGGCCCGCCGACCCGCTTGGCCGTACTCGAGCGTCCAGCGGTTCACGTACATCTCGACGAAGCGATCGGCGAGTTCCGGCTCGAGGCCCCGGGCGAAACCCATCGCCACATGGATCGAGTCCTCCCGATGGTCCATGGCGTGCTCGACGCTGCGCCGCAGCAGCCCCGCGAGATCCGCCGCCGCCTCTGCGCCGAGCCGCTCGACGAGATCGCGCCGTACCGCGTTGGCGCCGAGCGGCAGCGGCAACCCGGTGCGGTCCCGCCACCACGCCCCGAGATCGACGAGCAGCTTCAGACCATGCCGCTCGAAGGTCAACTGCCCCTCGTGGATCACCACACCGGCATCGACCTCCCCCCCCGCGACGGCCTGCTCGATTCGATCGAACTCGACTTCGACGGGTGTGAAGCGTCCGGGGCCGAGCAGCAGGCTCGAGGTGACGAACGCGGTGGTACGCAGGCCGGGCACCGCGACGCGGGCCCCTTCGAGCGAAGCGAGATCCCGCCCCGCGGGCGCCACCAGCTTCGGCCCATACCCGTCGCCGATGCTGCTTCCGCAGGCGGTGAGCACGTATCGGTCGGACACCCACGGATATGCGGCGCAGGAGATCGCCGTGATCTCCAGTCGGTCCTCCGCTGCGGCATCCTCCGCTCGGCGGTTCAGACGCTCGATGTCGAGGGCCACACGTTCGAAACGGAATCGGGGATCGAACACCGGCGGCGTGGTCGCATCGTCGGCTTCGAGCGGCCACCACATGAATGCGTCGTCGGGATCGGGACTGTGCCCGAGTCGAAGCAGTTGAGGTTCGGTCGCGGCGGTCATGGGAGGATCCTACGCCCGGTCGCTACCAACCTTGGAGATCGTCCTGCAGAAACGGGTTGGCGCGACGCTCTTCGCCGATCGTCGTGGCGGGTCCGTGCCCCGGCAGCACGCGGGTCGCGTCGGGCAACTCCTCGAGCACCCGGCGCAGCGATCGCTTCATGGCCTCGGCATCGGAGGTCGGAAAGTCGATCCGGCCGATGCTTCCGGCGAACAGCAGGTCGCCGGCGATCGCGATGCCGTGCCGCGCCTCGTAGAGCGTCACGGAGCCGGGACTGTGCCCCGGGGTGTGGAGGACCCGCCATCTCGTGGATCCGAGGTGGAGTTCCTCGCCGTCGGAAAGGGTCGCATCGGGACTCCGACAGGTGATGGGCCGCCCGCCGAACATGGAGAGATTCAACAGCGGCGTCTCGCAGAACGCCCGCTCGGCCTCGTGAAGGCGGATCGGCAGGCGACCGAGCGCCCGCTCGATCTCGTCCACCCCTCCGATGTGGTCGTAGTGGGCATGGGTCAGCAGGATGGCGCTTGGCGCGAGGCCCTCCCGTCGGACCAGGTCAAGCAGCGGCTGCGGATCCACGCCGGGATCGACGATCCAGCAGTCGCGTCCTTCGGACGACTCGACGACGACGAGGTAGGCGTTGGTCTGGGTTTCGCCGAGCGGAACGGTGTGGATCGTCGGCGGTCGATGGACGGCGGGGTCGCTCAGCGGAACGCTCCTGCGATGGGGGAGGATTCGGCCGCCCGCGGAACCTGCGGTTCTCTCGCAGCGGCACGCGTTCGGTAGAGTACCGGGCGACGACGCTCCGACGACCTCCTCCATGCCTCGCACCGACCACCTCTGGACGCCGACCGGTCTCGTCCGAAACCGACGGGTGTGGCGACATCCGGCGGCGGCGTCGATCGTCGCCGTCGCGATGGCCGGTTGCGACACGATCTCCTCGGACTTCAACGACCTTCTGACCGACATGACGCCGCCGACGCCGGCCGAGGCTGCAGCCTGGGCGAGCGATCTCAACGATCCCGAGAATCAGCGACGCGGACTCTCGCTGCTGTCCAACGCCCCCTGGGGAGGCGACGCGCCATACGTGGAGCTCTATCGACTCTACGTCGAGGAGCCGACCGATCCTCTGGTGAAGGCGACCGCGGTGCAGGCCCTCGGCCGCTGGGGCGAACCCGACGACGCCATGAAGATCGCCGACCACCTGTCCAGTCCTTCGCCACTGGTGCGCCGCGAAGCCGCCCGGAGTCTGCAACGCCTCCACGAGCCCAGGGTCGCCGACCGAATCTGGATCCGCCTGGTCGACCTCGACGAGGACCCCGGCGTGCGGGTCGAGTTGGCGATCGCCCTCGCCCAGTATCCGACCGACCAGTCGTTTCAGGCCTTGTGCCTGGCCCTCGACGCGAGGGAACTCGTGGTGAACCTCGCCGCGGCGGACAGCCTCCGGATCCTGACCGGGCGGGACTTCGGCCTCGATCGCGCGACGTGGCTCGCCTGGTACGAGTCGGCCGGAGCCCCCTTCGCCCGGGAGGAGGTCTTCCTCTACCCGACCTTCACACGGCGCATCTCCTTCTGGGATCACCTGCTCTTCTGGAAGGACTGGACCTTCGAGACCCCGGCGCCGCCACGGGGCATGGCGGAGCAGGGTCTCGACGGCGACGGAGCCGCCCCATTCGCGAACATCGGCGACGCCCCGTGATCGGACGCGGCGCGTGAGAGCCGTCGTCCACGACACCGCGGGTCCGACGATGGCCGAGCGGCCCGATCCTCCGGCGGTCTTCGGCGAGATCGTCGTCGAGATGTCGCGGGTCCTGCTGCGGGCGAGCGATCATGCCTCCGAGTCGCGTCGACGCGGGGCGCTCGGCATTCCCGGCAGTTGCCTCGTGGGGCGCGATCCGAACCGCGGCCTCGTGGCGATCGACCCCGTCCTGCCCTGCGGACGGTGTACCCACTGCGCCTCCGGCCTCGCCGCCGCGTGTCCGCAGCGCACCGTGATCGGGGGTCGGGGACGCGACGGCGGCCTCGCCGAACGGGTCGCCGTCCCCGAGGCGAACCTGCATCCGCTGCCGGCGGAGCTCGACCCCGATCTCGCCACGCTCGCGGTGCCCGTCGGCATCGGCCTGGCGCTGGCCCGCAGGCTTCGCCTTGCCGAGGCGGCGCACCTCTCGGTGATCGGCGACGGGATCGCGGCCCTCGCCGCGGCAGCGGCGCTGTCCACGCGGCATCCCGCAACCCGCCTTCTTTCCGACGATCCGTTCACGGCGGGTCTTGCCGCCAAGTGGTCGCTGAAGCACCGCGGACTCGCCGAAGCCGGTCGACGCCACGATCAGGAGGCGTTGGCGATCTTCTCGAGTTCGAGCGAGGCACTCGCGATCGCCGCGGGCATGCTGCGGCCCCGCGGCCGGGTCGCATGGTGCGTCGATGGCGTCGCGCCGAATGCGGAGGGACTCGATCGGCTGCGCTGGATCGAGGGAGAGCTGCTCGGCCACGCCACCACGTCGATCGCGGAGGCTCTTTCGCTGCTGACGAGGCCCCCGTTCGATCCGGCGCCCCTGCTGCGACGGCGAATCGAACTCGCCGAGGCCGTGATCGCGTTGTCGACCGGCCGGCCGGCCGATCTCGACGGAACCCTCGTGGCGATCGGTGAAGGAAGTCGCCGCGAGCGAGGCGCGCCATCGGCCGGTATCGCCGCGAGGTGAGGCCGAACGGTCGTGGTGCCGTACCATCACGTCTTGCGCGACGACGACCCGGTTTCCGATGCCTCCGACGACTCGCCCGAACCGGTGCGCCTGCGCACCGACTTCGCCGCCGGCAGCGATGAACCGCTCGACCCGTTGATGGTGCTGGAGGAGCAGGAGGCGAGCCCCGATGCGGGCGGCCAGATCCGATCCGGCCGCCTCGCCGGGAAGTCGATGGGCGCGGCGATCGCGATTCTCGCGGTGCCGGTCCTGCTGCAGCAGACCCTCACCGCGATCGTCGGGCTCGTCGACAAGGTGATCTCGGGAAGTCTGCCCGAAGGCGTCGTCACGCCGGCGATGGACGCGATCGGCATCGGCTCGTTCGTGGGCTGGTTCATCGCCATCGCGATGAGCGGCCTCGGCATCGGCGGCCAGGCGATCATCGCCCGGGCGATGGGAGCGGGCGACCTTCCGCTGGCCGAACGTGCGGCCGGACAGGCCTTGTCGCTCGGCTTCCTGTGGGGCTTCGTGGTCGGGGGCGTGATGGTCGCCTGTGCCGGACCGCTGGCCCGAATCTGCGGCCTGACCGACGACGCACGCGTCTTCTGCATCCAGTACGTCGAGATCCTCGCCCTCTCCATGCCCTTCTGCGGCGTGATGATGGTCGGGTCGATGGCGCTGCATGGCGCCGGCGACACCGTGAAGCCTTCGGTGATCGCGGTGGCGACCAACGTGGTGAACGTCGTGTTCAGCCTGGTCCTGTCCGGCGTCGAACTCCGGATGCTCGGAGAACGCCTGCCGTCGCTCTCGAGCGTCGACGCCTCGACCTACGGGGTCATGGGGATCGCCGGCGGCACCGCGATCTCCTTCGCGGTCGGCGGGATCGCCACCGCGTTGGTGCTGATGCGCGGGGTGAAGGACCTGAAGGTGCGGCGCCACGCCCTCATCCCGGAGCGGGGCATGGCCTGGCGAGTCGTCCGCATCGGCATCCCCAACTTCTTCGAGGGGATCGCGATGTGGAGCGTCAACTTCTTCATCCTGATGTTCATCGGGGTGATCGCCGCCGCCGAGGCGATCGAGGGGACCGCCCGGGAGGGGCTCGTCGGTGCGCACATCATCGCGGTCCAGTGGGAGGCGTTCAGCTTCCTGCCCGGCTTCGCGATGGGGACCGCGGCGGGCGCTCTCGCCGGGCAGTACCTCGGCGCCGGCAGCGTGATCATGGCGCGTCGCGCGATCATGGTGTGCTCGGGGATCGGCGTCGCGTTCATGGGCCTTCTCGGCATCGTCTTCATGACCTCGGGCACGGCGCTCACCCGGGTCATCAGCGATCAGCCGGTGCATCTGGAGGAGGCGCCCCCGCTGCTGTTCATCTGCGGGGCGGTTCAGGTCTTCTTTGCGCTGGTGATGGTCGTGAGACAGGCCCTCCGCGGCGTCGGCGACACCAGGGCGTGTCTGGTGATCACGGTCCTCTCCAACTACGGCGTGCGCCTGCCGCTGGCGTGGCTTCTCGGCATCCACCTCGGCCTGGGCCTCACCGGCATCTGGCTGGGCCTGTGCAGCGAGCTCGTGGTCCGCGGCTCGCTCTTCGGCGCCCGATTCCTGCAGGGCGGGTGGGCGAAGGTCCGGGTCTGAGGCGAGGTCGCCGACGATTCGCCGCCGCTAGCATTCCGGACGAAACGCCATCCTCGGCTCCGACGAAACGCCCTCCATGCACGTGCCCCCAACCGTTCATCCCGATCGCTCCGGCCTCGACGAAGGCCTGCTCGAGGCCGTGGCCGCCGGCGCGGCCCGCCTGACGCCGCAGCAGGGCCTAGAGAT
>Ga0075479_10000195_pt1 | contig 23878 bp, 15 predicted proteins | sample DEB08_DNA_8_FD_76341 | JGI IMG/M metagenome (GOLD analysis project Ga0075479, IMG submission 76341) | Aqueous microbial communities from the Delaware River and Bay under freshwater to marine salinity gradient to study organic matter... | ecosystem: Environmental > Aquatic > Marine > Coastal ... | reverse complement strand
TTGGTTATCTACCTGAATTCCCACAAACTAAAGAAGAGCTTTCTCAATACGATGTAGTCTTTCTTGGTGATGTAAAAATTGGCGGCGGCCAACTAACTAAAGCCAATGTCGAAATGCTTAATGGCTTAGTTAAAAGCCAAGGCTCAGGGCTGGTCTTCATGCCAGGTCATCAAGGAAATCAGATTACTTTAGCCATGGCGAAAGAGTCTGAAGAAATGATGCCTGTCGTCTTAGAAGATAACAAAAAAGGTTTTGGACTTTCCAAAGAATCAAACCTTTTATTAACTCACGAAGGCAAAGACCACCACTTAACAATGTTGGCTGACAAAGCCGAGAATAATAGAGAACTATGGAAAACTCTACCTGGCTTTAACTGGTGTGCGCCAGTCAAAAAAGCTAAGGAAGGAACCAATGTTCTTGCAATTCACAGTGGTTTGAGAAATAAATGGGGAAGATTACCACTTATCGTAACTAAGCCTTTTGGAAATGGATTTACTCTCTTCATGGGAACTGACTCTGCTTACAAATGGAGACATGGTGTAGAAGATAAATACCATTATCGCTTCTGGGGGCAAGTTGTTCGCTGGATGGCACACAAAAGACATATTTCTTCAGATAAGAACATCCGTATGTTCTATTCTCCTGAAGCTCCTGCTCAAAATGAAGAGATTAACATTCAAGCAACTATTCATGATAATCTTGGCCAACCTCTGAATAAGGCTCTGACTATTTGTGAAATAACCTCTCCTTCCGGTTCTAAAGAGAAGTTTAATCTAAATAACACAGACAATGACTGGGGTGTTTACAAAGGTAAATTTACAGCTAAAGAAGCAGGCAAATACAAAGTTGAAATCTCAGTTCCAAAGTCACGCTTAAAGCATAGTGTTGACATCAATGTCACGAGAGATGGATTTGAAACTGTTGGTGAACCTGGAAAGTTCAATGTTCTTAAAGAAATTGCTAATCTTTCAAAAGGCGAGTTCATTAATTATCAAGACTTTGCTTCAATAGATCAAAAATTACAGGATCTTCCAGAACCTGAAATTCAGGAAAAACGATACAGACTTTGGAACCAGACATGGTGGGCTGGAATTATCCTCCTACTACTCACTATTCACTGGTCTGTAAGTAAAAGAATGGGGCTGATGTAATGAATAATATTTATTTAAACCTTACCTGGAGTGATAACAATGGATATTAAACTTCCAGATAACCTAAAAAATAACCTAGGCCGTACAAGAAACAGAGCATTGCAGGTTTTATGGGCAACGACAATTTTTGCTGCCATAGCTCTATTTGGTAGTTCCATGTTGCTTCTTTATATAAGTGATAGATTTTGGGCAACGCCAAACTCTGTGAGATTATTAATCTTAATCTCTACATTAGTTATTTTTGTTTTGTTTTTAATCAAGCATTTCCGCAATAGAAACTCTCTAGCCAATGACAGAGACTCTGTTATTAAGCTCGTCCAAAAGTTTTTCCCAAAACTTGGAGACAGTCTTCAAGGTGCTGTTGAACTTTCTTCAGGAGAACATAAAGGAATGTCAGAAGCTTTATGTTCTGCTGCGGTAAAACAAGTGGGTCAACAAACTGAAGGAATGGACTTTACTGAAGCTGTTTCTACTAAGAGAAGAAACAAAGCGTTAAAGTACTTCGCTATAGCAGCTGTCGTCATAACTCTTTGTTGTTTCATTGACTACAAAGCTCTTTTAAATACAGCTAAACGTTGGGCTCTTCCTTTAGCTAATATTGACAGATACACATTTATCAATATCGCTGACATGAAGAAAGATGTCTATGTCGAACATGGCAAGGACTTTGAACTGCCAGTTTCAATAGATGAGAATTCAAGATTTAAATCTAGTTCTATTCAGTACCATTTCACCAAAGAGTCAATTAAAGAACAAGGTTTGGAAGATCTCAAAACTGTTCTAAAACTCAAAGGTCAGACAAAGAAAACTGTACTTCACCTATATGCTGGCGACAGTAGCAAAGAGCTGAACATCATTCCAGTTCTACCTCCAGCAATAGTAAAAGTTAATTACACAGTTCACTATCCTGAATACCTAAAAAAAGAAACTGAGACTAAAGAACTAAAAGGAACCCAACTAGAAATTCTAGCTGGTTCTAAATATGCAATCTCAGCCAATACAAGCAGTAAGCTATCAAAGTCTGAGTTCGTTCGCCTTGAGCTAAATGACCAAGGAGAAGAAACCAAAAGATTAGATCCAGCTTCACTTAAGGTAAATGGTTCCAACTTCACGACGGAAACTCTAAGTGTCGGTGATAAACTTATCTTTCAGTGGTGGGATACTCATGGTTTCAAGAATAGAAAAGACAGAGAAATAGCTATCAACTTTGTCGCTGACAACCCTCCATTTGCAGACATCCCTAACATCAACAAAAACAACTATATTCTTGTTGACAAAAACGTTCCTGTAAACATCAACTGTATGGATGACTATGGTCTGAAAAACATCGGTATAGAATACTGTATAGAAAAAGATGGTGTTAAAGGGAAATGGGAACAGAAGTCACTAAGAAGTGGACAAAACGATTCAACAGGATTGAGTGCACTTTACATCTTAAATGGTGAAAAAATGCAGGCTGAAGAAGGCTCAACCATTTATATCCGTTCTTATGCTTTTGATTTCTACCCAGATAGAAAGCCTGTTTATTCAGCTGAATACAGTTTCTCAATCATCTCTAAAGAAGAGCATGCTCAGATGGTCAAAGATAAGCTGAATGAAATCACTTCTAAAATTGATGACGCTATCGTTCGCGAAGAACAGAATAAAAACAAAAATACAGTTCTTTCTCAGTTAGATGAAGAGAAAATCAATTCAGAATCAACTGACTCTGCTATTGATAACCAAACTAATAGTGAATTAGCAAATGCTCAAGATCTAAAAGATCTAGCAGCAGAAGCTCAAGAAGCTCTTAAAATGGCTAATGATAACTCCTTATTCGATAAAGAAGAGTTAGAAAAACTCAAAAAGAATATGGAGCAAATTCAAGATGTAGCAGAAAATCTTATGCAGGAAGCAGCTGACTCATTAGAAAATGCAGCTGAATCTCAAGGTACAGCTCAACAAGGTCAACAGCAGCAAGGACAACAAGGTCAGCAACAGGCTCAACAAGGTCAACAGCAGCAAGGACAACAAGGTCAGCAACAGGCTCAACAAGGTCAACAGCAGCAAGGACAACAAGGTCAGCAGCAACAGGCTCAACAAGGTCAACAGCAGCAGGGACAACAAGGTCAGCAGCAACAGGGACAACAGGGACAACAAGGTCAACAGCAACAGGCTCAACAAGGTCAACAGCAGCAGGCTCAACAAGGTCAACAGCAGCAAGGCCAGCAAGGTCAACAAGGTCAGCAAGGTGAACAAAGCAGGCAAGAGAATTTAGAGGAAGCTGTTGCTAAACAGGAAGAAATTCTTGAGAAACTAAGAGAAGCAAACGAAGAAGCTCAAGAAGCTAATCGTAATGCTGAACTTAAAATCATGGCAGCTCGTCTAAAAGCTTTAGCTGAAATTGAAAAAAGTGTCGCTGAAAACTCTGGAGAAGTCTTTAAGATGGTTCCAGGTCAAAATTCTGAAAAACTCAAAAAGATTATTGCATCTATGCTTAATGGCATCACCGCTAATCAAGAGAAAATCAGCACTGAAATTGCTAGTCTGAAAAAAGAGATCTACAAATTCTTTGATGCCACAAAATTTGAGGAATACGGAAAAGTTCATACTGATATGGAAGCCGTTCAAGTTAATGAAGGAATGGATAAACTGATTGTCCATCTAAAGAAAAACCATGCTTTCTCTTCTCATATTCAAGCAGAAAAGTGGGCTGAAAAATTTCTCGAATGGGCCAAGTGGCTAGAAGGTGACGAGGATGAACAAGATCCTCAAGAGCAAGAACCACAAGAAGGTGACCCTCAAGAACAAGAAGTGGACGAGTTCTTAATGGCTTTACTCGATATCATCATCAATGAGCAAATTCTTAGAGAAGATACCATCGAGCGTTACAAAAATAAAACACTCAAGAATTACGAAGATAAAACTGAAGAGCTCGCTGAAACTCAAGGTAAGATCGGTAAGTCTCTAGCTGAGATTGTCCCAGATGCTCCTGACGCAAACATTGAGAAGCTTCTAGTTCTAGGTGGCAAGTTTATGCTCGAAGCTAAAGAACTTCTCGAAAAGCATGATGCCGGACAAGAGACTGTTAACTCTGAATCTGCTGCAATCGAAATTCTAGCCAAAGCTTTTGAAGCGGCTGCACCACAAAGTTCCGATCAACAAGGAATGATGAGTATGCTTGGAGCGGCAATGGGCATGGGAATGGGACAGGGCCAAGGACCTGGAAGCCAACCAATGGGTAATATGGCTGGCCCAACTCGAGATGTAAGCGATAACTTCACCGCAACACTCAACAAAAATATCAAAGGTAATCCAAACGAAACAAAACATAACGACCGTGAGGTTGATAAGTTCGTTGGAGACTCTCTAGAAGGAGTTCCTCGAGAGTATCGAAAATTAATGGAAGAATACTACAAGAGAGTTGAGAAGAAATATGAAAAATAAAATCTTTATACTTATTCAGATTCTGTTTATTACTCTTGTCAGTGGACAAACTAAGCAGATTGGGCGCGAAGTTCCTTTAGATGTAGATATCATGTACAAAAAAGGATTGAAATATCTCGCCAATATTCAACAGCCAGATGGTTCTTTCCCAGGTGGATATGGTAAGTACCCAAGTGTTACTGGCCTAGCAGTTTTATGCTTTATCGCCAGCGGTGAAGACCCGAACTATGGTCCATATAGAACTCACATAAAGAAAGCCGTTGATTTTATTCTTAGCAAGCAAGACGCTAATGGGTATTTTGGCATTAATATGTATAACCAGAACTACACAACGCTTTGTTTAGCTGAAATGATTGGAGCTATACAGGATGAAAGACTGGGAAAATCCTTAGAAAAAGCTGTAAAACAAATTCTTACTGCTCAGTCTCATAACTCAGCTGGAGGCTGGTACTACGATCCAAAACAAAAAAGCCGAGCTCTTAGTACTATCACAGGTGCTGCTCTTGTGGGATTATTATCTGCTAGAAATGCTGGAGTTGAAGTTCCACAGAAAGCAGTTGACAAAGGCTTAGCTCTTTTTACCAAGTTCCAGGCAGGAAGTGGCAGAATTGGTTACATGAGTCCATCTGATGATAGTCGTTTCGGAAGAACAGCACTTGCCCTACTTTGCTTTCACTTAGCAAGAAAGAAAGACCACACTACAGCAAGAAAAGCAGCTGTTGCTCTAAGAACTATTCGTTATAAGCTCAGTTCTGGTACTCACGATTGGTATGGCCTTTACTATACTCCACAGGCTCTTTTCCAGGAAAATATGCCAGCATTTGAAAAGTGGAACAAACAAAATATTCGATCGCTTAAAGGTGCTCAACTTCCAAATGGCGGATGGAATGTAATTAGTTCTAGACCAACATTAAGTACCACTGTAGCTCTGCTTTCACTGGCTATGAACTACCGAATTTTACCAATTTATGAGAGGCAGGAATAATGAAATATTTAATTATATTCCTTTTCAGTTTAAGCTGTTTTGTAAATTCTCAAGACAAACTAATTTTTAATCAGGGAGAACAGTGGGATGGACAAATTTCCACAGTAAATGATAAGATCATAAAAATGAAAAGTTCCTTATCTAAAGAGGAACTGAAGTTTAGACTGGATAATCTAAAAGCCTTGGAGTTTGGGGGAACTAAAACGCTGAAAGGTACACATCGAATCACTCTAATCAATGGAGATGGATTAACAGGTGACCTTGACGAACTTAATAGTGAATTTTTAGTTTTAAAAACTCTATGTTCAGGCTTAATGCAAATTCCACGTAAGTATGTTTCTATAATAGAACCAGTTGGAAATACTCAGCTGATTGGAAGTGGAATTAGCAATGCTGATGGCTGGAGCGGCACTATCGAAGGAGATGGATCTTTTAGAAGTACAATAAGCCGCACAGTTAAAGCAACTGAACCATTTGTAGTCTCAGCTGAAGTTGACCTTGGTGAAGCTTATAGTTTCTATTTTATGTTCAACAACAACCGTTCAACCATTAATACCAATAGATTTTACTTCTATACAAACGTAGGAGCTTCCAGAGGTATAATGATTGTTAATGGCCAAAGACAGGTTAACAATGGCTCTCTCAAAGTTTCTAGTAATGTTAGTTCTGGAACAGAAAGAGTAACTCTTGGAAGCCAGGACCTTGGTAAAGGTTCTCAAATAGTTAACTTAAAGATCTTTTTTAATCCTACAGAGCAGTTCGTTGCTGTTAATGCAAATAACTTTGAAGTGGGTAAAGCTAAGTTAAACACTAAATTTGACTTCAAAGAACTTGTTTTAAGCTTACGTAGCAATGGCGGTAAGCCTTACCTTAGGTCATTTAAAATAGAGAAATGGAATGGTAAATATACGTCTTATATCATGGCTGACAAAGATGAGGAACATGATAACATCATTCTTAAAAATGGTGACGTAGCTCATGGAAAAATAGATAACATCAAAGAGATGAATCTAGCTTTCAATAGTAAGCTAGGTGATCATAAACTTAATATGGACTTAGTTTCTACAGTCGTTCTCAAAAACTCTAAAAATGAACCTGTTAAAAAAGATCATATCCTAAGACTTGAAAGTGGCCAAAAGATAACTGGTAACTTACAAAAGATTGAAGACGGCTTTGTGTACATCAAGAACGACCTCTTCCCTAATTTAAAAATTAAAAGAGAATACTGCCGCACACTTACTAATAGCAATTTTCAAGCTTCAAGGAGCAAAGAGCTACAAACAGTTACTAACTTTGGTAAGAACAAAGTCTTTGGTAAAATTGAATTACTTAAAGATAAAAAGCTAAAAATTGACAATATCAATTTAGTTGATCAGCTAACATTCGATATAGATTCTGTTTCAAACATTAAATTCACTAATAAAACTAAAGTTGATGATGCCGACTGGCTTATTGAACTAGTCAATGGCGACTCAATGCCATGTAGAATTAAGTCATTGAACGCTGAGGAGATCTTGATTAGCTCTAACTCTGGTGAGTTCAAAATTAAGACTTCAGATGCATATAGATTGTTTAAAAGAATGATTAAACCTCGTTCAAATTCTAGAGGATCTTCTTTCAGTTACAGCAACAATATTATGAATGTTAAGCTACCTACTAAATCTGAAATTAATTTTACTGTAGAAAGCAATGTTACGAATAACAGGAATGTAAGAATTAATCACTTCAGCAGCATGTTCCAAATGAGATTATTTGGTGAGAAAAAAAGTACTCGAAACAGTTATTACATTCAGGTATCTCAAGCTCCTAGAATCTACTTTAGAAGAAATATTCAACCTGAAGAACATCACAAAATAAAGTTCAAAGATAAAAACGATATCTCGATCAAAATCGATAAGAGTAAAGGGATATTTGAGCTTTGGGTGAATGGTATTCATACTCACACCTTCAAAGATCCAAATGGGATGCAAGCTAAAGGTGATGGTTTCACAATCTATAACAATAATAGATATAAAGTTTCCAAGTTAAGGTTCAGTGAGTGGAATGGTGATAAACTAGATACTGATAAGTTCTTAATCAGCAGTGATTGGAAAGTTCACAAAGGTTTAGTTTCATCAATCGAAAATGATCAAGTTAAAATTGGTGACAAAACTTTAAAATTGAGTGAAGTTCGTGAAATCTCTCTAGGTTCTGAAAAGAAGGGAGAAAAGAAAGGCTCATATTCTATTCGTCTAATTAATCTAGCAGCTTTAACTGTTCAAAGCTTCTCAGTTGAAGGCGATAAAATTATTGCAAAGCACCCAAATCTAGGCGATCTAACGCTAGATAAAAATAAAGTTATAGAAATTAAAGCAAACTAGGGGCAAAGCCCCTATTTGCTAAAAAATATTAAACTAGATTTTCTTTACAGAACTCAACGGCATTGCGGAAGATTTTTAATCCTAGGCCTTCTTCAGGAAGGCTTCCGTTGATTTTCTGATGTGTCCAATGTGGATGGTTGAATGGTGAAAGATATGCTTCTGGGTGAGGCATTAAACCAAAAACTCTTCCAGTTTTATCACAGATACCTGCAATTTCATTTTGAGAGCCATTCGGATTTAATGGAAATTCAGCAGTCGGTTCACCTGAAACAGGATCTGCATATCTTAAAGCTACGTGACCATTTTCTTCAAGTGTATTAAGCACTTCATCAGAAATAGCCATAAACTTACCTTCTCCGTGACGGATAGGTACAGGAAGTAAATCAATACCTTTAGTGAAGACACAGTTAGTATTAGGGTTAACTTTTAGAGTTACCCAAGAGTCTCTGAAAACTCCACTATCATTGTGCTGTAATGCTACTTCTTGTTGGAATAGACCATCAATAGCAGGAACGATACCCATTCTTGTAATAGTCTGAAAACCATTACAAATACCAATGATTAGTTTTCCATTATTAATGAATTCTTCTAACTGATCTCTAAGGCCATATTTTACTCTATTAGAGAATACAGTTCCTGCACCTAAGTGGTCTCCAAAAGAGAAACCGCCAATAAATGCAAGAATGTGGAATTCACTTAACTTTTCTGGAGTTTCTAAAAGGTCGTTCAAATGAATGCGCTCGACCTCAGAACCTGCAGTTTCGAATGCGACAGAGGTTTCTTTCTCGCAGTTAAGACCGAAACCGGTAATTACTAATGTTTTTACGCTGCTCATTTTAGACGTTATCCAAAGTTGTTTTATATGATTTACTCAGTTTCTCTAGTGAAACTGCAGCTTCGATATGTTTACCTTGACGGAATACCAGCTCGTCATCGAGTGTAACTTCACCAACTCTTGCAATTGGAAGATCATTAAAGCAAGCTTCAAACTCAGCTGCGCTTTCTTCTGCAACAGTAATGATAAAACGTGTATTTGACTCTGAGAAAAGTATTTCCTGAGCTGATAAGTCATCACAAGGAATCTTATTTAAGTCGATATCTAAGCCTAATTGGCCTGCAATTGCAACTTTCGCAAAGCCTACGGCTAAGCCACCAAATGCTGGAGTGTGAACGGAATGACATAGTTCTTTCTCTGTTGCTTCTGAGACTGCTTTATAAACTGACTTAGCATACTCTGCATCTACTTGAGGAACGACATTACCAACAGCACCTTTGATTAGAGCATATTGACTACCACCAAGTTCTGCTTTTGTATCACCAACAACGTAAACTATATCCCCTGCTCTTTTCGCTGAAAGAGTCACAGACTTTTCGATGTTATCCATTTTTGCGATTGTTGAATAAAGAACAGTTGGTGGAATTGAAATTTTTCTTCCGCCTTTAGTACTGTCATTCTTCATACTGTCTTTACCAGAGATTAGAGGTACTCCGAAAGCTTTACTGTAATCGTAAAGAGCTTTGTTACATCTAACTAACTGAGCCATTTTGTACTGACCATCAGGAGTTTTCTCACTCTCAACTGGATCTGGCCAACAGAAGTTATCTAGACCTGCAATGTGACCTAGCTTACCACCAACTGCAATTGTTCTTCTAATTGCTAAGTCAATGATAGAAGCCATCATATGGTAAGTATCAATGTCTGAATAATGTGGTGCAATACCATGAGCTAAGATGATACCTTCTTGAGAAAGTGGCTCTGGCATGAATACTGAAGCATCAGTTTGAACATCTGAGTTAACACCAACAAATGGCTTAACAACGTTTAGACCTTTAACTTCATGGTCGTATTGACGGCATTTAAATTCATTTGAAGTGATATTTAGATCAGCTAGCATTGCTTTTAAGTCATCACTAATATCAGAATCTTCAAAATCCGGCTCTTCGAATGTTGGAGCATCCCACTTTGCTGGAATAACCATTCTTGGAAGTCCATCGTGCATGAACTCAAGATCTAGGAAACAAACTGTTTTGTCATCGAACTTGATGTGGAATTTCCCAGAGTCTGTAAAAGTACCTAGAACAGACATTTCACAATCTCTTTGATCCGCAAGAGCTTTAAACTCATCAAGCTTTTCTGGTGGAACAGCAAAACTCATTCTTTCTTGAGCTTCTGAAACTAGAATTTCCCAAGGTTGAAGACCGGCATATTTAAGAGGTGCTTTGGAAAGGTCCATTTCACAACCACCGCATTGAGTACTCATTTCTCCAATACTTGATGAAAGGCCACCTGCACCATTGTCTGTTACAAATCTGTAAAGGCCTTTATCTCTAGCTTCAATAATGAAGTCGTACATTTTCTTTTGAGTGATTGGGTCACCAATCTGAACAGCTTGTACAGGAGAATCTTTATGAAGCTCTTCACTTGAGAATGTTGCTCCGTGGATACCATCTTTACCAATTCTTCCACCAGTCATAACAATTAAGTCACCAGGTTCAATTGATTTATCAGCACCTGATTGACCGTGAATTTCTCTTGGAAGTAGTCCTACAGTACCGCAGTAAACTAGAGGCTTACCGATATAACGCTTATCAAAATATTCCCAACCTAGTCCGTAAGGTACACCACTTTGGTTACCACCATCGATAACACCTTGATGAACTCCATCACGAATTCTGCGTGGGTGAAGTAGACCTTCTGGAACATCTTCAGTATCTGAGAATGGAGAACCTAAACAATATCCCCAAGTGTTTATTAGTAGCTCAGAACCAATACCTGTACCCATTGGGTCACGGTTAACACCTACGATACCTGTCATTGCACCGCCGTATGGGTCTAAGGCTGAAGGACTGTTATGAGTTTCCGCTTTGTAAACCAAATCGTATTTGTCATTGAAGCTGATGACTCCAGCATTGTCATGGAATACTGAAACTAACCAATCAACTTCTTCTGAAATTTCTTCAGTAGACTTTTTAATGAATGACTTAAATAAAGAAACTATTTGTTCTTCATTTCCATCTTCATCTGTGTAGTTAACAATGGCGTCAAAAATTTTGTGTTTACAGTGCTCTGACCAAGTCTGTGCCAAACACTCTAACTCTGCATCTGTAATTTTACCTTCTAGACCAAGAGCTTGTCTTTCTGGATCATTTGAAGCTTTGCGAATGTATTCTTGAATGACCTTCATTTCTCTTAAAGTCAGAGCTAAAGTCTTTTCGCGAGAAACAGTTTCTAATTCTTCATCACTTATTTCAAGAGATAAGAGATTTACTTCTGGTTCTGTTTCACTATCAATTAATGGAAGGTTTTCAGGAGCTCCATTAGCATTCCAATCATCAAAAGAAAGAACCGTAACGCTTTCAATTAAAACATTACCTACTAACTCTTCTCCAACTTTGACGATATCTTCTTTACTAAGGTTTGGAGCTGTAATAAAAAATTCTCTAGAACTAAAGATGTGTTCATCTTCTCCAAGCTTTCTACCTAAAATATCGGCAGTCGCTTCTCTCGCTGTTCTCGCAACATTATCTGTTACACCTGGTAGAAAACCTACTGCCAGGTACCAGTCAAAGTTTCGATCCTTAACCTGACCTACAATTCCATCTTGAAGAACTGGGTTAACAATTTCACCAGCGATCTTTTCAATTTCAGCTTCGCTAATATTAGCTTTAAAAGTCAGAACATCGGACTTTTCAGCAGCGGTAATTTCCATGCCAAAATACTGTGATGCCTGACTGAGCATCTTTTCTGTACCATGTCCCATTCCTGGGCGGCTGCTTATTTCGAGTCTATAAACCATAAATTTAAAATCTCTTCCCAAAAACTGTTATTTATCCATAGTTGCAGCACACTGACTGCAATATCCAAAAATCTGTAGGTTGTGACGTTTCATGACAAAACCTAGTTTCTTACAAATTTCAACCTGCTTATTCTCTATCTCTTCATCGACAAATTCAATCACTTTATCACAAGTAAGACAGACTAAGTGATCATGATGCTGACGACCAACCATATTTTCATAATGATTATGTTTATGGCCTAAAGTTGCTTTATTTACAACTCCTATTTCATGAAGGATGTCAAGTGTTCTATATACTGTCGCACGAGAAACTTTTAATCCATCACTTCTTAAGTCAGCAGCCAGTTCATCTGCATCAAAATGATCTTTACGCTTTAGTACTTCAGAAAGTATAATTTCCCTTTCTTTGGTGTACTTCAGCTTTTCATTTTTCAAGTAAGCCTTGAACTGTTCTAATATCTTCTCACTCATCTGTCGTTCCCTATGGCCAAGTTTAGAAATTGTATCCAAAGTTAAAGTGAAGACGACCACTGCTGTCATTTTCGTTAACATTGTAAATTGGTACACCATAGTCAAGTCTCAACATACCAATTGGTAGATCAAGTCTTACACCAAGACCAAATGTTACATTTATATCGAAAGGGTTCCATGAATAAGAAGAGCTCCATACGTTACCTGCATCCATAAACACAGCTCCGTTAACTCTCTTAAATAGCGGTACATCCAACTCCATTGTACCTAGTAAAATTGAATTACCACCAAGTTCATCTCCATTTACATCGGACGGACCTACATCTCTGAATTCATAACCTCTGATAGTATTCATACCACCAGCAAAGAATCTATCATAAATTGGGACCTCACCACCAAAGGCATCTGTTACACCGATTTCGCCTGAAATCTTGAATACAGACTCATCAAACACTGAAAAGTATTCTGCGCCACCTAACCTCAATTTATATGAGTTATTAGATGAACCCCACATAACAGACTGCAATTCTGTGTTTAAATAAATTCGTCCACCTGATGACGGTCTTCTAGTACTATTTCTAGTATCTTTACCAAAGTTAAAATAAAGAGCCGAAACAATGTCTGAAACTTCTTCATCCTTAAGTTCAGCAGATGCATCATTATCAACATCAACATCAACCATTTCCAATCTCATTCCACGAGTGAAGATCCAGCCTGGAAAATTTTTCATTCTAGAAGTCAAGGAAGCATTAGCACCAATATGTTGTTCTTCATACTCGTCATATATTCTAGTTGTATAATAGATACTTGTAGAAAGTGAAAGTGGCTTGTGATTCAACCACGGCTCTACAAAGGCAATCTCAAAACGACTTCTTCTTGTACCCGCTTCAAGAGTAGCTCTTACTTTCTGGCCTCCGCCTCTGAATGGCCAGCCACTGTCCCAGTCGAAGTTAGACTGCTGGACTCCAACACTACCAATGAAACTTGAAGCTGAAGAGAAACCCGCACCGAAGTTTAACTGACCTGTTTCTTTTTCCCTTACTTTAACAGTAAGGTCTGTTTCTCCCTCGATTCCAGTATCAGAATCAAGGATATCAACCTCCTCAAAATAACCAAGTCCCAGAAGTCTGTTCTCGGACTTCTTAATTAAGAGTTTATTTGCTAGGTCTGTTGGATGTAAAGCTAGTTCACGACGAATTACATAAGCTCTGGTGATTGTGTTACCGACAATTTTGATATTTCTAATAACAGAAGGTGTTCCCTCATAAACTTTGTACTCTACTGAAACTTCTTTTTTATCTGGATTAGTCCTAAGTAGAGTAGAACATCTAAACTTTAGGTAACCTAGGTTATTATATTTAGCTTCCATTCTTTCAATATCTTTCTCCTCGGTTTCGAGGTTGTAAAGAAAGCCTTTTTCAGAGTCAATTAAAGGACGAAGGTCTTCTTCTTTGAAAAGATTCTCTTCTTCTTTACCCGGAACAGGAACCCAAGTCATGGAGATATCTGAAATTGTGTAAGGCTCGCCCTCTTTGACGTAGATGACTAGATCTATATATTCATCATCGATATTTCGCTCAATATCAATGATCTTGAAGTCTAAGAATCCACGCTTTTTATATTTTCTAGCCAATTCATCGAGATCATACTTGAAAAGATCTTCATTCAAATAGCCGGTATCAAAAATATATCTCCAAAAGCTAGGTTGAGTTTTCATCTCATCTGTTAAGTCTTCAGGATCGAAAACTGATGCACCAACAATTGTTACGCTATTGATTTGGTAAGATTCAACTTCTTTAATTTCAAAAACAACTTCAACTTCACCAGGAGTTTTTGTTTCTTTTGTTTTAATGTCTATTTGAGTATTAAAACTTCCATCTTTAGAGTATTTCTCAAAGATTTTACCTTTATCTTTAGCGATAAGCTCCATATCCAAAGGTACACCAAGTGGGTGCTCTAGCTCATCTTCTAAATCATCATCGTCTAACTGTTCATTTCCTTCAAAACGAAATGCAGCAACGATTACATTCAAAGTCATCTTAAATACAAGCTCGTGTTCGACCTTATCATTTACTACAAGTTCTGCAATTACATCCTTGACCTTCTTTGTTTCATACAAAGCTTTGACAGCATCACTCACGGCCTTTTCAGAAAACTTAGAACCAGGTTTTAAATTAATTCGATTGATGAACATTTCATTGGGAATTTCATTACCAAGGTTATCCATAAACTTGATCTTTGAAATTTCATAAGCCTGAGCAGCCACAGCAATGAACATAAAGAATGTAAAAGCTAGTGATAATTTTAATTTCATAATAAGTCCCTAAATATCCGGAACGTCATCATCCGAAATACGACTCTTGTCTTGGAAGAGTGTATAGGTCGGGAAGAAAACGAGCTCGACTATTCCTGTTTCTCCGTTTCTGTGTTTAGCGATAATTAATTCTGATTCAACTCCATTTCGAGCTATTTCTGCAGGGTCAGCTTCCTGCGTTACTTCACGATCTCGATGGAGAAGCATTACAATATCTGCATCCTGCTCAATGGCACCTGATTCACGCAGATGGGAAAGCTTTGGCCTTGCCCCGCTCTGCTCTGCTTGCCTGTTAAGCTGTGCTAGGATTAAAATTGGTATGTTTAGTTCTTTTGCCAGAGATTTAATTCCCCCTGACATAGCAGCAACTTCCTGTTCACGGTTTGCATTGCTGTTCATACTTGTTCCCTTCATTAACTGAAGGTAGTCAATTACTATAAATTGAATATCATGCTTTTCTTTCATTCTACGAGCTTTTGCTCTAAGCTCAATTACATCTAGCTGACCAGTATCATCAATAAATACCTTAGCTTTCCTGAGCTTCTCTGCTGAGTTGGTAATGTGAACCCAACGGGCATGACTTAGAACTCCTTGACGGAATTCTCTTAAGTTAATTCTTGCTTCACTACAAAGAAGTCTAAGAACCAAAGATAAAGTGTTCATTTCCAAACTGAAAATACCTACAGGCTTTTCAGCTCTAAGTGCCACATTTGAAGCAATGTTTAGAGCAATCGTTGTTTTACCGATCGATGGTCTAGCTGCTAGTACAATCATATCACCTGGTTTTAAGCCAGTGATCATATGGTCTAAATCTTTGTAACCTGTAGGAATACCAACTGCATCACCTTTTTGCTCATTCAACTGAAGAAGGTAATCAATGGCTGGCTTCATGTAGTCACTTATCGATGCAGCTTCATTACCAGACTGAAGGTTAGCAACATTTGAGACTTCCTGCTGAACTTCATCAAGTAGTAAATTTACTTGGCTTTCAGTATCAAAACATTTTTGAATGATGTCTGAAGAAGTTTTTATTAATCGTCTAAGTACAGCGTACTCATGAACGATTTTTACATAGTTTTCAATATTAGCTGTGGTAGGAATGATATTCATCAATTCTGCAAGATAAGAGTCTCCACCAACAGCCTGGAGTTTATCTTTGGATTTAAGAGCCTCACTTACAGTAATGAGGTCAATGGCCTTCTGGCCTTCCCCCGGATCATTTGCCATCTGTAGAATAGTTTCAAAAATTGTCTGATGGGCTGATGAATAAAAAGCACCATTGAAACTGAGTCGTACAGCAGCGTCTTTGAGAGTATCCGGATCGGTGAGCACACAACCGAGGACGGCTTTTTCTGCGTCCAGGTTGTGTGGCAAAGGGCGGTCCCCTGTAAGTAGAGGACCTATACCGCCATTTATATTAGAAGACGGCTTTTCCACTTTATTAAGCTTTTACAACCCACACTTTCAGTGTGGCTGTAACTTCTCTATGAAGCTTAACTGGAACTTCGTGAACACCAAGAGACTTGATTGGTTCAGCTAGTTCAATTGTTCTACGATCTAGATCAAAACCTTCTTCTTCAAGAAGACGAGCAATATCAATATTTGTAACAGAACCGAAAAGTTTTTCTTCATCTTCACCAACCTGCATTGGGATAGTGATAGAAGTTTCTGCAAGTTTCTCAGCAACAACATTAGCTGCTGCGATTTGCTCTTCCTGCTCTTTAGCTACAGCTGCTTTACGCGCTTCTAATTGACGCTCAACAGCAGCACTAGCGTGAACAGCTAGACCTTGAGGGATAAGATAGTTACGAGCGTAACCATCAGCAACTCTAACTTTTTCACCGACATCGCCAAGTTTATCAACGTTGTCCATCAAAATTAATTCAATAGCCATTGTAAACCTCGCTTATTTTACCAATGCAATGTTACGAGCTTTTTTGATAGCTGCAGCAAGCATTGCTTGATATTTTTTAGATGTTCCAGTGATACGACGAGGAAGGATACGACCTCCTTCAGTCTGAAATTTTCTCAAAAGATCTGAATCTTTGAAATCAATATAGTTGACGTTTTGCTCTGTAAAGCGGCAAGATTTTACTCTAACAGTTTTTTTGCGACGTCTTTTTTTATTATAAGCCATTATTATACCTGTAATTTAGCAATTAAAACGGAATATCGTCTTCTGATTCAACTTCGAAGTCCGGCATTGGCGGAGGCTCGAAAGAAGACTGTTGAGCTTGATTCGCTTGTGCAGGAGGCTGAGTTTGCGGTGCAGCTTGTTGAGCTGGCTGAGCCGCAGGCGCCTGATATTGAGGTTGAGCCGGTTGAGCTTGTGGTGCTGGCTGGGCTGCTGGCGCTTGGTATTGAGGCTGAGCGGCTTGTCCACCTTGTGGTGCTGGCCTTTGACCTTGCTGTCCAAATTGTCCTGGATTATCTTTAAATCCGCCACTTCCCTGTTGAGGGGCACCTAGAAAACGAACCTGATCGGCAGAAATAGTATGTTTACTACGATTCTGTCCAGTATTTTTATCAGACCACGTTTCCAGTCTCAAAGAACCTTCAATAAAAACCGGAGCTCCTTTTCTAAGGTAATTGTTACAAGACTCTGCTTGCTTACCCCAAGCTGTCACATCAATAAAACAAGGATCTTCACGAAGTTCACCCGACTGAGTCTTATAAGTTCTGTTTACAGCTAAACCTAACTGACAAACAGCTGTTCCACTTCCAGTATATCTCAACTCAGGATCACGAGTGAGATTACCCATCAAAATTACCTTGTTATATGCAGCCATTGAAAGCTCCTCCTACATTTTCTGTTTAAGACAGAAATTACTGATCAAGTTGTAAAGTTCTAACATCACCCTTCGGTCTGTCATCCAGGAATACCACGTGACGAAGAACATTTTCTTCTAGACGGAATTTATCCTGGAAGTTCTCAACCTGGTCAGGTCTCATTTTGAAAAAGAAACTCCAGTAAAGACCGTGAGTTCTTTTACCTATTGGGCGAGCAAATGCCTTTCTTCCAAGGTTCTGCTTATTAACGCCTTCAACGTCACATTGTTTTAGAGCTTCTTCTACTTTCGAAGAAAAAGCTTCACCGCCATCTTCAAATTTGCGGTCATTCAGTATGAATATGGATTCATATTCTCTAGTCATTTTCTTTTAACTCCTGACTTGGTTTAATTGAACACCCAACAGTAACACCGTTGTATGTGTTCATTGCAGCTCTGTAACCTTCATTACAAAGCATCAGTATTGCTTTAGCAGATTCATCAACAACTTTTTCTACCAGATCTTTTTCATTTTCAGAAAAGCTCTGTAGAACATAGTCTGCGACATCTGCTGAGGAACCGGGTCTACCAATTCCTAATCTAAGCCGACCATAATCTCCAGACCCAAAACGGGCCGAAATAGACTTAATACCATTATGGCCTCCACTTCCTCCGCCAAAACGGATTCTCATTCGGCCAGGTTTTAAATCCAGGTCATCATAGACAACCAGAACTTCAGACGGCTTAATTTTGTTGCGTCGACACAGCTTTTTGACTGCATCGCCACTACTATTCATATAAGTGAGCGGTTTCTGAAGAAATATAAGTCTAGTATCAACCTGAAATTCAGCGATGTGGCTTTGACACCTACGTCGAACCTTTGGTGCCTGCTGTTCTAACAGGCGATCAACAACCATAAAACCAATATTATGCCTAGTATTGGCATATTCACTTCCTGGATTACCCAGGCCGACCACTAATTTTACGTCTGCTGACGCTTCTAAACTATCTTCTTCAGACATAATTGCTCTCAAATAGAGCGCAGAATATAGTGCCCACTCCTTTTTTGGTCAACACAGCTTTTATTCTTTTTTCTTTTCTTGCAAAATGACATAAACTCCGTCAGACAAATACATATGGACTGGACAGAAAGAGCTGTTGAAATACTGTATGCAAAATTAATTTACAAATAATCTAGGTTTATTATGCTAAAAGTAGCTATTCCCAATAAGGGAAGCCTCTCTGAAGGAGCAACAAAACTAATACAAAGCGCAGGTTATAAGTGCAGACGCTCCTCGAAAGAACTTTTCTGTTCAGACACAACAAACAATGTTGAATTTTATTTTCTTAGGCCAACAGACATTCCAGCTTATGTAGATGCTGGGATTTTCCACTTTGGCATCACTGGTAGAGATATAGTACTTGATAGCGGTCACGGAACTCATAATGTTAAAGAAGTAATGGGTCTAAACTTTGGCAAAGCTAGAATGATGTATATCACTCCAGGCAACTATAATTTTCAAGGGATTTCAGATTTCGAAGGCAAAAAAATCGCCTGTTCTTACCCAGGCCTTATTGGGGATCACCTCAAAGCAAATGGTGTTAATGCTGAAATCATTGAACTAGATGGTGCTGTAGAAATCTCTCTCCACCTAGGTATAGCCGACTTTGCTGCTGATGTAGTTGAAACTGGAACAACTATAAAACTCGCTGGACTAAAAACAGTCGGAGAACCAATTCTTCATTCAGAAGCAATTATCGTATCTAAAAAAGATGCACCTGAAATTGAAGAAGCTAAATTATTTATCAAGAGAATTGAAGGCATCATTTTAGCAAGACAGTACGTCATGGTTGAGTACGACATCCCTACCGACAAAATCGAAGAAGCCTGCAAAATTTGCCCAGGTCTTGAATCCCCTACTGTCTCTCCATTAAGAGAAGCAAATTGGCATGCCGTAAAAGTAATGGTGAAATCATCTCAAGTAAATAGTATCATGGATGAGCTTTCAGCACTTGGTGCGAAAGCTGTAATTGTTACAGAAATCAGAACATGTAGAATGTAAATATGGCCGATACCGGAGAGAAACTGACTCCTATGATGAGACAGTACCTTGATGTAAAAAAGGGACTGCCTGAAGATACCCTGCTTCTTTATAGAATGGGGGATTTCTATGAACTCTTTTTTGAAGATGCCAAACTTGGTGCAGATATTCTTGGAATAACACTGACCAAAAGAGCCGAAATCCCAATGGCTGGCATACCTCACCATGCTCTCACAAACTACCTTCCCAAGATATTGGAAGCAGGCGTTAAAGTTGCCATGGCTGAGCAAATGGAAGACCCTAAAGCTACCAAGGGTATCGTTCGCAGAGAAGTTACCAAGATCATTACTCCGGGAACGATAATAGAAGATAACATTCTTTCTGAGAAAAAAAGTAACTTCATAGCTGCTGTTTGTCGTGGCAAAAAGAAAATTGGAATCTCCAGCCTAGACTTAAGCACTGGTGATTTCAGAATGACAGAAGTCAAAAGTGAAAGAGATCTGGAAATTGAAATTCATAGACTCTCCCCAGCAGAATGCCTGGTATCCAGCGACACATATGAAGATTGGAAAACGGAAACGCTGGACCTCCCTCTTAAAATGACTCTTTCAAAAGTCGAAGATTGGCAATTCGACTTTGAGTATTGTGTCTCAAATTTAACAAGACACTTTAATGTTTCTTCACTAGACGGCTTTGGCTGCAGAAATATGAAAGAGGCCATTACTGCTAGTGGCGTCATCTTCTACTACATAGAAAATGTCATGAAACGCAAAACTGACCATATCACCTCAATGTCGGTTTATACTCAACAAGACACCATGACCCTGGATAGAATTTCTCAACGGAACTTAGAATTAGTTGAACCTATTTTTAAAGACTCTAAGGGATCTACTTTAATCTCTGTTCTTGATGATTGTGTAACTCCAATGGGAAGTCGTTTAATAAGAGAATGGATTTTGCGTCCACTGATCGACCAAAAAGGAATCGAAGACAGACTGGATGCTGTTGAAGCTTTCGTAAATGATAAGATGACAATGATGGAAATTCGTGAATCTTTACAATGTGTCAAAGATATCGAAAGAATTATCACTCGATTAAATCAGGGGTCAGCTAATGCTCGTGAAGTTCTTACCCTCAAAAGAGCACTCTCTTCAATTCCAGGCCTAAGATCAATCTTAAACTATGTAGACTCTGCACTTTTACGTGATATCAAACTAAACATCCATGACTTTGAACCACTCTGTGAGTTAATAGAAAAAGCTATTGCCGATGAACCTCCACTAACCATTAAAGATGGAGGAATCATTCGAGATGGATACAATGAAGATTTAGATAAATTACGTGAAGGCAACTCAAAAGGAAAAGATTGGCTAATCTCTTTTGAAGCCGACGAAAGAGTAAGAACTGGAATCAAAAACCTTAAAGTAAGATTCAATAAAGTTTTTGGTTATTTCATTGAAGTTAGCAAAGGAAACATTCAACATGTTCCTGAAAACTACATCAGAAAGCAAACTTTAGTTAATGCCGAAAGGTTTATCACTCCTGAGTTAAAGGAAATAGAAAACTCAGTTCTTGGCTCTGAAGATAAATCAAAAGCTCTAGAGTATGAACTTTTCCAGGAAATCAGAGAAAAAATAGTTGCCGAGACCTTAAAGATTCAAGAAACTGCAAAATCCATTGCGACAGCAGATGTTATCAGCAACTTCGCAAGTATCTCAATTTCCAAAAACTATGCAAGGCCGAAACTAAATACTAAGAATGAAATAAACATCATTGATGGTAGACACCCAGTTATAGATAATATTCTTGGAAGTGACTCTTTTGTTCCCAACGATACAGAAATGATTCCAGATCAAAGCCACATGCATATAATTACTGGCCCAAATATGGCAGGTAAATCAACTTATATTCGCCAAGTTGCACTACTAACTCTAATGACTCAGGCTGGTTGTTTTATTCCTTGCAAAGAAGCCAACATTGGAATCATGAAATCTATTTTCACGAGAATTGGTGCTGCTGATGACTTAAGTAGAGGCCAAAGCACTTTCATGGTCGAGATGACTGAAACAGCTAATATTCTAAATAATGCCACTGAGGATAGCCTCATCATACTCGATGAAATAGGTCGAGGAACAAGCACTTTTGATGGACTTAGCTTGGCATGGGCCATAGCAGAGCACCTACATGAACAGAAATCTTTAACTCTTTTTGCAACTCATTATCATGAATTAACAGAGTTGTCATTGACTTTTAAAGGCATAACTAATTATAATGTTGCAGTGAAGGAATGGAACGATAAGATAATTTTTCTTCATAAAATATTGCCGGGTGGGACTGACAAGAGCTATGGTATATATGTGGCCCGCTTGGCTGGGCTTCCACAATCTGTCGTTGACAGATCTAAGGAAGTCTTAAACAATCTTGAGGGATCAGCGGTTTCAAACACGGGACAGCCAAGTATAGCAAAGAGAAGCAGTACTCGCAGAAAGAAAAATGAAGTAAATGAGTCACAACCTAGTCTGTTTGATTGGCAAAAGAGCTAATCAAGGAGTATAGAAAATGGTTGCGATGACACTTAAAAAATGTGAAAATTGAGGAGCTTTCAAGTGTTTTTGAGAACCTTCTATGGCCTGGTGCTATTATTATTTACTGCGGCATCGATGCATGCTCAGGACGTCGTCATCTATTCAAAGAAATCTGAAGATATTGCTAAAGCGCTTCAGGCTCTAGTTGAACAGCTCGACGACAAGGCAATTTTAAAAAGCTATAAACTTACATCTGTGAAGAGCTCAATTTCTGCCAGTTCAGATCTTAATGGCAAGTCATTTGAAGTAGATGAATCACTCAAAAAAAATTCTGAAGATATTGCTGAAAAAATAATGTCCAAGTTTTCTACTGACGCTAAGGCATTAGACAACAAAGAACTCGTTTCAGGCATGGACGCTCTTCAAAAGTCAAGCATTAAAGAACTTGAAGAAGCTCTTTCAAAACTGAAAGCAGATGGACTAAAGCCACTAAACGAGGCAGTTCAAAGACTGACCGCAGAACTAGAAGATAATGAAAGCAAATTTAAGAAACTTACAGAAAGTGAAGTTAAAGATTTAGGAAAAATAGTAAGCACACTACTTAAAGCTTTCAAAGAAGCCGACGAAGAAGCTGTTATTACTTCAAGTGGGAAGGCAGAAACTGAGATAAAGAAAGTTGCTGAGGATATTACTCATAAACAAGCTGAAGAAAAATTTCCATTCCCTAATAAAGCAGAAGTTGAATTAGCTGCTGCTAAAAAATTTCCTATTTATAAAGTAGGCGATAACGTAACGGTTATTTTCTACCCTACTCCAAACAGACCTCAGACTAAAAAAGGCCCTATTAAGCTAATATCTAAAGATCGAATTCAGATTAGCTTCACAAAAATTCTCATCAACGATATCAAAGACCCAATAATGAGAGATGGGATGAGAAAAGCAATTCAAGAGAAAAACCGTCAAAAATATGTTGATGACATTTTCACTAGCATCAGAAAGAAAAGAAATAAGTACTTCAACGACAACGTTCAGCTTAATGCAGATAAGATTATTGCTGAAAATTTGAAGAATGGTTTTATTCTAGCCAAAGGAAAATGGCAAACTGCAAGTGCATTTACAACTACTATTCTTTCAAAAAGATTAAGTGATTGGAAAAAAACTAATCTCAGCCAGCTCAGTGAAGCTATCTTAGCAGATAAAGCTACTAAAGATGCAGTCGAGGTTAATAGAAAAAGTTACAATGCTCCAGCAGTTGCAGTTTTAACTAAATTCACTAAAGAAGTTGGCGATAGTGCTAAACAAATCATAGCTGAAATGGAAGCCAACAAAGATAACAGCACTGTTACAGATGAAGATATCGAGAAATTTGAACAACAAAGACTTGAAGAAGAAAAGAGAAAGAAAGCTGAAGCTGACGCTGCTGCAGCCAAAAAGAAAAAAGAACAACAAGCAATCAACAAGAAAAAACGGCTACTAGAAGAGTCCAAAACGGCTCCAGAAGATGAAGGTTCTGGTCAAATGGTCATGATTGGCGCTGTTCTTCTTATTGTTGGCGCAATTGCATTTGTATTCTTCAATCCAAAAATCAGAGCAAAACTTATTCCAGGAAGTGGCAAAAAGAAAAGCATGCAAGATGTTGTTAGCAATCTTGCTCCTCCAGGCACTCCGGGTGCAGACGCTCCACTTCCAATGCCAGGTGGACCTACTCCTCCAGGCGCTCCAGCTGGTGGCGGCATAGCACCACCTCCAGGAATTCCTGTCGGTATGGGTGCTGGCCCAGCAGATGAAGCCATAGCTGCAGAAAAGACAAAAATTGACCTAGATGATGATGTAAGCATTGTTCGTAGAGATGATGCAGAGGAACAAGCTACACCAAGAAAGAAAATTTCTCTTAATTTAGGTAGTTCTACAACATCTTTAAATAACGATGCAACTCCAGCTTCAGCAGCTGAACCTGCAACGGCACAAAATTCAGTTGATCCTGGATCTATTGGGGGCCTGACCCCTCCAGGTGGTGGACTTACTCCTCCAGGCGGCGG
>Ga0075479_10000194_pt1 | contig 23934 bp, 23 predicted proteins | sample DEB08_DNA_8_FD_76341 | JGI IMG/M metagenome (GOLD analysis project Ga0075479, IMG submission 76341) | Aqueous microbial communities from the Delaware River and Bay under freshwater to marine salinity gradient to study organic matter... | ecosystem: Environmental > Aquatic > Marine > Coastal ... | reverse complement strand
AGTGGCCACCACCAGCACCGCACTCACTCCCACACCTTGTTCTTCGGCTTGCGTTGCAAGAAGTCGTTCACGGCAGGTTCGAGTTGATCGAAGTAGTGCCCCTGCACACAGAGCATCGTCGCGTCCTCACGGAGGACGAAACTCCAAGTGACGTAGGGTTCGTTGTAGTGGGCTTCGCCGATTGCCCAGGCAGGGACCCTGATGGCTATGAGCACTCCCCCTGGGTTCATGCTCTCGTCGAAGTACCTGTCATCCCACTCGAAGTCGATGACGGTGGCATCCTGGACATCAACGTTGTCCAGGATCTTCCCCCTGTACATGTGCTTGACTGCTTCCTCACGGCCAATAGGCCGTGTTTGCATGTTGCTTTCAGGCATTGATCATTCCTCGCTTTCCACTAAGGCTTGCTCCCCCACCCATGCGAGCTCGGGAACCTGCACTCGAACCGGCTGCGTTAGCAGACTTGCTGTACCTGGCACTGCTTCCGCCCCGCCAGGACCCTGTCCTGTTACCGATCTTCGACTGGTAGAACGCTTCGACCTCATCCACTCTGCCCTTGAGTACAAGAGCAGCAGACTCTGTCTGACCTTCGGCCACCTCCACTTGCTCCGCTTGAGCGATGGCTTCCTTCTTCGCTTCGCGAAGACGTTCACCGATCCGACTTCGGAACCCTTCGTAGAAGTTGCGGCGAGCAGTCCGACCATCCATGCGCTTAGCCTCACGCCTCCAGCCTGACGGATCTTCGTAAGTGACCCACTCGTTGCGGTACTCCTTGCGCTTGAGGTACTGCTCCGCAGACTGAACCATCTGTGCGCTCAGGCTCTGGTACAGAGCCTCAGTCACGTCGATGTCCGAAGGGAAGCCATGAGCAACAACGTAGTTGTTGTAGTGGCTGATCAAGAAGCGCAAGTCATTGGCTCTGCCAATAGCCATGAACAGTTCGATGAAGTAAGACTTCGTCTGAAGTTTGTCGCTCACCTTGAACAGGGTCACGTGCCGTGCCTCCGGCGTCTCACGCTGCTCCTTCGTCTCCTGCCGGAGACGCGCAGCCTCCAAGTCGATACTTGCCAAGGTGGCAAGTTGCTGCGCCTTCTTCATGAAGGCGTCCTGCTCGTGCTCGTTATCGCTGCGCTCTGCCTTCAGCAGAAGAGCACCGATCTTGTCCATGAGATCACTCATGCCGCTATTCCTTCCGGTCGGATTGGATTCATGCCACTCTCCATGAGGAGAGTCGAGTAGACGAACGCCGTCTCAGGGCTGATCGCTATCTCGAAGAGATAGGTGAGCATCCCTGCGAAGGTGGCGTCATGGCCGTGCCCAGGGGTGAGGAAGTGAGCCAACTCGTGGAGCACCACGGTCCTAGTCCAAGCCCAGGCCCCACTCTCCCTATGAGGGAGAACAATGACGCTTCCTGTGCAGTAAGCCTTCTTGCGAAGGTCCTTCCTGCCCAGCCTCACCTCTGGGTGAGTGTGACTCCTGCCAAGTTCGATATTGACTACGTCAATGACGCGACCCACGTACACCCTGATGTGTTCGAGGTCGGAGAACTTGATCTCGTCGGGCAGCACCATGGTGCTGCCGTGCACCTTGTACGGGGCATCGTTAGACATGATCTTCTCCAGCGTCCACTCTGCCCTGTACACGTCCTGCTTACTTGCTACTGCCACCACTTCTCCTCCTTGCGCACTAGCAGTTTCAGTTCTCCGTCTTGGACGACCCACACTTCTTGGGCACCGTCCTCGCCGATCCACTCGATGTACGAGCCCTTGTCCATGAACGGGGCAACTGCTCTGCAGAACAGTTCCTGCTGTCCTGCCTTGCCGTCGTAGTAATCGAGGCTTACAGCCTTGCCCCACGGCTCGTCGATGATCTCCGTATCGAAGCCGAGTTCATAGAACACTTCCTGCACACTTGTGCACGTCTCGTCGTACTTGGGTCCGATTCCTCTGAACCAAGACTCCGTCTTCTGGCCACTCTGGTACGTGCCGCCCTCCTTGAGGTCGTCCCGCTTGTTCAGGTCCTTCAGGACCTGCAGTACCGACCATGTCTCCGGTACATGGAAATGCGCTGATCGCAGATTGACGTAGTAACCCATCGGTTACTCCTTCCTGTGTTTGTATGTTGCTATCGGCCCGAAATGGCGAAAGTTATGTCCGTCTTGCCCGAAGGGCAGAGAGCGCAGGTCTTGCAAGCACCACCATCGGTGGTGATGAGAGGGATACGACCGGCAACTTCGGGGCACTTGCCCACGCGAGCTCCGAGAGCGTCCATGTGAAGATCACGAGCCTCCTCGAAAGTGTCGGCCAGGGTCGCAACCTTCAGGTTGGGGAACCTCGTACGCAGGTCGTGCGCTAGGTCCGCATTGTCCCTGTCCATGGAGAAGTACAAGCCGAGATTGTCGTGGTCCATGATGGCAAGGTGCTTCGCAGCCTCACCGTTACGTGTGTATGCCCAGAACTGGACGTCCTCGAAGATCCCGATGACGATGGACCATGCAATGGTGTACTCCTGAGAGAAGAAGTCGCCATCCCAATGGATACGGAACATCTTCGGAGCACCGTGCTTCTCGCACTCACGGACGAAGTCGGCGATCATGTCCCTGAGCAGGTAGAACATCTCGTCCTGCTCTGCCGTACGCAGGAGATCCCAGTTGTGCTGCAGCAGTCGGCGCACCGAAGGTAGGTAGTTCTCGATGCGCTTGCCATAGCAGACGGCACCGCAGGTGGCGGTCTCCCCTACACAGGAGAAGTCCTTACCGGCAGGTAAGCCGAAGGCATTCTTGATCTTCGATTGGTCGCCACGTGCATTCGACATGTTCGTGGTCTTGCGGTCGTTCGATCGCTTTAGAGTCATCGCGGCCCTCCTTGGGGGTCGTCGTTGTCGGTATCGAAGTTAGCATGTTGCGAATCCCGATGTCAATGACTATTGACATCCGTGCGTGACACGATCACGCGGTGTCCGCGTCGTCGAGCACAGGGAAGAGCCGGTCCGAATCGACCCACTTCTTGCCGGTACCGTGCGCAGGAGAGACCTCGTAACGGAACTTGCCGTAGGCAGGCTTCACGTCAAGCAAACGCACGAGGACCTTCAGGTCCCCTTCGACCCTGAGCATGGCGAACTCTGACGGCACGACTGCCGTAGGCAGGGGCAGAGTCTTACTCATCGCGACACCATCCAATCGTTCCGTAGGAGGAGAACTCCACGGTGTGGAGACCCTTCAGGTAGTTACTTGTGTACAAGGTGATTCCAATCTCTGATTGACTTGAGGCTAGGCAGCCCCTCCCTATGCACGTGCCGCAGCTCGTGCACAGGAAGCGTGCCTAGGAAGTGAGGACCTGGCGTACCTCGTACGAGGTGAGAGGGTTCGACTCGCCGAGACCGTCGCACTCTGCGCAGGAGGACACTTCGTCAGAGTCGAGGTCGAAGCCTGCACCTGCACAGGGACGGCACACGAGGACCCAGAAGTCCTCGCCATCCTCGTCTGTATGTGAGTAGCGGACGCTACGGAGTGCGTAGGGATCAAGCACCTGAAAGGCGTCAAGTTTGCGGGACTCTGCCGAGAGGCTGATCGTGCTCATGTGTAGTTCCTTCCGTCATCGCAACGGCTCATTGGGCCGAAGTCGCTACCTCCCAAAAAGCACACCTACGGTGTGCTAAAAGGGAGCGTGTGGGTCATGCAGGTCATGCGCAGAGTTGGTAATCCTTGATCCAATCGGCGAAGCCGACATAGTCATCGTCGCCGAGACTGTGAGCCAAGCAGTAGAGGTCCATCTCGACCTTGTCGAGGTTCCCCCGTGCCCAGGAGAACTGCAAAGGCGCAAGTAGCGCAGGAGGCAACGTTCCACAGAACCCTGGGACCGCAGTCCAACGCACGGGGACCTCGTCCAAGAAGTCTTCCTCGTCGGTCCACTCCTCACCCGAAAGGGTGAGCATGAAACCATTCCGAACGTCCACCACCAAAGTGGTGGAAGTGTCGCCACATTCCACCGCTATGCGGTGACTGTCGTGGTCAAGCAACATTTTCGACTCCAATCTTCGATTGAGGTTCGAGTGCTAGTGCACTCACAGGAGGCTCAGACCGTGGTCTGAGCCCCCGAGCGAGCACTAGACCGTGAGAGCCTTGGCGATGGCTTCGGAGATCATGTCCTCTAGGACACTCTGCGAAATCCCGTTCACCGTGTGCACCTCAGGCTTCGCCTCGACCGTGTGCAGGGTGTCGCCATGCTGATTCCCCGACAACCGACGAGCCTTAGTCCCCTTCGGGAGGACCGGAGACTCCACAGACTCCGAAGGAGACGGAACCTTCCTCGTGGTCTTCCGCACAGTCTTCGACTTACGCCGAGACCGCTTGGGCTTAGGTGCCGCAGGAACTTCCTGCACAGGACCAATCAAGCCTCCGGCTTCGAGGGCTTCGACGTAGGCTTCGCCAGAAGCGGTGAACCACACGACCCCTTCGGGGTCATCAAGACTTGTTACCGTGCCATCGTCCCCTACGAAGGAAGCGATAACGTCGTCGTTCCGTAAGGAACGAACATGAACCCTCATAGCCTTCGTCAAAGACGAGTAAGCAATCCCCTGGCCATCTCTGATGGCAACGATCGTGTCAAGGTACGAAACCGACATGAGCATGATTCCTTTCGACTGGCCGACCTCATTCGGACCGGCTCGGCACCAACCTTGGCAGCATGTTGCAATCGATGTCAAGCCTCGAACCGTGCCTTGCTCCCCGCCGTTCGCCCTGCGTCATGACGCGAGACCACCCGCCGCATGACGTGATCACCCGCGAGCTCACGCGCACACAGCCTTCGGCACCCAATCAAAGCCCAAGGTGAGCCATAAGGAGCCAAAACCAAGGGGCCATATCTCCGATATGAAAGGACAGGCTGTCGCCTCGAGTGCACGTGAGCATGACTCGCGGTACCCCCCGCCCGCGCCGAAAGGCAGACTGGCCCCTAAGTCCGTTATCGTACAAATCGGACATGTCGGGACGAACCGGGGGCTTTTAACATCGGGCCGCCCCCCTACCCCCCACCTAGCCTGTGAGAAAAATTCACCAAATGGTGGGGGTGTGGTGGTTCTTTTGGGCTATTTATGCCCTTGTTTGGTAACGATTTTGTCTCTGGGGGTTGCATAGTGCCATTCGCAACCCCCTCTTTATTAGTAGAGGGTGAAGAGCTTCGCTCTGAACTCACTAGCGTTCGTTCAGGGCTCGTCTTCACCGCTTGTTTGTAGCCACGAAGTGGCTGCTTTGAGGGCTTGCAGCCCGAGGTCTCAACCTGCCAGAGGTGTACCTGGGGGTACCCCCCTTGCTCCCCCTCGTATCGGGTCTTGTTCTTGTTGATGGCATGTTGTGTTTTGGTTGTTGGGCGTGAGGCTTTGCTGCCTCACGCTTCTGCTGGAAGCAGCTTTTGTCACCGCCGCGAGTTTCTTCCTTGGGGGTTGCTTTTCGTGCTCGCAACCCCCTCTATATAAGTAGAGAGGTTTTTTCGTGGCGAATCTTCATAGGCGGGATAACCGTCCTGCGTCCCAGGTGCGTGATGCCTTGGTTGATCAGGTTCGTCAGGGCTCGAGTATCGCTGCCGCGTTGAAGGTTGTCGGTCGGTCTCGGTCTTGGTATGAGGAGCAGCGACGTAAGGATAAGGATTGGGCGCTGTTCATGGACCGGGTCCGGTCGGCTTCCACGGATCCTGATGCTCGTCAGCAGGAGGCTGGTGAGTTCACGGATTTCGCTGGCCGTTACTTGAACCGGAAGATCTGGCCGCATCAGGCGAACATGGTGGATCTGCTTGAGGGTCGTGAACCTTCGCAGCTTCACTCTTCGATGGTGTACGAGCCGGGTGCTGCTGGGCATCGGCGTCTGCTGGTTAACGTCCCGCCTAATCATGCAAAGTCGATGACCATCACCATCGAGTACGTGTCTTATCGGATCATTCAGGATCCCAACATCTCCGTGATGATCGTGTCGAAGACGCAGGAGATGAGTAAGAAAATGTTGTACGCGATTAAGTCGCGTCTCACTCACCCGAATTACGCTGACCTTCAGCTCGCGTTCTCACCTGTTGACGGGTGGAAGGCTACGAGCGATCAATGGTCCGCTACCCGCGTCTACCTTGATGGTGATTCTCGTACTGGTGAGAGCAAGGACCCCACGATCGAAGCACTCGGCATGGGGGGCCAAATTTTCGGTTCGCGTGCGAGCCTCATCGTCCTCGATGACACGGTCACGTTGTCTAACGCTAACGAGTGGCCGAAGCAGATGGACTGGGTTCGTCAGGAGGTCGCGTCCCGCCTGGGACCTGGCGGTCAGTTACTGATCGTCGGCACTCGCGTGGCACCCGTCGACTTGTACTCGGAGCTGCGTAACGCGGAGCATTACACCGACGGCGTGATCCCCTGGACGTACTTGAGCATGCCAGCGGTACTGGAGTACGCGGACCAGCCGGAAGACTGGCAGACCCTTTGGCCCGTATCGGATGAGGCTTTCGTTGAAGGTGACGAGCCCGACGATGAAGGCAACTACACCCGGTGGACGGGTCCTCGCTTAGCGAGCGTCCGCAACGAGGTCGGACCTAAGAAATGGTCCCTCGTGTACATGAACCAGGACGTCGAGGAAGACGCCGTGTTCGATGCCGTGGCCGTTCGAGGCTGCGTCAACGGTGGCCGCACCAGCGGCCCCCTACAGCCAGGTGCCACCAGCCACCCCAAGAACACAGACGGTTACTACACCGTGTGCAGCATGGACCCCGCTGTAGCGGGGAACACCGCTGCGGTCGCTTACGCAATAGACCGCTACACCGGCAACCGCTACGTATTGGATGTGCGGGTGATGGCGGGGCCTACCCCCGCGCAGATTCGTGACTTGATCTTTTCGATGACTGACACGTATCGGCCTAACGAGTGGGTGATTGAGGCTAACGCCTTCCAGGGTTTCTTGGTGTATGACGAGGAGATCAATCAAAGCCTCGCGGATCGGGGCGTGGTCGTTAAGCCTCATCACACGAACACGAATAAGCAGGACCCTGATTTTGGTGTCGCTTCGATGTCTGGCTTGTTCGGCACGATCGCTACCGGCCCCTCGAACCAGCGCACTCATCAAGGTGACGGTCTCATCGAGTTGCCTTCGTCTCAATCGCATGGCGTGAAGATGCTGATTGAGGAGTTGATTTCTTGGTCTCCCAACGTGAAGACGAAGTACCGCAGGCAGGACACGGTGATGGCTTTGTGGTTCGCGGAGCTTCGAGCGAGGGAGATCTCATCGAATTCCCGTAGGCCTGTGTTCTTCGGGGGCAGTAACCAGTTCCTGAACGAGAGGGACCGGGATAGGCAAATGGTTGTCAATCTCGACGAGTTGTATCAAGCGGATCACGCGGCAGCGTGGGTTTAGGAGGTCGGCTATGCCGATGGTTAACGGAAAGAAGTACCCGTACACGAAGGCCGGTAAGGCAGCAGCGAAGAAGGCTGCGAAGGGTCGAGGTGTCGCCAAGTCAATGGGTACTGCTGCCGCTAAGTCAGCCAAGAAAAAGAAGAAGTAGTGGCGGCGAAGAAAGCCTTCTGGAACAAACCAAACCCGAAGAAAAAATCTACTCCCTTGTCTGGTGCGCAGAAGGCTGCTGCAAAGAGGCGGGCTAAGGCCGCTGGTCGCCCGTACCCGAATCTTGTGGATAACGCTGCGGTGAAGAGGAAGAAGAAGAAGTAGTGGCCTCCAAGAAGCCAGGTAAGAAGAAAGACTCACGCTTGGAGCGTGCTGGCGTATCCGGTTACAACAAGCCGAAGCGGACACCTAATCACCCCACGAAGTGGGGTGTCGTGGTTGCCAAGGAAGGCGATCAGGTGAAGACGATCCGTTTCGGGGAGCAGGGCGCGAAGACAGCAGGTAAACCGAAGAAGGGTGAGTCTGCGGCTAACAAGCAGAAGCGAGCCAACTTCAAGTCACGCCACGGGAAGAACATCAGGCGGGGAAAACTCTCCGCTGCGTACTGGGCTAATAGGGAGCGGTGGTAGCGGCTCATGGCTGACTTCGCGCACGAAGCAACAATTACGATGGATCGACTTCGTCGCCAGAACACCGCACGGGATCAGCGCATGCGTGCCGTGAACTTGGTCCGTACAGGTAAGCCAGAGTTGGTGTTCAAGGGGTTGTTCCCTGGTGACTGGCCTAAGCCGGTCGTGGGCAACTTCATTGATGTTGTCGCCAGGGATACGGCAGAGATGGTCGGCGTCATGCCGACCCTTACCGCTGCTGGTGACAGCGTCCTGGATGAGTCGAAGCGTTCCAGGCAGGACAAGCTGACGCGGATCATTAATGCTCTCGCTTACAGCTCGAGGCTCGGAACAAACCTAGTGACGGCTGCCGACCGCATGAACACGTACGGCTTCGTGCCCTTCCGCGTCGAGCCCAACTATGACGGTGGGAGCCCGTTCGTTCACGTAGACGACTCGATGGGTACGTACTACGAGAAGGACCGCTGGGGCAACGTCGTTCAATACGCTCGAACCTTCTACTACCGTGCAAGCGAACTAGCAGCAATGTTCCCTGAGCATGCGTCGCGCCTGGTGAAGAACAGCGCGTACAACAATCGTGACAGCGACGAGACTCTCGATCTCGTGCACTTCTACGATAAGGACAGGGTTCTACTGTTCGTCCCCAAGAGGGACGGCCTGATTCTTTCTCAATACGAGAACCAGATTTCCAGAATACCCGTGACTATCGCGGAACTGCCGACGCTCGACGGTGAGCAGCGTGGCGCGTTCGATGACGTTCTGTGGGTGTTCGCCGCGAAAGCGTACCTGGCGATGTTGAGCCTGGAAGCCACTCAGAAGGCAGTCCAGTCACCCATTGCCTTGCCGCAAGATGTTCAAGAGTTCTCGTTTGGACCTGACGCGATCCTCCGTTCGCAGAACCCCGAACGTATCCGGCGCATTCCACTTGAGTTGCCGCGCTCGGCGATGATGGAGAACGCGGTCCTTGATGATGAGCTTCGCCTCGGGTCTCGCTACCCAGAGGCTCGATCTGGTGAGATGGACGCCTCCGTCGTGACGGGCCGTGGAGTTCAGGCCCTCATGGGTGGCTTCGACACTCGAATCAAGACGTCGCAAGCGATGCTCGGTGACGCGCTTGGCGAGGCCATGAGCCTCGCCCTCGAGATGGATGAGGTTATTTGGGGGGACGTGGAGAAAAAAGTTTTCGCGTCCACTAACGGCTCACCGTTCGAGTTGAAGTACACGCCTGGTCGTGACATTAAGGGCAAGTACACGGTCACTCATGAGTACGGGGTCATGGCGGGTCTGGACCCCAATCGTGCGCTCGTGTGGGGCTTGCAGGCTTTGGGTGCGAACCTTATTAGTAAATCATTCTTACGTCGAAACCTTCCGGTGAACATGAACGTCTCGGAAGAAGAGAAAGTTATCGACGTTGAGAAGCTGCGCGAAGCGGCTCTCGTATCTGTCCAGTCGTACGCGCAGACTCTCCCGCAGTTGGCTGCCGCTGGGCAGGACCCAAGTCAGGTGGTTCGAGTTCTTGGGGAACTCGTTGATGCTCGCAAGAAGGGCACACCGATCGAGGACGCGATTGAGAAAGCGTTCCAGCCACCTGAACCCACAGATTCCCCGACTCTGGGGCAAGAAGACCCGATGGGCGCAATGGTCCAAGAAAACGAATCGGGCATGCCACAGGGTGGGGGTCAACCTCCTGAGGCGCAGCCTCAAGGAATGCAGCAATTGCTGGCGGGGCTGACGTCAAGTGGTCAGCCTTCTATGGCTGCACGCACGATGCGTCAGTCACAAATCGCGTAAGCGGAGGGAGGTAAGCACATGGCGATGTTTGGAACAACTCAGGGAACTCCGAAGACAAATGTCACTCGCGACGAGCGGGTTGGCACAGTACCGACGGGATCCAGCCCTGGAGCTGGTGAGCGGCCCAAGCCCTCCGCATCAAGCGTTGGCAAACCCAACGATCAACCGATTCGGTAACTAACCCCTGAAGGGGGTCGCGGTCTTGAAAACTGCGGCCCCCTTTGGGCATCAGGAAGGTTTTCATGGATAAAGGAACTGTAGTTCGTGTGGGTGTCGGTGACGCTTACACGGTCATAGCTTCTGAAGGGGTCGGGTACTCGCCTGACCTAGTCCATGACATGTGTGCGCGTGCCCAAGAGTCGCTTCGCGACGTCATCATCGCTGCCATAGAGACCGGCTACATCCCTATCGAGGATTTCGAGGAAGACGAAGAGGAAATTCCCGATGGTGAGGAAACTCCTGAATCTAAACCGGAGGTGACTGATGGCGAAATCTGGTGGCTTCAATAACACAGGTCAGGCGATGTCACCTCCTGGTGCGATGAGTCAGAGGACTGACATGCAAACGCAGGCAGCGATGGATATTCCTGATGCTGCTTACGGTGAGCAGAAAGATTTTCAGGAAATCCAGAGTGGTGCCCCGATGTCGGGTGGCCCTGCGATGCCCCGCCCTGTCCCCCTGACTTCGGCTTCTTCTCGACCTAAAGAGCCGATCACTACGGGCGCTGACATGGGTGCTGGTCCCGGCACGGAGATCCTCCCTCGTGACCAGTCTTTCAATAATGACATGCAGATGATCGCGAAGTACCTACCGGCGTTTGACCGGATGGCTGCTCAAGAAGGAACACCTGAGACTTTCCGTCAATTTGTTCGTTTCATTCGAGGAAATGCGTGAGTGAACTTAGTTTCGTTAACAATGTTGCTGCAGGCGTGGAGAAGGTCGGCTTGCGTAACGCCCCGCTCGTGTATGCCTTGGCTCAAGTTCCGTGGGAAACGGTTGATGACCGTGACGCGGTACTGAGTTGGGTTGGTGAGGACGTTGGCTAACCGCGCCGATGGTTTTTTTCAGCAACTCAATGATCCCTACTCGGATCTGAATAAGTTTCCTCGAGCCTTCTTTGGTTTACCCTCAGAGAAGGAGGAAGCGGATCAACTGAGCCTTCTGGAGGCTGCCGCTCGGGCAGCCACGACTCAGGCGAAACGATTCGCTACGGGACTTACCTTTGGTGGCCTTCCAGGTGCCAACCCCACTACAGCTTTTTCCGCTGTAAGCGAGGGCGCTCAAGCAGCCTCGGGTAGAGCCCCAGGTGAGATCAACCGGGCGCTCAGCGAGTCGGGTCTTCCAAGTGGAGTGAAGGCGGTCGCAGCACCAGCGGCGATGTCCCTTGATGCGTTTGAGGGTGCGCAGCGGGGAATAAACACCGCTATCGCGGGTTCCGTCATGAACGCCCCCCTCACGGCCATTGCGGGAGAACGATCCCCCAACCCGCTGTATCGGGATGGTTTCGAGACGCAGGACATTCTTGATACGTACGCTCGGGTTTGGAACGACGAGGTAACCCCAGGTCAGGCGATATCCCTGACGACTGGTCGTCACGTATTGAACGCGGTTGACCTAGTTGTTCCCGGTGACATGCAGTCCCGCATCGATGCGAAAGTAATTGAGCACTCGAAGGATTACATCGAAAACCCGGCGAACACTAGAGGCCTGACGTCGTGGATGACTGGGCTTCACTCAGACTTTGATATTTACGACTCTCGTCAAAACGACTCAGCGTTCAACCAGGGTGTTGGTCGCTGGATAACTGGCGCGACGGATGCGGCTATCTTGTGGTGGGCCGCGCCAGACATTCTCGCAGCTAAAGGCGCGGGTTGGGCTGGACGTCAACTATTCACCAGAGCCATCGACGACCTGGGTGACTTGGACTCTGCGGCGAAGAATCTCGCCGCTCATGGTGCCTGGAGGGCGGGGCAGGAGACTGCCACATACGTCGACTCTAAGGGTGTTGAGCAGGTAGTCAACGCTAAGGAAACTGACGTTGGTCGCCTAGTCGACTCGACGCTCCGGTTGAACAAAGAGCAAATGTACCGTCACGCTCTCGCTCAGGACTCGAGCGATGCAAGCCTTGTGGCGAACGTCTTCGGTGGGATTAAGGACGATAACTACTACGAGGCCGGTCTCGCTCTGCGCGGGATGATGGGTGATGTTCGAGCCGTTGAGGAGTTACTGAACAACGGTAGGGATGTGTCCAAGGCTGCAGCGGACAGTCTCCGACTGAACATGGAAGCGCAAGAGCGTATACGTAAAGACCTCGCGCAGTTGGGGGATTTCTCCGACAACTTCGGGGGCACGTTCATGGGTCGGTCTATCGGTGATGTGATCGACCGCAAGAAGGACGACCTCGATGAAGTCTTACAGGAAGCCTTTGAAACGAACGACGCTTTAGCACAACTGGATTCCATGGTCCGCGGATTCGGTCGCTCCAGCGGTCTCCCTGACACGGTTAGGTTCGGAAAGATCCGGCTGTCTAAGTTTCAGAGCGGACCGAATAGCCCAGGCCGCATGGAGTTCAAGGCCAAGAAGCAGGCTGAGCGTGCCGCTGGAAGGTACTTGTGGCAGAGCCAAGTGTTCAAGTCGGGTGGCAAGTTCGGTAGGACGATTCGTTACATCCACTCGGGCGGTAACTACCTGCGCACCATGAGGATGAACGGTCACGTTGACCTGTCGACCAGCGCGGATGACTTAATCGATGAGATGGATAGTGCTTTCGGCACTCTCCCCATGATGCGTCGCCTTGCACGACTGAACCCTGAGACGGCTTACATGCCTTCCTCTCGGGACCGTATCGGTGTTGAGGGAGCGGATGACCCGATCACCGCTGATGCTTTCAGAAGTTACTGGATCAACGAGGCCTTGAATGCCCGTTCCGCTTCTGAGCGTTTCGTGGTTCTTCAAAGGTTCGAGCAGCAACTCATTAAAGAGTTGCAGATCGAGTACGGACTGTCTTCCAAGCAAGTAGAGGAGATGGTCAGCAAGTACAAGGGATTCAAAGAGGGCATCGAGAATCAGCTCAAGGAGCGCGGCTTCTTCACGAATGACGAAGAAATTGTCGTCGTTCCTGAACTGCAGTCGATCCTTGCTGAGTCGACAAGCACTACTGACTTCAACTTCCTGGAAACCATCATGCGCCTTGACGGCGCTCAGGGTGCCACGGGTGGTTCACGCGCATTCAAGAAAGTCTCCTTGTCTGCGGACCGTGGGGCTATCGCGACGTTCGACGCGATCTGGCGTCCGCTGGTTCTGATGCGCCTGGGTTACACGCAGCGCAACGTCGCCGAAGGTTGGCTTCGCGAGTTGGCCGCTTTCGGAACAGTTGGCTACTTCAAGGACCGCGCTTTTGGAACGACTGCTGCGGATATTCGAGGTCCTGCTGCTGCTGCTTACCGCGCTCGTCAACTTACTGACGCTGTAGTTCGGCCCTTCCGCTTCTACAACAGGCGGCAGATCAGGAACGAGCTGAATGCTCTTCGAGCGAAGCAGAGCCAGATCGATGAGGAGCGTGCCGCTCTCAAGACTGACGAGGACGAACTTGAAGGCGTTGAAAAGACGGTTCGGAAGAAGGAAGAGAAGGCTGAGAAGGCCGCTCGTAAGAGCCTCACGGAGGAGGCTAAGGATCGTCAGGCGACCGCTGCCGGGGCTGTTTGGGAAGAAGTAGAAACCCTCAAGGCTGGTTTGGCTACTGAAGAACTTCTGGATACCGCTGACGAGATAGTCGTACCTGTCACCTCCTTGAACCCACTTTTCAACGTGAACTCTCGGCGCAGGGCGAAGGTTGCCAGCGGTTTCGAGAATGAGGAGGCTGCTCGACTCCAGTCCGCGAATGAGACTGACGAGTTCGTCAACCCGAACGCTTGGTTGGGTGACGGTGAAGACCCGACCAACGCTCAGATCAAGGAGCACCTGACTTTCGCTCAGCGGGAAGAGTACGACCGAGTCAAGTTCGGTCAAACTCCAGAGGATCTGGAGCGTTACTACGAACTTCAGATGATCGCTCAGCAGGCAGCGGTCAGGAAGGCTGTCCGTCAGGGTCACTACGTGACGCGGCGTAAGGGTAATGGGACGTATGAGATTGTGCGGTCCCCCAGCGAGGTCACCATGGGTGACGTCCTGGAGAACAACCTGGCTTTACTGCATAGGGACAAGCTTCCTACTGTCACTCACGTTCGCGCTTCGGTTTACGGAGAGACTGTCGACCTGCGCAGTAAGAACATTGAGCTTCCTGGGAGGGATGACCCGGCGTTTGATGCTTTCCCCAGGACTGGTGAGTACGACGGGGAGACGGGTCTAGAACCCATCAGGATTCAGGAGAAGCTTGAGGAGGACGCAACCCCCGAAATAAGGAGACTTCGGGCAGAGGCTGAAGCCCTCTTCGAGTTTGATGAGGATGCGTTCTATGACGAATCTCAATTCTTGGACGAACTTGAGGACCTGCTTGAGATAGCGGAGTCTGATCCCCTTATCGCTGACGCTCTGCGTTTACGCGCATTAGCGACGAGGCTTCCTCCTTCCTTGCGTCAATGGATGATTGACAACGATGTTCTCATCACCGCTAAGACGCTGAAGAAGTTGATTAAGGATAGGAAGCGGTCCAGCGCGAGGGTGAAAGAACGCCAGCAGGAGTATCAGTTAGCAAAGTACACTTTGCAGGAAAACCTTAATGATCCTGCATACGTAGCGTCCCTGCCGGAACTTGAGTTTCTGGGTGATGACGTTACGTTCCATGGCGGCGCTCGGGTTCGTGGCGACCAGATATCGCCAGATCCAGCGATGACTGAAACGAATGTCAACAATCTTCATGGTATTGGTTTTTACACAAGTCGTGACCCTGAAGTCGTTGGCTCGTACTTGACTGCTAAGGCTGTAGCGATCGATGATGTCGATAACCCGGTGTTTTACGCGATAGAGCCCAGCGACGCCCCAGAGTCTCAATTCTTCGACCTTGACACTCCCATGGAAAACGTGGCAGGCATGGATCCACAGGAACTTCAGGAGATCGAGGAAGGGTTCATCGAGCTAGTCGAGGATGTTCTCCTTCAGGTTGACGAAGACATTGATATCGCAGATGCGTACGAGCGCATTGAAGAAATAGTTATGGAAACGACTCAGGATCAGTTCTCTCCCTTTATGGGATCGCCCAGAACGGATCCAATAAATATTGCTGACTACAAAAACGCCTTAGAAGAATACATACTGAATCTCAGAGGGATTGATAGGACGCAGGATACCGAAGCTGTTTATGACGTTCAGATGCTTTTCGTGAACGCACTTCGCGATCGTGGCTTCAAGGGTATGCGTCACATCGGTGGTCGCCGCATGGGTGACCATGAGCATGAGGTATTCATTTGGTTAGACCCGCCAAACATGGTCAGGGTTGACGAATTATCTGATGAAGCTTTACGGGTATCCGCGTTGATGAGACGACACAAGAAGGCTCTCACCGAGATGCGCGAGATCGATGCCGTGCGGCGACCCTTGGAGAAGTTCACTCCTTACGAGCCGTCCGTGTTGGACGCCAGTCAAATGGGCGGGTGGCGTCAGAACGTCATGGGCCGGTTGATGGTTGAGAACGGGATCGGTCGAGTACTGGTTGATGACACTTCAGCCCCTAACGGTTACCGGATAATGGTTCGACCGGACATGATGAGTGTTGGCGTGGACAGCATTGATGCTGTACCCCCTGGTTCTCTCGCCGGTAAGGATTACGCCGACAATCTGATCCCTCAATTGGAGCGTCAGGCTGCAACTTCTAACCCTGCCGTCTTCACGCCTAATGGTTACAGCGACGAGGAGTTGCTTGCGCAGCTCGGATCGCAGGATGCTGTCAATTTCGTACGTGGTAAGTCACGTGGGACACCTGAGTCTCGCGCAGCGGTGGTCCGTTGGATGGAGACTCGTGATCCTGACGGTGGGTACACGCACATCCAGATAGGTGACGCGGACAGCAATACGTTCGTTTCCGCTTCGGAGATCCTTGGTAAGAAGAAGACTGGGTTGGCGTATGGGCAGATGCTCGACGCTGATGAGGTATCTCAAACCAAGGCGATGATTCTCCGTAGTGACGATGAGTTCACTCAACTGGATCAGCAACGCCAGCAACTGCAGCAGCAGATTGCTGGTAAGGAGGCTTCCCTTCTCACTCGTGAGCAAGAGGGTAAGGCGATCATTGACAACCTGACTAAGAGGTTGAAGCGCCAGTCCAAAAAGGGAAGCCAGTCCAACACGATGGGTACTGGTCAAGAAACGATTGTTTCTCGATTTGGCGAGGACATCGTCATGGATGGACCCCTGGGTGAGAACAACCAGGGTGCCATGTACGCGGATCTCTCTGGTTCTGAGCGTCGCAACAACCTCGAGTTGTTCGGGTTCAGCGATAGAAGCGTGCGGAAACTGCGCAAGACGTATCAGGTTAACGACTACACGCCTGGTAGTGAACTGTATTACGAGCGTCTAGCGGAGCAGTTCAACCGTTTCTACCGGAATGACCCTGTCGCCATGGCGTTGCTCAGCAACCCAGAGTTGGCGATCGACGATAATTCTTTCGCTGAGTGGCTTCCAGGGTTCCTGGATGAGTTGACGCAGACGAAGCGTGGCCGCGCATGGCTGCGTGACATCGGTGGAGTGGACGAATTCGATGGGATTATCCCTAGGGAAATCCTGCGAGATGACGCTTTCGATGATGCTTATGCGCGTATCACGGAGATCCGTGACACGTTGAACACGATCATCCCTGTTAAGGGTCGTAGTGGTGAGTCTTACGCTCAGGTTTGGCGGGATATCGCTGACGCTTCGGTTAACCCTCAATGGTTGCGTAGCCAGGTTGGCTGGCGTAGCGACCTCGGCGCATTCACCGATTACGCATACGTCTTGGATCAGCAGAACTTTGCGCGTAGGAACACGGCGAAGATCATGAGGACTCTGGGCACTCTGCCTGAGAACCACTTGGTTCGTCACCCGTTCTTCCGTGCTCGCTGGCGTGAAGAGATGAAACGTCAGGTTGACCTGTACGGCGAGCAGTTCGCTGCTCGCGGTGACTGGGATGGCAGCTTCACCTCGGAGCAGATCAACGCTATGAATAACGTGGCTCGTCGGTGGGCTTTGAAGCAGACCAATGAGACCTTGTACACGATCAATAGGATCAGTACTCCGGCGCACATGATGCGTTTCGTTGCACCGTTCTTCCCGGCTTGGGCTTCGACGATGCGTTTCTGGTTGCTGCGTATGCCGGTTGAGAAGCCTGAGAATGTGATCAGGTACTCGTACCTGTTCAACGCTCCTGAGGCTATCGGTGCTGTGCAGGACCGTGAGGGCAATCAGGTTGAGCGTTCCGGCAACTTCATGCAGCGGATCGGCAACAAGTTCACGGGTGTGGATGAGAACCAAATAGTCATTCAGATGACTCCTCGTGCGGTGAAGACGTTCCAGTCAATGACTGGGGGTAATGGGACGCTGCGCATCTCTAAGGGCAGCTTGGACATGATGCTGCAGGGTGAGCATTTCTGGCTTCCTGGCCTTGGTCCCCTATTGCAGATCCCCACGTCCGTTATCGCGGGGATGAAGCCTGACTACGCGGAAGCGATCCGCACGGGGAACGTAACTAACGGCGCTCAGCCTGAGGTTGATGCGTTCTTCAAGAACTCTGGGATCTTGGAGGGCATGACTCGTGCGGCTTACGAGTCGGTTCTGCCGTTCGGTCCGTCTCGTGAGAAGAACTTCGCTGACATTGCTCGGGAGGCTATCGCCCCTGCTTGGATTAATAAGGCTGGTCAGGCTGCTGGCATATGGGGTGACACTCCTCAGTTCTCGAACGCTGCTGTCTCGATCTACAGGGACAGGATCGTTGAGTGGGAGTTGGGTGACCGGACTGGTCCTACTCCTCAGTTTGAGGATTCTGTGCGTGACGCGAGGATCTTCTTCGGTTGGCGTGCAGCCATGAACTTGACGTTGCCTTTCGCTCCTGGGTTCGCGAGTGAGAATGAGTTCTACGCTCAAGAGTGGCGTCGCATTGAGCGTTCCGTGTTCGATAACGGTGGCACGTATCAGGAGGCGCAGGACCAATTCATTGGTGCGTATGGCACGGAGTACTTCGCTTTCACGCAGAGCCTTTCCGCTGGCACCTCTGGTATGTCTTCCACGGTCGGTGAGTTCCAGGAGTTCGAGTCGAACCCTGAGCTTTACGGTGACTTGGCGAACATTGGTGAGGACGCATCGTTCATAACGATGGGTTCTCGCCCGTTTGATAAGTCCTACTCGGAGGATGGCTTCGATCCTGCTATCTACGCTTGGCAGTTCAACCGTCAGATCGAGGGTGCTCCTGGGAAGTTCTTCCGTGCTGGCTCAACGCAGCGCAAGGACATGCTGATTGATGTCAATACTGAGGTTGGCTGGTACGAGTACAACAAAGCCATGGATGTTTTGACTCCGCTGTTTGAGTCGGGGGAAATATCTGAGGAAGTTTACAAGGCCACTAAAGAGCAAGCAGTTGAGTACATTGGCTCTCGGTACACAGACTGGTTCGAGTCGTACAAGGATATTGGTGGCAACCGCTCGTACCAGTCGGCTCGCGCCATGGACTTGATTGTCAATAACGAGACTTGGATGTCTCGGCATGGTGACACGGGTTATGCGCAAGGCATGGTGTTTTTCAATGAGGGCCGTAGGCAACTGATTGCGGTCTTGGATGAGCGTGCTAACGCTGGTCTTTCGAGCAACATCGACGCGAAAGCGAACCTCGATGTTGCTTTGACTTACGAGCAGTTGAAGATGCAGGCGGCAGGTCTGGACACGACGGGTGAGTTGGCACGAATGATTGATCGCTTCTTCGGCTCGGATCGCCTTGAAGCTCGGCCTGGTAGGAGTACTTAATGGTTTTTCCTGGTGGATCAGATGACTCTCTTAGTGGTGTGACTTCTGCCGGTGAGGACAGGGAGAAGCGTGGCACTCCGTCAGCGCCGACTGGAGTTAGCGACGTAAGGGATGCCGTGACTTCGGTGGCGGCAGGGAATAACCCCGCTGGTTTCGACATCCGGCAACTGATTGCGGAAAACCAGGCTCTGGCAGCCTCGATGGGTGAGCAAAAAAGGGAAGGCTTCCAACTGAACCTCACTCGTGAGGTTCTGGGACCAACGTACGGCCCAACATTTGAGGGGTTTCCTGACGGTGGAAATCTCGGCCTCGGTGAGGGTGGCACCGCCGGATATGGCATGACATCGGAAGGCGCGATCCTCACGGATGCCGTGAACTTCAACGACCTGATGCGAGGCGGCATCACAGAGTTCTCTGTAGGTGTCCCGCAGCAGTCTGGGGACCGTCAGTTCAACTACTTGTCTCCTGGTCGTGAGCGAATCATCGACCTAGTCACGACTGCAGCCGACGGTGACATAGACCTGTTCGATCCGATCTTCAAGGCCGCAGCCACGACGGCTGCTCTCCGTCAAGCCGGTGGAGACAGCAGGGCCAACATGGAGGCCGTGCTGCAGGACTGGGTTAAGGGTGGACTACCGGACGGAATCAAGAAGAAGGGTTCCGGTGGTGGTGGTGGTCCTTTCAGGAACGTCACTCGTCAAGTCAACTTGACGAATGAGGGTACTGCTCGCCGCTTGATCAATGACACGCTGTCACGTGAACTTGGTCGCGTCGCTTCCAAGCAGGAGACGGCAGCGTTCTTGAAGGCCTTGAACTTCCAGGAGAAAGAGAACCCTCTGGTTCGGGTGGACGAAGGTGTCCGTTCAGCGGGTGGCACGGATCAGGACACAACTGTCTCTGGTGGCTTTGACGCTAATGATTTCGCTGGCCGGTTCGCTCGGGCTCAGGAGGGTTACGCGGAGTACCAGGCGGCAACTACGTACATGGACGCATTCATCGATGCGCTGGAATCTGACTCGAGGGTTATCTGATGGCTCCTGAACCCACGAAGGTTAAGGGAAAGACTGACGTCAATCAGGATGGTGAGGTCAACTCGCTGGACGACCTGAACAATGACGGCAGGGCTAATAAGGCAGACCTTCGGCTCGATCAAGACAGGATCTCGAACGAGCTGATCGGTCGTGATTACCAGACGGCTGCTCGTTTACTTCAGTCTGACCCTTTCATTAGGCAATTATTTGAGACCGCGATACAACAGCGTCAACCCGTAGCGGCCTTTCAAGCTGACATCAAGAACAGCGACTGGTACCAGACAGTCGGCGGTGAGTACGGGCGTAAGGCGTGGTTTTCCAAAACTCTCGGTGGTGCTGACTGGGAAGACCAGATGCAGCAGGCGCGTGACGTTGTAGGGCGTCAAGCGGTTTCACTTGGTGCCACGTTAAGTGCAGAAGAACTTGAGCTGTTCGCGGAACGATACCTCTTTGAGGGCTGGTTCGACGCAGGCCGGATCGGACTATTGAACGACGCTTTAGCGTCGAAGGTCCAAGCGGATGCAGGATCTCAGATCGCTGTTCGCGACGCCCTCTTCGCTCTCGCTCAAGACAACGGAGTCTCTGTCAGCGACCAATGGTTCAACGAAGCATCGCAGTCGATCGCTCGGGGTGACTCCACTCAAGCGGATCAGGAGATGTGGATTCGTGAGCAGGCTGCTGCGAAGCACCCGTTGTACGCGGACAAGATACGTGGAGGTTTGACGGTGAAGGCTCTGGCTTCGCCGTACACACAGCGGATGGCTGAGATTCTGGAGTTGAACGCTGACGGGATAAGTCTTGACGACCCATTGATCGGTCAAGCCTTGGGTGGTGTTGATTCGCAAGGTAACCCTATGGCTATGTCGTACACGGACTTTGAGAACCTGCTGCGGCAGGACCCCAGGTGGGAGACCACGAAGAACGGGATGAACACGTTGATGAACACCGTGACTTCATTCTCGAAGACTTGGGGGTTTGTTAAGTAATGGCTCACGTATGGCATCACGAGACTGACCAGCAGTACGCAGCCTTAGCTGCGCAACGAGAGGCTGCTCGTCGAGCACCAACCACGCCGGGTCTGCGTCAGGCTGCGATTGCTGGCATCGAGCGTCAAATGCAGGCGGTGGTTGCTCGGAGAGAAGCACAGGCTGCTGAGATACAGCGTGCGCAGGCTGCGCCTGCTGTGACGCGCAGTAGTTTCGATTACGGAGCGTGGCGTGCTCAGCAGGATCAGGCAGAGGCTGCCGCTGCGGAGACGCGGAGAGTGAACACGGCTCTCGCTGAAGCTCGAGCCTTCTTCGAGACGTACGGGATGATGGGCTTGTGGAACGGCGTTGAGGCCCTGGTCCGTCAGGGATACAACTCAGCGGACACGATCTCAGGGATCCTGTCTCGCGACCCGAATTATCAGGCCGCGTACTTTGAGAGATTCCCCGCCGTTCGACTCATTCGGGACATCAACAGGGACCGTCAGCAGAACGGTCAACCGATCATGGCTGAGCCGTCTCCCGCCACTTACGTGGCCTTGGAGGAGGGTTACCGCACGGCTCTCGTTGGCCTACCTCAAGGCATTTGGGGTTCCGTTGAGGATGTCACTACTTGGATCGTGAATGACGTTTCCCCTAAAGAGGTTTCTGACCGTGTGACCACGGCCAAGAATTACATTTACTACTCCGCGAACGAAGCGGTTAAGAGCGAGCTGCGTGGCATCTACGGGATGACTGACGCTGAGATGACCGCGTACGTCCTCGATGCTGATCGTGCGCTTGAGTTCATTGAGAACGAGTATCAGACGCGGCTGCGTCAGGCGACTGTCGGCGGTGCTGCGAATACTGCTGGCGTCAACGTGTCCGACAGTTTGCGTGACTCCATCGCTGGTAGCGACTTGTACGGGCAGTCCTTCGGTAACGCTCTGAGTGGATTCCAGCAGGTCGCTGAGATATCTGACACGTACGAGGACCTCGGTCGAATGAGCCGCATGGACACCAGCACGGATGAACTGGTCTCTGACCAGTTCGGGATGCAGGGTGCTGCGGACATATCTAATAAGAAGCGCAGGCTTGCGTCGCAGGAGCGAGCACGGTTCAGCGGCAGTAGTGCGATCACGCAGTACTCGATGAGTCCTCGCGCTATCGGCTCTCAGTAGAGCCCCACAAACCCTCAGTCGGATCGGTCGGCCCCGACGAGTGAATGAGTCCGATAGTCACATCCCATTCCAGTTCCCCTGCTGGATTGGCGCGTGGCGAACCCACGGTGATGGGCATAGAAGGGAGAACGAAATGCCCGATATTGACAATGACATCTTTGAGGATGATGACTCGAATGAGGCTGATCTTCCAAAGAAGTTGCGAGCAAAGATCAAGGAACTGTCGGCTCGTCTTGGCGAGGTGGAGGAAGAGAACAACGCTCTGAAAACGGAGAAGCGTTCTCAGTTACTTTCTTCAACTCTCAATGAACGGGGAATAAACCCGAAGATCGCAAAATTCATCCCGTCCGACTTGGATGAAGAAGGCATTGCCGCTTGGCTAGAGGAGAACGGCGAGATCTTTGGTATCGGGCAGGACGAGCAGTCTGCGCAGCAGACGGTTATAGCAAGAGATGCGGAGCAGGCTGCCGCAATTCGTCAGATGGCCAACGCAAGTAGTTCAACAACGTCAACCCCAGGCATGGAAGGCGTGCTCGATGGAATCGAGAACGCCGAAAGCATGGATGACTTGATGACGGTCTTGCGTCAGGCCTAATCGCCCTCATCAAGAAAGAAAGGTAAAACATGGCTGTCAATTTTGATGGCAACGACCTTCCTGGTCCCATGATTACCGGATCTGCCGCTTCCAGCGGCGTAGCGAATGGTGACCTTGCCGCTCAGGTGATCAAGGCAACATTCGATAAGGTAATCGGTTTCAAGCTTCGCACAGAGCCCATGCTTCGGCGCTTCGCCGATGTGCGGCCTGTCGACGTTGCTCACCCAGGATCGTCTGTCGATATGTTCATTCAGGGGAATGACCTCGCTTTGGCAACAACCCCGTTGAACGAGTACGAGGATCCCGACAATGTCGCGCTTCCGGCACCCGCGAAGGTCACGTTGACCCCGCAGGAGTACGGCAATGCGACGGTCACCTCGATGCGTCTGCGTGAGTTCTCGTTCTCGCAGATCGACCCGTACCAGGCTGAACTGATCGCACGCAACATGCGTGACTCGGTAGACAAGCTGGTCGAGAATGTCGCTTACGGCACCTCCGGTGGCGTTACCGGCAACGGGTTCTCGAAGTACCACGTTAACTCCAGCGGTGTTCTCACCTCTGGTGATGGTGCTAACACTCAGATCGGTACGTTGAAGTCTGCCGCTATCCGTCGCATCGTCGCTACGTTCCGTAGCAACAATGTTATGGAGTTCGAGGACGGCTACTACGTCGCGATGATCCACCCCGATCAGGCGGTTGATCTTCGTGAAGAGACCGATGCTGCTGGTTGGCGTTTGCCGCACTACTACGCGGATAACGCGAACGCAATGCTGTGGAGTGGCGAAGTGGGCGTCTACGAAGGCGTAAAATTTATAGAAAGCGCCCGCATCCCGACGATCGCTGCAGATTCCGACAACGACAAGCAGTATAAGACTCTGGTTCTTGGTAAGCAGGGTCTCGCTGAAGGTGTCGTGCGTGAATTCGGAACCACGGTGACGCCGTCCCTGGATAAATTTGGTCGTCTAATGGGCATCGGTTGGTTTGGATGGGCTGGTTGGCAGGTCTACCGCGAGGAAGCTGGCGCGGTTGTAGTGACTGAGGCAACTCACAACTCATAAGGGGTTCAACCCTCACCACTCCTTACGGGGCCACTTCGGTGGTTCCGTAAGGAGAACTGAGGGCTGCAAACCTTCTATTCAAAGAGGAGAAAGATGTCCACCGAATACACCCCTACTGGTGAGACGGTTACTTTTACGGTTCCTGATTACGCGGATGTCGCTGATGGTCCGCAAGCGTTCAGGGACATGGCTGATGATGTTGCCGCCCAGATGGTTCAGCCCAGTAAGACTCAAACGCTAACGAACAAGACTCTGACTTCTGCCGCTCTTGGTGGCGACTTGGATGCTGGGTCGAACAAGATCACGGATCTTGCTGACCCGACGTTGGCGCAGGATGCGGTGACGAAGAACTGGGCTGAGACGGGCATGTCTAGCCAGTTGACTCAGGCG
>Ga0075479_10000193_pt1 | contig 23992 bp, 21 predicted proteins | sample DEB08_DNA_8_FD_76341 | JGI IMG/M metagenome (GOLD analysis project Ga0075479, IMG submission 76341) | Aqueous microbial communities from the Delaware River and Bay under freshwater to marine salinity gradient to study organic matter... | ecosystem: Environmental > Aquatic > Marine > Coastal ... | reverse complement strand
CTCCGCCGAGGGAGGTGGGATGTCGCGCTGCCGGCAGAGTGTCCGCGATCGCTCGGGGGCGCCCCCCCCGAGAACTTCGATTCGTCAGGATTGTCCGGACGCTCTGCGCAGGTTGCGAATGAGTTCGATGCGACCAACCGGCTCGCCGAGACGTCGAGCGATCGCCTCCGTGGAGTGCCCTTCGCGAGCGAGACGTTCGACCTCTGCCGCCACGTCCGTCGGTGCGGAGGACAGCTTCGCAAGCACGGATCGCTCGGCCTCGCCTTCGTCGCCACGCGAAGCCTCGTCGTCGACATCGATCGCCGCCTCGAGCACCGCCACTCGCCGTTCGAGTCGTTGGACCGCGGACCGCCATTCCTGAGTCGCTGGGGAGGAAGTGTCGCTCGCTCTGCGGTTTCGCACTCGACGATTGACCGACGCCTGACCCAGCATGAGCGAAGACCGGACGGCCGTGCCGACCAATGCGAGAAATCCGCCTGCCAGCACCACGGCGACCACCTCGCTCCAGTGTTCTCCCCACCAGGATCCGGATCCGTCCACGGCAATCTCCTCGTTCCGGCGTCCATGCCGAGGCGGCAAGTATGATCGAATCGGCTCGGCGGTTCCAGTGGAATCACATCGTTCGATGATCGATCCCGGCACCATTTCCGCACGTGTTCTCGCCGCGGGGCGGTCTCCGCTGGCGGCGATTCTCGAGAAGTCGCTGTCGACGGATCCCTCGACTGCCGCCACGCCCGATGCCTCGCTGTTTGCCGTCAGCGGCGGCGGGGACTCGCTTCCCATGCTGTGGCTGGGGGCGGCGATCTCGCAACGGTCATGTCTGCATCGGGTTGTGATCGCCCACGTGAACCACGGTCTCCGACCCGAATCGGTGCTGGAGGCGTCGATGGTCGAGGCTCATGCCCGCGCCGTCGGTCTCGAATGCGTGGTTGCCGAGGTGGATTGCGGTGGGGCTGGCAATCGGGCGGCCATCGCCAGGCGTCGTCGGGAGGAGGCCCTCGTCGAGGTCGCGCGACGGACGTCCTGCGGCAGAATCGTCACGGCCCATCACGCCGACGACCAACTCGAGACCGTCATCGCCGCCATCGCGCGGGGCGCTGGGCCTCGCGGATGGAGAGGCATTCATCGCACTCGCGATCTGGGCGGCGGGATTCACCTTGTCAGGCCGTTTCTCGGGGTCCCCCGCGAATCGCTTCGCGAGCTCGGAAGGAGATTGGGACTCGAGCCCGCCGAGGATCCCGGCAACGAGGACCCGCGACGCCTGAGGGGAAGGCTGCGTCGGGGCGTCTGTCGAGAACTCGAGTCGATCTTCCCGGGAGCGAATCGCCGGGTCGCGGCGGCGGCGGATCATGCCGAACTCGCCGAGCAGGCGATCGATCGTTGGCTCGACGAGGTCTGGGGCGACGGCGCCCGGAGGTCCTGGTGTCGAGAGCGCCTGCGGGACTTGCCGCCGCTTCTCGTTGCGGCGGGTCTGCGGCGAGCCCTGCTCTTCGAAGCCCCAGAACTCGCAGATCGCCTCACCGAGGCGAGTTGTCGTCGGGTGGCCGAGGCGGTGCGCGACATGGATCGGTCGCCGCGTCTGTGGACCTGGCCCGGCGGGGTGCGGGTCGAACTCACATCGAGTTCGCTGACGGTTCAGCCTGCGTCGTCGCGGGGCGTCCGAACCAGCGACCCAGACAGGACTCGATCTCCTCGGGCCTCATCGCCACGCAGGTGACCACGCCGTCCTCGACCGCGGCGACGACGGGGGGCTGGACGATCCAGAGCGGGCCGGCGCGAAGGGTCAGTCGTTCGCACTCGGGGCACTCGACGTCGTCGGGAAGATCCGATTCGAGAAGCACCGCCGAGGATTCGGGAGGCACTTGGATCGCCACGACTCGGAACGGCGCACCGTCGGCGAACCACTCGTCGAAGAGTTCATGGCACGACGCGCAGCGGGGGTTGTAGAGGACGACCGCGGAGCGGCCTTCGAGGGTGAGCGGCGTCACCGCGGGCAGATGCCCGGCCAGACCGGTTGCCGGGATCGTCTGCCCGACCCACGACTCGGGGCGCAACTCGATCACCTCGCCCGAGAAGGAGCCGAGGACAGGCCCGGGGCGTGGTGAAACCGGAACTCTCGCGGCAATTCCAAACGCGATGGTGACGATGGCGAGAAGTCCGATGGCCCGCCAAGCGACCGATCCGTTCGGACCGGGCGCGGCGGGGGCGTTCCGAAGCAGTGCCGGCAGCATGGCGCCCGAGACCGCCAGCAAGATCGCCGGCACGAGGTACCGCCACGTCTCGACATCTCGTCCAAGGAGCGCCGAGAGCTCCGCGATCGCCGCAAAGGCGATGCCCGCCATGGTCGCGAGGGCGAGTCGGCGCGACCATCGCCCCAGCAGAAGGATCGACAGGGCGAGCCCCGCTTGAACGCCGACGAGACCGCGAACCAGAGACTCCGGACTCCATTCGAAGCGAACGCCGAACCCTTCGAGCCAGGCAGGCAGCGAGGCGACGCCGGAGCGGATCTCCAGAGCGATCAGCACGATCAGCAGAAGCGGCACGCCCAGCCGAGCGGCGAGGCCGGTCCGACCCGTCGGCGACGCGGCAGCCTCACTGGGCATCGAGACACTCCGCGACCATGGCGAGATCGTCCACGTTGTCGCAAGCGCAGACGACCTGCCCATCGACCACGGTCAACAGCACCGGTGTGGTCAGGACGTACTGCGGTCCCTTCGTGAACTGGGCGAGGTCGCACTCCCCGCAGGGCATGCCCAGATCGGCCGAGGGATCGGTATCGGGTACTTCGACGGCCAGCACCGGAGTCTCGAGCACTCCGCTGAAGTGCTCTTCGAGCAGCGCGTGGCAGTGCTCGCAGTCAGCGCGGTAGAGGACCAGATGCCAACGACCGGAATCGAAGCCGTCGGGGACCGGGCGCGAGATCTGCTGGGCAAGAGGCTGGCTGAACAGCGGCTTTCCGACCCAGTCGGCGAAGTTGGTGAAGTAGTAGGGCTCCGGCGCCGGTCTCGGTGCCGACCACGGAGTGGTCGAGGAGGTGCCGCCGCCGTCGGAGACCGTTCCGCCGGCGGTGGAGGCTTCAGTGCCGCCGTCCTCGCCTTCGGCAAGCACGAACGTCCGATTCGGGACCGCGAAGGCGACGACGGCACCGGCGACGGCCACGGCCGCGGTGATCCCGATCATCTTGCGCTCGATGCGTGGCCAGTGTGCGGACATCGGCACGCGAAAGGCGAGCACGCCCACGAACAGCACCGCGTCGATCAGAAGCATGAACGGTGCGGGCGGTCCGCTGCTTCCGAAGCAGCCGCAGTCCGACATCATCCCGGACCAGCCGCCCTTCTGGAATCCCTGGAACAGCACCGCGGACAGCACGATCAGGAACAGGCCGAGGATCGAGGCCGCGACCAGTCGAGAGAGTCTCGGGAACAGCACCATCACCGCGACTGCCGCGAACTCGACGGCGATCATGGCCCGCATCGAGAACATCAGGAACGTCGGCAGATCGGCCCCGATCGCGCTTCCAATCTGCCTCACCACATCGAGGACCGGTGGTGGCAGGAGCTGCGGATCCCGCTCGAACAGCTTGAAGCTGGCCCCGGCGAAGACCCACGCGGGGACGATCACCCGGCACATCACCGTGCCTGCGACCTTGGACCAGTGGGGCGGGCCGAGAGCGACTCCGGGGATCGACTGATGGTCTGCGAGGCTCACGCTTGAAGCTCCTGATGCGGCACGCCGCCAGGGGGCGCGGGGGTGCGGCAGGGGATGTTCCAATCCCTGGGACGGCGCATTCGGGGCCGCCGTCAAAAGGGATGCCCGATGGTCGGACTCGCCTTGGGGACGATCGGCAAAGCCCGGTCGGACTGATGATAGCGCTCCGACGAATCGCTCCCGCCTCCCGATCGAACCATCCTCGGATGAGCCGACCACGCCGCGCGACGACGACCGGATCCCGTGCCGACAGGTCGCCGGCGCGACTGGTTCTGCCCGATCAACTCTCCGGTCGGCAGATGCCTTCCGGCGCGGAGCCCGGGCGATACGTGGTCATCGAGAGCCGGGAGTGGCTCTCGAGACGTCCCTACCACCGACAGCGGGTGGCGTCGATCCTGCTCAATCTGCGGGCGTTCGTCGCCGAGGTCCGGGACGTGGGTGGACACGTCGATCACCTTCGCACCGACGGTTCCATGCGGGAGGCCCTCGCCGAACTGCTGGAGCGGGAGCATCTTCTCGAGGTCGAGGCCTGGCATCCTGCCGAGCGGGAGATGCGCTGCGAGTTCGCGCCGTTCGTCGAGGCGGGGCGGCTGCGCTGGCTCGAGCATCCGCTGTGGCTGACCAGTCGCGCGGAGTTCGACGCCTCGATCGGGAAGGCCGGGCCGCGCATGGACGCCTTCTACCGCCGGGTGCGCAAGCGAACGGGCATCCTGATGGACGACGAGGGCAGGCCCGTCGGCGGCAAGCTCTCCTTCGATGCCGAGAATCGCGAGGCCTGGCATGGGGTGCCGGCGGCGCCTGATCCGCCGCGGTTCGCGGAGACGCCGCTCCGTCGCGAGGTGGGGGAGGAGATCGCAGGGCGATTCGCCTCCCATCCGGGCGAACTCGATCTCCAGGCCCTGCCCGCGACGGCCGAGGATGCGGGGCGGGTGTGGGCCTGGGCGAAGGCGGCGTGCCTGCCGCACTTCGGCCCCTTCGAGGACGCGATGAGCGTACGGAGCCGAGGCCTGTTCCACACGCGGATCTCGCCGCTGCTGAACCTCGGCCGGCTCGATCCCCACGAGGTGCTGCGCGACGTCGTCGCCATGGAGGAGCTGCCGCTTCCAAGTCGCGAGGGCTTCATCCGGCAGTTGATCGGCTGGCGGGAGTTCGTGCGGCACGTGCACGACGCGACCGATGGACTTCGGGATCTCGGCGGAGCGAGTCAACCGGAGACCTCGCGGCCGGGCGACGGCGGCTACGCCGCGTGGGCGGGACGGGAGTGGACCGTCTCCGACGCGCCGACCGGCGTGGGTGCGGGCAGCGACGCCAACGCCCTCTCGCAGCGGATCGGCGTCCCGCCGGCCTTCTGGGGGCGAGAGAGCGGACTCGCCTGCCTCGATCGAGTGGTCGAGGATGTCTGGGCCGAGAGCTGGTCCCACCACATCACCCGCCTGATGGTCCTCGGCAACCTTGCGAATCTGCTCGACGTCTCGCCGCGGGATCTGGCCGACTGGTTCTGGATCGCGTACCTCGACGCGTGGGAGTGGGTGGTCGAGCCGAACGTGATGGGCATGGCGACGTGGGCGTTGGGCGGATTCATGACCACCAAGCCCTACGTGGCCGGCAGCGCGTACATCGACCGCATGAGCGACTACTGCGGCGGATGCCGCTTCCATCCGAAGAAGACCTGCCCGATCACGAGGCTCTACTGGGCGTTCCTGGCCCGTCACGAACCGGCGCTTCGCGGCAACCACCGCCTCGGGGTGGTGCTTCAGGCGATGCGGAAGCGATCCGAGGCGGATCGTCGACGGGATGCGGATACCTTCTCGCGGGTGCAGCAGCTCCTCGTCGAGGGGCGACCGCTGCCCGTGGACGTCGTCGGGTCCGCCCCCTCCGACTCGAGAGGTCGTTGATCGCATGACCGTCTTCCTTCATTCGAGCCGCATGCCGGCCCCGGTCGAGGATCTCGCCGCCTGGCACTTTCGCGACGGCGCCCTCGATCGCCTGCTTCCGCCTTGGCAGAAGGTCCGCGTGGTGGGCACCTTCGGCGGCGTGGCGGAAGGCTCCATCGCCGAATTGGAGTTGTCGATCGGCGGCATTCCGATCCGGTGGCGGGCGGTGCACGAGGACGTCGATCCCGAGCGGGGCTTCCGCGATCGTCAAGTGCAGGGGCCCTTCGCCTCCTGGGTGCACGATCATCGCTTCATGCCCGAGCCGGAAGGGCACAGCCTGCTCGAGGATCGCATCGAGTACGCGATTCGCTTCGGCCCGGTGGGACGATTGCTCGCGGGCGCGAAGGTTCGCGCCGACCTCGATCGGACCTTCGCGTTTCGGCACGACCGCCTGCGGCACGATCTTCGTCGTCATGTCGAGGACCGAACCCTCGCCGGTCCCGACGCGGCACCTCTCCAGATCGCCCTGACCGGTTCGAGCGGGATGGTGGGACGACCGCTGCGGGCGTTTCTCGCCACCGGCGGGCACCATGTGCGCCGTGTGGTTCGGGGTCGGCCGGATCGCGCCGCCGGAGACGTCTCTTGGGATCCCGTGCGAGGCGAGATCGATGGCCGCGGGCTCGAAGCGATGGATGCGGTGGTCCATCTCGCGGGCGAGAACATCGCCGCTGGCCGCTGGACCCCGGCCCGCATGGCGTCGATCCGTTCGAGCCGCGTCGAGGGCACGCGGCTGCTGTGCGAGGCTCTCGCGAAGCTCGAACGCCCGCCGAGGGTGTTGGTTTCGGCATCGGCGGTCGGCGTCTACGGCGATCGCCCCGATCTCGATGCGGAAGGTGATCCAGCGACGGCGCTCGACGAGTCCGGCCCCCAAGGCGCGGGTTTCCTCGCGGAGACCGCGGCGGCCTGGGAGGCGGCGACGCGACCCGCCGAGGAGGCGGGGATTCGCGTGGTGCATCTGCGCATCGGCGTCGTCGTCTCCGCCACCGGCGGCATCGTCGCGAAGTTGCGGCCCCCGTTCTCGCTGGGACTTGGAGGCCCGGTGGGGCATGGTCGGCAGGCCATGCCTTGGATCGCGCTCGACGATCTGATCGCCGCCATCCTCTGGTCGATCCGACGCGAGGACCTCTCGGGCCCGATCAATGCGGTCGCGCCGCAGCCTCGGTCCAACCGGACCTTCGGCCGCGATCTCGCTCGAGCGATGCGACGTCCGTTCCTCGCGCCGTTGCCCGCGTTCATCGTCAAGGCGGCCTTCGGGCGAATGGGTCGCGAGCTGCTGCTCGGGGGCGCTCCGGTGGCTCCGCGGCGACTGTCCGAGAGCGGGTTCCGCTTCGACTTCCCGACGCTCGACCGTGCGCTCGCCTTCGAGTTCGGCAGACCGCACCCGGAATCCCCGACGGACCCCGACGCATGACCGCAACCATCCTCTGGTTCCGCAACGACCTGCGTCTGGACGATCACGACGGCCTGCACCATGCCGCGAGGACCGGCGGGACGGTGGTGCCGCTGTTCATCCACGATCCCGAAGGCGAAGGCGCCTGGAGGCCGGGCGCCGCGAGTCGCTGGTGGCTCGATCGGTCGTTGAGATCGCTCGACGAATCGCTGCGATCGATCGGCAGCCGCCTCGTGGTGCGGAGCGGCGACGCTGCCGAGGTCCTGCGCGACGTCGTTCGCGAGACCGGCGCCTCGCGGGTGGTGGCGAGCCGACGCCACGAGCCGTCCGCCAGGCGGCAGGAGGAGTCGGTCGCCATGGCTCTGGGATCCGACGTCGAGTTCGATCGACTGGAGACGACGCTGCTCTTCTCGCCGGAGGCGGTGCGAACCGGAGGTGGCGATCCGTACCGGGTGTTCACGCCGTTCTGGCGATCCTGCCTGAGGCAGGCCTCGATCCCCGCGTCGAAGTCGGCACCCAGGGCGCTGAAGGCTCCGCGATCCTGGCCCCGCTCCGAATCGATCGAGAGCCTCGCGCTGCGTCCGAAGATCGGCTGGGACGGGGGACTCGCCGAGGCCTGGAACCCGGGCGAGTCCGGCGCGAAGTCTCGACTGGCTGCGTTTCGCAAGTCGGCGATCGAATCCTACGGCGATGGCCGCGATCGGCCGGCCATCGTCGGAACCTCGATGCTCTCGCCGCACCTGCACTTCGGCGAGATTTCACCACGCCGGATCTGGAACGCGATCGGCGGCGTCGACGGGGCGGGCGAGGACACCGTCAAGTTCCTCACCGAGATCGGCTGGCGCGAGTTCGCCCACCACGTGCTCGCGGCGTACCCCGGCACCACCGACGAGCCGCTGCGCGGCGAGTTCTCGAGGTTCCCCTGGCGCCGCGACGAGGCCGGTCTCGAGGCGTGGCGGCGAGGCTCGACCGGCTACCCGCTGGTCGACGCGGGCATGCGCCAGCTCTGGCGGACCGGCTGGATGCACAATCGCGTGCGGATGGTCGTCGCGAGCTTTCTCGTGAAGCACCTGCTCGTCTCGTGGACCGAAGGAGCGAGGTGGTTCTGGGACACGCTGGTCGATGCGGACCTCGCGAGCAACACCCTCGGTTGGCAGTGGGCCGGCGGGTGCGGCGCGGATGCGGCGCCCTACTTCCGGATCTTCAACCCGGTGCTGCAGGGCGAGAAGTTCGACCGTCTAGGCGAGTACGTCTCGCAGTGGGTTCCCGAACTCGCCCGGGTGCCCGCGAAGTTCCTGCACCGGCCATGGGAGGCGCCGCCGGCGGTGCTCGCGACGGCGGGAGTGCGTCTTGGCGAAACCTATCCTCGGCCGATCGTCGATCACGCCACGGCTCGGAAGCGAGCCCTCGACGCCCTGTCGAAGATCACCGCCGGTCGATGACGCTCAGTCCGGGCCGGGGTGGCGCTCACGGCGTGCGAGTCGCACCAGAGGCCTGAAGGCCGGCACGGCCGCGAAGGCCACCAGCGCCCACGTCGCGGCGACGATGCCGGTGGGGCCGGCGGCGAGACTTCCAAGGAGGGCGATGCCCGGGCCGACCGCGTAGCCGGCGCCGATGAGGCCCTCGTGCGTCCCGCCGGCATCCACGTCGGCGTGGCCCACGGCCATGGCGTAGTAGAGCGCCGCGTAGTAGACGACGCCTTGGCCGAATCCGAAGGCGACGAGCCCGAGGACCATCGCCGTCATCGAAGTGGCCAGCACCATGGTTGCGAACCCTCCGACCAGAAGGCCTGCGGCGAGCACGAGCGTCGATGCCCTGCCGTGCCAGAAGCTGGTCCGCCAGAACAGCACCACGATGCCGATGCGGGCGACGAGCCAGACGCTCGTCGTCGGGGTCTGCCACTCCAGCGGCGCGTCGAGATCCGACAGCAGATAGGGCATCAGCGGCGAGATCGCGCCCACGAGCACGTATCCCAGAGGCAGCAGCACCCGCGAGGAGGTCAGGAGCGCCCGGTAGCGCGGGCTCGCGTGATGGGGGTGGGGTGTTGCGGCGTGATCCGCAGGAGCGGGGGGAAAGCGCGAGGCGACCGCCGCGGCGACGGTGAAGAGGATCGCCAGACCGAGGAAGGTCCAGGATGGCCGGCCCATCGCGAGCAGCGGCGTCATCCCGAGGATCGCTGCGGCCACCGCGGCCATCCAGGCGACGTTCCACCACCCGATCGCTCGTCGCATCGATTCGCCGTCTCGGCCGGCAGTGAGATAGCTCTCGATGATCGGCCACTGGACCGCCGCCGATCCGCTGAGCACCGCGGCGACGAACCAGATGAGCCACGGGCTCTCGATCAGGGTCGGAAGCGGGCAGCAGAGCGCCTGGATCGCCAGCATCCCCACCAGCACCGTGCGAGGCGATGCGCGGCCGGCGAGACTTCGCGTCAAAGGGCCGCTTGCCAACGCCGCCGCGACGTAGACCCCGCCGTTGAAGACCGCCAACAGGAGGTTCTCCACCTCCCCGAAGCCGTACTGGTCCCGGGTCACGAATGCGAGGCCGTTCCAGACCACTCCGGTGCCGAACGACGCGAGGATGGTGCAGACGAGAAGCGGAGCGATCGTGCGGGGCATTCGTCCGCGGATGGTACGGGACCGCACCCGTCGCTTTGCTACGATCCCGCCCGCGGTCCACGTAGCTCAATTGGATAGAGCGCCGCCCTCCGAAGGCGGAGGTTGCAGGTTCGAGCCCTGCCGTGGACGTTCCGCCCCGCCGGCCGGCCCAGCACCGGACGGTGGGGCGTCTTCATGGGGCGACGTTCCGCTCCGCTTCGCGTTCGAGCACTCGGACATCGACATGCGCATCTCGGAGTTCCAGTCCCTCATCAGGGATCGCTACCACGCCACCGACGCCGCCCGCGGCGTCCCGGGGACCTATCTGTGGCTCTCCGAGGAGATCGGGGAACTCGCCCATGCCCTCGGACGTCGCGAACAGGGGCGAGAGGATCGCGAGAACCTCGCCGAGGAGTTCGCCGACGTCCTCGCGTGGCTCGCCACGCTCGCGAACATCTGCGAGATCGACCTGACCGCGGCGATCGAGGCCAAGTACGTCGCGGGCGGCGGTCCCGAGGGGACCAAGTAGGCGTCGGCGGGGGGTTGGGCGACGGTGCGACCCGATCGGCGTAGCATCCCCGCCCATGGGCGTTCTGATCGACGCCGCCTACGTCGCCGCCGCGGTCGCGGCCGCTCCGGTGCTCGCACCCAAGTGGCTCCGACGCTCCGGCGGCGGTGGGCTCGACCTCTCGGCACGACTCGGACACGGTGAACCGCTTCCGGAGCGGGGACGTCGCCGCATCCTGATCCATGGGGTCTCCGTCGGCGAGATCGGCGCGTGCAGGGAACTCGTGAGACGTCTCGAGGGGGAGTCGCCCGAGGTCGATCTCGCCATCGCCGCGACCACGCCGACGGGGCTGCGCCGGGCGATCGATCTCTACGAGCCGCCGCACACCGTGCTGCAGTACCCGTTCGATCTCTCCGCGGCCGTCGAGCGGATGCTCGATCGGGTTCGACCCGACGTCGTCGCCACGATCGAACTCGAGATCTGGCCGCATCTGGTCTCGGCGTGCCGCCGCCGCGAGATCCCGATCGTGGTGCTGAACGGCCGGCTCAGTCCGCGCAGCTATCGCGGATACCGGCGGGTCCGGCGGCTGGTTGCGCCGATGTTCCGCGGCCTCGATCTCGTGCTGGCCCAGGATCAGGCGTATGCCGACAGGTTCGCGGCGTTGGGGGTGCCCGAAGATCGGATCGAGATCGCCGGCAGCATGAAGTGGGACGCGGCTCGCATCGAGGATGCGGCGGAGGTGGAGGGGGCGCGCGAACTTGGGGAGGCCTTGGGCATCGATCCGGGACGTCCCCTCGTCGTCGCCGGCTCGACGGCGCTCGGCGAGCCGGAAATGCTCGTCTCCTCGATGCCGTCGGGGGTCCAACTGCTCTGCGCCCCGCGAAGGCCGGAGTGGTGGGACGCCGCGGAGGCCGCCATGCCGGAATGCGTGCGGCGAAGTCGAGGCGCGAGATGCAGCCCCACAGGTCGGTATCTGCTCGACACCCTTGGAGAACTGCGGGCCGCGTACGCCCTCGCCGATGTCGTCGTCGTCGGACGGAGCTTCGGTCGCCTGCATGGATCCGACCCGGTCGAACCGGTGGCCCTTGGCAAGGCGACCATCGTGGGACCGTCGATGGGCGACTTCGCGTCGACGGTGGGGCCCCTCCGAGATGGCGGTGGCGTGGTCGCCACCGACCGCGAGGGTCTCCCCGAGAACCTGCGGCGACTGCTTGCCGATGCGGATCTGCGTCGGTCGATCGCAGAAGCGGGCCGAAGGGTGATCGCGTGCCGCCAGGGCGCGTCCGCTCGCGCCGCCGAGGCGCTTCGGGCGCGATGCCGATTCGATGCCGGCACGCATGAGGGGGCGTGTGGCGATGCGTGAGCGGGACTTCATTGCGCATCTGTTGGCCACGCAGGCGGCGGCGGGCGAGTCGATCGAACTCGACGCGGGGGACGACATGGCGGTGGTGCGTGCGCCCGAGGGCCGGGTGCTGGCCGCCATCGATGCGGTGGTCGAGGGACGGCATTTTCGAGCCGGGACCGATCCGTTTCTCATCGGTCGCAAGGCGGTGCTTCGGAACGTCAGCGATGTCGCGGCGATGGCCGCGCGACCGCTTGCATGCCTCGCCTCGGCGACCTTGCCCGCGGATTGCCCGGAGTCCGTGGCCGAGCGCCTGTTGGCGGGCCTGCGCGATGCGGCCGATCGACACGGGTGTCCGCTCGTCGGCGGCGACACCTCGGTGCACGACCGTCCGGACGCGCCGCTGGTCGTCTCCGTGGCGATCCTCGCGACTCCGGCGCTGCCCGGTGGGCGCGTCGTGACCCGGCGAGGAAGCCGGATCGGCGATCACGTGGCGGTCACGGGCGTCCTGGGAGGTTCGTTGGATCCCGACGGCGGCGGGCGCCATCTCGAGTTCGAGCCCCGCGTCGACGCCGCCATCGAACTCGGGACTCGCCTCGGCGACGACCTTCACGCCATGATCGACCTGAGCGACGGACTCGGCATCGACGCAGGTCATCTGCTCGTTGCGAGGCGCGGCGAGCCGGAGTCCTCGAATCTCGCCATCGAAATCGACGCCGCCAGTCTCCCGTGCGCTCCGGGCCTCGATTGGCGTCGCGCCATCGGCGACGGCGAGGACTTCGAACTCCTCTTCACGGCCGCCTCTCCGCCTCCGGAATCCGCGGGAGGCGTGTCCATTCGGCGCATCGGCGAAGTGGTCGAACGAGGGCAGGGCCCTGCGGTCCGACTGCGCGTCGGCGGCGGCATCGTCGACATCACGCGATCGGGGTTCGAACACGGCGTCGTCCGATCGGCGGCTGCCGAGGTCGGCGCGGATCGGGAGGAGCACGCATGAGTTCGACCGAGCCGACCGTCGTCCTCGCGGCGACCCACGTGGATACCGAGCGCATCGCCGAGACCATCGCGGGCGTTCTGGAACAGGGGGTCGTCCTGCATCTTCAAGGCGGGCTCGGTGCGGGCAAGACCACGTTCGTGCGAGGACTCGCCCGCGGTCTCGGACTTTCCACCGACGAGGTGTCGAGCCCGAGCTTCGTGCGATTGCAGCGATACGACGATGGCCGGCGAGCGCTCGTGCACGTGGATGCCTATCGCATCGAGGATGAAGGCGAGGCGGCGGGGCTCGAGATCGAGGCGATCGCCGAGGAGGCGGCGGCGATCATCGCCATCGAGTGGCCAGATCGTCTCGGCGAACACGCGCCGCCGCCCGATCTGGTCGTCACGATCGATCCCGGCGAGGAGGACTCGTCGCGTCGGGTGGCGATCCTCGATCGCCGCCGTCCGGCCGAATCTCGTCGCCTCGTCGACGCCTTGTGCACCCTGCATGGATCCGCGGTCGCGAGAACGCCGGCTCCGATCGGTGCCCGCTGCACGATCTGCGGCCGCGACATCTCCGCCGGCGGCGCGCAGGAGAGGTTCTGCTCGGATCGGTGTCGCGGTGCGGATCTGTCGCGATGGTTCCGCGGCGACTACGCCATCTCGAGGCCGCTCGATCCGGAGGAGGATCTCGAACCTGGATCGGGCGCGGGGCCCGCGGGATTCGTGTGAGCATCCTCGTCCATCGACTCGGGGCTGCTGGCGTAGATCTCGAGGCGATGGCCTACCGGATCCCAGCCGAGTTCGCGGCAGATCCGGTCGCGCAACTCGACGAGTTCCGGCGAGGAGAAGTCGACCGTGCGGCCGGTGCGGACGCAGACCATCCAGTCGCGAGGAGCACGTCCGTGGGCGAGCAGGTAGCGGGACTGCTTGCCGTCGTGAAGCGCCGGCGCGACGATGCCGGCCTCCTGAAGCAACTTGATGGTTCGGTAGACCGTCGCCTTGGAGACCTGCCGTCGCCGATCCTCGAGCGAGCGAACGAGCTCGTCGACCTCGAAGGGGCCGTCGAAGGCCAGGACGCGGTCGAGGATCTCCGCACGCTCCGTGGTGTACTTGAGGGCGCGGCCGCGCAGGAATCTCCGGAAGACCGAGCACGGCGGCATCGCGGGTGGGGAGATTCGAGGGGCCACGGTCATGGAGGCATTGTTGGCGACGAGCCGCCGTGCGGCGAGTGCTCCGTCAGGTCCCCTTTCGATCGGCCTGAAGTCTCATAATCCCCGTTATGTTGCGTGGCGTCCCCTCGGCCCCGCACGTCCCGGCGTCAGGACTTCAGCGCCTCGGCACGACTCTTGGCGGCCCGGTCGACGCGGCGACGTTCCTGTTCGGACAGGAGTCGCTTTCGAAGGCGGACCGCGTTGGGGGTGATCTCCACGAGCTCGTCGGCCTCGATGTACTCGAGGGCCGCCTCGAGGGTGATCTCCCGAGGCTGCTTGAGGACGACGGTCGCGTCCTTCGAGGTCTCGCGGACGTTGGAGAACGCCTTGGCCCGGGCGGCGTTGACGGTCATGTCGCCGTCGCGGCTGTTCTCGCCGACGACCTGACCGGCGTAGATCGGATCGCCCGGCTTCACGAACATCGTGCCGCGTTCGGACAGCTGAAGGAGTGCGTAGGTCGTGGCGGTGCCTTGTTCATTCGCGACCATCACGCCGTTGGCGCGACGCCGCGTCGAGGATCGGACCGGCTTCCACGACGCGAAGCTGTGGTGCATGATCGCCTCGCCGCCGGTGGCGTTCAGCAGGCGTGTTCGCAGTCCGATGAGACCACGGGCGGGGATCTCCGCCTCGACGTGCATCCGTTCGCCGCGAAGCTCCATCTTCAGGACCTCTGCGCCCCGGCTGCCGAGCAGTTCCATGGCGGGTCCGGTCGCCTCTCCGGCGGTGTCGAGGGTGAGACGTTCGACGGGTTCGCAACGGACGCCGTCGATCTCGCGCTCGATGACCTCCGGCTTGCCGACGGCGAGTTCGTATCCTTCCCGCCGCATGGTTTCCAGCAGGACGCCCAGATGCAGCATGCCGCGTCCGGAGACCCGAAACTCGTCGGTGGAGTCGCCAGGCGCGACCCGCAGCGCCACGTTGCGTTCGAGTTCGCGGTCGAGGCGCTCGGCGATCTGGCGGCTGGTGACGAACTTCCCCTCGCGTCCGGCGAAGGGACTGTCGTTGATCCGGAAGATCATGTCGAGGGTCGGCTCGTCGACGGCGACGCGAGGCAGCGGTCGAGGATTCTCCACGTCGGCGATGGTGTCGCCGATCTCCACTCCGGGCAGTCCTTCCAGTGCACACAGGTCGCCGGCCTCGATGCGGTCGACCTGGACGCGTCCAAGGCCTTCGAAGCGAAGGATCTTGACCGGGCGCATTCGGGTCACGCCCCCGTCGCGTCTGCAGACCCCGACGGTCTTGCCGGCCTCGAGCACGCCTGAGAAGACCCGTCCGATCGCGATGCGTCCGGTGTAGTCGGAACTGTCGAGCGTCGTGACGAGCATCTGCAGCGGTCCCGCGGGATCGTCCGCCGGCGGCGGCACCCGTTCGAGAATCTCCTCGACGAGTTCCTCGATGCCCTCCGGCCGGGGCTCGAGGCTTCGTCCCGCCCATCCCTGTCGCCCCGACGCATAGATCGTGGGGAAGTCGAGCGCGTCCTCGTCGGCCTCGAGATCGACGAGAAGGTCGAAGACCTCGTCGACCACGGCGTCCGGGCGCGCATCGGGGCGATCGCACTTGTTGACGACGACGATCGGCTTCATGCCGAGTTCGAGCGCCTTCGCGAGCACGTGCCGGGTCTGCGGCATGGGGCCCTCGGCGGCGTCCACGAGCAGCAGGGCGCCGTCGGCCATGCGCAGCACGCGTTCGACCTCGCCGCCGAAGTCGGCGTGCCCGGGAGTGTCGATGATGTTCACGCGGATCCGTTCGCCTGCGAACGGCCCCTTCGCCGCGACGAGTTCGACGCCGCAGTTCTTCGAGAGGATCGTGATCCCCCGCTCCCGCTCGAGTGGATTCGAGTCGAGCACGCAGACGCCGTCGTCGAGATCGGCCACCGTGCCCGAATGGGTCAGCAGTGCATCGACCAGCGTGGTCTTGCCGTGGTCGACGTGGGCGATGATGGCGACGTTGCGAAGGGCTCGCGGCTGGCGCGTCATGGGCGGCCTCGGAGGGGGCCGCGTCGGCGGCTCGGTGCGATCGGGGGCGGAAGTGTATCGGCGCGACGGAGATCCGGGCGCGACCGTCAGGCGAGTCCGTGCAGTGGAAGCAGCTTGCCCTCGAGATAGCGAAGCAGCGGATCGGCGCTCACCTCGCGTCCGGTGACGAGTCGGTGGAGTTCGAGATAGCGGTGCCGGCGACCGTGGGCGTGGACGTTCTCGTTCAGCCAGGTCCGCAGGCCGTCGAACTCCCCCCGCGCGAACTGGTCGGGCAGGTCCGGCATCGCCTCGACCGCGGCATCGAAGAGGCCCGCCGAGACGAGGTTGCCGAGGGTGTAGGTCGGGAAGTACCCCATCGCCCCCATCGACCAGTGGATGTCCTGCATGCAGCCGCGGGCGTCGTCCGGCACTTCGAGTCCCAGCGACGATCGGTAGGCATCGTTCCAGGCCGCCGGGAGATCCTCGAGCGACAGGTCGCCTCGGAGCATCCGCCTCTCGAGATCGAACCGGATCATGATGTGCAGGTTGTAGGTGGCCTCGTCGGCCTCCACCCGGATGAGCCCCGGCTGGACGCGATTGGCGGCCCCGTACATCTCCTCGACGCCGAGGCCGTCGACGGACTTGCCGAAGAACCGACCCAGTTGCGGCGCGAGCCACGTCCAGAAGGCGCGGCTCCGGCCCACCTGGTTCTCCCACATCCGGCTCTGGCTTTCGTGTACCGACAGCGACGCGGCCTCCCCCATCGGGGTGCCGAGGTGGGCCTGCGGAAGCCCCTGCTCGTAGATGCCGTGCCCCACCTCGTGCATGGTCGAACCGAGGGCGTCGAGCGCAAGGTTGGAGTGGAACCGGGTGGTCAGGCGGACGTCGTTGCGGTGGGAGCCGCCGCAGAAGGGATGCGTCGAGGTGTCGAGGCGGCCGCGTTCGAAGTCGAAGCCGAACTTCTCGGCGACGAAGCGCACGAACGCCTCCTGCTGGGCCTGCGGGAGTTCGAGCCGATCGAACGCGTCGTCGGGTCGGGTCGGCGCCTCGGCGATTCTGGCCACGAGGTCCGCGAGGCGCTGCTGGAGCGGCGTGAACACCGCCTCGATCTCCGCGGCGGTGCAGCCGGGTTCGTAGAGGTCGCCCAGCGCGTCCCACGGCTCGCCGCCTTCGGCCCAGCCGAGGCACTCGGCCTTGCGACGGTTGAGATCGACGAGCTTGCCCAGCCACGGCTTGAATCTCGCGAAGTCGTTGGCCTTGCGAGCCTCGGCCCACTCGTGCTGCGCGTTGCTCGCCACCTCGGCGAGTTCGCGCACCAGAGACTCGGGCAGCTTCAGGTTCCGTTCGCGGTCGCGGCGCCACTCCCGAACGTTCACGCGTCGCGGATCCCCGTCGTCGGCGCCGGCGGTCTCCGAATCGGCCGCGTCGATGAGGTCCCCGAGTTCGGGGTCGATCGCGATGCGATGGGTCAGGCTGGCCAGCAGGGCCAACTGCTCGCCACGAAACGGCACCCCCCCCGCCGGCATCATGGTCTCGCGATCCCAGGAGAGAATCGAAGCCGCGCCCTCCAGCAGATGCTGCTCGCGGAAGCGTTCGACGAGTCGGTCGTAGGCGGTGCCGGTGGCGGTGGTCATGGGCGTGATGGTCTCGGGTGGCGGATGGACCGTGTGGTGGGTGTCGTCGGATACGCAAGCCGCCGATGGGACTGGCGGTCGCGGGGTCGAAAACCACACCGCCGTCGCCACGAGGGCGACGGCGGCGTTCTGGTGCGAATGGTAGTCGAGGCGGGCCGGGCGGGGCTCAGCCTTCGGGCTGCAGCAGCGCGACGATCGAGTCGCGACTGGCATCGGAGCGGTTCAGGGCGTAGTCGAGGGCGGTCCACCCGCGACTGTCCTTCGCCGAGGTGTCGGCCCCGGCGGCGAGCAGCATCTCGACCTGGGCCACCCCGCCGCTCCCGGAGGCCGCCATGAGGGCGGTGGTGCCCCGAAGGTTCGACTTGGAGAGGTCCACTTCGCGGGCGAGCAGCATCTCGAGCACCTTCGGCTCGCTGTTCTTGGCCGCCCGGATCGTGGGGGTGTCGCCGCTGAGGCGATCGGCCTGATTGGCATCTGCACCGCCCTCGAGCAGGAGATCCACGGTTCGGGGATCTCGGCCGATGCTGGTGGCCCAAAGCAGCGGGCTGAGGCCGTTGACGTCGGCGATGTTGACCTCGGCACCCTTGGCGATCAGGACCTCGACGGTGTCGGAGTTGCCGAGCCCCGCCGCCCAGAGCAGCGGGCTGCCGCCTGCGGCGTCGCGGGTGTTCACGTTCGCGCCGGCCTCGAGCAGTGCCAGAACCACCTCCGGATGTCCGCCCTTGGCGGCCATGGCAAGCGGTCCCATGCCGACGCGATCGATCGCATTGAGATCGGCACCGGCCTCGAGCAGCGCCGCGGCGACCGCGAGCTTTCCTTCCGCGGCCGCCCAATGCAGCGCCGTTCGGCTCGAGGCGGGATCGACGGCGTCGACCTCGATGCCGTTGGCGAGTTCCATCTTGAGTCGGGTCGCGTCGCCGCTCCGGGCCGCGGCGATGAGCGCCGCCAGGCCCGAGGGGGCGGGCTCGGCTCGTCCCGGAGTCGGTGCGGCCGGCGCGCGGGGATCGCGGACCGACCGCTTCACGGTCACCGAGACCGTCGGCGCCTTGGGATGGCTGGTGGTGAAGGTCACTCGGATCGGACGCTTGGACTCCTCCCAGAGGTTCCAGTCGATCGAGAGCTCATGCTCGGTCCCGGACTCGGTCGGAAGGCCGTCGGCGACCACCGAGGGATTGACGCCGGTGACGATGAACGGCTCCCCGTCGGTCGAGGCGAACACCACGACCCCGCTCTCCGAGGCGGACGGATCGTCGGGCGTCTGCGGCGCGTTCAGGATCTTCGGAGTGACCGAGACGTACTCGGCGACGTTGCCGGCCACGGTGAGCACCTGCGGGGCGTAGCCGTCGATGTCGAAGGTGACCTTCTTCGAAAGCTTGACGCCCGCGGCGATGCCCGGCTTCAGGGTGATCTCGATGTCGGTGAACTCTCCGGGGCCGATCGGATCCTTCGGGGTGCCGAGGGTGGTGCAACCGCAACTCGGGATCGCTCGGTTCACCTTGACCGGAGCGTCGGTGATGTTGACGAGTCGAACCGCCATCGTCTTGGGCGTGTCCGACATCATCTCGCCCATGTCCAGGATCTCGGGCTCGAACCGGAACGCCGGGCCGGCCTTGCGATCGGCGGTCTGCGTCGTGCTCGAGGAGGTCTTGGTGGCGTCGCGCTCGGGACGTTGGGCCGCGAGCAGATCCGAGGCCGGGCCGATCGTCTTGGCGTTCGCCGCGGCGTCGGCGGTGGTCATGAGACTCGGAGCGGCTTCCTTGGCCGGCGCCGGTGCTGCGGCGGTCTCGCTTGCCGAGGTCTCCGACGCGGCCGTGGTCGGTGCCGTGCCGCTGCCGTTCTCGCCGCATCCGCCCACGAGGAGCGTGGCGGCGATGGCCGCGGAGAGGGTGGCGGGCCGAGGTCGCGTCAGCAACCGGCCGAGAAGCGAGGAGGTCGATCGATCGAGAGACATGGGACGGACTCCGAATGGGCTGACGGGCTCGGCCGATACGGTCGAGCCCTCTGACGAGTTGCCGAAGCAACGGTCGGACCGGGCAAGAGTAGCCCGCCCGATACCCGCCGCCAAGATCCCGCGGCGATCGAACCTCCCTCCGATCCGAGGATGATCGGCAGGTCGACGCCCCCTCTACACTCCCAGCCATGGACTCAGACGCGATTCCCGAACACATCGACCGCCCGCACATCCGTCGATTCGTGCCCGTGGCGGTCCGTCAGGGTGAGCAGCAGATGGTGGTGCTCCAGGACCCCCTCCGCCTCGTCGATCGGACCCTGAACGTCGCGCCGCAGGCCCTTCAGCTGCTTGCCCGCCTTCAGGGGGAGAAGACCCTCGCGGAGGTGGCGGACGCGGTCGGAGCGCAGGTGGAGCAGATTCGGCCGCTGATCGAGGCCCTCGATCAGGTTGGACTGCTCTGGGGCCCCACCGCCGCCCGCCTCGAGACGGAGAAGCGGACGGCGATCGAGAGCGATCGCCGCCTTCCCAAGGGGGCGGCCTTTGCGCTGGGTGAACGGGCCGACGAGTGCCGGGCCCGGCTCGAGGGCTGGCTCGACGAGACCGAGGATCCCGAGGTCGAGGGCGAGATCCTCGCCATCGTCGCTCCGCATCTGGACTACGGCCGCGGCTCGCCGATCTACGCCTCGGCATACCGCGGACTCGTGGGGACGTCGCCACCCGACCGCGTCGTGGTGCTGGGGACCAACCACTTCGGAATCGGCGACGGCGTGGTGCTGACCGAGTGGGGCTTCCGATCGCCGCTTGGCGACGTCGAGACCGACATGTCGCTGCAGGCGGATCTGCGCGACCGGTTCGGCGAGCGGGCGATCGCCGATCAGCTCGATCACATCGGGGAGCACTCCATCCAACTTCACCTGCCGTGGATCCAGCATCTCTTCGGCGAGGTGCCGGTGATCGGCGCACTGGTGCCCGATCCCCTGTCGGGCCTCATCGAGGACGACGGCAAGCGGGTCGGCGCCGACGAGTTCATCGACGGACTTCGCGCAGCCCTCGATGCCGCGGGCGGACGCACGCTGGTGGTGGCCTCGAGCGATCTCAGCCACGTCGGTCCCCAGTTCGGCGAGCCTCGCAAGGTCGACGAAGAGCGATGCGTGCAGGTCGAGACCCACGACCGCGAGATGATCAAGCGCTTCCTCGATTCGGAGCCCTCGGAGTTCCTCGAGGCGGTGGAGTGGAACCGCAATCCCACCCGCTGGTGCTCGGTGGGCAACATGGTCGCGACCAAGCGTCTGGTCGCGCCGAAGCAGACCGAACTCATCGACTACCGCCAGGCCGTGGACGACCAGGGCGTCGCTCTCGTTTCCGCAGCGGCCATGGTCATGACGGGATGATCGCCTGCGTCCAGCGGGTCGAACGGGCCTCGGTACGGTCGCTCGTCCCGCCGGATCGCTGGGAGACCGTCGGCGCGATCGAGTCGGGCCTTCTGGTGCTCGTCGGGGTCGAACGGGAGGACGGTGCGACCGACGCGGAGTGGATGGCGAGCAGACTCGCGAAGCTGCGGGTCTTCCCCGACGACGACGGCCGCATGAACCGCTCGCTGCTCGAGACCGGCGGCGCGATCCTGCTCGTCAGCCAGTTCACCCTCTGCGGCGACACCACCCGGGGGCATCGGCCAAGCTTCGTCGGCGCCGCGGCGCCGGAGCTTGCGGAACCGATCATCGAACTGCTCGCGGAGCGCCTCCGACGCGATCACGGGATCGAGGTGGCCACCGGGCGATTTCGCACCCACATGCAGGTCGAATCGGTCAACGATGGACCGGTGACGATCCTGCTGCGATCGCCGGACCGACGCGGGACCGACGATTCATCCGAGCCGGCCTGAGGCGGACTCGTCCGTGGGGCCGGCGCGAACCTGCGATCCGGCACCACGGTCCGATCCCGATTCCAATCTCGATTCGCATTCCGCTTCGGTTTCCGACCCTGGCGACCGACGGCGACCGTGCCGTGGCGAAGCACGCCATCTTGTCGAAGCCGGGTGCTCGTGAAAAAAGAGCCCGGATCGGCCGTGGCCGAGACGGGCTCCTCGTGGGGGCAGGGTCGTGGGGGCAGAGTTGTTCAGGCAGGGTTCGATACGACAGTCGTCGCGGAACGAGTGGACCTCCGACTGCAGATCCTTCCGCTGGACCGACAGTGGATACGCGACGGGCAATGCCGCGGTTCCGCTCCGACCGATCCGAGATGCAAAGACGCCTCGCGGAGTCAGGTCCCCAGACGTACCAGCACCGCCTGCAGATCCGACCAGACCTGCTTGCGAACCTCCGGCGTGTAGTTGCGCAGGAGATAGGCCGGGTGGAAGGTCGGCATGACCGGGATGTCGAGATCGCCGGGTCGATAGCGGCCCCAGGTGCCGCGGAGCCGCGTGATGCCGACGTCGGTCTCGAGCAGCAGCTTGGCGGCCGGTCCGCCGAGAGCGACGATCGCCCGTGGCGCGACGATCCGGACCTGTTCGGCGAGATAGCCGCCACAGGCGTCGATCTCGTGTCGCAGCGGAGTTCGATTGTCCGGAGGACGGCTCTTCAGGACGTTGGCGATGTAGACCTGCGACCGAGACAGGCCCATCGCTTCGATCATGTCCTCGAGCTTCTTCCCGGCCCGCCCCACGAACGGCCGTCCGGTCCGATCCTCGGTCTCGCCGGGCGCCTCGCCGACGAACATCAGATCCGCGTCGGGATCGCCTTCCCCGAAGACCGTCTGGGTGTGATCGGTGGCCACGGTGCAGTGCGGGCACTCCCGATCGTGGCGGACCCGAAGGGCGTCGAGGGCGGCCTGCTTGTCCTTCGCACCGGCGCCCTCGGGGCCGGACAGCTTCCGGGCGGAACCTTCGTCCTCGCGGCCCGGCGGCGATGCGGTGGACTCGTCGTCCGACCCGCTCACCGGGACGGATTCGAGGCCGAACGCGAGGTCTCCGCGGATCAGAATCCGCGCGGCGGTCTGGGAGGCCACCTCTGGGCTGGATTGGTCAGAAGCCATTGCTCGCCTCCACCGCTGAAGAATCCTCGATGGTCTCGGGGGCGACGCTTTCGCCACCGAACGCGAGGATTGCGACGCCTGCCACGGCGATCGCGGCGCCCAGAGCAGCCCTCCACCCGATCCGTTCGTGATCGACCCACACGCTGAAGGGAAGCACCAGCACCGGACTCATCGCCATCAAGGTACTCGCCACACCCGCATCGAGATGGCGAACCGAGACCAGGCTCATCCAGACGCCGAGCACCGGCCCGATGAGGGTGCCGATCACGAGCCCGGTCACGGCGATCCGATCGAGTCGCGCCCGCGAGGCGGTCTCCCGCGAGCCCACGAGCCAGCGTCGCCGGCCCAGAATCGTCCAGGCCAAGGCGAGCGACCCGGCTCCGGCGCACATGCGAACGAGCTGAGCCGCCAGCGGATCGACTTCGGCGGATCCTCCGATCATGCCCTGTTTGGCCAGCACGACGCCGATCCCCTGCGCCGCCGCTCCGAGCACGCCGAAGACGATGCCCCGGGCCCGGATGCCCGGCGAGTGACGGTGGGCTTCCGCATCGCCCGGACGCGGGCGTTCCGCCACCACCCAGGCGATGCCGCCGAGGGTGACCGCGATGCCGAGGCCTTCAAGCAGGCCGAGCGTCTCGCCCAGCATGGCGAAGCCGAGTGCCGCGGCGAAGACCGGTGCCAGAGTCATCAGCAACACACTCAGCCGAGGCCCGATGTCGACGAGTGCGGCGAACAGGAACTGATCGCCGATCGCCAGGCCGACGACGCCGCTGGCGGCGAGCCACATCAGCGTCTCCGGCGAGGCCTCGGGCCACGGTGTCCCCAGCAGCAGCAGATTCAGAAGCAGCAGCGGCCCAAGGGCCAGCAGGCTGCGGGTCAGGTTGACGGTGCCCGCTCCGAGGCGTCGCGAAGCCGCGGCGAAGCAGAAGCTGGTGCCGACCCAGCACAGGGCCGTTCCCAAGCCAGTCAACTCGCCCACGCCAGGGAGGGCGATCGCCATCGTGATCATGGTGTGGTGGTTCGCGGCTGCGAGGGTGATTCAGCCCTCGAGCTAGCCCTCGAGCTGGCCCTCGAACTGGAACATCGACTGGGTTCGAAGCACGAGGCCGCAATCGCTGCGCAGGTGGTAGCCCTGCATGTGGACCTCGCCGCGGAACCGTTGCAGATCGACGATCGACAGATTCGTCTTGCCCTGATCGTCCGGCCACTCGACCAGCAGCGAGTTGGAGGACTTCGCGTGGTCGAGCAGTTCGCGGCAGGTTCCGACGTAGAGATGGTCCGACAGGGTCTCGGTCTGCATCGAGGTCATGAAGGTGATGCCTTCGACGACCTTCTCCTCGTGGTCCCGCTCGCCGGCGCAGGGCAGGGTCGCCACGAGTCCCTTCTCCGGGAGGTGATCGAGCTGATCCGTGACCAGTTCGCACATGCAGTCGCCGTGCCGCAGCATCCGAAGGGCATGTCCGCCCTTGAAGATCCACGCCTCGAACTCGCACTCCCCAAGCGTCAGGCGGCGACGTCCCTCGATGGCGAAGAACTCCGGATGGAGCGCTCGCCGATAGAGGAGCATGTTGTAGGTCTGGAGGCTGGTGAGCTTCGATCCGAGAGACATCTCGACTCCTTCGAAGATGGTGGCTCGGGCGGCGGGAGGGGCGGACCGTCCTGACCCCTGTGGGCAAGGAGGCATTCTTGCGACGGCTGGGGCGAATACAAGAAGAAACTTCACACTTTGCGGGCACTGCATGGCGTGGGCTCGAGCC
>Ga0075479_10000191_pt1 | contig 24084 bp, 18 predicted proteins | sample DEB08_DNA_8_FD_76341 | JGI IMG/M metagenome (GOLD analysis project Ga0075479, IMG submission 76341) | Aqueous microbial communities from the Delaware River and Bay under freshwater to marine salinity gradient to study organic matter... | ecosystem: Environmental > Aquatic > Marine > Coastal ... | reverse complement strand
ACACAGACCTCCACAGATTCCTGGCGTGAACGAAAGGCGATAGACAAAGGAGGAATCCCCGCGAAAGTCGACATCACATAAGGCGACCCGGTAGACGCGCCCGAGCTGCACGGGAAAAGTCAAAGAACCGTCGAGGCCCTGCACGTCGGCAAAGTCTGCGATTCGCTTTTGCTGGTCGTCGAATACTTCAAGAAGACCACGGAAGTTAGCCCCAAACACTCGTGCCATCAGTTTCACTGTGACGTAGCCAGTGTGTTCGGCCCGAAACTGATAGCGGTCCACTTCGGTCAGGCGGCTTAGTCGACCGGAAACAGCAACCGGCAGCGATTCCAGTGTCTGCGGATCATCCCGCAGTCGATGTTCGACGATTTCCACTTCGTTGCTGATGAGCAATCGCGAAGCCGATGACGAACCACTGGCATTCGCAACCTGCCAGTAAATCATGCCGGGGGGCACTTCTGCGGGGACCGTCACTGTGGCCGCAACTTCGCGACAAATCGGAAGGGCGCTGGTTCCTGCGCGTGTCCCGCTCCAGTATGGGGGCGGAGTCAGAAGAAAATCCCCCGCCTCCCCGGTCGGTTCCAGCAAAACCTTCGCGTGGTGAACGAAGTACTGAGTGTCGTGTGTCCAGTCGCAAAGTCCGACCTGAACATTTGACGTCTGACCGACCGACACAACCGGCGGAAACAAATACGAGGCTGCCGGTGCCACCTGAGCAACCACAACAGAACTGGAAACCAGGTGAAACACCAGTACCAATGACAGCAGGGATATCCCGCGAAGCTTGAAAACGCTGAACATCGCTATCACCCCGGCAGAAGAACCTCAGGATTGCGCCCGCTCCACTGACAATTACTTATCGACAGACAGAACCATGATCTCAACCTTTCGGAAGTCAATCGGATGGCTCTCAGACTGAAGCGAGATCGATCCGCCCTTCAGCAACAGCGGTCCGCCATCAGCCAGTTTTCGAGCATCTTCGTCACGTTCATCAAGCTGAGGTTGCTGATATTCCAGTACAACCTCACCATCCAGCAGGTGCCGGATGACTTCTCCGCTGCGAACCTCAATCTCTGCGGTCACCCACTGTTCGCCATGATATGTTGCTGACGTGGAGCTGATGCAGTGCTGTTGCTTCAACTGGTTTTGCATCACCACATTCGTCCCCGGGGTGCAAAGATTGGATGTGGTGCGAGCGGCTGTGCCGTTTCCTCCCAAAAGCTGAACCTCAATCGAAACAGGAAAGTCCTGGTCCTTTCTCATCGTTCCGGGATGCTGCCCGTGAACCATGACGCCGCTGTTTCGAGTCGCCCAGCCAGGCCCCCCCGCACACTGCTCACCCAGAAATCGGTATTCCACTCGAAAACGGTAGTTGCTGAAGCTGTCGCGGAAAAACAGGTGGCCAAAACGCTCGCCAAACTCGCGGTAGCCTTCTCCCTCATAACGGACTTTCAGCAGTCCATCCTCAACGCGAAAGGTGTTCTCAAAGTTGTCACCGAGGTCACAGTAGCGGATTTTGGGAGTCCAGCCGTCGAGATCTTTGCCATTAAACAGCGACACCCATTTGTCTGTCGGATACTTGTGATCCGCGAATTCCGGGTCACCCAGAGCAATCGCGGTTCCGGCCAGCAGAACATTCCACACAGTACCGCACCAAATCCACTTGACTGTTGTTCGCATTACACTTCCTTCACTGAGTTGGCCGGTCTTAGAGATCACACGCAACGGCTACACCAGAACGCTAACAAGGCCCCAAAAGCGAAGCAAGGAGAATGCCCACTGCAGGCATCAGTCACTCGTGGATGGTCCGGACGAAACCTGGTCCAAAAAACTCTCCGCCTCCGCCAAAAGCTGCTCCGGCGCGTCTTCGAAGATGTAGTGGCCAGCATCGGCAATGCGACAAACATCGGCATGCGGAAAACGCTGCAGAAAACCCGCCAGGAACTCCTCTGGTGTGAAGCACCAGTCTCGCATCCCCCAAATCAGCTTCATCGGGTGCTGCTGGAATTTGGCAAGCGAGTCTTCGACCTCGGTCAGTGTGCTGTAACTACGATGCCTGCGATGCAATGGGATATCGAGAACAAATTCCTGCATAGCCCGCCGCGACGCCCAACTTTCCCACGGCGCCATAAACCCGCGTCTTGCTGCCCGCCCCATGCCCGATTCAGTCGCCATCGAGAGCGCCGCTCGCGCAAATATTCCGAGCCCTTGATTCGCAAGCCGTCCCAGCAGGGGGATGCGACAAACTGCAATCCTGAAGGGAATCGCCTGACTGCGAAATGCCCCGGTGTTCATGAGCATAAAACGGGAAAACCGCTCGCTTTGGCGTCCGGCACACCCCATTCCAATAGCACCGCCCCAGTCGTGCGCAAACAATGTCACAGCATTCAGGTCGAGCAGGCGGACAAGTGTTTCCAGACGGCTGATATGGCCGTCCAGCGTATACAGGTTTCGATCTGCGGGAGACTGTGAAAATCCACAACCCAGATGATCAACAGCGATCACGCGAAATCGTGACTTCAACCGGGCGAGCAGGCGCCGCCACGCGAAACTCCATGTCGGGTTTCCATGGACAAACAACAGGACAGGGCCTTCGCCTTCGTCGACGTAGTGCTGAATTCCGTCCGATGAACGAAACCAGTGTGGCCGAAAAGGATACTCTTCTTCGAATCCCGTTCTGTTCCGTGATCGGGCAAGCAGGTCCTCCGGAATCTCTTCCGCAGTCAGCAAACGGCATTGTTCGTCAGAAGCCATGAAACGCTCAAATGAAATCCATTACCCGCCCGGAACTACAGACTCACGGTTCGCGGCGAGGAGCAAACTTGATGCGGCTGATGTATCGAACCGGGATGTCATTAGGACCGAGTCTTCCGGAGCAGGCACCAATTGCATTGATGATATACCTGTAATGCAGGTTGTAGTCCGGGTCGATCTCCACTTCCTGTTTCTCCTGCTGCTCCTTGCCAATCGCCTGCAAGGCGGTAATGGCACGAAACACTTCGGAATTCAGCTTCGCGAGAGCCTGATCACCGCCACCGAGGCTGGTGCCGTTGAAGAACAAAGTCTGCAGGTCACCGGCCGCGTCTGACTCCATTCGCACCTTAAACGGCGGCAGGTCAGCCTCGGTTACGGAGGCTGCACTGGGCGCCCCCAGTGGCATACTGATATCAAAGTCGCCTTCCGGCTCGATGACCTTCAATGTGCACAAAAAGAAGATCAGCAACTGGAACACAACATCGATCATCGGCGTCATATTGACGTCGATCTTTCTGTTGCCTGTTCGGTTTCTCAGCTTCATGACGATCGCCCAAACGGGGACTCTTCAACCGGTGATGAATTCGGACTCAACAAGTCAGGGAACAGACTGCTGGGTGGCCTTGAGTGCAAATCTCTGGAATTGAATTCCATCCTCCTGGCACATTTGAATCAGCTCCTGAATCATTCCCGACTGCACACTCGCGTCGGCCCGGATTTCCACCGTAACATCTTCAAGACTGGTTCCAATGGCGGTATAGAACTGCGACTCCTGCTGCAGTCTGGGCCGTACCTGATCAATCGAAAGTCGCTCGTCACCGAAGAACAGATAGGGCGTTTCGCTCAGTAACTGTCCCTTGTTGTCCCGGTCAAAACCAAAATTCAGGACGAACGCATCTTTTCTGACGACCTCAGGTGTTCTGGCCAGCTGGTCGCGCGGCAATGCAACGCGTTCATCAGCTTCATTCTGATCGAAGTTGTTGATCACCATGAAAAACGTGATCAACTGGAACACGATATCGATCATCGGCGTCATGTCGATTTCAGCGATCTCTGTGTTCGTTGGCTTGATCTTCATAGCAAAAGCATCCCGGCGAAACCCCACTGACAATCTCTACAGCCCAGTCTGTTTCAGGACGGAGCTTGTTTCAACAGGCGGAGGCCCGCTTGATTATTTCTGTTTGGGCACCGCCGCAAAACGACCCATCAAGCCCTCACTCACCATGCCAATTTCCAGCACCAGCCTCTGGATACGATTCTTCAGGATACTGTGAAAGACCATGGCGGGAACTGCCAGCATCAGACCGATCAGAGTGGTCACGAGGGCGGTGGAAATTCCGTCCGCCAGTTCCGATGGTTTAGGTGAAACAGCACTCATCGCAATCTTGTCGAAACTGGAAATCATCCCCTGAACAGTTCCCATCAGGCCCATCATAGGAGAAATTGAACCAATCAGGGCGAGGTAGCTGAGGCGGTGCTCCAGCGACATATTTTCATCCTCACCCGCCTCCTGCATGCCTTCGACGGCTTCGGGGTAACCACGGCTCAGCCGCCCCATTCCTGCTGCCAGCACGCGGGCCACAAATGAGTCATCTCCGCGGGCATACTCATAAGCCCCCTGGAAGTCCTTTGCGTTCAGCTTCTGCTCGAATTCCTCCACAAACTCGGCCGGCAACAGTACGTCCCTGCGAACCTGCAGCATGTTCATCATGATGAGAGCCACAAGGACAAATGAAATCAGCAGAAACATCGGTCCCCAGAAATAACCGCAGGCCCTGGCAACGTACGAAAGAAAGCTCCGGGAACTGACCTGAGGCTGCGCATCTGCAGCGGCAGCTTCGTCGGCCGCCGGGGCTGCCGCTTCCGCAGGTTCTTCGTCGAAGGCCATGACAGATCGCTGCATGCCGGCAACCGGCCAGAGAGAAGCGAGCACCACGAGACAAAACACGAGGAACGAACGCTGGCTGCAGATCCTCTTTTGAAATCCGGGTACGCCAACCATATCTGAAACTCTCCGCTGTTTTCTGGAGGAAACGTCGTTGCTAATTTCGGGCTGCAAAACGAGTTGCACAATCTAGGAAAGTTTGGTGTCGCTCGCCACTCTGCAGACCTGATACACATCAATTCGAGCCACTGACGGCAATCTGCCAGTCATCGGGACGCCCACGGGCTGTTTGGATATTTGGCTGTAAGGGTCGCCCGAGCTTCATCAGCACGGTTCTGATAACCCGCAGGTCCCCACAGATTCGACAGGTGATACAACGCCTCGGCGTGAGCTGCAGGCACTGTCGGATACAGCACATCCACGAACAGATACGCAAACAGCGCATCTTTTGGCATGTCCTTGTCACGCATGCAGTCACCCTTCATCACCCAGGCTCTCGCCAAAGTTCTGGATTCCGACTCTGAGGCCCCGTCGATGATTTGTTCTGCGACTGCGATCGCTTCATCCGTACTCCCATTGGACTTCAGGCACATTCCTCGTCCAAGCATGCCCTCATACCGGGCGCTTGTCGCAGACGGATCGTCGCCGCTCTCAGAGATCACTTTGTCGAATGCGATAAGGGCTTCCTGGCTGTCACCCCCGGCAAGCAGCAGCAGCCCCAACTGGACGCCAGCCTGCAGTCGAAACCCAGTCACATCGCATTCCTGAATCTCCTGCAATAACTGCTGTGCCTCTGCCTGCCCGGCAGCGTCCTGTGCGAGAATTTCAGCATGCAGCAACGTCGCCTCGTAATACCGAAAATTGCTCCCGTTGTTCTCCCGAAAATCTCCCATCGCCTTCGCCGCCGCCTCCCGATCAGCCGGACTGGCCAGTGCCGCGAGAACTTTTGTGCGGGCAATCAGGAAACTTAGCTCCGTCTTAATCCGTCGATCGTCGCCAGTGTATTCCAGCTCAATCTGCGTATATTTCTCCAGGGCAACATCAAGCGCCCCGCTGCGCTCATTGGACTGCGCCTGCGACAGCGTTGGCGGTTCGCCGTCAAATCGGATCGACGCGATGTTAGCAACAGAGATCTGCTCTTCCTGACCATTCTGCAGCTTGATCGTCACAGAAGATCGTGTCACAGCAGTCAGCTCTCCGCGAATTGGGGCACGATCACTCTTTCGCGTTACCCGATCATCGGCAGACACACTGCGGTTAACCAGTGCGAATGTGATCGCCAGCAACGCCAACCATTTCCCGATCTTCATCTTTGAAATCCTGTTCATGTGCTTAGCTCGACCTCTGTATCGTTGAGTGCCGCGAACGGCATTTCAGCTCGACTCTCGACTACTTGCCACCACTCCTGGGCTCTGTTCCGCCAGGCCCCTCCGGTGGCCGCCGACGCCTGCGAACACCGTCACCCCCTGGAGGCCGTGCCGGTCGACTTCCGGGCTCACCCGCAGGACGCGGCGGACGCGGTCCACGAGGTCTGCCTTCGCCAGTCGGGCGAGACCCTCCGTCCGGGCGGCGCGGTGGCCGTCTTGCTGCACCTCGCCCTGGAGCCTCAATATGACCCAGCCCGGAGAAGTCCGCTTCGGCCGGAGCATCACCAATCTCGATTCCCGTTGGAATCGCGCCGCCGGCAACCCCGGGCAGGTCGGGATCTATCGCGGGAGCCTTCGACGGAGTCCCTGGAACGCGAGCGCGCTTACGGGGTTTCCGCATCGTCACGACGATGACAACTGCAAAAGCCGCCCCGCCAAGGACCAGTACGCCACCCACCAGCATGCCCAGAAAACCGTTCGCATCGTCGGGAGTTTCTGCGGCAGCGGTCCCAGTCGGATTTGCTGCCGCTGCGACTGCGTCACTCAAAACCTCATCGTCGGCCGCTGTCTCGGACGAAACTCGATTAAGCGGTGTCGGTGCTCGACCGAGATCTGTCTGAATATCCTGATACAGGCGATCAAATCTCGCAAACGCCACGTCATCAATGGTGCGGTAAGCCTGCACAAAGCTGCTGATTTCCGCCAATGCTGAAGTCAGCTGTTTTTTTGCTGTCGCCTGATCGGTCTCCACTCCCGCCATGCGCCGTCTGGAACTGCTGAGCTCAAACCTCGCCTCGTAGAATCGCGACCTAAACTCCGACTGCGGATCCTGCATCACGATCTGCTGCAGGCGACGGCAAAGAGCTGTCCAGCCCCAAACAGATGTTGCTTCTCCTGTTTCCGAACGCGGCCCCTGGATTGCCTCGATGAATCTCTTTGCATCCCCGTTTTCACCCCAGTCACTCAGAACGAGGGCTGCTTCAAACTGAGCATCCAGATTCATTGCATTTTCGTCGAGGATCTGCTGTACGACCTGCAACGCATCATCAAATCGCTGCTGCTGCCGACGACAGCGAGACAGACGCAGCCGGATCGCATTCCGGCTTTGCCCGGCCTCCGGCAAGTCCAGTAACTCCGTGTACGTTTCACCAGCGCGATCAAAGTAGCCGGCAGCAGCGACATCATCGCCTTCGCTGCCCTGTGCGAGCCCGAAGTAGGTCTCAGCAATCCAAAGCAGGGAATTGTAATTACTGGCATCTCGCGACTCGTAAACCTTGCGAAGGAATTCTTCGAAAGAAGTTCGTACCTGATCACGCCGTTCCGTATCTCCACTGCGAGCCAGACGCTTCAATTCTTCCTGCAATTCCATTCCCAGCTGCGTGTACGCAGCAACAATATCCTCGCCGCCCACTTTTTCCAGGTCGGTCATTGTTGCCAGAGCTTCGTCAATCTGTTGTGTACCCACCTGTGCACGCAGCAGCAGTCGATAGGTCAGCGAAGCAAAAGAGCGGCTGAAAATTCCGGCCGCTGGTCGAGGCGTTCCTTCATCGACGCGAATCGCATTCACAACCGAAAACTCACCGCCGGATGTCAGCCGTTGTATGGATTCCGCATACTTACCGTCCTGATTAAGAATTCCTGCCAGCGATACTTCTGCTGCCACGAGTTCGTCGCCGGGCAGAGTGGCGTCTCCAAGGCGTTCACGCGCAATGCCAACACCCTCGACAAGCAGGGTTTGAGCATCCGCTTTCCACTTGTCCAGCTCAGCCGCAGGGGGCTGTTCATTTTCCGGATCCCCGGCGGCCGCTGCCATGGCGTCCGTCCACGCAGCCCACCACGCCTGACCGGCACTCAGCCGAGCTGAAACATACTGGGGATCCGAATCCGGCACTTCGAGGAACCACTTCACAGCCTGCTGAGGCTGGCCCATGGTTCGATAAACGCTTCCCAGTCGCATTCGCGCTTCACCCGCACGCGATGACTGCGGATACAATTCGAGGATCTGCCTGCAGACGTCTCCGATCAGCCGGGTTTCGAAATCACGGTTGTCAGCAGCGGCGGCATTCCACGCCGCGACGGCTGCCGCCATCGCGATTTCCGTCGCATTCATTGCGGTCTCAGGATCGGCTGCCCGATCCCGAGTCATGGTGTATGTCGCCAGCACGACGGCGTCCAGCGGATTCCCCTGTCGCAGTCGAACAAAGCCAAGCAGGTACCGCGTCTGCGCAATCGCTTTCGGATCACTGTCCGGTTCCCGCAAAGAAAGTGCCAGAGTCAGCAGGCGACCAACTTCACTTAAATGACTGTCCAGTGCCGCCTTCCCTGCAGCACGCTGAGCCTCATCTTCTGCTTCTGAAAGCGCATCATTCAATTCCTGAATCTGTGCGATCATTCCGCGTGCCCGCTCGAATGCAGAATCAAAATCCTTCGGTTCCTTCTCCTGATCGCCCAAAGCCAGACGAAGCCGTCGCACCATCGACTCTGCCGGCAGCCGGAATGCCCCGGGGTACTTCGCGACCTGCTCCGCATGATTCATTGCGAATCTCAGGTAGTTATTGCGTTCATTTTCCGGCAACTCCCGTGGCTGCGAAGCTTTTTCTTCAGCCTGAGCCTGCTCCCACAGAATGCCCAGTCCAAACGTTGTGGTTGAAAGCTGTCGATTCTGCTGCAGCCAGGTGGTCGCTTCCTGAATGACAAGCGTTGAATCGTTTCGCTCGGGTGAATTCAGGCAGATCAGGCGAAAGTGCTTCGCTGTGCCCTTGAGTGTCATCATGAATGCTGCCTGCGATTCATGCTTCAGCAACTCGTTGTAGATCCCCAGAGCCCTGCCGATGTCGTCCTGTTCCTGGAAACATCGAGCCATCATCAGCTGAGCGTAGAGCCCGTTGCTGTTTGTGCGGCGGCTGGTGTGAATTGCACTGAATTCCTCCGAAGCCTGAATCAGTGTCTGCTTCCGTTCTTCCGAGCCGCGATCAAACGTCTGACCTCGTTCATAAGTACAGCGTGCCAGATTCAGCCATGCACGCAGATACCGGTTCTCTGCAGTCTTTCGCTGTTCCAGCAATTCAGGCTCTTTGGACTCGTCAATAAACTTCGGAAAACCCTGGTAGGCAGCCTTGTACTGATCATGTGACGCCTGAAAGATGCCCCGGGCACGATCAATCAAAGCGCGAGCTTCACCCTGCACTGCCGCACGTTCCGCAGCCGTTTCGATGCGTTCTGTTTCCCAGATCAGTGACTCTGCGCGGTCAAACAGCAATTCGCCCAGCAGACTGCTGGCTTCGGCCGCCTTTTCGTGGGTCGCATTTGCTGAGAGAAACTTCTGCAGAGAGGCTTCCGCGGCCGCCAGCCGCTGCTCGCGGTCAGCAGCCACACGTGACTGTGCCCCCCACTGCTTCAATGTCAGACCCAGTTCGAAATCAAGCACATTGCGAACGTCCGGATCCACCCCGGAGCGGGTCATAACCTGATTGAGGTAGTCGGCAGCGGAGTCGTAGTAGCCACGCTCCCGCAGTCCCGCAACAAATTCAAGAATCGGTTCGTCTGCTCGACTGGCGGCGTTGCCGCAGATCCAGACGACAATCAGGAACAGTGCCCGAAAAGTCAGGTACCGGCCAAAACAAGTAAGACCACCTCCGAAAAGGGAGGCCTGCGAACCTGCCTGCATATCAAATCCCCGCGCGCAATCACTTCGAGCTGTCGGAAAACAACAGGCCCTGATCCAGTGACATTTGTCTTCTACCTGCAGCCTGTGCAAACGGCTTCCACTGCGAGGAAAACCGCGACTGAGCCGCAACGCTAAAACAAGTGACGATTTCCTCCCGCAAGACAAGGTGGCGGAATCAGAAACCTCACTTCAAATCAGCATACGAACAGCAGAGCGATGTGGCAAACATACGGCGAATCGGAAAGACTGCACTGGGGAAGAAAGTTCGGCGCAGCTACAGTAAATGCTGAAACTTCTCTGCCGTTGACGGCTCGTATCCCTGAATTCCGCTCGAATCCGTGCCCTTCGCGGCAGTCCACAGGGGACTCATTACAAACGTCAACGGCGATTCCTGGATTCTCCACACAGTACGCTTTAGAAAAGGTATGGGGATGAGCGATGCCGCCCGACCCAGTCTCGTTTCTGCCGAGACCGACCGTGACCTGCCTCGGCACGTCCGCAATGGTTTCATGCGGTACCGAAACTTTCAGCCGCTGACTCAGGGCGGTGAAGCTGTGCTGCGAACCTGCGAGGATGAAAATCTCGGTCGCACTGTGGTCATGAAAACCCTGCAACCCCAGTTTCAGAACCTCGAAACATACCGCAAGCGATTTCTTCGTGAAGCCCGGGTGACCGCCCAGATTCCGCACCCCTGTACGATCCCGGTCTATGAATTGAGCCGTGATTCAGAGGCGAATGCCTATTTCACCATGAAGCGACTGCAGGGGCGCGATCTGTCAGACATCCTTGACCAGATCTCGGAAGGGGACGCGGCGACCATTGAGCAATTCCCACTGGAGACCCTGATTAATGCACTGATCCACTGCGCTCAGTGCCTGTCATACGCTCACCAACATGGCGTCGTACACCGCGACATGAAGCCCGCCAACATCATGATCGGGCAGTACGGGGAAATCATGGTCATGGATTGGGGGCTGGCGATGGTCTCAAGTATGAGCGACAACGATGAGGTCGGAGCACTGCTGCGAAGCGGACAGCAAACAATCCCCGGTCGTCTGACCGGGCGAGGAGACGTTCAGGGGACACCCTATTACATGTCTCCCGAGCAGGCGGTCGAAACCGGTGACGTTGATGAACGCACCGATATCTACAACATGGGGATTATCCTGTTTGAAGTGCTGACTAATCGCAGTTTCATGTCCGGTCGTAACTTCAAGGAAATCAAACGCAAGCTGCTGGAAAGCCCTGTCACTTCGCCAATCTCCGCTGCTCCCGAACGCTCGATCGCGCGGGAGTTCAATGCGATCTGCGTGAAAGCACTGCAGCGGGAACCCAAAGATCGATACCAGACAATGTGTGAAATGGAGAACGATCTCCGTGCCGCACTGCTGGGCCAGATGGTCTCTGTTTATGAAGAACCGCTGTGGATGCGCGTGATCCGATTCCGTGAGAAGAAACTGCTCTGCTTCGCATCGTTGGCCTGGGCCGTCGTCGGATTCGCTGTCTGCCTGGCCATGCTGTCGGTGCTTGGAATGATCTTCTGATCAAGCCAAACCAGGAAAGACAACTTCACTCCGGGATACCGGAAGGCGGCGCACAGCGGCAGATTTCGCCGCCAGCCGCGATCGGCGGCCATTCCTGCCCGCGCACGGAGTGACTGTTCCGCCTCCCTGCCAATTCTCGCCAGGCTCGTCTCCCAGTGACCGCCGTGGCTGCGGTATGGTCCTGAGAAGGACATCCGCTGCAATCTGCCCGCGGACGTCAATCTATCTCTCAATCCGTAGCAGAGGATGCATCCGTGAACACAACGGATCTGCAGAGCGATCGCGCCCAAACAGTTTCCTTGTCGCCCCCCGGAACAGCATTGTGGCCAGCCGTCGCCGCAGGATCGTTGGCAGCAGCAGCGTTGTTTGCCTTCATCATTCCGGGACTTTCGGAATCCTCGGCAGCCGGACCATTTCTGGAACGATACTTTTCCGGACATCCACTGCAGAAGTTCACAACACTCATTTTCTGCATTGGCATTGCCGTCCCGGCGGGAAGATTGCTGGCCTTGCCGAGACAAAGAAAAGCACTGGCGGCAATGCAAACTTTCTGCGGAGACTCCGGCTGGCCCGGAGAGACGTCGCCCGGACAGGCACGCGAACAATTGGCACAGTGGCTGAGTACATCGCAGACCGCTCGCTTCCACAGGACCTTCGTCGGACACAGACTGTCACAACTCACACGGTTCCTGTCACATCGCCGCAGTGGATCTGTTGCAGACCATCTGCGATATCTGGCTGAACTTGCTGTTGAACAACTGGTGCAGAGCTACCACCTGGTCCGTACTGTCACCTGGGCCGTTCCCATCATCGGATTCCTCGGAACAGTGATTGGGATCACCATGGCCATCGCCAACGTGACGCCCGAACAGCTCGACTCATCACTGCCGGAAGTCACTTCAGGACTGGCCGTTGCTTTCGACACAACGGCCCAGGCTCTGGGACTTTCTTTGATGCTTGTCTTTGCCACGTTCCTTGCAGAACGCAGTGAGCAACGACTGCTCAGCGATGTCGAACAGTTTGGCGTCGATGTGCTGCAGCCAACTTTCAGCAGTGAATCCACCGCCGGAAGAAATCCGGAAGAAGCTCTTATTGCTCCGGTCCGCGAGCAGCTGAACCAGTGGACCGGCGCAATCGCAGAACTGCAACAAAACTGGCAGTCCACTTTGCTGGAACAGACGCAGGCACTGTCAGTTACGTTTTCCGGCGAAACTGAGCTGACTCTGCAGCAACACAGACAACAGTTGGAACTGACAAAGGATCAGTACGCCGAAACCCTGCAGAGATCAGCCGAACAACTCTCCGAGAAGTTCCAGCAGTCCATGGGTCAGTTCGCGGTTCGCATGGAAGCGTGGCAAAGTGCTCTGCTGGCAAGTTCGCAGGATGCTGCAGCGCAGTCGGAGTCGCTGCATCAACTTGGCCAGACAATGCTGCAACTGACCGAGGCGGAAGAGCGACTGGCGTCTCTTCAGAGTCAGCTCAACCGGAGCCTGGAATCTACACAGGTTGTCAATTCGCTGGAGCAGGCCATCTCCAGTTTGAATGCCGCAGTTGCCATGCTTTCCACGAAGGTCAGCCCCCGGGCAGCTGCCTGATCCCATTACGGCTTACGGCCCGGTTCGTTGACAGGATTTTTTGTTTCAGCTTTCAGGCGATCAAATCACTGTTGTGATACTGATTGAAATCGGCCGTCTCCATGGCCAGACCAAAACCCGGCAACCCCGTTTCTCTGTTCCCATTCCTTGCAGTTCTTGTCTGCGCTATGGGCAGTCTGATTCTGCTGCTGCTGGTCATGACTCGCAAGATTCGCGATGACCGGAATCAGCAATCTCCCACTGTTACTGTGCAGGTGCAGTCTGTTCAGACTCCCGATTTTCAACCGGCAATTGATCTGTTGACCAGCGAGATCGCTGAGGTTGCCGGCGAGCTGCAGGGAATGCGGGAAGATGAACGCCGGCTGCGCACACAGATTGCTGTTCTGCGGCAACAACGAGACAACCGGAAACTCCAGCTCAGTCAGTTACAAGACCAGCTGGATCTGGTGCCACCGGTGGACACCAGTCTCGCAGCCTTCGAAGACTCCTCAACGAGCCTCGAAGACAGAGAACAGCAACTGCTGTTGCAGTTAACGAAGCTTGAAGCCGAACTGCTCCAAAAGCAGGAGAATTTGCGCAGCGTTGAAACGGAAGTAGCGGCGGCCGAAATCCTGCTGCAGGAACGCCGTTCGGCACTGCTGTCACTGCGGGAACAGGCCGCTGAAAATGCCGCAGCAACGGCAATCGCTTCTGAACCCGGAATGCAACTCGATTTCACTGGAAGTACAGGAACTTCACGCACGCCCGTCGTTGTCAACGTGACCGAAGACGGGTTTGAGTTTCTCCCCGGAGGCCCGACCATCGGTCTCGAGGAAATGAAGAGTTTTCCGGTTCGGGACAACCCCCTGCTGTCTGCTGTGCTGGCGATCGATCGCATCCGCAGCGGCGATTCTCTGACAAGTGAGCCCTATGTTCTCCTGCTGGTGAGACCCGGCGGAAGCCTGCCATTCTATGCCGCGCAAAGGACACTGGGAGAATCCGAGATTCACTTTGGGTACGAACTGCTGGAACCTGAGCAGGTCGTTGAACTCGGCAGTCCGTCAGCCGAAGAACAACTGGCGGCGAAACAGGCGGTCCAGGAATGTCTGCTCCGCCGCGAACGACTCTATTCGAAACTCTTTGCACTGGCGGAAAAGAACAAAGGCAGTCCATCTTCAGACGAGGCAGGCGAGCCGGTCCGCCGAATGGAAATCAGACCTGATGGCCGCGTGGTGGAATCGTGGGGTGGACGAAGCGGTGCAACTGAGGGGCGGTACTACGCCGGTGGAGTCGCACCACCGCCGTCTTTTTTCAAAAATCGAGCTCGGAATTCGATTGCTGCAGGTGCCCTGGCGGGACCACGGTCAGCGGCAGAAGCAAATCGACTGGCCGAAGAATTTGCCGCGAGATTCGAAGCTCAACGCAGACAGCGAGCAGAACAGGCACAGAACGTCGGCAACACCGAATCGCCCGCATTTCCGCAAAGTCCAGACACGGCGCCCTCCGCGGCAACGGCAAACGCGAATTTGCAGGACTTCGATGACTGGCTCAATGGACCTGCTGGGGCGGCGGAAGACCCCGGTCGACCAGCGGACTTTTCTCCCCTTGCGAACAGCGGTCACTCACAGGACCAGATCAATCTGCCCGAACGGCAAAGCTCTGCACCGCCATTGTTACCAACGTCGCGCGATGCAACCACTGCCGAAGCGACTTCTTCCGCTGCAACCGCACAGTCATGGCTCAATTCTCTTTCGCACAGTACCCCCGGAACCATTCCGCCGCTGGCCGGAACCTCTGTTTCACAACTTGACCAGGAGACCCAAAGACTCCTCGGCAGTCAGCAGCAGGGTCGTCCTCGCACCGCGATTCCTGTTGGCATCGTTGTTTTTCTTGACCCTCAGCACCTGACCGTCGGACAACAACAAACCGTTCCCCTGCAATATCGGTCTGCAGGCTACGCCGCCACAAAGCTCCTGCGAGCGATTCATTTGGAAGTTGCCGCCGCTGCAGGAACAGAGCGCGATCCGGTCATGCCAATCGTCAAGTTCATCGTCAGTCCGGGCGGAGATCTCTGGCGAATCCAGCTGCGGAAGTCCCTGCGCGAAGCAGGCATTCGTTCAGTAACAACTTATCGACTCTCCCCGTGGGTACAGCCCGCGAACAGTGCTGGTTATGCACGGGTTGCGGAGCAGTCGGCGGAGGTCATCCAATGAGCCGCCGATTCTCTTCGGGAGATCCCGACTTCGGTTCGGATTCGTTCCTCGATATCGTCTGCAATATCGTGGGAATTCTGATCATTCTGATCGTGGTTGTTGGCGTGCAGGTCCAGCAACAGCCGCCGGAATCACCCATCACACTTCCCGCAAATCCGATTCTCGATGAACAGGACCTGCAGCTGCAACAGCAACAGGTCACTCTGAAAAATGCTGCCCAACAGCGGCGGCTTCTGGTCGCCGATCAAAAGAAACAGCAACAGGTGATCGCCCAGCTGAGAAGTGCACGCGGCGTCCTGCGGCAGGAAGATGAACGACTCAGCGCGGCAGTTTTGTCGGCGTCAAATCGCCTGCGGAACCTGACCAGTAGTCAGCACGAGGCAGCGAAGAATCGACAGGACAGCGAACAGCAGTTGGCAATAAAGAAAGCACGAGTCGACGAACTGGAGCTGCAGGTGCAAAACCGACAGCAGGAGATCCGGTTTTTCTCCGCTTCCCTTGCTGAGTCCGCCGAAGTGCAGGCCGAACTCACCAGTCAACAGGAGTTCTTTCTCGCTCAAACTCTTGAGCTCCGGGAACAGCTGCAGGCTGAAGAAAAACAGGCCGCTCCACCAGATCGACTGCTGCACCGCCTCTCCCCGCTTGGGAAACCCGTTGAGTCCGGGGAAGTTCATTTCCGCCTCGATCAGGGTCGAATCAGTGAAATCCCGCTGGAAACTCTTCTTGATCTGCTGCGGTCTCAACTGCGCGCACGTCAGTCCGTGATGTTCAGGCTGAATGAGTTCCGCGGCGAGACCGGCGCAATCAGCGGCTACTCGTTGTTGTATGAAGTCGAGAAGCGAGGGCCATCCCCCCTGCAGGCACTGCAGACCGGAGACAACCGTATCATCATCCAGGTCTCCCGCTGGGAACTCCGAGTCGAAGAGCAGTTGTTCGAAGAGTCAACAGAGGACGCCGTCCGTTCGGGTGCCCGGTTCCGGTCAAGGCTGGAAACGCTCCCCCCCGAGTCGGCTGTCACAATCTGGGTCTATGAAAATTCCTTCACGCACTTTGCCGCACTCCGAGAACTCGCGCACAGCCTGCAGTTGCGTGTGGCAGCCCGCCCGCTCCCGGACGACGCTCCGATCATTGGCTCACCCGGCGGCAGTCGATCCAACGCCCAGTAGACGCTGGTCTTCGTTTGCGCGCGTCCCATTCCCTCGTGAGGCTGGCGGTTGCGAAACGCATCTCAGCACGGATTCGCACTTACCAGCGTTCAACAACGCCGCTGCTGCAGGTCACCGGGCCGTTTGCAGAAGAAATCACCAGGCATCCGTCGCTGTCGATGCCCAGACATTCTCCCTCCACCGTTTCCGATTCATTTCGAATTCTCACCAGCCGGCCATTGAGCAGACTGACTCGATTGGCTTCAGCAAGTGCCAGCCGCGGCTGCATCGCAAACTGACTGATACGCTGGTCGATCTGGTTGAGAAGCAGAGTCAGCACGTCTGTAAGATCGTGATCCGAATTCGTCAAATCACACAACGACGTTGCCAGCGATGCAATCTCAGACGGTGCGTCTCGCAGGCTGTTGGAAACATTAACACCGACACCAACGATAATTCCCTGCTGTTCTCCAAAACCGCTTTGCTCCACGAGAATGCCGCAGATCTTGCGGCCACCACTCAGCACATCATTGGGCCACTTCAGCTGAAACTCAATACCTGTCGCAATCTCGGAAAGCACCGTCTGCACAGCCAGTCCGGTGGCAATCGCGACCAGCGATCTCCGTTCCGCCGCCAGCGGAACTTCAGAAGACCGCAGTACCAGTGAGAAGGTCAACGCCCCCCCGGCAGACCACCAGCGATTTCCCTTCCGGCCACGCCCGGCAGTCTGTTGCGGAGTGATCACCAGTGCCGGGGCCGAATTCAGCAGGGAGTTCAGTAACGACAAAGCGAGCGTGTTGGTGGACTCCAGTCGCGCATGATATTCAATATGCTGCAGAGACGTTTCCCGCAACAGCCGTGACCCATCGAATGGCCCGCAGTCTCGCCGTGGCATTCAAGCCCTCGATTTTTCGCTGTTGTTCAGATCCGGTACCCGCTGGCCAGGTTCAGCAAGACCGATCGCGGTTGCCGTGGCATAGTCTCTGCCATGTGACATCGTGAGCAGCAGACGAGTGATCCCGCGAGTTGCTGCCAGCTCAGCCGTGCGGCCGCACAGAACAACTGTGGGCTCTCCTGTGTGCAGCGGAACGACCTCGATGTCGTGAAAAGTCATCCCTTCGATAAAGCCCGTGCCAATAGCCTTGACGACAGCTTCCTTGGCGGCCCACCGCGCAGAATAGCGAATCGCCGGGTCCCTGTGACGGCAGGCATACTCCCGCTCCGCCCTGGTAAAACAACGCTCCGTAAAATGGTCGCCGTGGCGGTCGATCATCCTGCGGATTCGCTCAATCTCAACGAGATCCGTGCCCAGACCTACGACCATCTCACATCACCCCGAAATGCAGCATCCAGAGCATGATCGGCAGCCGCTGAGCCCGCGACTGCCAACCCGCGACCGTCTGCCTCAGGCCCCGTATTTTTCGAGACGACCGGCGTGCGCCAGTGCCTGCAGCATCAGATACTTCGCCTCAAACATCCCCAGTTCGCCCACCCGACAGGCAGACTCGCCGAACTCCTGAGAGCCATCAAAGCGACAATTCTCTGCAGCCAGTAAAGTCGGTACCGCGTGCCCGCTGTGTGACTTCATCTTTGCCGGCGTACTGTGGTCACCAGTGACGATGATCACATCCGGATTCAAAGCCGTGATTCGCGGAATTCCGGAATCCAGCTCTTCGGTCCGAGCCACCTTGGCCTCAAAGTTGCCGTCTTCACCGGTGCTGTCGGTGTATTTGAAGTGAATGAAGAAGAAGTCGTAGTCCGACCAGTTCTTCTCCAGACACGCCATCTGGTCTTCCAGAGTCTGTCCCGCATCCAGAATATCCATCCCAACGAGGCGAGCGAGACCCCGATACATCGGATACACAGCAATCGCCGCCGCACGCGTTCCGTAGACCTCCTGAAAGGCAGGAATCGGAGGCATCTTTGCAATGCCTCGCATTGTCAGCAGATTTGCCGGACGATCGTCCTTCAGAATCTCTGCAGCCTGGCGCAGGAACTCCGCCAAAATCTCGGCAGTCCTGCGCGACGGTTCATCCTTACCTTCCGGTGACAGCGGTGGTACGCCTGTGCGCTGCGGGTCCGTGTCATTCACGCTGCCGCCAAGACCATCCCCGCGAATCACAATCACGAGACGATACTCTTTCACGTGGCGAACAAAAACCTCCACCCCCGGAATCTCAATTCGGTCCAGTTTCTCGCAAAGTTTTGACGCGATTTCTGAAGCCACTCGACCCGCCCGACGATCCGTGATGTTGCCATCGTCATCCAGGGTGCAGAAATTACCGCGCACGGCAACATCTCGATCGGTCAGTTCAAAGTCAATTCCCAAAGCTTCCAGCACACCACGACCAATGTCATATTGGAGTGGGTCATAACCAAACAGGCCCAGATGTCCGGGACCACTTCCGGGGGCAATCCCGGGCAAAACCGGCACACTCATCCCGAGGACGCCACGCTGAGCCAGTGCATCCAGGTTCGGAGTGCTGGCGGTTTCCAATTCTGTCTTCCCACCGGGCTTTAATGGCAAACCGCCCAGGCCGTCTCCGACATAGAGCACAATTTTTGAGCCGTTATCTTTCTGCAGTCGCCGTGTGAGATCGTGAATATCCGTCATTGTTCTTTGTTCCGGTTCGTTCAATTCCCAGGGTTCGTTCTGTCCCCGCCATCGAGGATTTGCTTCCGCCGCCGCAGTGACTGACGGCAACTACTTCTGCCGCTCAGCAGACTCGCTGCGCTGCAAAACTGCACTCCACTCTTCCTGAGTCAGTGATGCCGCCTGGTCCGCCAGTAAGTGCGGTATTCCGTCTTCAATTCGAAACTGCAGTCGTGAATCAGGATTGCTGCAGACAAGAAAGTCTCCGTCCCTGATCAGACTGCTGTGACACTCGGGACAAACAAGACCCTGCAGGCGGTCATCTGAACTCTTTGACATGTCACGGCACTCTCGACAAACAGGTTCGCAGACTCATCAACAATCAGAATCCACGCAGTTCGCGGATGTCACCAAAGGTCCGCAAATCATATTCGATTCCGGTGTAGTCCAGTGCAGAGCACAGGGAGCGAACGGCGACTCCCATCCCGTCTGGTCCGCTGAATCCACCGAATTGTCCGCCACCCTTCAGATGCGGCTCCGTTTCCAGGTAAAATCCGGGCAATCCCAAACGCTGCAGACGATCTTCAATACCCGGCAGTTGTTCACGCAGATCTCTGAAGATCATCTCGTGACCGGAATCGCCTTCGTTGCACGGGACAAAGTTCTTCAGACGCTCCTCGTCGACTGCTCCCTCCCAGACCAGATCCGGATCGATGCGGTAATCCTTCACATGCATCCAGCCCAGCCACGGTACCGTCGCGAGGTATTCTTCGTACACCTGAATCGCATTCTTGTTCTGTGCAGCGACGTTGCCGCCGTCGAAAATCAACACGGCTGACGGGTGATCAACCCGTTTCGCCAGCTCTGCCAGCAACGGCCCGGTTTCACCAACCAGATTCGGCTCAATCTCAATCCCGTAGATCAACCCCTCGTCTGCACAAACCTGAGTGATCTGGCGAATCTGATCAGCAGCTGTGTCCAAATGCTCTTCAGGCGACGTGCCGCGCGGATGGTAAAAGGAGAATCCGCGAATCAGTTTTGTACCAAGTGCTTTCGCAGACTGAATTGTGCGTGCAACCTCGCCTTCAAGATACTCCGGCAGGGGTACGAAGGCATTGTGCGAACCATCATCCACATCCAGCAGTTTGACCTTGCCAACCCGACTGCCGATGCTGGTGACGGAAATTCCATATTCCTCATGCAGTGCCTTTAAAGTCTCCAGCTTTTCCGCTGACAACTCCGTCACATGCTCAACAGTCCCGTCCCCTGTCACGTCGATGAATCGCGGGCTGTAATGTCGAATTCCAATCGCTGCCAGAGCTGTCATCTGCTCCAGAGCTGTACGGCGATTGGCTGCTTCGTCTGCAAATGCACTGATGATTACTCTGGGTGCGGCCATTATTTCCCTCGATAGCTTGAAGTCACATTTCCATGTTCTGCGAGGCATTGTTCAATCTGAAGCGTTTGGAAACAAGCCCCACGATACAGAACACGGAATCACCAGAATCCGGAAAGGGCTCTGCTTCGGCAGGCCGGGCAATACGATGCTGCAGTTGGTGAATCAATCCCCACTTCCTCCCTCGGCGGGCGGCCACTAGCATGTTCCATCGCAACAGACCTGCTGGTGACTGGAATCCGTCCCCATTTTGCGGCACCAGGGTCGCACATTCCCGAATCTCGTTTTGAAACTGGTTTTTCTCAGCATGGGTTCTGTATCCCCGCCTCAACAGGATCGGGCTCCGTCCTGGCTCGCTCGCGGACTAATTCTGGCTGCTCGATCTTACCAGTTGCTGCTTAGTCCACTGCTGGGAAGGAACTGCCGCTTTCATCCCACCTGCAGCCAGTACTTCATTGCTGCAGTCACACGCTACGGTGCTCTGGCTGGAGCGTGGAAAGGGCTCAACAGAATCCGCCGCTGCCACCCCTGGAATCCCGGCGGATATGACCCGCCATAGGCCACGGCAACGGGCAATCTTTCCTTCGCAACTCCAATCAGCGGTGATCTCCACAGCTAACTGCATTTCGATCGCAACCTGTTACAACTCGATCTCTGCAAGTTCTCTCTTTTCCACCCTGCTCTGCTGACAGGTAAATCATGACCCACTTCAACCGATTGATGCTCAACCTGCTGATGACCACGCTGGCCACGGGACAAACGCCACTGTTCGCCGACGAACCAAATGGCCTCGCGACACCGGATTTTCAACTACTTTGGCCGGAAGGTGCCCCCGACGCAAAGGGCGACACACCTGCTGACCAGCCGGCGGTCTGGATCTACAGACCCACAGCACGACCCAACGGGACTGCGGTGGTCATCTGCCCCGGCGGAGGTTACGCAATCCACGCCACAGATCATGAAGGCGTTCAGCCCGCACGCTTCTTCAATCGCATGGGCGTCACCGCGGTCGTTTTGCGATACAGACTCTCTCCCTATCGTCATCCGGTTCCACTGGGAGATGCACAACGGGCGATTCGTTACCTGCGACACCACGCCGAGGATCTTGAAATAGATCCTCACCGCATCGGAATCATGGGTTTCTCTGCGGGAGGTCACCTGACATCAACGGCAGTGACTCATTTTGACTCCGGCAGGAAGGACTCGGCAGACCCTATCGAACAACACAGCAGTCGACCGGACTTCGGCATTCTCGGATATCCCGTGGTGAGCTTTGTCGCTGACTATGCCCACCAGGGATCCGGGCGAAATCTGCTGGGTAACGCAGCGACAGAAGAACAGTTGCAGGAACTTTCGAATGACCAGCACGTTTCCACCGACACACCCCCGGTCTTCCTGTTCCACACCTCTGAAGATGGTGGCGTCCCTCCCCAAAACAGCCTCGCCTTCTTCACAGCCTGCCATCAGGCTGGTGTTGCTGCCGAATTGCATGTCTACCAACAGGGCCCTCATGGTGTCGGGATGGGATTTGGCCACCCGGCACTGCAGAACTGGATGCATCATGCTGGCACATGGCTGCGACAAAATTCTCTGCTGACAAGCAAAAAGCAGGTGCCCGTGGAAGGAAACGTTGAGATCAATGGGAAACCCCTGCGCTGGGGCTCAATTGCTTTCCAAAGCGATGATCAAAGCCTGCCCGTCGGTTGGGGTATGATCAACAAAGGACGATTCAACATCCCCGCAAAGAACGGCCCGGTGCCGGGGCACTACAATGTCGTGGTCACTGATATGGGCCAGATTGAGCCGCAGCCGGTTGCCCCGGACGCTCGTGTGTCTGAACCTGTTCCTGTCACAGTCACCGAGCACCCTTCAAGCATGAACTTTACACTAGAAATCATGCCTTCCGACAAATAGCGGAAGGTGGCACTGCGCGGGAACGCAGACGAACAGGCGGAGCCGGAGAAATCACCGACCGCATTGCCGGGATCATCGTTAATCCAGCATCGCCTGGCCGGATTCTTCCTGGTCGATCAGGGCCAGCAAATCCGTTTCCCCGGATACCTTTGTCAACACAGCCGTCTCAGCCTGCGGCCGAAGCAACCAAATCTTTCGATCTGCATAATATTGCAACAGAGCTCGATCGCGATCTGCGCACATCACTTGCGCCCAGACAATGTGCTGACTGTCAATCGAGGGGGAGTTCGTTATCCACTCCGTGGTATAAGTCGGTTGCTCGTTGTACCGCACCAGCACCAAATGCTCACCGCCCTCTTCCTGCAGCTGTTGTTCGATTGCCGCGAGTTGCCGCACGTGCGCAGAAACCTTCGCAGATGGTATTGTGCGAACAGCGTGTGTAAGAAAGCTGAGCACGATCAGGAGCGGCATTAATCCTGTCAGCGTTGCACCAATTCTACGGTCGCCAAATCGCAGCCGCTGCAGCCCGCGAATGCCCGAACCCATCAGGAAAAACAGCAGGCCCACAATCGGAGCAAAATAAATCGCAGGGTACCAATGCACTTTCTCCAGGAGCACGATGCAACTCACCGTCGTTACAACCAAAATCACCAGACACAGCTCGCGACTTCCTCGCCGGAAGAACAACCCATACATCGCCAACATGCCGAGGGGCGAAATGAGGCCCGCAAGAGTCCTCCACGACCGTTCAATTCTACTTCTCATCAGAAACTCGAAGACCTCAAATACTGTTTTTCGGCCATTCGAGATCCAGCGAATTACGTCCCCGGTGATCGAGACCCTTTGCCCCATTGACCCAGACGTTTGGTCGTGCGACTGCAAGTTCCACTCCACGTAGGGCATCCGAAAAGCATCACCGGTTACCGCGAGGTGATAGTATCCCAGCCAGCATAGTCCGGCAGCCAAAACCAGCGTGGCAGGGGTCAAACCCCGCTTCAACAAATCCATTCGAGCAACGCCCTTGCGACCACCAAAACACACACGCCAAAGCAGGACCAATGCGGCGGGAAGACAGGCAAAGAAACCCTCCCACGGACGCGTGTATGCCAGCACAATGCAACCGATACCAAACAGGACACCATCGCGGTACACGGGACGACGAAGCAGGCGAAACAACGCCCCGTAAACCAAACAACCGCCAAACATCGCGACATGACCGCCGTCGAAATGACGAAGCCACTGTTGAACCATCAGCCAGTTGAAAAGAGCCAGCCACAGGGCGAACAATGCCCACCGACGTCGCAGAATCGATCTCAGCAGCCAATACAAACTGGACATTGCGACAATGCACGATACCAACACGCCGTAATAAGCATCTCCCATTAAAATCCCGAGGGCCAGCACGAATGACTGTCCAGGCGGGTACTTCATCTGCCACGAAGGGCGCTGAATGAGAAATCCCTGAAACCAGCCCCCGATCAAGGAATCCGCCTGAGGGTGAGTTGGGTTTGTCAGGTTCCCTGCCGCAAAGGTTTCTGCGCCAAAAAGAAGAGCCGATTCGTCCACTCGGGAGGCGTGCACCGGAAAGGAAAACGCCGTGTATCCCATGCTCTGCAACAGCACAACGAAAACAACCAGCAACATCGTGTAACCGCGGATACGCGCACGCAGATGGCGACCACAACGACGAAGCCAACGACGCAAATCCCGCTGCGCCCACTCCGGTACAGTCAGCAACGCAGGAATTAACACGGCCAGAATCAGGAGCTCAAACATGCGAACTCACCGCAAAGTTTGCCGACTCATCACGGCGGGTAACCGAGCGTTGATCGAATTCTTCACTGCACTCGAACGAGTTCTCATCCATTGATGAGTTCTGCTCATCCACATCATCCAAAGTACACGCCTGGTGAATCGCCGCGACAGTAGCAGGTTGTTTCTGGCTGTCTTCCTGCACCTCTTCCAGATACTCCTGATCCGCGTTCACCGACCACAGATCGTGGGAAGCATCTTCCGTCAGGTTCCGCACCGC
>Ga0075479_10000190_pt1 | contig 24114 bp, 30 predicted proteins | sample DEB08_DNA_8_FD_76341 | JGI IMG/M metagenome (GOLD analysis project Ga0075479, IMG submission 76341) | Aqueous microbial communities from the Delaware River and Bay under freshwater to marine salinity gradient to study organic matter... | ecosystem: Environmental > Aquatic > Marine > Coastal ... | reverse complement strand
GATTTGGATGGCAAACTGAAATAGGAGATTCAAAGGATCCAGCGATATACCACCGGATGCGGCGATGGCTCCCGGGGTCATTGGGATGGCAAAGGCGAGACCCGTTAAGACCCGTACTTGTGGCGGCAAGAAAGGTCCCCCGAAGGGCGGCGTCAACCACACCCAAGCACCCACTCTGGCGAAGACCAAAAGGTAGCCGATCACCTGCTCGGTGGTAATGCCCAACTCAAACAAGGGAATACCTACCCAAGCATTCCGGGCAGCAATTCAAACGAATTCCGCGTGAAGTTCACAAGATTTTGAACCATCCAATTTGCAGAAATAACCAGAGCGATCCCGACTCCAATGATCTTGGGCACGAAAGACAGCGTCTGGTCTTGAAGACTCGTGAGACCTTGAAAAAGTGAGACGGCCAGGCCAACAAGGAGTGCGGTAAGCAAAATGGGAGCCGCCAGCATCGCCGCTGTCCACATCAATTGTGTGGCGAGTTCCACCACATACGCTTCACTCATGTATCACCTACGCGTAACTGTTCACAAGAGATGAAACGATTAACGCCCAACCATCAACCAGCACAAAAAGCAACAACTTGAACGGCAACGACACGAGCACCGGCGGGAGCATGATCATTCCGACGGACATCAAACCGGAGCTCACGACCATATCGATGATCAGGAAAGGAAGAAAGACCACAAAGCCGATGATGAAGGCGGCGCGCAATTCAGAAAGAATGAAGGCTGGTACGAGAGTCGTTAAGGAAACGTCTGCCGGTGTCGCTGGCGGGGTTTCATTGGATATCTTGACCATGAGCGCGAGTTCTTCAGGTCGCGTGTTGGCAAGCATGAATTGTTCAAGAGGCAAGCGAGCTAACTCAAACGCTTGACCGAAATCCAAGGTGCCATCCAAGTACGGCTGAAGGGCATCCGTGTTCATCACTCCGAGAACAGGCGCCATGACGAAAAAGCTCAGAAAGATCGCTAAACCCGTCAATACCTGGTTGGGAGGCACGCCCTGCAATCCAAGGGCGTTACGGGTTATGGATAAGACAACGATGATTTTGGTGAAACTTGTCGTCATGAGCAGAATCGCAGGGGCAACCGCTAGGACCGTCAATGACAGCAGTAGAACGATGGCGCTGGTAGGCCCTTCACCCCTCGTCAAATCTGGAAGGTTGATGGAGACTGCTTGCGCCGGCGTTGCGATGACAATAGACATGGCACCGAAGCTCACGAGGCCCAACACCGAAACGAGAAGTCGTCTGCGCAGTGTCATGAGCGGGCGGTCTTTTCTTTCAAGAGATCCGTCAACTGTCGCCATGTGCTCGGTGACAAAATTGAGCCCGCGAGTGGACTGTCGTTGCCTGAGACCGATCTGTTGCTTGCCCGCCCGATGCTGGCAGGGTAAGCCGCAATTGCTGCAGGTGCATGGCCCGGCTGAATCTGGTCCATTAAGGACTGAATGTCGACGGGTGTCCGCTCTTCTTTAGCTTCTTGCTCTTCTTCGGGCAGTTCCACTGACGCCAGGAGAGAGATTTGGGTGTCAGTCGCCCCCAAAAGAAGAGTCTGTTCTCCTGCTTTCACCAGGAGGACAGAGCCCTTCTTGGTCACAGGAATCTTCGACATGACGGTAACCACGTCGGATCCCGCCGGTCCCACACGTTTACGCACCCGGGCGAGTGCCCAAATCAATCCGAGTACGACGGCGAGGGAAACAACCACCCGCAGTACCAGCCAGAAGGTATCCATAAGAGTTTCTTCGACTTCAGTTAGTCCTGCGACACCACAGCCGTTACCCGGAATCCAAAATGGTCTTCCAGGACCACGATCTCTCCGCGCGCCAAGAGAGTGCCGTTGATGTACATGTCCAAAGGCGATCCGACTTCCCGATCGAGCTCAAGCACCTGACCCGGTTGCAGTTGTAGCAACTCCCCAACAGGTAGGCGTGTGCGCCCGATTTCAATCGTGACCTCCATCTGCACTCCGGCCAGGGCATCAATTTGTTTCGGCACAGAAATGGGTGCCGCGGCCGCAGCTGCGGGCGGCGCAGGCACCTCAGGTGCTGCCGGGGCGGGCGCTGCAGCTGCGGACGGCGCAGGCATTGCAGTTCCTCCCTGAGCCGGCTCGCTATTTGCTGTCTGTTCTGCTGTCGGCTCCACACTCGCTTCATTGCTTGTCTCTCTCGGCGCCAGAAAGACCATAACCGCACCGACAGTTGCGTCATCCACCATCAGCGGAACACTTATGTCGGCAGCAATGGTCGGGTGGCCGGATGCCGCGGACGGAGCAGCAATTTCGGAATCCAGCACCTGCCCCATCGCGTCAATGGCGTCTTCGAGTTGAGTGACAAGTGTCTCCGAGTCCGTGATGTCCGGCGACGCACCATCGAGAAGGGTCACCATCATGTTCGAGTCAATTGACCCGCTGGTACCCAAAACCGCCATGGCTACTGATGCATCCAAGTTGAGATCAAGTGTTCCCGCCACTGGGTCACCGTGTGACATCACAGATGTCACTGACAAGGCGTCGCACATAGCTCCCATTGACATTCGTACCTGTTCACGAATGCGCTCTATCTGCGACTCGTCGTATCCGTCAGCCATCTCTACTCCTTGCCGCTTTCGACTACGCGGATAGCCACGTGGCCTGCTTCACTTCCTGGAATTCCATGGGCGAAAGTGACGCCCGAACTTGCTATTTGCCATGGTGCGTTTACGGGATGAGCAAGATCAAAAACATCCCCTACCTTGATGCCCATAAAGTCTTCTAGGCGACCAACCGTTGGGCGAAGGCGCACATTGACAGTCACCGGTGCCCGGCGAAGGCGCCCTTCAATCGCACTCTTGAAACGCGCTTGGTCTTGTGTGCTCCGCGCGGCCCTGCGGGCTGCGAGCGCTTGGTCTAGGAAAGGGAGGATAGGAGCCAGCGGCAAGACGAGCGCGATCCGGAATTGCTGTTCGCGAAAGTCAAGAGTGAATGTGGCGACGAGGACTTGATCACCAGGTGCTGCAGCGTGAGCAAGTTCCGGTGATGAAACGTGGGAAGCGAGGGACGGCTCCCACTCAATTACGCCTTCGAAGCTGTATTTCAAAGCACCAATAATTTGTTCGCCTGCCTCATCAATGAGGGCCGCTTCAATCTCGGTCAAGCCGCGCTCAGGCTGCTCATCCTCACCGGGACCGCCGAGCTGGAAGTCGATGATCAACATAGCCAGTTCACGGGGAATGTGCACTAGCCCCGCTACGTCGAGTGGTGCGAGCGAGGCAACTAGAAGAACCGTGTCTTCAGGGAAGGCAGAGATGGCCGCGCTATAGGTGGCCTGCTGCAGACTCTCCAACTCCTGACTGGTTGGAATCCGCACCCGCGACGTGAGAAGCGTCGCTGACTGGTCGGCGAAGATCTCGAGATGTTGGTCCAGGACTCGTCCGTGCTCCCGGGTAAACTTCGAGGGGTTACGAAAGTCATAAGTCTCAACCGTCACGGCTCGCGACGATGATTGACCCGGGCTGCTCTCCACGCAGGGACCATCGGCACACAATGCCGATACTTGAGGCTTTCACGCTGAAAATGTTAGGTCAGATCCATCTGACCCTCGAGCCCTTCACGAGCAGCCCGATCCAATTAGGTCGCGTCTCATCCGTGGCGACCGCGGGAAAGCCTTATTGCATAACAAACTCCGTAAAATAAATGGTGGTAATTTCCGGGCCATAACCTTCAACTATTCGGCTGACGAGCTCTTCCTTCAACTCGCTTCGCCCATTGATCGTGCTTAGCATTTGCATATCTTGGTCGCTGAAAACCTCAATTGCCGCATCCAGCGCCATGGCCCCGTCAACATCTGGTCCACCGCCACCGCCGTGGCCGCCACCGCCGCCCTCGTGGGTCGTCTGCAAGGCCATACCCAACTTCAAAAATCGATCATCCTTCAGGTTAATGAAGATTGGCTCAAGCGTGACCACGACCCCCAAGTGCACTTCCTCCTTTTCTGCAGCCCCATCACTCGTTGAGTCTCCGCGGCCAAGAAAGAAGTAGATGCCACCAGCAACGATGACGACAAGTAGCACAACGATGAGCAGGGTCGAGCGAGACAAGCCCTTCTTCGCCTTGCCCTTCGACTCTGCTGCAGCCTGGTCAGTCGCCATACGTCACCTCAAAAGTTCGTATCGTCCTACCGTTACCAATCTTGAGAAAAATTGACCAGCTTTCCATAACGATCAGTTCTCCTCTGCGCCGAGAGCACTGTCCTCGCTCCGGGCGCCCGCCAGAAGCGATTTCTGCTCGTCGGTCAAACTACTTGCCACCACGATAGCGACCCGTCGGTTGAGCCGCAGATGGTCCGGGTTGGTTTCGGGGACGAGCGGTGCCGTGTCCCCATAACCGGCAACATGCATCTGCCCTTCTGGGATGCCACCCCGCTCGTTGAGGAACCGAGCGACCGCTCCCGCTCGGGCGCTCGATAGCTCCCATTCACTGGGAAAGTTGATTGGCCTAACGGGGGCGGTATTGGTGTGCCCTTCAATGATGAACTTGTTGCCGGCACCCGTCAACGAGGGCAGGAGTTCCTCAATAATCTCCGCTCCACCGGGCTGAAGGTTCGCACTGTGAGGTGGGAAAATGACATCATCCACGAGAAGAGTAACAACGAGGCCTCGCTCTTCCCGGCTCAAGACCACCTTGCCAGAAAGGCTCGAGGCACTCACGGCGGTCGCCAGCGAGTTCTGGGTCTGATCGAGGGCCTGCTGGTCTGCCGTGGCTGCGGCCTGCGCTGCCTGAGCGGCCATTTGCGCTTGCATGGCCTCTGCGTCACTCCGGGGGGTCATTTGCGTAGCCACCTGGTCGCGCAACTTGGGCATGATGTTGGGAACGACGACAGCAGGAGCGTCGCGCGGGGGTGTCTGGTTCAAGGTGGGGTTATCCCCAGCCGCCGGCAGCACACTCATGTTGCCGTCAGAAAGATTAACCACCTGACCGAAGGCCACCGCCAGCGACCTTGATACCTCGTCAAATTTCTTTTGGTTGACCTGACTGATGGCAAACAGAAGCACGAAGAGAGCGAACAGCAGCGTCACCATGTCGGCGTACGAGATGAGCCAGCGTTCGTGGTTTTCTGGCTCTTCTTCGATATGCCGGCGTGCCATGGGTTAGGCAGCCTTTTCGATGTCTCGCATCACGTCTGTGGGGAGTAAAGCTCTGAGGCGACGCTCCACCATGCGGGGATTTGCCCCCGCTTGAATCGCCAAAATTCCTTCGATAATGACTTCACCCTGGGTGGTGTGTAACTCGTTAAGTAGCTTGATTTTGTTCGCGAGCGGCAGCCAAAAGACGTTGGCAGACAAAACGCCCCACATGGCGGCCACGAAGGCCGCGGCGATCAATCCGCCCAGTTCATCGGGGTTGTCAAGGTTGCCCAGCACGGTCACCAGACCGAGGATCGTCCCGATAATACCGATGGTAGGAGCGTATCCACCCATGTCAGTAAAGAACTTAGCGTGCCGATTGCCGTAGACGGTTTCGCTGTGCAATTCCGCCTCAAGAATGCGGGAGAGGTCTTGAGGATCAGTTCCATCAATCGCGAGCTCAAGTCCTCTCCGCAGCAGGGGGTTCTGAAGGTCATTGACCGTGGCCTCCAGCGATAACAGCCCGTCGCGTCGGGCGATGTTGGCACAGTCAACGAGCGTTTCCATCAGGTTGTTGTACTTGGGTGGGCCAGTAACCAGAGCTTTGCCCGCCGCCTTGATTGAGGCAATGAGCAGTCCGAAGGACATGCCTGCCGCACCGATAAAGAGCGTTCCACCGAAGACGAGAAGCATCGGGGGGATCAGGAGAATGGATGCCGCGGACCCACCCTCGAGGGTGAGAACCACCATAACGATGACGAAGGCGACGACAATCCCGATGAGGGTAATGGGATCCATGAATTACCGCCGCGTGGTCAGCGGAACGACGTTTGGGTCCTCCGGATCGTCGGCCGCGATAACCTCATCAGCAACCTCGCTGGCAAGGGCGAGGACCGCAGCGCGGTCCCGTCGTATCGCATCAATGACATCCTTGAGCGACTCTGTCACCATGAGGTGCTTGCCATCGACGAGCGTTATGTGGGTATCGGGAGTCTCTTCGACGCGTTCAATCAAGTCAGGATTCAGGGCGAACGCTTCGCCATTTATCCTCGTCAACAGAATCATGACCCGAACCCTTCCCCTCTCGTCTGCACATTCAGAAGCCGTCCCTGCATGGGACTTATCGTCACACCGGGCACAAACTTAAGCAATATCAGAAACGGAACTACGCAAAAGGTACATTTAGAACAGATACGCTCCAGAAGCGCTTGCCCGAGGCGCCCACACTAGTGGGTCGCCCCGGGCCGCCGAGCGAATTAGCGCTTGATGTTCATCAACTCCTGAAGCATCTCATCGGTTGCCGTCAAAGTCCGGGAGTTCGCTGCGAAACCCCTTTGCGCCACGATGAGGTTAGTGAACTCTCCCGCAAGGTCAACGTTGGACATTTCCAAAGTTCCACCCTGGATTGATCCCCGGCCATCAGCCATCGCCTCCCCGATCAGCGCGACACCAGAGTTCACCGTGTTCCGGTATGTGGTGTCGCCTACCTTCTCCAGAGCATTCGGGTTGTTGAAGTTTGCGATCGCCAATTGCGCGATCGGCTGCTTCACACCGTTGCTGTATACACCAATGAGCTGTCCATCTGCTGTCGTGGTGAAGGTAGACAACGCACCCACTCCCTGACCATCCTGATTAGTGATGGCGAACGAGCTCGGCGACGCGTACTCCGTCAATCCTGTGATGTCAACAACATAGGCCTGAGTGTTGGCAATGTTGCCAGCAGGAACGTTTCCACCGGTGACGGTGATCGGGCTCGCCGTTGTCAGGGCACCTGTTGCCGCGTTAAAGGCGATGGCAACAGCAGCGCCTCCATTGATCGACATTGTGTAGGCGTTTGCACCGGTCTTGGTGATCGTGGCCGTTGCCGTCGCCGTGACCCCAGTCGCGTCGTAAACGGTGATCGCGCTGGTCACGGTGCCAGCATTAGCGAGAGTCGACGGAATGTTGCCTGAGACAGTCAACGCATCACTCACCACTGGAGCCACGTACGTCGACACAGGAAGTGCAATATCTCCAATGACGCCGTTCGCGTCGATGACACCCGTAGCGTTTGCCATCCAACCTTGAATAATGCTGCCATCCGGCGTCACCAGCTGGCCTTCAGCGTCAGTCGTGAATGCGCCAGCTCGAGTGAAGAGATTCTCGGTGCCGTTATTGACAACGAAGAACCCGTCACCTTGAATCATGAAGTCTGTCGACACTCCTGTCAATTGGGCAGACCCCTGATTAAAGTTCGTCGACACCCCACCGAGAGCAACGCCGAGTCCGATCTGAAGCCCGTTCTGGCCGCCTTGATTCTCGACGCCGACACCAGCCGCCACCGGGGCAGCGGGTGATTTAACGGCTTGCGAAATGACTGTCTCGAAGACCGCATTTTGGGCCTTGTACCCAGCCGTATTGACGTTGGCAATGTTGTTGCCAACCACGTCCATCATCTGTTGATGAGCACGTAATCCGGTAATACCGGAGAAGATTGAGCGAAGCACTGTGTACCTCCAATTGGCGTTCAGTCAAGACTTACAGCTTGACTCTTGTGTTGGTAACGCCATCCATGGCGGTATTTGCGTAAACGCAGGCATCCCTGTCGCGTCACTTATGCAATTTTTCTGCTCAGCTAACTCACGTCATTCCGTGAGCAGGGCGAGAAAGATGTCTATCTCACCCCTCTTCCTCGGTAGGCTCATCCGGATTCGAGCCCACATTGGAAGTCTCTGTCACAGTGTCAGTCTCGTCTGCGAAGGCGTCGGTCGACGTGGACTCAGCCTCTCGGTCGTGATCACTAGACACCTCGGCCGCACTGTCGACCCCAGCATCACTATCTGCCGCTCCCGAGGAAGCTTCCTGGATCGCTTCAACCAAGGCCGGTGTCAACGACGACGCGAGAGACGGACCCAAGGCACTTACCGCCTCCGAGGCGCCGTCCACTTGATTGTTGCCAACAACCTTGGTGATGTTGTCCAACTCCACCGCCTGTCCGTCAATGGTCAACGATTGGCCGTCGGGTGTGTATTCGGCGGATTCGACCACACCTTCAACTAAATTCCCTGTGGAGTCAACGTACGTAACTTGCCTACCGACAAGTTGCGCCGCTTGCATTTGCTGCTGACTTGTCACCGTGCTCTGACCTTGCGCCTCAAGATCCGCCAACTTCTCCACCATGGTGAATTGCGCCGTCTGGGCGAGAAACTCCGCGCCGTCAGCCGGATTTAGCGGATCCTGATACTTCAGTTGAGCCACGAGCAGCTTCAAGAATGCGTCTTGGCCCAGCTCACTATTGGCGTCGGTCGACCGAGGAGCTTCCCGAGTGGTCATGCCACTTAAGGGCGTCGGCACAGCATCGGCCGGGTTAACGGTCATCGCAAGAACTCCCTTCTCTGCATTTCAACTCTTGTGTCCAACTAGACGCGAATATCAACGCGGACTCCCTCGCCAGAATCGTCGATTTCTAAGAGCTCTGTCGCTGCAATGTCGCTCGCATCAGTGGTCCTGACAGATTCGGTCGATTCAAGCTTCTCGCGCGCACTACCTTCCAGGGACGACGTCGAATCATCATCACCAAACGATGACGGGTCTCGATCGACGTGACTGTCCACAAGGTCAAGTCCCGAGCGCAAAAGATCCTCACGAAGATCAGGCATAGCCTCTCGGAGCGCCTCTACTGCAACAGCGGTCATGCCTGTCGCCTGCAGAGAGACCATGCCGTTGTTGACCTGAATCTTTACCGTGACTTGACCCAGCTCCGCGGGACGCAAACTCATGGTGGTCTCATATGAGCCGTCCGGTCGGCCACGAAAATTACTCAAGTGTGCGGACAATTGATGAGCAACAGGCGTCTCTGCGGCTCGGGCATCGGCACTTGCCATCGGTACTTGAGCAGCAGGGGTGGATGAGGGAGCGGTGACATGGGATGCTCCTTGCGGTCCAGCCCACATCGAATTAGCGGACGTTCCCGCTGAGCGAGCCTCCATCGAGGCGTCCGACTGAACAGCCATTGGTTGCAACCGTGAAGTCGCCACTGCCTCGGAGGCCTCCGACGCCGCCTGAGCAGAGTTCTGCAATGGCGCCCCCGATACGGAAGTAGACCGATCAACCGGATTTCCCACAACACTCGGTGAGGGGACTTCACGTCCCAATCCCTGTCTACTAGCAGCACCAGAAGTTTCACGAGGGGCGGTGGTTGCGGATGCTGGTACTTCCGCCATCGTCCGTTGCGCAGTTGCGGGTGATGAAGGCGCTGCACCCTCTTCCCCGGGATGTGCCGTCAATTGCCGTCCGGGGGATGTCGCCGAGGGCTGTCCGATCGGCCGAGTTGTATCGGAGGGTCGCTGAGTCACCGCCGGCTCAGCCACAACGTCCAGAACTCCTTGAGCCGGATTCTGGGCAGCACCCTGAGCCGGATTCTGGGCAGCACCCTGAGCCGGATTCTGGGCAGCACCCTGAGCCGGATTCTGGGCAGCACTCTGTACAGCGCTTTTGACTTCAGTCGATGCTTGACTGGCCGGATGGGAGTGCGTACCTGCAGTCACCTGCTCCGAAATGGCTCCAAGGGAATTCGAACGGCCGACCTGCTCTGATGGGGACTGCGCGTTGGCGACTATGACCGGAGTCGCGCTGATCTCCCCCATCTCGACTGCTAAAGGCGCCTCCGCTGAGACACCTGTCGGCCCGACCTCTGCGGGAGATCCAGCGATAGCGCCTCCCGTTGGGTAGGCCGTGGCAGACTCCTCGATACGTGCACTAAGGCCCTTTGTCACTCCCTGAACGTCGAGGGCATCCACCCCTGCGTCAGACGCCGACAACTGCTCTCTCCCTCCAGTGCCGCCAACTCCGCCTTCGACCATCGTCACAGTTGCCGATTCCGATACGAATGCATCAGCATCGTCCGCGTTTTCGCTGCCGCCGATTGAATCGCCGCTTGGCGCCTTGTCGGTGGACGCCTCGCTTCTTCCTTCGTCACCCGTCAGCTTCCGCGTTGTTTGGCTTAAGGCGACTGCGAAGTCATCATTCCCATCTCCTGGCAAAGCGCCGTCCACATTAGATACGCCTGTTGGAGGAAAGAAGGAAACGGGTGAAACGGTTGTCATGAGGACTCCCCTTTGTTCATCGCGCTGCCCCTGATGGTGAGGCGACCTCGCGATAGATCTTCTGTTTCTTTTCGACCTTCTCGAGTGGCCGCATCAGCGAATTCCTGCTCCTGACGATTGACGAGACGCTGACTGATGTCTTTGTCTCTGTTTGCTGTGATCCATTTGTCGCGCGCTTCGGCCTCACGAAACTGTGCCAACAGCAAGCTGTCGTTGATTTGACGCAATCGCGCCACCGAGCTGGATCGCTGGGTCGCTAAATTCTTCGCGTGATCGACATTCCTGGCTCCAGACATCACCAGGTGGGCAAGGTTGGAGGTCGCTTCCTCCAGCTTAAATTCCAGTCCGTTCACCTCCTGTCGAGCGGCACCGAGATCTGCAAGGGCCCTGCTCTCGCGGGCACTCCTCACCTTTAACAGGACATCAACGCTCTTCCGCCTCATGCCGCACCAACCAGATCAGCGAGTTGCCGTTGAGATTCTCCAAGTGACGGCGTTTCGCTAGTCGACTGTCGCAAGAACTCATTGAGTTGCGGCAACAAGCGCACCGCTGTGTCCACATCTGAGTTGGTGCCCGGAACGTAGGCACCCACCTCAATCAGTACTTGAGCGTCTCGGTACGCGGCGAGAAGTCGTTTGACTGTCGCTACCTGCAGGTCTAGATCCGGCGATGAAATTGCTGGTGCTACGCGCGATACGGAATTCAGCACGTCAATCGCCGGATAATGATTAGACGTCGCAAGATCTCTATCCAAGACGATGTGACCATCAAGGATAGATCGGGCACTGTCGGCCACGGGATCTTGGAGATCGTCACCTTCCACCAAAACGGTGTAGATACCCGTGATTGAACCGTGCTCCGAGGCTCCGGCTCGTTCGAGAAGGCGTGGAAGCATGGCGAAGGCCGACGGTGGGTACGCCCGCGATGCCGGTGGCTCACCCGCAGACAGCCCTACTTCTCGCTGCGCTGTCATCGTTCGGGTGATGCTGTCCAAAAATAATAGGACGTTTGATCCCCTGTCTCGAAAATGTTCCGCGATTCGGGTAGCCGTAAATGTCGCTTGCAGTCGGACCATCGGCGGCATGTCAGATGTCGCGACCACCACTACCGACTTGGCGAGGCCTTCCTCACCAAGATCGTTCTCGATAAATTCGCGTACTTCTCGTCCACGCTCGCCCACGAGCCCGACCACGACTACGTCTGCCGAGGTATTTCTTGCCATCATGGACATGAGCGTGGATTTGCCCACGCCTGATCCGGCGAAAATCCCAACCCGCTGCCCCTTGCCGATCGGCACGAGGGTGTCGATAGCCCGGATGCCGAGATGCAGTTGTTCATCTATGCGCTTGCGTTTCAGGGGATCCGGTGGCCGATTATCGGTGGCGGTGAGCGGCATGGCTGGCAACGGTCCTGCTTCATCAATGGGAGTACCTAGGGCGTCAATCACTCGCCCCAGTAATCCCTGTCCAATGGGGACCCGCAGCGGGGCGTTAGTGGCCTCCGCTAAAACCCCCGGCGCAATACCCGTCATCTCACCCAACGGCATGCACGCGAGGCGGTCTTCCGACACTCCAACCACCTGTGCGGGTAGTCGTTTGCCCTTTGTGGAGATTTCCACGACGTCGCCGATGGCTGAGCGCGCGCCCTCGACCCACACTGTCAGGCCGCTAACGCCGACAACCTGGCCCGAAACAGGAGGGCGCATTGCCTCCTGTCCCCGCTCAAGCACGTCGTTGAGCTTCATTGACCCAGTGCCTCTCGCAGTCGCGCCAAACGTGTTCGGATTTGCCCATCTACGTTGGTGTTGCCACTCAGTACGACTGCTCCATGGCGATCAATTGAGGAGTCCTGTTCGATGTGTACGGGTCTACTTAGCGAGTCCGCCAAATCAACTTCGAATCTTTCGAGCAAAGCAGCGTCGTCCGGATGGATACGCACGGTGATCTCGCCACTCTCAGGGATTTCTGCAACCGCTCGCGTGATCGCTCCCAGTACGTGTGCGCGGTCTTCCGCGAGACGCTGCCCGAGAAGGTCCTCCACCAGCGCCACAACGACGTCCGCAAGATCTTGACCCACAGATTCATAGGTTGGCACGAACGAGGCATCCATCTCCTGGGCAAGTGCCTGCATAAGTTGCACAGCCTCAATTAGTTGATTGCGGACGTCAGCTTGATTGGCTATCAACGCTTCGTGTTCAGCACGCAAAACCTCGTTCTCTCGACCGAGCTCATCACGAACTGTCGCAGTTATTTCATCGCGCGCCTGTTGGTAACCGGCGGCATAGCCACGTTCGCGAGCCGCGGTCTCTGCTCGTCGCGCTGCCTCGCTCACAATTTCCTCGAGTTGTGGATTCACGATTCGAGGATCCATGACAGTTCCCTGAGCAAGGGGACCATCGCTCAAGGCGTAGTCCAGTCGAGCAAGCGACAGTGATTGCGCTCGATCTGGACTAACACGAGTAACTCTAAGCGACGAAATCATCAACACCACCCACATCGATTTCGATCTCGCCCTTGTCCTCAAGTCGCCGAATGACTGCAACAATCTTTCCTTGGGCCTCCTCCACACTGCTGCGGCGCACCCTGCCCATCAACTCCAATTCTTCTTCCAACATTTGCGCCGCACGGCGAGACAGGTTGCCCAAGACCTTCTCGTGAACTTCCTCGCTGACCCCCTTCAAAGACATCGCAAGGTCTTGCGGGCTGATCTCTCGCAAGACCACCTGCAACGAGCGGTCATCAATCTTGGCAATGTCCTCAAACAGGAACAGGTTTGCTCGAATGGTCTCGGCGAGCTTGGGGTCACGTTCCTCAATCGCTTCCAGCAAAATCTTTTCTGTTTGGCGATCGGACCGCTGAATGATGCTGATCAAGGGATCAATGCCGCCAATGTACGACGATTCAGTTGCCACGAGGACGTTTGACATTTTGCGCTGCAAAATGCCTTCCACCAGCCGGACTGCATCCGGATTGACCCGCCCCATCATGCCGATTCGTTCCGCCACCGTTCCCTGAATCTCTTCTTGCATGGACGCCAGCACATTCGAGGCAAGATCTGAGGGAAGGTACGCCAAGACAACGGCGATTATCTGCGGATGCTCATCTTTGATGAACGAAATGATCTGCGACGGGTCCATTTTGCGCATAAAATTGAAAGGAGCTTCAGCGATGGAGCTTTCCAGCTGCTCGAACATGTCGGCGGCTTCGTTCTCGTCGAATACCTGCTCGAGGAGATCACGCGCAACATCGAGACCACCACTTCCAGCAAGCCGAGTACTGGCAGCAAAAGTCACGAACTCTCGGATAATCTCCAGAGCCAGCGCTGGATCCACTTCTTTCAGTCGAGCCACCTCACTGGCGAGCTCTTGGATCTCTTCAGACTGCATTTCTGCGAAGACTGGCTTGGCAACCTCAGGGCCGAGTTGAGCCACGATCACCGCCGCCTTGTAGCGGGCAGTGATCTCTTCTGGTCTTATCGGTGCCATGAAGTAGGTACCTAACTCGACATCCACGTCTTCAGGACACGCGCCACCTGCTCAGGCTCCTTCGTGGCGAAATCCTTCAGACTGTCATACGTGGCTGAGCCAGGACTTTGAATATACGTGGGCAACTCCTCTTCATCCTCTTCTCCCGCGGATGCCCCAGCCCCAACCGATGCGTAGACAGGTTGACCAGCTTCATCTAAGCGCTCCAGCAGAACTGTCTCGCTGGGGCCGCGGGATTCCAACGCTTCCATGTCCAACAAGGTTCTACGTTGCCTGCGAAGCGACAAAGCTCCAAGAACCATGATGGCGACAACCAAAAGGGCAATTCCCGCTTGGCGACCGATGTTCCAGAGCATCGCACTCTGCTCCGCAGCCTCTGCCGCCGCTGCGGCTTCTGCCGCCGCTTCGGCCGCAGATGTGTCGAAAGCCACCTGGGAAACCTGAATCGCATCTCCACGTCCGACATCAAGCCCGACGGCATTGGCAACAAGTGCTTCAACCTCGCCATAAGTTTCTGCGGGAACCGCGGTGTCTACCAGTACCGCAACAGTCAAGCGACGGATATCTCCAGGAGCTCCCACTCGTTCGGTAATTGTGCTATCAATCGGGTTCGTTTGAGTCGAAGTGGTCTTCTCATAGTCAGACTGGGCGTCGGCTGTTGTGCCTTCACCAATGACCTGCGGCGGATCTCCAACAACAGGGCCGTCGCTGGCGCTGTTATCCGTTGACGTGTACGTCTCCGTCGTTGTTTGACCGTTGAGCGCTGGCAATTCCTCCGGGTATTGGTATTGCTGCGTCTTCGTCGACCTTTGATCAAAATCCAAGTCGGCATTGACACTGACTGTTGATAAACCGGGACCTAGAACTTTGTCGAGCATCGTCTGTGCGGAATCAATCAGGCTTGCTTCAAGCCTTCTGCCTTGTTCAACAGACGCCGCGCCCGTAGCACCCCCACCCGACAGCAAGACACCGCTGGAGTCAGTGACCGTTACATCATCTGCCATCAGTCCGGGGACCGAGGAGGCCACGAGATTCGTGACAGCTTGTACCTGCTCACCGTTGAGCATCTGACCGCCACCCATGACGACCAACACTGACGCTGACGGCTTGTCCGAGGATTGGGTGAACACGGAGTCTTCGGGAATCGCCAGGAGAACGTTCGCTGACCGAACGCCGTCAATGCCCTCAATCGTCGAAGCTAGCTCACCCTCAAGAGCTCGCTGGAAAGTCACATTCTGCATGAATTCCGACGTGGTCATTCCTTGCTCGTCCAGGAGGGAATAGCCACTATTTGAATCAGCAGGAAGCCCCGCTGCACTCACCGCGAGACGTGCCTGCGAGACGTCTTCGGGGGCTACAAGAATCTGCGTTCCTCCGGCACTCATTTCGTAACTGGTGCCTTGTGCGTCCAACTCTTGCGAAATCGCAACAGCATCTTCGCTGGTGAGATTTGAATACAACGGGGTCATTGGTGCTGCGGATAAACGAAACAAGAGCACCGCCGCAGCTATGAGCGCCAAGAACCCAATAACGATCGCAGTGATCTGTCCCGGTGTAAAGCCGCGAAGAGCCGCCAAGGATCGGCGACCGAAAATGGTCAAAGTTTCGATCACAACGGCATCCTCATAATCTCATTGAAGGCCTCAAGAGCTTTGTTTCGCACAGCCACAGCCGCCTGTGTCGTGATCGAGGCTTCCTGGGCAGCCATCAGGTATTCATGAGGATTTTTCAACTCGCCGGTGGCCACCTTGGTGGCAAGCGCGTCGGCGTTCTCATGCAGCGCACCCAGGCGCTCCATCGCACTGGACAAACTTTCACCGAAGTTCAGCCCGGTATCCGGTGCAGAAACCCCTGGGGCACCGCTGGGCGAAACTAAAGGGGACCCGACAGGGTCGACAGTCGGCGCCATAGCCGCGGGAGCAGGCGGTATCGGAGGGAGCGGTGCGGAGATTGACACGCCCGGGATGCTGAAGGACATGTGACTTACCTACCCAACCTGAGGGCGGCCTGGTAAGCCTCCGTGGCTCGCTGAACGACCGCCAAGTTGGCCTGGTAACCGCGTTGCGCAATGATCATGTCCGTCATTTCTTGAGACAAATCAATATCCGGGTGACGCACGTAGCCGGTCTCATCAGCGAGCACGTGCTCAGGGTCATGAACCAAGCGCCCCTCCGTGCTGGAACCATGGGCGACACGGAAAGACACGCCAGAGCCAACTACCCCACCAGCGCCCACGATGCCGGGCGCAGGACTCTCGTTTGCGGACCCCACGACAACTTGTCGTTGCACTGCGAACTCATCTCGCGCGCGCACTGTGTTGAGATTGGCCACGTTATGAGCGATCGCGTCAAGCGAACTGCGGTAGAAGTTAACCCCTGTACTCGCTACGCCGAAAATCGACAGCATGACTACTGACCTCCGATGACGTTCTTCACAGCGTTGAATCGCCCTTCGGCAGCCCGAAGAGCCAGTTCAAGCCGGAGATTAGTCTCGGATCCCAGCAGTGTCTGCTCCTCAAGACTTACGTTATTGCCATTTTGCTGACGGGGTGCACCTGACGCTTCGGTTGTGAGGAAGTCGGCCGTGGAGGCTACCCCTGCGGCGTGGGGGGTCTCGAGAGCGGACTTCAGCTCGCTTTCGAACTCAACATTTGTCGCGGTGAAATTCGGTGTCGTCAAATTGGCCACGTTGTGGGCGATGGCTTCTTGGCGAGCCATCAAACCATCAAGGGCAACGCGTACCGCTGGATTGACAAGACCCAAATCCATGGGAACCCCACCTACCGTTTAGGCATCCGGGCCAAATCCATGGCAAATCTTGAGAGCCTCCTGCTCAACTGCTTCGTCGGCAAGCGGGGATAGAACCTGAGGGAAAGTGAGAACAAAATTTGATTCTCGACCCTCACCACACCAAGTCACGGGTGGGAAGAGTTATGCGACCACCGGTCCCGAAAGACGCCGAATGCCAACCAGCTTGTTCACGTCAACATCGCTAATCCGGGTCCCGGCGCTGGGATTGGCGGCCTCCACCATTTTTCCATCACCTAAATACAGGCCTACGTGATTCACTTTCAGTGGTGACGGATCATGCCTGTGACCCGATGGTTCGTGAAAGAAAACCAAATCTCCGACACGCGCCTCGCTGAGAGAACCGATCTGTTCCCCCACCTTAATTTGCTCCCACGACACCGGAGGGATGTTGACCCCATGCTGCTCCGCGACCCACTCGGTCATCGCCGCGCAATCCCACCCTGTTGCAGGACTGTTTCCTCCCGCCACGTAGGGCGTCCCGACGTATTGGACGGCTTGAGCAGCCATTTTCGTTCCCAAGTCAGCATCGTGTGCGAGGTACCCGGCACCCGGATAGAAACTCAAGGGATTTGTCGGCGCCACAGGCACGGTGCCGGCTAGAGCCTGATTCTGAACATTTTCCAGGGTCGCTTGAAAGCTACCGTCGGGCACCTGCCCCGTTCGCGCTGTGGGAACGGCTGCAGGCATAGGCGCCAGCGCGCGCATGGGGGCAAGTTCCATTCGAGCTCTGATTTCCCCGACGCGCGCGAGAACCTCATTGACGCTCACGTGAACTCCTAAGGCCAACGAATCTTCTTCACACGCCCTATCGGCTCAATCACCTCGCATCTGAGTGGAAAGATGACTGGAACGTCAATTTATTATCGCCTCAACACCTTCGACCTGAGAAAAGTGAGCGGCGTTGGCGAGGATTTGCGGTACTCCATCGCGAAGCGACAGCGCGAAAGCCTTGTTCGGCACCGCCTCCTTGTTCATCAGACGTTCATACATTTCCTCGAGACGAACCGCTTCTCTCCACAGGCTCAAGGTTTGGAACCAAGGAAGATCGTTGGTCTCCAAATGCGTGGCAATCCGAAAGACGTTGCTGAGTTCATTGCGAGACAAAAAACCATCCTCTTCCCGGGTCACCACCGCGGTATCAAGAGGGGTTTCCGGTAAATCCCTCGCCGCATAGGTGGCCGTGAAGTACCCCAAGTCCATGAGGGGGTCACTAACTGTCGCTCGCTCCCACCCAAAAATGCCCGTAATGGACGCCGGGGGGCGAGGCCCGAACAGCAGGTTTTGCATCGCGTAACGACCGTGGCAAATTACTGAAGGACGAGGCTCCGGAGAATTCTCAAGGAGATATTCCCCGAGAATCTCGAATCCCGGAATGCGGCGCATCTTTAGCTGCCTAGCCATCCGCTTTGATTCCAGCACCATCTTTCTGAGTTCACCACCCCCACGGTCGAAGCGCTTCACCTCGTCCGGGGTTATCTCGACTTGAATGCGCGCCAAATCGTCAATAGCACGACGAGACATCCCCACCTTCTCCTCGACGGAATCGAGCCCCTTGGGTACCGTCTTGACGGCGGCTTCACCTGGCAGGAAAGCACTAAGGTAGAAGGGTGCGCCAATGATGGACGGGTCGTTGCACTCGTGGAGAATCTCGGGCGAATGTAGCCCGTGCCCCCTCAACATCTTCAGTAATTCGACCTCCGTCTGCAGATCCATTACTTCGCTCGGCTGGGGTCCCCCCAGGCGGCGCTTGAGAACGACCTCAAAGCCCTCATCGCGTTGCAAATGGAAGGTGCCCGACGTCGACTGAAGCCCCAAACGCCCCCACAACAGATCCCCTTCCCCGAAGCCGTGCTCGTCGAGATACTCCTGAAGCGGCTCCAGAATCAGCAGCGGATCGGGTTTTTTGCGTTCACGTAAGCGTTCGGCCTTTTCGAAAGAGGCAACGACAGTGACACCGTCGGGCACTGGGCTCAGCACTGGCCTTCTCCTCCCTGCACATCTCACGGGTATCGCCCTAAACAGATCGATCCCACTTCCTCAATTCTATTGTCGGCAACGCTTCCCTAAATCTGAGCGACCTTGCCAGAGACGGACAGAACGCCTCCACCCTGGCTTTTACTTCCCACCGGCTGACATTGTGCACCATCGACCTATGCCTGCGGATCTCGCGATAAGCATCATTGCCATCACTGCTGGAGTAGTTGCACTCGCCATACCAGCCGATGAAATCCTGCACCTCTCCCCTAAGCGACGCGTGGACCTGAAAAAGCCTTGGAATCACCCCGCAAAGCCGTCATTCAAGAACCGCCTCGCTTCACCGTCTACCAGGAAGACATTTGTCGCCTCCACGGCAATCAAGGCCGTGAAGGTTCTGCTGTTTTGCTTCCTCGTTTGGTGGGTCGTCGAAATCACCAGCGATTACTTCCGTGGGTAGCGATCCGTCGGTGAGCGGAGGGGTCGATTATTGGCCTATTTCGACGCACTCCCACATGAATTCGAGCGCGACATCTACCACCTGGCGAGCCTGTCCCTGAATTTCGCGCGGATCCGGTTGCCAGGTGTTGCGGGTCATTAGACCCAGGGTTGCTTGCTGAGCGGTCAACGTGACGCTCGCGTCAGGCTGCACGTAGATCTCAATCATCATTCTTCCTCTGCGGCGGGGTCTGAAGCGCCGCACCCGAAAAAGTTTTTCCGTTCCTTGAATCTTGATTTGTATTTGGCCGCTTGAGTCAGGCGAGTCGTGTTCAAGCGACATGCGATCCACTTGAAGCGATCCTCGCGGATACTCAGAGAGCAGTTGGAAAACTGTGAGTTGGAGCCAGTTCGCATGAACCCACTCGTCGTAGGGAAAGTTCTCTCGAATAATGGGATCAACGGTTGACAACAGCTCTTCCGCTCGATCAATGCTGTAGTCGAAAACATAACTTTTGGACCCAATCTCATCGACGTCCCTCTCGGGCGGAAAAATCAACGCCGAGCGTGTTCCATCCGTGATCCAATGCCGATTTCCCTGATCCCTGCACGCCATGACGGGGAGGCCCATGCCCTGCTCAAGCCCGATGTATCTCTCGACCGGAAGGCCGCTTACCCGTCCGCGCACATCCCAATCTTTCCACCTGAGGTGCAGAAATTGGCACTCACCGGAGCGCCCTAACACCCAAAGTTGCCCAATGCCAATTGGCCCATGCAACTGGTGACCACTCTTCGTGCAGCGGTCAAAATGGAGTATGCTTCTCGTTATGGAAATGTGGGCGCTGGTGTTGGTGTTCCTCATTGCTGCCCTCGGCGTTTTGGGCATGATGGGATACACCAAAAATGAGACGGAAAAACTTGAACTGAAGCACATGCTGGCCACCGAGCAGTTCCGACGGGAAATCACTGACTTGGAAGATAAACATTCTAGTGAAGAGGCTCAGCGCCAGGAGACCATCCAAGAATTGACGGCTCAGGTAGACTCTCTTGAAGAAGAAAACAGGAAACTGCAAACGAGTTTGGACAAGCTGCGCAAGCAGCAAGCATCACGGGAAGCAGCGTCCGCTCTTGAGTCAATGCCATCCGCGACTGCCGTTTGACCAAACCCAAATCACGTAGGTTTCTGCCCACCTGGGAGAAGCGCCCCTCAAGAGTCCTCTAGAATCCCCCCATGCCGTCCTACACCTGCGTGTACTGCGAGGCGGATCTCGCGGACGACGAGGAACTAAGGCTGCACTACTGCAAAGAGAAGATGGATGCACAGAAAGAACGCCCATAGCCATCACTAGGTATCCAACGTCAACCCCGGAATGACTGGTCGAATCTGGTTGGTCGCATCTTCCTTCTTCTGGGTAGGCGCCGCTTGGGTCGCCATGAGGCGCATGCGCCTCAGTAACACCACCATGAGGGCGTCGGACAGCCGAACTCGGGGAGCTCGAGTTTCCCAAAGCAAGGACACGATTCAGATTCAACAAAAGCTAGTCGTCTAGCGCAAGCAGAACCCGCCTGAGCGCGTTTTCCCTCTCGACGGTTCTTCTATGCTGACTGCCTATGTTCGCCTGCGGATCAGTATTAGCCATGAAAGCGTCAAAAATCCATGATCTGCGATGAGTGTGGAATGGAGACCGTCGGCTCCACCATTTGCTTCTCATGCGGCTCACACGACAGCGATACGAACACAGGACTTGTCCGCATGCGCCCACAGCCGCCGGGGTCCCGCCGGGCCTCTAAAGCTTCCCTGATTACGGCTGCTCTGGCCCTCATGTCTCTGGCTGCAGTCACGTTCTGGCTCGTGCGAATCGCCTGAGTGAGGCACTGCCCCGTCTGATGCCCCATGGTGGCATCAACCCCACAAAGCGCCGACGTCACAGGCACCGAGAGTTACATAGAAGGCAACAACCACGGCAGCCCAGATACCAAGATTTCTCAAACGCTTTGGAGTGAGCACGACACCAACGTATAGCCGTCATTGCGCCATATTCGCCGCAAAAAGAAGGCCAGAACGGGCGCGAGGCTAGTTAGGCGCTCTCTTTGGTGAACCGAATCTTCCCTCACACTGCCTCGCCGCAGCACCATCTTTGCTACTTTCTCCGCGTGAGCCGCCAATGGATGAGGAATATGTGGCTCATTACAGCTTTTTCGTGGCTCGCCTTCCTGTTGCGAGGCTTTATCGATAATCCCGTCTACAGCACCCTCATTTTGTGGGCATTTATTGCCTTTGGTATACCCATCACCATCACCATTCTTGCCTTCCAGGCAGTCGACCTTGTTCGCAAACGGCGAGATCGCGACTAGCAATTCATGCGGCGGTGGCCTTCCGTAGACCTGCCTAACAACAGCAAAAATTGTTCAGCAGGCTAACCGGCGCCGATCAGCACTTCTTCTTCTTCTTTTTCTTCTTCTTCTTCTTCTTCTCGCACTGCGTATTCGCCTTAGCGCCCACGCGAAGGGGCGCTTGCTCCAAGGTGTATTCCCGATCTCCCACGCCGTTCGGTGCCGTGGCGTAGTAAACGAGGAACGTGTCGTCACCTGTCGGAATACCCGTCGGGTCCAGGTAACTCATTTTGCGTGACGTCAATGATTTCGGATTGACCCTCCACGTGAGTCCGTCATCCGATGTTCCCACCAGGAGTCGTTGGGGATTCTTCATGTCTTCGGGAGATGTCGACATGATCGCCAGCCAGTTCCCGGGCTCCGCGCGAAGCACCTCGAAGTCGACCAGCCCGCCGGTGGTGCGGGTTCCCCCATCACGAACGAACACGGTGCCGGTGGCGTCAGTCGACGTAGCGCTGACGATGTTCTCCGTCGCCATCCCACCCTGCGGGCTGGGCTCCACCCAATAGATGCGAACACGGCCATCGGGCAGCAACACCGCGTCTGGCACACCCCAGGCCATCGCTCCCTGACTGGAAATTTCCAGGGACAACCGGTCGCCGAGAGTCACACCGTCAGCGGACAGTGGAGCGGTGTAGATCCCCTTGAACTTGGTGTTCGGATCGAAGTCGACGAAGTAGGCCCGACGGGATCCGTCAGTCAGGACGACATCGGTCAGGTCGGCAGCCCTGTCGATAGAACCAACGATTGAGCAGTTCCCCGCGAGCGTGCAGGTGGCCACCGCGGTTCCACCGGTTTGCATGCTCGGGAAGTACAGCCGAACCGATCCGTCCTCCATGAGGTCGGCATGGGGGCTTGCTCCGCTCAAGCCGAGCGCAGTGGAGGTTCCCAAGGAGCCGACCGGCCGCGGCGCCGCGCTGGCAGGTGCCGAGAGGGCGGACACGCCCACACCAACAGCTACGGCAACAGCAAGAAATCGCAGGCGTTGATCCATGAATCGACGGTAACAAATGTGCCCGTTCTCGTCATCCCTTTGTTTGGTCTGGGTAACGTCTAAGCCATGAAACGTTCCACTCTTGCCATCGCCGCGACGCTAGGACTGGCGGCGTCACTCGTCAGCAGCCCTGCCCACGCGCAGCCCAACTTGCCCGACTCCGTTATCGAGTGCGTGGCTCGAGAGTTGGGCCCAGCGGCAGCCCAACAAATCCAGACGCAGCGGGCGAATGCCGAACAGGAGGCGGTCATTCGGCAGTGCTTCCAGTCAAGTGGCAATGCCGGCGGGGGCGGCCAGAGCGGGGGGCCCTCCTCGGGTTCCCAGCAAAGAGTTCCCAAGAGCAAGTGTGCATCCACCAAGGGCCTTAAGCGGTACGTGAAATCAACAGGGTCACCAAACCGGCTCGGTGTGAACATCGGGCAGTACCCGTACAACCCCGGAGCTTTCTACTACTCCCCCACGACCCTCGCCCAGGACGGCTACAAGGCCGTTCGCTACACCATGCAGATGTACTACGACGGCTCCACCGGTCGACTTCTGCACGGCAAAGGTGACGGCATCCTGAGCTTGAAGCTAAACAAGTGGCTGTGTTCCCACAGCGATGAGATCCGGGAGGCCAAGCGCGCCGGTCTTGCTGTCGCTCTCTTCGTCGAACTACTGAACTACTCCAGCGTCATGGCCTCACAAAGCGGTGGCGGGCCACCGAACTTCGACCACCCGGACGGCATCGAAAGCCGCCTCAGCAAGGAGTACCTCGCAGCGGTTCCGCAGATCGCGAAGTTCGCCGAGCGATACAAGGTCGACTGGTTCGATCCAGCCAACGAGGCCGATAAGGGCTTTACTGCGGCGAATGCTGCTCGCATCGTGAAGGCAGCACCCAAGCGGGCCAAATCCTTTAAGGGTCTGCTCGTCACGCAGCCCCTCGTGACCACGTACGAAGAGGCCGGGATCGTCCCCGACATGTCTGGCTACGACCTCGTCAGCCTGCACGACGGCGACATTCTTCGCGAGGCCCAGAACTATGAGCAGACCGGTCAATTGAGCGACCGTCTCTTCGCACAAAGCGAGACCGCGTGGGCATGGGCTCAGGCCTCAGGGGTCACGCGCTACCTCGTCGGAGAGTTCGGTCAATTCGATGCAGTCACGCCGGCGCCCAGCGTCGCTGCGACCAGCGCAGTCGTCGACGCCTACCTCGCGAAGTTCCCGAACCCGCAGGGATTGTTCTGTCAGGACAACCCCGACCCCTCGATGGATCGCTTCGAAACATCGCCGATGAATGCCGTCTGCAAGTCACTGCAGTCTCGATTCTGATACACGGTTCCTGGTCGAGACAGGCTCACTCGCCTGACGTACCCTCATGACGTGAGGGTGCTGATATCGGCGGTGGGAGCAGCGCTGCTTGCTGCCTCCCTGACGCCTGCCGCTCATGCCGATGAGCCGCCTGCACTGCAGACCGCGAACATCACGTCCTCATCCATTCCAGTGGCGATGACGCGTGAGTACAACGGATCGAATTTACGAATCCGGCGGACGCTCAGCAAGAACTCCGCGTACACCCGATACAAGGCGACCTACACCAGCGGTGATCTGAAGATCTGCGGCATTCTCATCGAGCCCAAGGGCGCCGGACCGTTCCCAATGGTTGTTCTCGCCCACGGATACATCGACCCGAAGGTGTATGTGTCCGGTCAAGGCTTCCGGCGTGAACAGGACTGGTTGCCCCGCAACGGATACGGCGTTCTCCATGTGGACTACCGCAACCACGCCTGCTCGGATAAGGATCTGCGAAGCGACGTCAATATGAGACTCGGGTACGCCGAGGA
>Ga0075479_10000189_pt1 | contig 24181 bp, 23 predicted proteins | sample DEB08_DNA_8_FD_76341 | JGI IMG/M metagenome (GOLD analysis project Ga0075479, IMG submission 76341) | Aqueous microbial communities from the Delaware River and Bay under freshwater to marine salinity gradient to study organic matter... | ecosystem: Environmental > Aquatic > Marine > Coastal ... | reverse complement strand
GATGAGTATGAGTGCCGCAATGACAGACCGGTGAGAGGCCAACTCTGGAAGCAGACTGGCCATGTCGATCATATTCAGTGTACCTGTGACGGTATATAGTAGTCCCACTCCTAATAGGTAAAGTGTCCCGCCAACGGTACCAATAATCAGATATCTGAAAGCTGCGTATGGTGCAGGCCGATCGCCAACCGCGATGAGAGCGTAGCCCGAGAGAGAGGCGATTTCAAGGAATACAAAGAGGTTGAAGAGATCTCCCGTCAGGATCATCCCGTTAAAGCCAAGTAGCATCAGCATGCTCAATGCATAGTAGGGCATGCGTTTACTGGCAAGTTCTTTTTGCCCGGTTTGAGCCGAGTGTAGCAAAACCATCAACCCGATACTATTAATGATAAGTACAAAAAAGGCGGATAGCCCATCGTATACAAATTCAATTCCGATCGGAGGTGCCCAGTTTCCAAAAAAGTATCGAATCGCACCGTTCTGAAGTACGTACCAGAAGCCATACACCGACAGAGATGTCGCGATACCGCTGCCCAGAGTTGCGAGTGGTTGAGCCCATTGTTCCCGAAAGAGACCAAAAGCCGGCACCAAAAGGGCAAAAAGGATGTAGCTGAGAATCAGCAGAACGGGGAGTTGTGTTTCGATCATGAAAGCTTGTCTAACAATTCCTGTTCATCGAGCGTCTGATATCGATTGTAGATGCCGATCATAAGCGTGAAGGCTACTCCCAGGGTTGCTACGCCAACAACAATGGCGGTAAGCATAAGCGTATGAGGGAGGGGATTAAGATACAGTTCTGCCTGTTCCAGAGGGATCGAAGGGTCTTTAACCGGCACGGTAGCATTGAATTTTGAGGCAACTGAAACATAGAAAAGAATGACTGCAGATTGGAAAATGGCCAAACCGATCGTCTTCTTCACTAAATTTTTCTTAAACAGGATGCCGTAAAGCCCTGCACAGAGAAGGATCATTGTAAAGCCATAGGCATAGTATCCGAAAAAAAGTTCACCCATAATCTTCTCCTTTTACCAGGTTATCGAAAATCATTACGAGGATTGCCATCACAGCCAGGCCAATACCAACTTCAATGATAAGAATGCCGTAATAACGAAGCCATTCCGGATCGAGTCCGGGGAGAGGAAGTTGTGCATAATCCAGGAACATTCCTCCATAGAGCATGGCGGTTAGTCCGGTTGCAAAGTAGATGACAACACCGATGATCGCCAGCGGAGTAGTTGCGAACTCCCGAATCTGTTTACGGGAAATACGACGGCCTCCCGAGACACGAATCAGCAGGAGGGATGCAGCCAAAAGGGCTCCCCCCTGAAACCCTCCGCCGGGGCTATAGTGTCCGTGAAAAATGACATACCATCCAAAGACCATGATGTAAGGACTTAAAAATCGAGATCCAAGCAGGACGATGGGGCTTTCGTGTCGTCTTCTCATGATCCGCCTCCCCGAATTCGGCGATTTCTTCGAAGGACCAGAAGCGTGATGAGGCCGGCGGTGTAAATTACAATCTGTTCACCAAAGGTGTCGATGCTTCGGTAGTCGCCCAAAACGACGGTTACGATGTTGGGGGTTTTTGCGTCCTTGTAAGCATGTTGTATATAATAGGTTCCGGCTACCAGATTTTGATTGGCATTCGTCTCAAGATTAATGGGCTGGTTTGCAGTTCCCCGCATGGGGAGGTCGGTTACTGCATAGACCATCAGAGACGCAAACAGAAGAAGCCCTAACCATGTAAGTACCTTCGATATCATTGCTTTCAATCGTTTGACCTCCTTGAAGTTTGATAGATTACAACCACGAAGAGGATCCCGGTTACCCCTGCACCAACAACAGCCTCTGTAAATCCAACATCTACGGCGCCCATCGTTACAAACAGCAGGGCCATAAGGAAACTGAAAATGGTCATCATAACTACAGCCACAAGAAGGTCTTTCGACTCCAGTGCTACGATAGCGGAGATCAGAAGAAACAGAAAAAGGGTGATTTCAAGTTGCCAGATCATCGATTACTTCTTGTGGTCTTGGATTGATGGGTTTTGTGTTCATCTGTTTCATTCCATGGAGAGCCGCCAAGAACCGGTCGAATTCCTTTTGCAATCGCAGCCCTTGCAAGTGCGTGTGTTCCGATTGGATTTGCAAGAAAAACGAACAGGATGACCAGCAAAAGTTTCAGACTATTTAAGGAGGATCCTTCAACGATCATCAGTCCGGCTATCACGCACATAATTCCCAATGTGTCGCTTTTGCTGACAGCATGAGAGCGAGAGAAAAAATCGGGAAGTCGCAAAATTCCTATACTTCCAATCAAAATAAAGAAAATTCCCGCTGATATGAGAAGCATCGCAATTACCGGAGCAATTTCGGTAAATGTACCTGTAAACGATGATGGCTCAGTCATGGCGCCGAATTTTAGGGGATTGTATAAACTTAGCGATCGCCAGCGACCCGATGAATCCTAAAATGGCATAGGCCAGGATGATATCGATAAACATCTCAATACGTCCAAAAAGAAAACCAATCAGGCAGATCAGTACAATAGTTTTCGTAGCGATTGCATTGGTTGCCAGGATGCGATCGAACAATGTAGGACCTTTAACCACCCGAATGAGTGGAATGGCGATAATGAAGGTTAACACAATGGTCGCGTAGAGTAGAAAATCATTCATTTCAGGCGCCTCCAGTACTTCTATCTTCGTCGCCTTCTACATTAGCTTGATGATCCAATCTATCTTGACCCTCATTTCGATTCATCTCATTGTGCTTTACAACATCATGAATTACAACATCGTATACCACTGGCCGGTCTTCAGTAGAAAAAAGTTTTAGAACCCGCTTTGGCATATCATCATTAATGATTCCCTCGTATGAAAATGAATCCACTGAGTGGACGGTAAACTGGTCCCCTTCAATGTCCACAGTGAGCGTTCCCGGCGTAAGTGTAATGGAATTTCCGAGGATCATTTTTGCGCGTGCGGTTGGGAGATCAGCCCGAAATGTAACCATGGCTGGTTTTGCAGGAAGGGAAGGGCGGAGGATCAATACTGCAACGCGCCATCCAGCGATAAGAATCTGCCCAAGAATCCAAAAAAGATAAAGTAGCGCTCTTATGGGCCGTATCCGGAATGACTCGTTGTGATCATCTTCAAAAAAAGCGTAGGTCGCAAGGCTCCGATTTACCATCATCACACCAATCACAGATACTACACCATATGCAATATGAATCAAATCAAAATACCCGCTCATCAGCAGCCAGAAAGCCATCAGTGAGATGAAGGACAGCAACGTAGAGAGAACAGAGATTTTCTTTGCTTTCATCTTGATTTATGCTAGAGCGACAGTCAGTCTGAATGAAAGCAGAACATAGAAAAAAACCTCTATTCATAGCAAGAAAACCCGAAAAAGAGTTCTCTTTAAATCCGGAAGATTGGAGTTTAACTTGAAGCAGATTTTCGTATCTTTTCGCTCTTTGAAACACCGTTTCGACGAAGGCGTGTTGGCAAATTTCAACAGAAATCAAGATTTTTGCATACACGCAAGTTCAAAACCTTGCTAACTACATCATCGTAAGGAAGCGCAAAATCAATAATTTTTGAATGGAATCATCGACAGCGCTCATCAGCTTCATCATCGGATTACCACTCCTTGGGTTTCTCATTCACGGCATCGCCGGACTCTCCTCCAAGGAATACCGCACAAAACACATATTTATCGGGACTCTTTCGACACTGTTTGTGTTCATTCCCTTTCTGCTGTTGCTTTCCATCTTTTTTCAATTCACCGCGGAGTCTGAACCACTCTACGTAAGTCTTTTCCGATGGGTTGATGTGGGAAGTTTGCAGATTGATGCTGCTTACCGGATCGACCAGCTCTCATTGGTAATGTCCTTAGTGGTCACCGGCGTTGGCTCTTTAATTCATCTCTACTCGATGGGCTACATGTCCCACGACAAAGGGTACTGGAAGTTTTTTGCCTATCTCAATCTCTTTATTTTTGCAATGCTGAATCTGGTACTCAGCAACAACATGCTCCTTATGTTTTTGGGCTGGGAAGGGGTCGGTGTTTGTTCGTATCTGCTGATCGGATTCTGGTATACTGACATGAAAAAATCGGATGCAGCGAAAAAAGCATTCATCTACAATCGGGTTGGGGATTTTGCATTTCTCGTTGCCATGTTTATGATTTTCGGAACGGTTGGCAGTCTGAACTTCGATCAGATCCTCGATCAATTATATCTCTTCTCTTCGGATCAAATTTTTTGGATCTCTCTGCTCATGCTGATTGGCGCCACCGGAAAAAGCGCTCAGTTTCCACTTTTTCTTTGGCTTCCGGATGCCATGGCTGGACCAACTCCTGTATCGGCACTGATCCATGCGGCGACGATGGTTACCTCGGGAATCTATCTCTTTGCACGAATGTCCCCAATGGTCATTCTTAGCCCTGAGGCGATGATGATTGTTGCTGTTATCGGTGCGTTAACTGCAATTGTTGCCGCTACTATTGCTATTACCCAGACCGATATTAAGGGGGTTCTCGCCTATTCTACAGTATCGCAACTTGGTTTCATGTTTCTTGCCTTGGGTTCAGGAGCATTTACAGCAGCGATTTTCCATGTGGTCACCCACGCATTTTTTAAGGCATGTCTGTTCCTTGGATCCGGTTCCGTGATCCATGCCATGGAGCATGTGAAGCATAAGTTGCATGAAAATGGCAAGCACATCGAGTTCGATCATCAGGACGTTCGTTATATGGGTGGGCTGAAAAATGTGATGCCATCTACCTACAAAACCTTTCTTATCTCGACGATCGCCATCGCTGGCATACCGCCTCTAGCCGGATTCTTTTCGAAAGATGAGATTCTTATGCATACCATCAATATGGGTACATCTGAATTTGCCGGAGTTCTTTATTTTATGCTTTGGTTCGTTGCCAGTCTGACTGCATTTCTCACTGCTTTTTACATGTTCCGTCTCACATATTCGACGTTTTTCAGTGAATTTCGTCTTCCAACATTGTTCAAGGATATCCCGGAGTCGGAATCCTATTTGCACGAAAGTCCTAAAACCATGACCCTGCCACTTTGGGTATTGGCTTCTCTCGCAATCCTTGGCGGCCTGATCGGAATCCCGAACTTTTTTGCGAAAACGTTTGGATCCTATGCTGAACTTCATCTTCTCGAGCATTGGCTAGATCCTGTTGTTTCTGCCATACCGCTTACACTCTCAGTTGGATTCGAGTGGTTTTTGATGATTGTGGCAATTCTGATTGCACTTGCAGGAGTCTATCTGGCAAAAGAGATGTACGACGATGGGCAGATGGAGTTTTCTGACGAGGAGATCGAGCTTAAATTTCCTGCCCTGTATCCTGTTTGGAGAGAAAAGTACAGGCTTGACGAATTTTATCACTCTGTGGTGATCCGGCCGGTGGTTACTTTTTCGGAAAAAGTGCTGGCTGTATTTGATCTTAAAGTTCTGGACGGCATCGTGAATCTTACGGGAGGCACCGTTCGTTTTTTCGGAAGCCTGGCTCGGTACTCACAGTCTGGAATTACGGGTCAGTATGCGCTATTCCTGATCTTGGGTGTAGTCATTATTCTGTCAATTTTACTGTTTTAATCACAGGTATCTGTCATATATGGAGTCCTTGCTAAACCTGGTTATCTATCTCCCACTGGCCGGCGCAGTACTGTTGCTGCTGCTTCGCAATGAAAACCACATTCGATGGGTGAGTCTTGCTGCTACACTTGCTGCATTTGTTGCTTCACTTCCACTACTTTTTGGGTTTGATCTAGAGGCGTCACATCTACCACAATTTGTAACAGAAGGGGCGCGAATTACCGAGTCTACAGACATCAAATATCTGATCGGTCTCGATGGGTTGAGTTTGTTGTTGTTTATGCTTACCACCTTTATGGGGCCCTTGGTGATTCTGTCATCTTGGAGTTCCGTGGCTAAAAGCGTGAAGGGGTACTACGCCATGCTTCTTGTGTTGCAAACAGCATCTTTGGGGGTATTTGCCTCCCTGGATCTTTTTGTCTTTTACATTTTCTTTGAGTTGTCACTCATTCCCATGTACTTCTTGATCGGGATCTGGGGAGGGGAAGGACGAATCCATGCTACTCTAAAATTTTTCATCTACACTCTGGTTGGATCCCTTATCATGCTCGTTGCACTCATCTATCTTGGATTTGATGCAGGATCTGTGATGCAGGGCGCTCAGTTTACAACAGATTGGAGATTTATCTCCGGAACATCCTATCTGCCGAATTTACTTCAACAAACGTGGCTCTTTCTGGCATTTGCCCTCGCATTTTCGATCAAAGTCCCCTTGTTTCCATTTCACACCTGGCTACCTTTTGCACACACGGAAGCGCCAACGGCCGGTTCAGTTGTGCTGGCTGCTATTATGCTGAAACTTGGAACATACGGTCTGATTCGTGTAAACATGACGGTGTTTCCAAACGCATTTATGGAGCTGGCTCCCTATTTCGCCACACTCGCTGTCATCGGCATTATTTATGGAGCCCTTGTTGCGATGGTCCAAAAAGATATCAAAAAGCTGGTCGCCTACTCATCAGTCAGTCACCTCGGATTTGTGGTTCTTGGTATCTTTGCTTTTAACACAATTGCAGTCCAGGGTGCTGTGATTCAGATGATTAACCACGGTTTATCTACCGGCGCACTATTTTTGATGGTCGGTATGATCTACGATCGCCGACATACGCGTATGATTCGTGATTTTGGGGGTATAGCGAAAAGTGTGCCCCTCTTCGCAGTTCTGTTTTTGATTGCTACGATGGCTTCGATTGGACTTCCGGGTCTCAACGGATTTATTGGTGAGTTTTTCATTTTGATCGGCTCCTTTAACTCGAACCTATACGACCATACGATCTTTGCGGTGATTGCCGCACTGGGGGTAATCCTTGCAGCTATATATATGCTCTGGATGGTTCAAAGAGTGATGTTTGGACCGTTGACCAGCGATGAAAACAGATCCATGAAAGATCTGAACGCCAGAGAGTTGGGTCTATTAATACCGCTTGTTCTATTTATGATCTGGATTGGAGTACGGCCAGCAGACTTCACCCGGTACTCCGAAAACTGGGTGGATCACAGTCTCGAACAGTCTGCACTAAAGGCGGAAATGATCATTGACAGCCGGGATTCTGCAACCGAACCCGAATGGATCACGAACCTGTACGACAAGGATGCATTCGATTACCGGAACATCTACAAAACCAAAAACCAGTAGTAGGAAAGTGACTTAACCCGAAAGGTATGAATCCGTTAGATGTACATACAATTCAGCAAAGTCTGGAAAATCTGGAAGGATGGAGTTATGAGGATGATCAGCTCCGAAAACAGTACCAATTTTGCGATTTCAGTGAAGCGCTTGCGTTTATAGTTCGGGTGGGGCTAGAGGCAGAGAAAGAATCCCATCACCCCGAATTAAAAAATGTTTACAACCGGGTGGAGATTCGCTTGAACACTCATGATGTGGGTGATAAAGTAACAGAAAAAGATCTTCGGCTGGCCGGAAAAATTGATAAGATATTACGTTGATGAACTATTTACACGACATTCAGGCTTTTTTACCCGGTGTGATCATTGCTTTTACCGGTCTTATCACGATCCTGCTCGAATCCCTGAAACGGGATGTCAGAACCATGTATGGGGTGTCTGCTGCAGGGGTGCTGGCAGCACTTATTGCTGCAATTCTATCGTCAACATCGGAGGGAGGCACAGCATTTACGGATGCCATTGTATATGGAGGATGGAGCAGTTTTGGGCAGGTGATCATCCTGATTGGAACTCTATTTTCGATTTTACTTTCGGCAGATTATCTCAAGTCCAAATCTCTTCATTTTGGTGAAGTATATGCCATGATCTTGTTTGCTTCACTAGGAATGCTGGTATTGGCTGCTTCCAACCATCTGATTACGTTATTCTTAGGGATTGAAACGATGTCAGTAGCTCTGTATGTGCTTGCGGGGCTCATGCACTATCGTAAAACCGGCGCGGAAGCGGCATTGAAATACTTCCTGCTGGGAGCCTTTGCAACTGGATTCCTTTTGTTTGGGATCGCGCTGATTTACGGTTCTACCGGTGAGATGACCCTCACTTCCGTGGCGGCTGCTGCATCTCCGACTCCTTTGTTTCTTGCCGGATCCGGACTTCTTCTCACGGGAATTTTCTTCAAGATTGGTGCAGTTCCGTTTCATATGTGGACCCCGGATGTATATGAGGGGACGCCGACCACACTTACTGGATTTATGGCTACCTCCGCCAAAACGGCTTCGTTCGTAGCATTTGCACTTATTCTGGTTCGTATGGTGCCGGAAACCTCGTACGAGTCCTGGCAGTCGGTGATTCAGGTGATCGCAATCCTCACGATGATTGTGGGTAATGTAATTGCGCTCGTTCAGGAAAACGTAAAGCGCATGCTGGCCTATTCCAGTATTGCACACGCAGGTTACCTTCTAGTAGGGATGGCCTCCGGCGGATATAGTGCTGTTTTGTTCTATCTGTTCGCCTACACGATTATGAATCTTGGGGCATTCGGCGTAATTGCCTACTTCGAACGAACGAAAAATTTTGATTTCACGTCCATCGAGAGTTACGCCGGGCTTGGCTCCCGTGCCCCCTTGATGGGTGTTTTATTATCTGTATTTCTCTTTTCTCTCATTGGCATACCTCCGTTTGCCGGATTTATGGGTAAATATTATGTGTTTGCTTCAGCCGTGCAAGCGGGAATGATTCCACTTGCAGTAATCGGGGTTCTGGCAAGTGCTGCCAGTGTTTACTACTACCTTCGCGTGATGGTTTACCTCTACTTCAAACCGGAACACAAACCGGTTCATCTCGAAAAAGCCAGTGTTCTTTTTACTGCTACCTTGATTCTTTTGGCTGCAAGTACGCTCTACTTTGGAATTGAGCCTCTTGTCTCTGTGACAGACCTGTTTGGATTTGTGACAGGAATCTCGCCTTAATTCCTGTTTTATGAACCTTTCTCTCACATCAGCGTAGTTTCGCGCACACTAATTACATCGGTTGGACGAATTGCCAGATAGGGAATCTTTCCTTATCTTTGTTGGCTCTGTTATCGGCGCTAGCACGATGACTGTTTCCAATAGTGGAAAACAACCAAAGACAAAACCTATGAAGACAGATTTTTATGAAATGACCTATATCCTCAGTCCGGTCATGGAAGAGGATGATCGCCAGAAACTGGTAGATAGTATTGCCGGCCAGATCAAAGAGTTGGGTGGTACTATTACCGAGCAGGATGAGTGGGGCACCCGTTCGCTTGCCTATGAAATCGACAAAAAGAAAACAGGATACTACGTTAATCTCTACTTTGACGCTCCCCATACCGCAATTAAGCCGGTAGAAAGAAGTATGCAGATCAGTGATTTTGTGATGCGCTACATGACATTGAAGTATGATGCCAAAATGAAGCGGCATTATGAGCTTCGAAAAAGTGGCAACCTGCCCCGGATCTTTGAGTCCGATGAAGAAATTACCAAAGATCAAGATTAAGGAGATACAACAATGATTAATAATCCATCCCACCCAAAGAAAGGTCATCTAAAGACCAAAGACTGTAAGTTCAGTAAGGCAGGTGTTGAGTTCATCGACTATAAAGACACAGAGACCCTCCTCAAGTTCATGAATGATCAAGGCAAAATATTGCCCCGAAGAGTGACGGGAACCAGTGCCAAGCATCAGAGAATGCTGTCCAGAGCTATCAAACAGGCTCGGTTTATGGCTCTAATCCCATTTGTTGCCGAAAACCTTAGATAATCACCGGAGATAATTATGAAATTGATACTCACTGAAGACGTTGAAAATCTTGGTTTTGCCGGGGATCTGGTCGAGGTAAAGGACGGTTACGGAAGGAACTATCTTGTACCGCAGTCCAAAGCTGTATTTGCCACACCCGGTGCCATACGGCACTATGAAAATCTTCGAAAGGATGCCGAGCAAAAAGCGGCTCTCACCGTAGAAAATGCGAAAGAGCTTGCTGAAAAGATCGAAAGCACATCCCTTACCATCTCAGCAACCGTTGGTGAAGATGATAAGATCTTCGGAACGGTTACAAATGCTCAGATCGCGGATGCGCTCGAGCAGCGTGGTATGATCGTAGACCGTCGGAAAATTTCACTGGATCAGGACATCAAAACACTCGGCGAATACACCGCTACCATTCAGCTGGTTGCAGATATCAAGCCGCAAGTGAAAATTATGGTTGTCAAAGAGGAAAACTAAATCTTGCCTCTATGGTCACCCGTACCAGCCACCTGAAAGGGGATCGAATCTCGCTGCTGCTTTTCATTGTGTTCATGTTGTGTTTGCCAATGGGCGTTATGGCACAGCTACTGGACCCGGTCACTTACGAAATAAAGCAGGCGCCGGAAGAAGTAGCAGCAGGAGAGATCTTTTCCATCCAGGTGGAGGCAACGATTGAGGGAGAGTGGCATCTTTACTCTGTGAATAACGATCCGGCAGACGGTCCTTATCCGACTCAGTTCAGTAGTGGCAGGACCAATCTTCTTCTTGCCGGAGCCGTTCAGGAAACGGAGCCAACCATCGTCTTCGATCCAAATTTTCAAACGGAGTTAGGGTGGCATGCGAAATCAGCTCTGTTTACAATACCCCTTGCATTCCATCCGGAACTGACTGGAAACCAGAAAATCGTTCTGGATGTCCTATATCAGGTCTGCGACGACATATCCTGCCTACCCCCGAAAACCAAAACCATTGACGCTGAAATACGATTGCAGGGGGATCCCGAACCCTCACTTTTGTTTGCATCTTTCGGGCCACTAGACTCTTCTGATTTAACAGGAGAATCTGGCTCTGATTCGGCTTCCGATTCTGACTCAGAATCCAGTCTGGACTCATCCTCCGGTTCCGATCGCGATACTCCCTTTACACTCACCAGTAGCTCCGATATCGCAAGCGACAACATCTGGTCATTTTTGTGGCTCGCCATACTCGCCGGATTTGCTGCGATCCTGACCCCTTGTGTGTTCCCACTTATACCGTTAACCGTCTCCTATTTTTCGGCGGATGCCAATCGCAACAACGGGTCCCCATGGATTCAAGCCCTCATTTTCGGTCTTTCTATCGTATTTATCTTCACCTTGCTTGGCGGCCTTCTATCCCTCATTCTTGGGGTTTCCGGAGTAAGTCAATTCGCCTCCAACCCGTATGTAAACACATTCATCGGGTTGATATTCATTCTCTTTGCCATGAGCATGCTTGGCATGTTCGAACTCCGCCTGCCGTACCAGGTCACCAACTGGCTCAACAAAAAAAGTAATGATAGTGGCGGATCAATTGGCACGCTCTTTATGGCACTTACGGTGAGTGCGGTTTCCTTCTCATGTACAGCTCCATTCATCGGGGCAGTTCTGGCAGCCACAACGTCCGGAGAGTGGTTTACCCCTATGATCGGGATGATCGGATTCTCAGCCGCCCTGTCTAGTCCATTCGTTCTTTTTGCCATGTTCCCCAACTGGCTCCAACGTCTTCCGAAAAGCGGGTCATGGATGAATGCAGTAAAAAGTGTGCTCGCCTTCATTATCTTAGCCGCCTCCATAAAATTCCTGGCCAATGCCGATATCATCTTTGGCTGGGGCTTTATCTCAAGACCACTCGGTATCGCTGCATGGATCACCTTCTTCTTCCTTGCAGGTCTCTACATTTTAGGAATGTACGGCCTCCACGGTGAAAAACGCCCCGATTCAATTACTGCCGGCCGGGTTATGCTATCTATACCCTTCTTCCTCTTCTCATTTTATCTTTTTCCCGGGTTGATGGGAGCCAATCTTGGATTCTGGGATGCCTACCTGCCTTCAAGACAAGTGAACGAAGTGAGCCTAATTCAATCTCTTGGACGGTACGCAGGCACAGGAGGGGCGCTGGAATCAAACGAGGGAGCATGGTCATCCAGTTATGATGCTTCAGTAACCAGCGCAATTGAGAATAATCAGCCCGTATTCATCGATTTCACAGGTTACACTTGTACCAACTGCAAGGCTATGGAAGCCAACGTATTTCCGGATCCCAAAGTACAGGAGCTATTTGCTCAGATGGAAAAGGTAAAACTGTATACCGATGGTGGTGCGGATGCAGAAAAAAATCAAACCTTTCAATTCGAACTTACGGGAACCCTTGCACTCCCCACGTACGCCATTGTTGATCCGCAAACCGGGCAGGTTCTCGATCAGCTTATAGGGTACACAAAAACTACCGATTTCGAAGCTTTTCTCCAGCAGGGGCTCGATCGTCACCGAGAGTGGAACAAACCGTAAAAAACTGCTTTTCTTATGGGATAGTTGTTACGATACTTAGCTACGATACTTAGCTACGATACTTAGCTACGATACTAAGGAAGCCATCACGGCCATTCGTACAACCAACAAGTAACCCAATCCCGACCCCCATCAGAGCTGTTGCTATCATACATGTTGTCCTGCTTCTGCTTTTCGCGGTTGCAGTGAAGACGGTTGCCCCGGATGCGGTGCAGGCAGTTGAGAAGATGCGCCCTTCGATCGAGAACTCAGTGGCTGGAGTGTCTGCTAAAGTTCATGCAATGGTTGCAAATTCAGTTCTTTTTAATTCTGCAGATGTGGATTCTTTGGTATTGGAATCAGTGGTTGCAAATACAGTGATTCTAGACTCTTTGGACGTGAATTCTAAGGACATGGATTCTGTGGACGTGGATTCTGTGCATGCTCCGCAACATGTACCAGAAATCATCGAGCGTACTTTTGACCTGAAGACCCCTGCTGATACCATATATGTAAGCTTTTTTTTGAGGGATGATGAGATTCAAGTTGTTCACGAAAATAAACCTTTGCCCTCGGAAGAGTGGAAATTCTCGGCACCCGCTGGCCGGATCTACTTTCGGGTTAGCGCCGCCAGATTTTCACAAAGCCGGCTAGTCACCATCCGATACCACAAACCCATCCTGCAAATCCCTGCATTTTATCAATACGTACTCCCGCCCGCACATGTAGATATGCAGGGCGATGTAGCATCGCCATCAACCCGCACAATACAAAACGAAAACGAAACATACTCTGTAGGGGATGACGTGCATGATGGAGGTAGAAAGAGCGGTGGGGGAACAGGGGGCATTGGGGGAGCAAAAGGCAGTAGGGACACAGGTAGCAGCTGGGGCACAGGGGGCAGCACTTCTCCGAATCTAGACGGATCGAATCTAATTCAAAGCGGGTCCTTGTCCAGAGGGTTTACCATTGGAAACAGGCAGGATCTTTCGCTAGAGAGCGGATTGAGGTTAAACCTAAGTGGTGAGATTGCAGAAGGTGTATCGGTAACGGCAGTGTTGACAGATCGTTCCACGCCGATTCAGCCGGATGGGACTACGCAGACGCTGAGGGAGTTCGATCGGATCTTTATTGAGATGCGCTCGGAGGAGAGTCGTTTACAGATGGGGGATGTGGATCTTGAGATTGCAGATGTAGAGTTTGCAGCGATCCGGCGACGAGTACAGGGCGCTTCGGGAGAGTTTCGACGGGAAAACAGGGAGGTCCGGTCTGCCTTCTCACTGGTTCGGGGGACGTTTCATTCGATTGATTTTCGCGGGACGGAGGGGGTTCAGGGACCATATCGGCTTCAGGGAATTTCGGGAGAGCGTCCGGTATTGGTGATTGCAGGATCAGAAAGGGTATTTCTTGACGGCGAGCTTCTCACAAGAGGACGGGACCACGATTACATGATTGATTATTCGCTTGGGGAGATTACGTTTACACATCGAAGGCTGATTACGGAGAATCATAGGATTTCAGTTGATTTTGAGTATCGTACCGGAGACTACTCCAGATCGTTGATTGCTGCGCAAGGCCGGGAAGACAGGATGATGGATGGAAAGCTTTCGGTTGGGGCAGCGTACGTGCGCGAGGCAGACGGCAAGAATCTGTTGTTCTATCCATCGCTATCAGACCAGCAGTTGGCAGAGCTTCAGATGCTGGAGGCGGGTGAGTTACTCCGCATATCCGGTGCGGATCCATTGGAACCGGGTGAGCAGCCGGACGGGCCTGTTTATGTTCGGCGTGATACCCTGGAGGCGGGCCAACTTGTCACCATCTATCTGCCGGCAAGTGGATTAGAGGAGACCCTGTATCGGGTACAGTTTACCGACGTGGGGGAAGGCAGAGGGAGTTATCGTCGTTCGTCGGGGAACCAGAATGGGGCGGTATTTCTCTGGACCGGTTTCGGCCAGGGGCGCTATGAACCTGTGATTCAGATCAAGCCACCGGAAAGCCATCAGATGGTAAGTCTGACGAGTGAGTATCGCTTTCATGAAAAGGTGCGAACCTATTCGGAGTGGGCTGTGAGCCAGGTGCAGACGAACAGGTTTTCGACCGGCACAGCATTGTCCGATCAGGCAATCCGCCATGAGTGGGTTGTGGAGGATCTGGATGTTGGTAGAGGATCGCTTTCGGCACATCTTCGGTACCGAGGTCAGACGGATGGATTTCGGCAGTTTGGAAGACAGAATCCAATAGAGTACGAGCGATATTGGAATTTGGGAATGGAGAGGCAGTCGATGGCAGAGTCGGGTGCCCGAAGGGATGAGCTTGAGCTGGAGATGCAGGTGGAACTGGAGAGTGAGACGATTGTTTCGGCAGGAGGGGGATATTTGCAGATGGCAGGGGCGGAGGCTCTCCGCGCCGAATCGGAGATTCGGCATATGGGGCCGGCCTGGCCTGAGATGGATGTGCGCACGGAGTGGGTGCGGCAGGATGACAGGCAGTTTGGGTTGTTCGGAGATTGGTTTCGACAGGCCGGCCGCATTCGAAAGGAGCTTGGGGTCGGTGCTGCCACATATGAAAACGGCAGAACAAGGGATTCCCGTGGCCCCGATTGGCTGCATTCCATATGGCAAAGGGCCGGACGACTCGGGCTTTCGCCGTTTTTCCGATGGGAGCTGGAGCACCGCTCGATTCGATCGCAAGAGGGGCTCCTTTCGGCGGAGAGCCTCGCTTTCGACGAAATCCACCCTGGTTTGTCCATGAATGGCTCCTGGTATGATGTTGAAGCGGGCATCGCATTTCGTAATCAGCGCCTGCCCATAGGTAATAAGCTTCAAACCTCATCCAAAGCCAGAACATCAACCCTAACAATGAGAATTCGTCCAAACTCTAGATTTTCTTCAGAAAACAGCTTCCAGTTCCGAAGAAGGGACCTCCAAAATCAAACCGCTACAGAGTCATTTGAAGCTTCCATGAATACGTTCGAAATGAACACAGATGACGAGGCCGCACCAAAAGCAGAATCACCAAACACCACCACACCCACCACATCCACCACACCCACCACATCCAACACACCCAACCTGAATAAAAATACCATACTCGTTCGATCCTTTACTCGATATACAACTCTTTTTGGACTAGAAACGGATCTTCTTTATGAAGTCAACACAGGGCAAAAATCGCTCTATCAGGAAAGATTCATTGAGGTGGGACCGGAAGTTGGATTTTATGTCTGGGAGGATCTGAATGAAGACGGACTGCAGCAGTTAGACGAATTTTTCCCGGAGGCTAGTCCGGATGAGGGAATGTACGTTCTGCAGTACATGCCGTCCGATGAATTGTTCACAACCGCAGACCTCCATGTACGATTCACCGGGGAAATGGATCTGCTCCAATCATACCAAAAACTTTTTGGGCGAGATCGTACTCCATCAAACCGAATCCTATGGTCTGGCACATTGGACATCAATGAGGTGAGCACCGAGCAGGATTTGAAAAGCGTGTATTTACTCCGCCCTGAGGTTCTGCTCAATGATGAAACAACATTGAATGGATCGATCCTGCATCTTCAGCGAATCGACTGGCAAAATGAAAAACGGACGCATGAGGGTTCTTTTCAATATCGTTCGCTCCGGTCAGTGAACCGTCGTGCGGGAGGATTGGAGATGCGATTTCGCGAACAGGCCGAATGGGAAGGAGGCGTACGCATTTCATCGCGCTGGAGAACGCATTGGCAGTGGTTGAGAGGTCGGACGGAGTCTGACTCCGAAGAGATCGCAACCAGAAATTTTCAAATCGTTTCTACTGAGCTTCAGCACGGATTAGAGTTCATTCCCAATCGCTCAGCAAAGTTGGATTTTGTAATTTCGTGGGCAGATAACCGGAACCGTATTCCGGGAGAAGCGCTAAAGGCAACCGTTTGGATGCTCAAACTAAACACCCAGGTTTCCCTTTTTCAACGATTGCAAAACCGCGCTGGCATCGAAATTCAGCATACAGATCTTTCGGATGAGGGGAATCCGCATCTGGTCTATGAGGTTAGCAACGGGCTTGGCGGCGGCTCCAGAATTCGATGGAATGCGTCTTCCAGTTACCGTACAAGGGGTCAGCTCACCTTTACTTTGCAGGTTCACGGTCGCACCACAATGATGAACCGAATTATTCAGACTGCAAAATTTTCCGTGCAGGCAAACTTTTGAAACAAAATTCAACAATTTAAAACAAATTACAGGTTCCGCTTTCAAAGTGGGCAAGTTTCAGTTATTTTAGAGCCAGCCAAAAATTGGCCAAGATTTTGACATTTTAATCGAAATAAAGTATCATTTCGTGCCCTTCACGGGTAAAACCAAAACCAAAATTTCGGAGTAATTCTTATGACTTCATCCTTAGCTCTCATTTTTCTACAGTCTGGAGCTGATGCCGGCTTTTTTAATGTAATCGTCGAACAGTTTAATCAAGGTGGAAACTGGATGTGGCCGGTTCTCGTGGCACTGATTCTGGGTCTTGCCATCTTTCTGGAGCGGGTTATTACACTCAACCTTGCAGACATCAACACCGCAAAATTTACCAAAGAGGTACAGGAAGCCCTCGATAATGGAGGTATTGAAGCGGCCCAAGAGATCTGTGCGAACACACGTGGCCCGGTAGCTTCTGTTTTTCAAGCCGGTTTGATGAGAGCCGATGAAGGAGTAGATGCTGCTGAGAAGGCGATCACCACGTACGGGTCTATCGAAATGAGTTTTCTGGAGCGTGGTCTCGTATGGTTGGCTCTTTTTATCGCGGTAGCTCCCTTGCTTGGCTTCCTTGGAACCGTGGTTGGTATGATCCAGGCGTTTGATGCGATTGCAGCCGCAGCCGATATCTCTCCAAGCATTGTGGCCGAGGGGATTAAAGTGGCTCTTCTTACTACGGCAGGTGGTTTGATGGCCGGTATCATCCTTCAGGTTGGTTACAACTACTGCGTTTCCAAAATCGACCGTATCATTGCAGACATGGAAGAGAGCTCCATCGCTCTGATCGATTCTATCATCCTCATGAAAGAGGGTAAGAAAATTGTAAAAAGCACCGACGAGTAATTCTGCGAATCAGTAACGTAACAACCCAAATACAACTATTATGAGTTATATAGCAATAATCGCAGTATCAGTACTGATCGCAGTGGGACTGTTGGTTGCTCTTTTGGCAGGTGTTCGCAATGTCATCGACGGACGCTCAGATCTCAAAAAAGTCGCCATCATGGCAGTTCCAGCCGTTGTCCTCGGAGGCTCTTATGCGGCACTAGGGACACTCGAGCAGGCTGGAGTAGCTACCATGATTGTGATGATCGCGCTGATGGCTCTTGGTATTGTGGTCTCCAGTATCAAGCGAACATTTAATCTTTAATCAGCTATGCTTAAAAAGAAACGAAACCGGGAAACACCGGAAATCAACGGTTCTTCCCTTGCAGATATCGCTTTTTTGTTGCTGATCTTCTTTCTCGTTGTGACAACCATCGATGTGGATACGGGGATTGGCCTTGTGCTACCACCCATTCCTGACGACATTGAACCACCCCCCATCCGTGAGAGAAATATTCTGAATATTCTTGTCGATGCTCAGGGCAGGGTTCTCATGGATGGTGAGCTCACAGCAGTGGTACAGGTCAAGGATAAAATTGTGCGGTTTGTGAACAATAACGGGGCAGATCCGGAGCTGTCCGATTCGCCCGATGACGCTATTGTATCGATCAAAACAGATCGTCGCACCCCTTATAATATCTACATCGACATGCTGGATGAGGTCATGGGTGCTTACGCTGAACTCCGGAATAATGAATCCATGGCACGATTTGGAGTTTCATTCGATGCTCTCAATGAGGAAAGCGAACAATATGAGGAGATTAAAAATGCTTTCCCCAAACGGATTTCGATCGCTGAACCGGATTAGCAGGAAACTTTAGGAGGCAAACATGAGTAAATTCAAAAAGAAATCAGCAAAAACAAACCAGGCGATTCCTACCTCTGCAATGCCTGACATCGTTTTCATGTTGCTCATCTTTTTTATGGTGACAACCGTTCTCCGGGAAGTTGAGTTGCAGGTACAGGTTCAATATTCGCGAGCGGAAAACATCGAAAAGATTGAACAGAAGCGACTGGTTAGCTATGTATATATTGGTCCGGAAAAATTGGCTAATTCCAGAGTTGGCGATACACGGGTACAGATTGATGATGCTCTCATTGATGATATTGGAGCGATACGTAACATCATGTATGATAAACTTCTGGAAGAGCCGAGATTAATCGTATCGCTCAGGGTGGATCAGGAATCGGAATTTGGGATCGTTACGGATGTGCAACAAGAATTGCGACATGCAGGGACATTACGAATCAACTATTCTACATTATTTGAGACCCTCTGATTCTGTCGAACAGTCGATGACCTACGAGGCATGTGTACTTAGTGCATGTGCCTTTTTTGTATGAAAGAACTATGAATCAAAAATCTTTTCAGACTATTCAGGAAATTGGTGCATTTGCACTCAAAGAACGCCTAAGTGTATTCACCGGGGCGAATGTAGAGATGGATTCCATTAGCAGTGTCGAGGGGCATATTGACACAGTTACCCAAATTCCACCCGATCATCACTCTGTTTGCTCTGCGTCCAGACTCTTCCTGGAAGGTGTTCATTTCGATCCCACCTACACGCCATTTGCACTTCTCGGGAACAAGATGATGATTGCGGCAATGAGCCCCCTGATTGCCCGTAGGGTGAAACCTACTCATATGACGGTTACCGTTGCTGTCCCCAACAAGTACTCTGTTGAGATGATAGAGGAATTTTTCAGCGGTGCCGATCAGCAATGTAAAAATCTAGATTTAGTACTTACTTGTGCCGATGTAACGGCTTCACATCAACAATTTGTAGTTTCTGTGCATTGCAGTGGTTACGAGAAGATCCTTTTGTCCTCTGATTCGGGTACGAATGCCAACCGTTCTACTGAACCCGGAGATCTGATCTGTGTAACCGGGGATCTGGGCGCAGCCTTCGCAGGGCTTCGTATCCTTCTTAGAGAGAAAAAATTCTGGATGGAACAACCGGAACAAGATTTTCAGCCGGATTTCACAGGGTATGAATATGTAGTGGGACGGCAACTTCACCCCGAAAATCCACTTCCATTCCTCCTTGCACTACAGTCAACGTCCATCAAACCAGGAATCATTCTACCCGTAACAGAAGGACTCATTCCTACGCTAAAAAATCTACTGAGAATTAGTAAACGCTCTGTAAAAGTGTACTCTCCTGCCATCCCGATTGCGATTGAAACTAGAGCAGTGGCAGATGAAATGGAAGAAGACGCAGACAAATATGCGTTCTACGGGGGTGAAGATTTTGAATTTCTTTTCACACTACCCGATCACGTTGTGCCTCAACTCGAAACCGAATATCACGGTTTTTCAGTGATTGGTGAGGTCACGAAAGAGGATGCTGAATTGGAAGATCACGGAGAGGGTCCTGTCGTAGTCCTGTATACCGGTGAAGGGGATCGAATAATAATTGAAGCAGAAGGAAACAAACGACCGTAGTTTTGCGTTTAGAGAGAGGTAAAGAAATATAACGATCTATGAAGAATAACAAACCCAAAAAACAGGGTCCTGCGGCACCCCCCAAAAAAACAGATCCAAAGATGAAACCACGTCTTTCCAACTGGATCTATGTGTTTTTGTTCATGGTACTGCTGGCATTTCATTTTGTACTCACCGCTGAAGACACATCCAACCGGATCAAGTATAGCGAGTTTATCTCCTATATCGAAAAAGGATATGTGGATGATGTTGTAATTGTGAACTCGCAACGAATTGAGGGAGTTTACACGGAAAAAGCCATTCAGGAGGGAGTGATTGAGAAACCTCAACCCAGTGAAAACAGTTGGGCAAGCAGACCTGCAGGCCCTCCCAGATTTCAGACTACCATGATTGAAGGAGATGAAATCCGTGCTCTGCTGGATGAAAAAGGGATTAGTTACGACAGCCGCATTGAGGAAGATTGGTTTGGCGGGATGTTTATTTGGTTGCTTCCTCTGCTTCTCATCGTGGCATTTTGGTTTTTTATCTTCAAGCGAATGAATCCCGGTCAGCAAGTTCTGAATATTGGTAAAAACAAAGCATCGCTCTATGACAAGCAATCCAACAGTAAAGTTTCATTTGCCGATGTAGCCGGTTTGCAAGAAGCGAAGGCAGAGGTTGAAGAAGTAGTCGAGTTCCTGAAAAATCCGAAGCGTTTCACAGGGCTTGGTGGAACGCTTCCCAAAGGCGTATTGCTAGTGGGACCTCCCGGAACGGGGAAAACGTTGCTCGCAAAAGCGACAGCAGGGGAGGCAGATGTTCCGTTCTTCTCACTAAGCGGATCCGATTTTGTGGAGATGTTTGTGGGGGTCGGAGCAGCCCGTGTCCGGGATCTGTTTAAACAGGCAAAAGAGAAAGCTCCCTGTATTGTATTCATTGATGAGATCGATTCGATCGGACGAAGCAGAGGTAAAGGGATGGCGATGAGCTCCAATGATGAACGGGAAAATACCCTGAATCAGCTCCTCAGCGAAATGGACGGGTTTAACTCCGATAAGGGTGTCATTATTATGGCGGCTACAAACCGTCCGGATATCCTTGATTCAGCACTTTTACGACCCGGACGTTTTGACCGGCAGATTTTAATCGACAAACCGGATCTGAATGGACGGATACAAATACTGGAGGTTCACACCAAGAAGATCAAACTTGGGAAAGAGATTGATCTGAAAGTACTTGCATCACAGACACCCGGATTTGCTGGTGCAGAACTGGCCAACTTGTGTAATGAGGCGGCGTTGTTGGCTGCCCGCCGTAAGAAGAAGTCCGTGGAAATGATCGATTTTCAGGATTCCATTGAGAGAGTAGTCGCCGGGCTTGAGAAGAAGAATAAACTCATCAACCCGAACGAACGGAAAATAGTGGCGTATCATGAAGCTGGGCATGCCATTGTGGGATGGTACATGGAATATACCGATCCGGTATTGAAAGTTAGTATTGTCCCCCGTGGGCTGGCTGCTCTTGGCTACACATTGCAGACACCCCTTGAAGATCGATTTTTGATGACAACAGAAGAGCTGGATGACAAGATTTGTGCATTGCTAGGTGGGCGTGTTGCTGAAGAGATCGCTTTTGGAAAGATTTCAACAGGTGCACAGAATGACCTTGAACGTATCTACAACATGGCATTTGCCATGGTTGCTGAGTTTGGGATGAGCCCGGAACTGGGTTATTTATCTCTCAGAAATTCAAATGACCCCGGAAATAGCTATGGGTTCAATAAGAAATACTCCGAGAAAACTGCTCAGGATATCGACCAAGCCGTGCAAAGAATCATCAAGAAGAATTACGAGCGTACGTATGAGCTATTAAAGAAGCATGAAGACAAGCTCAATGAGATGGCGGAAACACTGCTGAAGAAAGAGGTGATCAATCATCTGGATATTCGCGAATTACTGGGTGACAGACCCAATGGGGAGTATCCGGAGGGAATCTTCGAGAGTGAAGAAGCACGAAACAAGAGAAATGGTACCCCCAAGAAAAATGGGAAGAGAAAAGAGGCTACGGTACCAGACGTACTATCCGAGGAAAATTCCGAAAGCGAAAGCCTCGGATAGCGTTGCAGTACTCGTATGTTGGGAACAGATTCGTGTTTCTTCTTGTTACTATAAGAAGTTTGTAACCACGCTTAGCAAAGGAGCAACTTTTGATCTTCGTAACAAGGAAAGCACACTTTAACGCTGCACACCGGCTCCATAATCCCGATCGCTCGGAGCAATGGAATCAAGAGAAATTTGGAAAGTGCAACAATCCATACTGGCATGGTCATAATTATCAACTCGAGGTAACCGTTGCTGGAGAACCTGATCCGGAGACTGGATACGTTATCGATCTGGGTGTTCTCAAATCGATTATCCAACGAAGGATTTTGGACCCATGCGACCACAAAAATCTTAATCTGGAGGTTGATTTTTTGCAAGGTGTGATACCATCCTCCGAAAACCTGGTTCGCGTATTTTTTCAACAGCTAGAAGCTGAGATTAACCAGGAAGCTTTTGGAAGCTCGAGACTTTACTCAGTGAAACTGTACGAAACCGATCGCAATATAGCGGAATACAGATCTGCCTTGAAGTAGATTACTGCATAAAAGATTTTTTTTAAACCTATGATACAGACAAGCATTAAACGATTTTACGATCCGTCCTTTACGGTCACCCCGGCATATAAAGAGAGCCTGCCGGATCTTCAAAATGGACCTGCATCCCTCATTGAGGGTGCTAACGTACCTATTCAGCAGGTAGGGATTTCTAACTTTCGACTACCCCTCAAATATCCTACACCCCAAGGCGATCTACGTACGCTAGAGACATCGGTAGACGGGTATGTTGGGCTGGATGCCGGCAAAAAAGGGATCAACATGAGCAGGATCATGAGAACCTTTTACGAGTATCGTGATGAGATCTTCTATCCTGCCAAACTCAGGGAGATTCTGCAGTCATACCGAGAAGATCTTGAATGTCGCTCTGCATTTCTGAAACTAACATTCAACTATCCTCTACTCAAGAAAAGCCTTCGATCCAGTCTTGAGGGATATCAATATTACGAAATTTCGTACGAGGGAATTTTAAATGAAGAGGGACAATTCCGTAGTTTGATGCATTTGGAATTTGTCTACAGCAGTGCGTGCCCATGTTCCTTTGAGCTATCGGAACATGCAAGAGAAACACGTGAAGTTGCAGCAATCCCGCATAGCCAACGTAGCATCGCCAATATTACAATTGAGATGAGAGATGCTATGTTACCGGATGATCTGATTATGGCGGCAAGATCTGCCCTTCAAACGGAAACTCAAGTGATGGTGAAGCGGGAGGATGAACAGGCATTTGCTGAGATGAATGGTGCCTACCAAAAATTTGTAGAAGATGCGGCCAGATTACTTTACGAAGAACTGAACGACATTCCTGCTATTCACGATTTTGTTGTTCGATGCGCACACCTCGAAAGTTTGCATAGCCATGATGCTGTAAGCCGCATCTGCAAAGGGATTCCCGGTGGTCTTCGCTAGCGAGGTGGTGGCGAGGCGTACAAAATAAAGATTTTTTACACCTCACACTGAGTTCTACCAAAACGTTAGCTCCGCTATCCTAGTGCTTCGTCGAGCAACCGGCTCTGTTCCGCTTCATGAATCTTTTTCTGTCCAGTGGCAGGTGATGCAGACGCCTGACGCCCGGCATATTCCAATAGCAACGTCTTTTTCAAAAGACTGCTCAGGCGCGGGAAGACGAAACTCCAACCTCCCATATTTTTTGGCTCTTCCTGACACCAAACAACCTGTTTCAAACCCTTATAGCTTTGTAAAACAGCCTTTATATCCCTGTTAGGGAAGGGATATAACTGTTCCAGACGGGCAATGGCGATGTGGTCCAAGGCCTCCCCGTTTTTCTCACGATCGCTTTTCGTTTTTAAGAGATCGTAATACACCTTGCCGGAACAGATAACCAAGCGAGTGATTTTGGCAGGATCGTCTACAACAGGATCCTTCAAAAATGGTTGAAATACTCCCTGAGAAAGCTCCTCTGCAGAACAGACGGCCAGAGGATGACGGAGTAAACTTTTTGGAGACATCACGATCATCGGTTTTTTCTTTGTCTGAAGTGCTTGCTTTCGAAGAGCATGATAATACTGAGCAGGTGAGGTGAGATTCATCACCTGCATGTTATCTTCGGCACAAAGCTGCAGAAAACGCTCCAGCCGAGCGGAAGAGTGTTCAGGTCCCTGTCCTTCATACCCATGTGGAAGGGTCATCACAAGAGGAGAGCGTTGCCCCCATTTGGCCTCCGAA
>Ga0075479_10000187_pt1 | contig 24298 bp, 19 predicted proteins | sample DEB08_DNA_8_FD_76341 | JGI IMG/M metagenome (GOLD analysis project Ga0075479, IMG submission 76341) | Aqueous microbial communities from the Delaware River and Bay under freshwater to marine salinity gradient to study organic matter... | ecosystem: Environmental > Aquatic > Marine > Coastal ... | reverse complement strand
CGGGCTTTGAAATTGAGGAAGCCGCGGGTCCCGGGAATGGCGAAAAAGTCGGGATTTTCGAAACTGAGCTTCCAAGCAGGACGGGCATTGTGGCTCATCATCATCTGGCCCGTGGTGAGATAGGGAGCGCCGATACCGATGGTTTCGTCGTAGCGGCCGATGCTGAGCCGGGCAAAATTCCATGCCGTGAGGTGGACGGCCAGGGTACGGATGGATGCGGATGTATTCCGGCTGGAATAGGGAGCAGCGGCTTGGGGGGAGGTTGATTTGGCCGTGCCGGATGCACTCGTTACATCCGATACACGAGCCATACCGGATACACGAGCCATACCGGATACACGGGCAAATAGAGACGCCTCGGCAGACAAGTTCCATCCAGGGCGCTGCCAGACAGATTCGTCCGACCACTCCTGTAGAAAGATCACCCCAGATTGAGCGTCCAGCGGAACTAGTCCACCACGTTGTGATGTGAACCAGAACGGAAGGGACTTACCGGCTGCATGAACCAGAAGTGTGCTAGTCAGCCTGTAGGAAGGGGATGCGTGCTGGTCTAAGGATGCCGAACATCCATGCATGTACGGGGAATTGCAGAGGAAGGGTTGGTCTTGAGCATGGACCTGTGCAAAAGGGGCGGTAGAGAGGAATCCAGTGAAGATAAGAAAAAACAGGAGGAGTGGTGCAGGGGCAAAAACCCTACCATACCAAGTCTCTCTAGATAAAAGTAAAATCCTCAATATTGAATTTGAGCTGTGATCTCCACCCCATACCGTGTCTCCTCATAAAACTCACCCCAATCGCTGGCAAATGCCACCTTTAGTGTGAAAGACTGAGGATACGCTTCGTCAGAAATTGGAGAGATCGTTAGGTGTGACCATTGCCAGCGCTTTGAAACTGCCACATATACGGAGTATCGGTCTTTACGAAGGTCACGTGGAGGAATGATACCTTCCATCTCTCTCATATTTATTCCATCATAATTTATGTGATAGCACGTGGTTCTGGAAATGCTTTCAGGTAATTGATCGGAACAGATCCCGTAATTCCTGGAATAAGTGGCCATTGCTGCCCATCGAACGGTTTCTGAAAGATCCCCCTTTATCCCTGCATGATGTGCCACGATAATATTGTTGGTGATAGGACTCGTCGTTTCTGTAACAACCATTGGTGTGAAGCCAAAAAGAGAAGACCCAAAAATCCTCGAATGATGGGTATAACCAGAACGCCAATGCCTGTGTGCCCCATATTTTGCTCTTCCTCTGAGGTCAAAATCCATAGCGTCTTGTCTCCGTGTGTTCAGGTGCTCATACATGATGTAATCTACCAATACGGGTCTATTCTTTTTGTGTAGTTCAAACCAGCCCGACCAAAGGCCGTCCCAAGCACTCCGTATGTTTGCAGATACACGATCTTCAAGATACATGATTTTGGAAGCAGCCAACGTCCAATCACCGGCGTGATATTCCGCTGAGAAATCATATGCAGCAACTCCATTGCCCAGAGGAGTTTTTGAGTTTTCATACTGGAAACCAAAGATATCTTTCACATAGGTTTCGAACGTATGTGTCACCCCCAATACCGGGTGAGTTCCTCCATACATCACATTATGAACGATACCACCGATCAGATTTAATTGAGGTATTGGACGCACATTGATATATCCAAACTTCCGGTGAACCATGGCTCCGTCCACATACCGCTCGTCGGTTGTCCACTCTTCCGACCAGCGTCCCTTAAACGCAACATACCCCCTCAGATAGGGAACGTCTACAAAATCCGGAGTTTGAAAACTGATTTTCCAGGTTGGCACTGCATTCCTACTCAGCATCATTTTTCCTGTAGACAGATGTGGTGCTCCATGACCGACCACCTCATCATACCGTCCAATGCTAAGTCGAAACCGGTATCCTTCGACATGAGCAAATAGATTGTGAACACGTACAATGGGATCTGCATCGGAGTATAGTGCTGTCCCGAGAAACCCTGTCCGCATAGAAATTCCACGAAAAATAGGCTCAACTTTGGTAAGATAACGAACCTGCAGCTGTGAGTTCACCGTGCTCGCATCGGCAAACATCCCTCCACGATTAGCGGCAAACCAAAATGGGATTTCAGATGAGGAGAGCTGCTGTACATATAAAACAGACCAACCGGGCTGGCTTTCCAAAAGCTGATCGTTGTCGGTCGATTGAGCAAAAGCATCCAAAGGAAGAATCCATGGGATGAGAGCAACGATACTACCAAAAAGCGCTGCAACCCAGCCTGATTGATTACCAATCTTTTTCAATATCGCACAATGATTCATTCAAAACTTGAGTAGAACGTTCTACTCTGCATTCTAACGAATGATCTGGAAGATCGTACTGGTCACAATCGCGGCCATTGAGATAATCGCAGAGTAGATACCGATTCTTTCCTGTGGCAATAATTCCTCTTCAAGCTCTTTTGTAGGCACAATAATAGTAGCGCCTGGCGCAATATTGGGAGTTCTTCTCCCAAACAAACCTCTCCTAACTTTTTCGACATCTCCGTCAGCATATATCACATATACATTTTTTTTCAATGCCATTTCTGTAAAGCCACCAGCTTTCCGAATATAATCATCCATTTTTAAACCTTTATCATATCGTATAGTAACTGGATAAAGTACCTGACCCTCAACAGTTACCGTATTGGATTTTCGTGGTATCACAATTCGATCTCCCGATCGTAAAAAAAGGTCATCATCCGATCCGGGATTATCTAGGATCGCAACAAGATCTATGGCAATATTATCATTCCTTTGAAATTCCACCATTTCGTTGATCACCTCTTCTGCTTGCGCTAGCGCTCTGTTCGACATGGCAGAACGTTGCAATGTTGCACCTTCAGGGTATGCGAACTCAGACAAGTCGCCAGATCTACGAATTATATCACTGATTCTGTCCGTTCTGGTTTGAAGTAGATAACTTCCTGGAAAGTTAACCTCACCGGATATTTGAATTGTACCTAGTCTTTGACTATTCGGCTTCTCTCGCACCGTAATCACATCAAACGGTCTAAGCATAAATTCGGACATCTCTTGAATCAGTTCATCATCCACTTCAAAAAAGAAAGATTTTATTAACTCATTCTCCTTCTCGTATGGATCTGTTTCAGAAACAAATCTGGCGATTTCAATATTATAATTTGCAGCTCCATATGTGAAACCACCAGCCATCAAAATAACATCATCCAGAGATAAACCATCTGAGTAAGGAATATCACCAGAATTTTTTACTGCACCCAATACTCGAATGCTACTAACATCTTGCAAATCTGCTGCCGAATAAATTCTAAGTAGATCATCTTTCTGAAGCAACATATTTGCGGTAGAATCTATTTCTTGTTTTTGCCCAAAGAATGAATGTAATGGAAAGGAGAAAACTTCTTTTTGATAATTGTTTCTCGTCCGTGTCAACAGAGCACGATTCATGAATACATCTTCCCGAAAACCTTCTGCTTTCATAATCAGATCTGCCACCGACATACCCTCTTCAAGTTCATACGAACCAGGTTTAAAAACAGCTCCCTGTATGGTTACCCTATTTTCATACCGATCCAAAATACGCCCGATCTTGATCCTATCACCGTCAAAAAGTTCTTTTTCAGAATCTTCAGGCCAGCCGACATCTTCCAATCTTCGCTGAAAGTCTGTAAATCGCTCAATCGTAAACCTCTTTGTATAAGCTTTGTCTGTAAAACCTGCTGCATAATTGATCAAATCTCCTAGTTTTTCCTCCCGATAGAGCTCAAAAACAGCTGGTCTCTTGACTTCTCCAGATAAATAGATATGTTTTTTATAGGGGTTGATTTTAATAATGTCCTGGTCCAATAAACGAATATTACCACTCAAATCACCATTAAGAATAAAATCATAGAGATCCAGCGTAGAAATAACTTGATTATTCCGAATAATTTCGATCTCTCTAAAGCTGCCTTTTTTAGATGGCCCACCAGTCACATAAAGTGCATTAAAAACGGTGGAAAGAGAACTTATCGAATAGGTTCCCGGGCGCATTGCTTCACCAATGACAGTAATCATAATTGTCCGAGCTGCACCTAGAGAGATGTCAGCATAAGTATCTTTCTTACTCTCGTCTCTTTTTTCCAAACCTGAGTAAATTCGTTTTAATTGCACCATCAATCGGTCCCGGGCCTGCTCAACCGTGAGGCCATTGAGGTATACCGGACCAATACCACTAATCCGAATTAGTCCTTCTTCATTTATTGTGAGTGCATAACGGGCCTCAGCGGCTCCCCATATATTAATGACAAGCTGATCACCAGGACCAAGCTGATAGTTCATAGGAGTTGGTATGCGGAAAGCAGCCTCAAAAGCATTGTTTGACGAACCAAAAAACGTGGAACCAAACAGTTCGAGACCTTCTAGTGTAACAGATCCGGAAAAATTATTTGATCGAACGGTAGAGGGTGTGGAAGAAGGAGACAATGTGACTTGTTCTTCCTGAGTGAAAGCTTCAGGAGAGGACTCTATATTTGAACTGCGATTCGATTGAAGATTCATTTGCATCGATCGAATCTGCTCCGTACTCAATCCCATGCTTCTTGCCTTGGAAACAATATCACTGGGTGTTAAACCTTCTGCCTGTAGCTGATTTGTTAAACTCTGAACGTCGACTCCAGCAGGTAGATCACCTGTACTGTCTTGTGCGTTAGAAGCTATTGTACAGTTTAAAAGTAGCAAAGATGTGATAATCAAACAGCGAATTGAGACCATGACGGTGACTCCAATTTTTGAAAAAAAGCGAATTGAAATTATTTACTTCTAGCCTTTTTGAAGATAATGTTATTGAAGGCTAGGAAAAAATATCGAATATCGGTTCTAAATGGCGCCTCAAGATAAGATTGAATATACATTCTCTCTGATTCAACAATCTCTTCGAGAGTACCTGGCATATCAGCATAGAATGGTGGAACCAAACCCGGTTTTACACGCGCACGAAGTTCTTTTATATCTTGAGGATACAAATTGTAATACTGCTTGCTAAGAGGTCTCACACCCACTAGTTTCATTTCTCCCTTTAACCAATTGTAAATCATAGGCAATTCGTCAATCCAGAGCTTTCTGAAAATTTTACCATAACCTGTGACCCGAAAATCGTCCTTAATTTTTCCTCCGTGCTGAAGATTATTTTTCTTAAAGATATACTCTTGTAGATATTCTGAGTAAGGATACATCGTTCTGATTTTGTAGACCGTAAACTCTTTTCCATTTAATCCAATGCGATTTAAATAAACAAGCATCCCAAACGATGCCTCCATGTCATAATGAGGTTCTCTTACTTTCTTGCCGATGATAAATGTATCATACCCAACTCTCTGATGAGCAACAATTTCAAATCCGCAGGAAACAAGACGACCCAGAGCTTCGGTAAGTGAGATCACACGATTATTTCCTTGTGTGAGCCAGAAATAAATTCTCTTAGTTGGCCCCCATTTTGGAAATAATCGCTTCAACACAAAATCCATCGCATAATATGGGCGACTGATTATTCTTGGGAATTTTTTTAAGATCCTCACCCTGCGAGAATCTTTAGTTTCAAGACGAATCATACAATACTCGCCATTATCTAACGATTTATTTATTCTCTCTAAATATTTGTTTACAAACTGAACATTATTGATACGTTCAAGGCATAAAATACCTTTATCACTTTCTCTTATCCGTGGTTGTTCCGAATGACACTTGTGATCACTTTGTAAGAAAAAATCCGAGGAGTATCCCGTGTTAGAAATCAGAAAATCATCCACAAACCTTTGCAGACCATTTAGATGCACTATTCCATCCAAATAGTTAATTGTAGTAGTTTTCTCGAGTTCTTTAACTAACCCCATTTGTGTTTTTTGGTTAATAAAATGTATTTCTTTATATCCAATTTTGAAAGTTACAACGTTTTTACACTTTTTGCATCGCTTTTATAAATTTGAGGAGATTCTCACCAAAAAATATCCATATTAATCCTGTTATTGTACCAATAATCACAGATACAGCCATTAATTTTACTCTTTTGGGTGATGAATGTTTCGTCGGAACAGTTACTGGTTGAACCTCCTTAAAGGTCGGGCGTTGCTCATTTAATTGTAATTTGGTTTGCTCTAGCCGTTGCGAAACGGTGTTATAAATGCCGAAGGCAAGGTTTTTTTCATCCTGCAACCGCTCAAGTTCTACCCTCGCCCTTGATGTGGATAGTACTTTGTTCTGATCCAGAAAACTTGCAAGGGCAAACTGTGCTTCGTTAAACCGTTTCTCCGATTCCTCTTTCATCCGTTCTGTAAATTCCAAGTCCTCCCGAACCTTTTGCAACTGGTAATCAGTTATATATTCTTTTAGTAGTTCAACCACTGCATAGTTCAACTCAGCTGCCGCAATTGGATCCGGCATCGTAACGGCACTATATATCAATCCATTTTCAATATTTTGCTCGATCATGATCCGACTTCGTAGCCCATCTATGATGTCCATTTCATTCTTGCTTAGACGAACTATCCGAACGTTTGTTTCCGTACTCCCTCCAGCCAACCAAGGATAACCCAGTTCCAAATCCTCATCATTCGACGTAAATATGTTTTTTACAGCAACAATCAGAACCCTTGGAAGACCAACCGTATATCTCTTCAAAAGATCGACCGGCGATGCTGATGCGTAATTTTCGACATAGTCCACATAGGTAATTTTACCATTGATATTCCTAAAAGAAAGTTCCGTATCTCTCAACTCAACCTGAAAGGGTGTGCTCATTACGATGGTAGAAAAAAGCATGGGTGGGATCACCCCTTCCTGCACGCCCATCATGTTTCCAATAACTAGCTCAGAGCCGTATCGCTGTAATAACTGTTCCGTTCGTGATTGTGGTGCAGAGCCAATTTCAGGAATCAACAATGCATAACTTTGATATTGCACAGTACTAAACACAGCAATAAACAATCCGAGTGTAGCAAATACAGCAATAGAAATCAAAAGCCTGGATTTCCTAATCCAGACAGTTCGAAAAAGCTGCTGAAAATCAATCGTAAAGTGGTCCGGCTTTAGGAACTCTTCTAATCGTTCAAACGGAATATAGTGCACTGCCGGCATACTTGAATCGTTATCACTCCTAGAGTGTGATTCGGATGGATGAGGTATTTTATCAGACATAGCTTACTAATTCGGTGTGATGTTTACCTTTGACTCATACGAGGAACAAACTTCTGTATACGTAACCGAATACCGGCAACGATATAGACGAAAATTAGCATGATCCAAAGTGTGGTCCAAAAATCGGAAAGATCAGCTTCCACAGGTACGGAAGTCGGACTGAGATACGTAAATAGTGGCGTCTCCTCCTTGCTTTTCAACCTCGACTCCTCGGTCTGAAACAAATACGATCTATAGATATTATTCGCCAAATTAAAATCATATTCTTTTTGGAATAAAACAGACTGTTGCTCAGCACTGTATGCATTTGTATTTCGGTCTAAAAATTCCGCAAGTTCCATTCTTTCCTGATCCATCATCTCTCTTGCTCGCTCTAATTCTTCTGCTAAAAACTCATAATCCAGGCGAAATTTTTCTTGCTGATAGGATGTAATCAAATCATGCGTTTCCTGTAGTATCATTTGCGAGATGATGGCAGAAGCTAAAGGGTCTGACGTCGTAACATAAATCAGAAATGCCCCGGTTTGTTCATCATAGGATACAATAATTCGCTCACGAAGCTGCTGAAGTGCCCGGAGTTTGCCCTCAGAAGGTATAAAATAGGTGCGATCACCCGATAGTTTTGTGATATTTGTAATTAGTTCTAAATCTCGATCTTTTTGGAACCATTCATTCAGTTTTGACGGTATTCCCACAGTATTTCTCTTCAAAAAATCCGGGAAGGAAGCCCGCAGGTCCTCATTGACATAATCAAGTACACGTTTTTTTGCATACGTGGTGTCAACTAACCCATTCACGGGCACTACCATGTTTTTTTCCAGCAAGCTCGACAATACTATATTTGATTTCATGAGTGCCGGATACAAATCGATTCGAACTGCATCGGTTCGCCCCCGGTAGGTTGACGTGCTAATGGACGTACGTATACTACCAATTCGAGAGTCCATTACATTACCAGCGTACCCTATCGAGCGTGCATACTCAGGCAAAATGACTGTCTCTGATGTATATTTACCTGGTTGCAAAATTGCGACGATCAAACCTAAAAACAGTCCGGCCAATGTTGATTTCGCAAAATCAGCACGATATTTCCAATTTTTTCCAAGCCAGTTACTTTTTTCATCTTCCTTATCAACCAGTACTTTTTTTTCTCGAACAGGAATCAAGAAAACCATGGTTTTTTTTTTCTCAATGTCCATCACGACTTGTGCTTAATTTTCCAATCAAAATTTTCCCTAACAATTTTTACCGGATTCCCTGCATTTAAAACATACTCATTAGTAAATTTCTTTGTGACAATACTACCAATCCCAACAATACTGTTATCTGCGATGGTTACACCCGTTGAAAATCTAACAGCACTTCCAATGTAGCAATTTTTACCCACGATAATATCACGATCTCTTACTCCAGCACCATGAGTCCAAAACTGCGATCCATTTCCAGCTACCCAGGAGGACTGACCAAGAGTAAAGGCCCCTATCAAGTCAAAATAGTGATCAGAAGTGATTAATGAATTTCTTCCAACATGTAGGAATCTCTTATACTGAGATTTATTCTGTTCAGCAGCAACTATCCAATATCCACTTATATACCGATTATTACTACTTATTTTTGCGCCTGAATCAATTTTGATGGTCAGAGGGCCTCTAAAATAATTATTACTCCCGACTATGCAATTATCAAGAAACACATTATCTGCTATAACCATTGTACCCCATCCTTTACAGATGAATTGATGTTATGATTATACAGAATCTTGTACTGAAAAACTCTAGCCGTGTTGGATGGGGCCCAGGAAATTAATCTTACACTGATTAGCTATATCTTATATAATATTTTTTTATCAAAATATTAATATGTGTTTTTTCTTTTTTTAATTATCACTTTTTTTATTTGATTCTTAATATTTTGCATAACTAATTCTTTCACCCAAAGATAAGATTCATCAAACCATCTATTAGGATGTGTATTTATCATTATTTTATCTGGCAATTCCCCTGCTTTTAATCTATTTATAAAATGTTGAATATTTTGAATTTCAATATTGAAGGGAGTTTTAACTTTATCCCTAACAGAAACTTCTGAATTATTCCATTTTCTTCCGGTGTCTGTAACATAGAAAACATTATTAAAGTCAAGATCATAATAGGGCTCACCAACAATTCCATGATCTTTATAATCATACTCCTTCCATATGTCCCTATTATCATATTGAGACAGTGGACTACCATGCATGCATATGGTTTTCACATCATAAAATGACCGAAAATGCTCAAGATGTGTTTTGAATAACTCATAAGCTTTTATTTTATCTCCAGAGGCTAAATCCATGTCTTCATAGTGATAACCTGCTTCATGCCCAGCCTCAACAATTCTTTTAATCACATTCTGGTTATAGGCTTCTTTGGCAACTCTAAAGTAATAGCTAGCTTTTATACCTTTTTCCAGTTCAATATTTGACATTTTCACTGCATTCCATGGCAACCGATCCACATCATGTCTCAAAATACACCACTTTTGTACTCTGTCTGGTTTCTCACAAAGTTGTTGGAAAGTTATAAATTCATATGCTGATGTTCTTATTTGATCAAGAAGTTTTGAGTATGACGATAATGTAAAATCTCGCATATATAAATTAAATGTGTTTTCCAATGTTACGGTATGCAACCGCAGAAACTGGATAATTTTCGATAAACCCTATTAGAAATTCAGTAAGATCAATTTTTTGTTCTAACATTTTATCTCTTTTTGATCTCCAAATAATTTTCAAATTCTTTTGTTGGAGCAACTCAATACCCTTATTAATAGCATTTTGTTGATCTATATCAGATTCCGAGAAAATATAACACAGATTGTATTTCTCTTGCTGCTCTTTTAAATAGTATGACATTGTATTATGCATCACGATGCTTGGCGTACCCAAAACTGAGCATTCAGCAGGCATTGTAAAACTCTCTGCCCATAACAAGGAAGCAAAACTCATAAGATCATGCATTTTATCCGGTGCAATCTTCAGATGATATTGCCGAAACTCATCTGGAAGGGGCTTCTCCGATGATATAAAAACCTTTGCATGTTTTGAAAATTTTTGTACAGCCTCTCTTTTTCGTTCCAATGAAATACCTTCATGCCCATAATCATGTGTTGCATTCCAGCTAACAAACCTTAGAATCACAAAAGGCTCATTTTCAGTAAGTCCAACTTCTTTCAATACCTCAGAATTTGGTTTAAATCTCTTAGGGTGTAAATATGCCGTTTCATGATATGCATTAATACTAATGTTTTTTGGATGTTTGCTCAAGGGGTGTTTGTAATCTGCAGTAATCAAATGGTCCGTAAATGGTAAATACAGCCTTACTTGTTCAAAATTAAAGGTATCCTCTAGAGCAATATGTGGCCTTCTAAGAAAAAATGAAGCATGTGCTGCGTAAATAGACCCATGACTTAAAAATAAATCGGGTTTGAATAAAAAGGCTGTTTTTAACATTTTTAAGTCAAACTCAAATAGCCCATAAAGTTTTCCAAAGGCACCTGTTTTCTTTTTGCCAAATGTTTTATAGAACAATCTGTTTGACTCAAGGAGTTCAATTTCAAATTCCTTTTCACGACATGTGAAAAGAAATTCATGCCCTTTTCTTGTCATCTCTTTAGCAACGTTTTTGAAGAGGTGAACATGTGCAGGGTGCCCTATATCTACTAGTATTTTCATTTCAAACGTGCGAGTAACTGCAAACCGGTTTTACCAATGGCGAATAAAGTGTGATTTAATATAATTCTATATCGTCCATACTCCACTTGATCACCCCCAAAACGTGCTTTAAACTGTCTTACACCATAGGAATCAGATACCGGTCCGGCTCCCATAAAGTCGAAATATGATATGTTGTTTCTAAGTCCATAATCGATAGCAGCATAAGTTGCCAAGACACTTGGGTATTGATCTTTATATTCTTTATCCTTTCCGCATATATACCACTCGTATATTGACTTATTATCAAGAATAGGACACATAATGCCACCTATGACCTCACCTTCAAAATAAATTAAGAAATATTTCCCTAGACCAACATTATAGAATTTCAGAAAGAAATTTAGATCCGGTAATGGTTTTTTTATTATATTATTATATAAGTTTTTTAATATATAATAAAATGACTCAACATCTTCCTTACCCCTTGGCTCTTCCCAGATTGCTCCGTTTTTAATACCTTTCTTCACTTGACGCAATCTTCCAGAACTCATTCTTTTGTGAACAGATTTTACATCATCAGTTTTTAGATGAAAATTAAGCCATGGTATGTATTCCCATTTAAGTTGTTTATATACGTTGGCGAATCTTTCGTAATTAAAATAGTTTCTCGATTCAAGGTAGATTACTTTTCCACGATAGAAATTTGTCACATAGTGTAAAAGTTCTTTTGCTGCATCAATGTCATCTAATAAAGGTCCACCATAAAGAATCCCTCTTTTTGAAAAGAAACCTTTAATCCCATTTTCTTTCTGAGTAATTACCAAAGTGAGCGCTTTTATGTCTCCATCTTCATTAATAACAGCATGAACATCTGTTTCTATTGTATCTATTTTTGAAAAAAAAGTATATGCATCTGGACTCTGAAATGGACTTCTAAACAAATTATTTTGAAAAAAACGATACCAATCTGAAATTGGAATTAATTCATTTGTTATAACTTTATATGGCATGTAAGAAGCTTTTTTTAAGTCATTAATTGTAACTGTCAATCGCTTTTTCATAAACACTCTTGATTTTTAAAGCGGTCTGATCTGCACTCAATCCAAGATCAACAAGACGTTGTCTGCCACCGGAACTTTGATATCCGGAAACGTATTTTATTGCACGTGTAATACAATCCGAAAATTCGTCCACATCAAATTTTGATATAAATGTACCTTCCACGGAATCGAGTAGCCATTCTACATCTCCAACGGGTGTGGCTACAATTGGCAAGTTACATGCCATTGCCTCCTTGATTGTATTAGGACTACCCTCATCAAAGCTACTCAGGACAAAAAGATCAGCTGCATTATAGTATTCAGACACTTTTTTGGGGGAAACTGGAAATGGAGCAAGTAGCTTCACAGGACCTGTAACATTTTTTAACGCGCTTTGCAGAAGTGTTATATTTTTCCTTTTATTTGTCGGGTCTCCCAAAAACAAAATTATTATTTTTTCATCATCCAATCCTAAATTTTTCTTTGCGTTTTTTTTGTCTGAAGGTTTGAATGCAGACAGATCAACACCATTTGGTATGATGTGACATACTGATTGCCTGTAGATGTAGTCTGATAAGTTTTTTGATTTTACAATTATTTGATGAATAAATGGCTGAATAGCTTTAGCAATAAGTACATTTATGTAGGATTTTAATACTCTCCTACCATTCTCATCATAATCACCGTAAGTGTCACTGCCCATAAATGAAACAACCAATGGTGATCTATGGCCCGTCAAAAGAAAAAGAAGTCCATTGAAAGCGTAATGAGCATGTACTAAATCATATTTATTTGTTTTAATTTTTGAGTGTAATCTGCGAAGATTAGAAAGGTACCCGTAAATACCTTTTCCAGTCACCAAAAAAATATCTACCTCAATTTTTAATCTTCTTAAAGAATCTGCCTGACGTTTAATGATAGGATTTATGTCATAAATCTCACTATTCCCACTAGCAATAAAAAGTACTCTTTTTATCATTCTAATTTCCACAATGACAGATCCGCTCCTGTCATTTTTTGTAGTTGCTCATTAGGAGTATTATACATCTTCATTAACTCTTGCCTTACTCTCAAATCAATTTTTGGAAATGGTTTATTTATCTTATTAGATGATTCAATTTTTGAAATGGCTTTATTGAAAAAACCTTTTCGTAATGAAAGCGGTGAATATTTTCGATATAGCATAACGAAAAATTGCGGGAATTTGAATTTTGGCCTTATGGATTCGTTATACTTCTTATTGAAATCAAGATTACGAATAAATGAATCATCAACACCCAAAAAAGTGCAAATTTCTTTTATACATCCCTCAGGATCCACGGCAAATTTTTCATATATCGTGATATGTATTTGGTGCTTGGGAAACAGATTATAATAGTTCTCGAGCATTCTTGCATAGTAACCTCTTTCGAGATATGAATAATTATTTTTAAAAACTTTTGTTCTTAATTTTTCATGCCGGATTGCTTTCTTAAAAGAGAGATACTCAGTTCCGCGTTGTACATTTGCTTTGTATTGTGAGTAAGCTCTGTCGATAGGGTTTCTGAGTACGAATAATAGTTTTACTCCAGGAAAATGATTGTGAATTCTGAGAGCTGCATTTTTATCAGTCATATATGAGACTGATTTTTCACCAATGACCTTATTTGAATCTAATTTCTCGAATAAGGTTTGATAATATTGCAAGCCTATATGATACCCTTTAGAAAAAAAATGGGGCTCTTGACCGTTCGGTAAATGCGTAATGCAGTCTACATCGGGAGATTCATTAAGCAGATTGATCAGAGCAGTGGTTCCGGCTTTTGGCGCACCGGCAACTATAAATTCAGGTCCTCTGTTGTGCATGAAGCAAATATTCTATGCGTAAATTATAACTTTGATTTTTATTATAATTTCCTTCTTCAAATATCCAATTACCTGATTGATAACGATATCTGCCAACCAATCCATCAACCATCATTTGGTATGGATCACTCTGTCCAAAAATGCACTGTACTTCATTAATGAGGTAAGAATTATTGGACTGAAATAGGTCAATAGCCTGACTAAAAAACTGGAAGCGGTCTGTTATTTCTTTTACGAAATTCAAAAGATCCAATGGCGGATTTTCATAGCCTTTGTCCAAAGAACCACTCGCTTTATCTCCAATTTTTAGCTTTTTATGCGCGAAATAGCTATCTCCTATCCGAACAACTCTCCACTCAAACTCGTGCTCTATATACTCTTGAAATATTACATACCCTGGTATTTCATCATTTCTAATTGTCTTATATACCTTGAGCCTGTTTTTTGCCTCCGATGGATGCTTAAGCAAATTAATTAAACGCGATAATTTTTTTTTCTTTTGAAAGTTTGGACCAACACGTTTTTTTACTCTATTACCTGTAAAAATTCCCTTTGTATAGTCTATTAACTCTGACCTATTTTTTAATATTTGTACCCCGGCTCCAGAAGCACCAATATTCGATTTAGCGACAATTGGTAAAGAAGTTGTTTGAATAAATAAATCTGCCTCTTTTTTGTTGTAGAATACTCTCGTTTTTGGATGTGGCAAATTATTTGCCTCCAACCAGTACGACAAATAACGTTTATTTTCATAAATAAATATAGATTTTCTGTCGGGAAAAACTGATAAATTCAACTCTTCCTCCATGATTAAAACTCTTTCATCATAGAGTTTTTTATAGCGTTCAGAGAATGCACCCGGTCTCAGCAAGTACCAGTCTGCCTCTGCTTTTTTTATTTTATCAATCCAATCTTCTGAGGCTAGCTGTATAACTTCATATGTTAAATAATCAGAGTAATCATCACATGCGTCTATCCATAGTTGTTCATCCCCTGAAATTTCATTTGCACATATAGCTACTTTCAATTTTTTCATACAATTTGTTCTACTTAAGTCCCAAACTTCTCCAATAAATTCCAAAAGATACCAGTGTTTCAAGCGTTCGGATATCGTCAGGAGAAATGCTATTATTTAACCATACTTTTTGTTCGGGTACAAATCGCATCCAGTTTTCAGCATTGTTTTTTAACCCTTTTAAAACACCAAACTCATCTTTATTTATATCATAACTCGTATTTTTTAAAATTTTTTGAAAACTTAACTTCACCAAGCCATGTGGAGACAAAAGATCGGATGGCCGATATCCTTTTCCTGTTTTTTCATTGTATAGTTTCCTATGAGTTTTTTTTAGAAAGTGAGCATAAAAAAGTTGCCCTTTCATTCTTTTTATCAAATTTTTCTCTCGAAAATTTGTGTATGCCCCTGAATATAATGTCTGTTGTAATTCCGAAAAAAAATTGTAATCAAGAAAAGGTGATCTATGAACTACATGGTTTTTCTGCATTTGTAGTTCGGGCGAGAAATAATTTCGGATCGTCTTTTCCCAAAGAATATAATATGTAATTGCACTAACTGGGATATCTGGAAATGTTTTTTTTATACATTCTAAATTTTCAACAAGGTTTAAATAGGCACCATTAAATATTTCAGTATCAAGAAATGAAAATCTTGGAAACTGCTTTTTAAAGTTCTTGAATGAATCCGGCATTCCATATTGTATCCAATGATAGAATATTTGACTAGTCATGACCCCTTCCAAGTGAACAGACCGAAATAATTCGCTGCCAAAATTTCCACTCAGAAAATAATTAAAATTAGTCTTCAACCAATCTGCAGCGTAACGATAGTGGGCACGAGCTACAGTTGACATGCCATTGCTTTCTATCACCATAGCCTCTGCCTGGCTTCGAAAATGATTCCTAACATAATGTTCATCAAGCTCAACATTATGATATGAGATGCCTAATTTTTCTGATATTTTATTTGGAATTCTAACATCATCGAGATTCTTATCCCCGAATGAAAATGCTGTTACTGATTGATGATCAGCAAGGCTAGATGCCAGCACACATCTTCCATCAAATCCTCCGGTAAATGATACAGCAAAAGGTTCGTCTGGATAATAAGACTTCATCGTCTCCCTAAAAGTATCAATAAGATCACCACGAGCTTTTTTTAAGCTCCTTGGAGTATCTGTGAAGTGTTGATGTATATCTGTATGTTTATGGATTGATAAAGAAGTGCCTTGTATATTTAAATAGGAGTTTACCTCGAGTATCTTAATGTGAGAAAACCACGTTCTATTTGTAAGTGTGTAATTAAAAAATAATCTCTCAAGTAAGTGCTCTTTACTCCAAAGTGGATCTTTGGATGATTCATGAACTAGCCAGCTCACATTGTCACTGATCCATCTGACATCATCATCGATACAGAAAAAAACGGGGTGCATTTGAAACATGGAGCCACTTATTTGAACTCCATCATGATCATGCCACAACACGATAAAATTTCCCTTTGAATTGCGAAGCCACGGTGTTCTTAAATTTTTATCCATTGGGGGCAGAGAGCCAATCAAATCTCCTATCACCCATAACCTACCATTTTCATTAGTCTGTACTTGAGCTTCTACAGAGGATGTTCTTTGCTCTAGTTGCACTGATAAATTATTGTTCGCATCATTCTTTCTGATCTGAATTTTGAATAAAAAACTCATTTTTCTTTAACAATCTCGAATCTATTAGGTATCACCACTTCAATCCGAGTATTTTGTGTTTATATTGCTAAATCGTTTGTTCCACTCTTTTATCATCTTCATTTTAACTCTAAGCGGATAATTACCTGTCCTCGCTTTCATATTTGAAATCAAGTAATCAGGTTGATTCATGTAAATCCATTCATTTCCAACCTTTTGAAAAGATGATAAGCCAAATCGATCAATTCTCTTGTAATCCCTGTTTTTGGTCACATTTTGCTTAGCAGGTGATGAACCAAGTGTGCTTGCAATGTATCCGCACTCCTCTGAAATCTTTAAACTTAACTCATTATAACCTCCACCGGGCCAACATAAATATTTTATACTCTTTTTTAATTTTTCCTCAATTAGTTTTTTACTACCTGCAAGCTCCATTATATAACGCTCTCTGGTTTCAACTTCACTTTCAAAGTGCCCTGAGTATTTATAGTGGAGAGATTTCAACATTTTGATATCATAACTTTTTTCTGAATCCCCATACTTCATGAAGTCTCTTTTTTGTTCACTGAAATAAGACTGTGATTTCTCGATAAACCGAGGGTCCGGAATATATTTTCTGACTCGCAAGGCACGATCATATTCAAAAACAGGTGAACCAAATAGAGCTTTATCATGAGAATTACTCATATAATTGTATTTATTTGGTCTATTATATATCCATGGCAACCATAAATACTCGTCTTGTCCAGAATAAATATCTTTAATTTTATCACTGAAAAACAGAAAATCATGAGTCATACTATGCGATTGTATATCCATATGATCTGACTGATCCATCTTCTTAATCTCTGCCCAATTTAAAAAACCGGTAACCTGGATAGTTGAATTATTCTGATCGCAAAACTCATCCATGTTCGGTCTGATATCAACTCCAGGATCCACAAAATCCGGATTGATAAAAACAGTGCCTTTAAGACCATATTTTTTTAAAATTGGATATACATAAATCCAATTGTCAAGGTAGCCATCGTCAAAAGTGAGTACTAACTTTTTAGGGTCTTTTTTAGAAGTTGATCCGGTATACGTATACCATTCATCAAGATGATAAGTTGTGTACCGATTTTCAGCTATATACCGGCAGATATTTTCAAAGTGAGTTCTAGATACGGATAACCACCTCCAAGGCCAATTGCTCTTTTCCAAACCGACACTATGAAACATGATCACAAACATAGAATCTTTTATACCAGGCTCTTCTGAATAAGTTGTTGTAATGCGGTCAACCGGTTATTCTCTGTGAAGTATGACTGAACATACTCAGAAGCCAGTATACCCATCTCTTCACATCTCTTTTCGTTCTCCTTAAGCCATCTTATCTTATCTGCCATGGCCTCAATATCAAAAGGTGAAATGATAAATCCAGTTTCTTCATGCTGAATGATTTCAGAATTCCCCCCAACATCAAACGCTATACATGGAAGGCCAGCATTAGAAGCTTCAATCAAGGCAAGTGAAAAATCTTCCCTTTTTGAAGGTAGAACAAAACAGTTCATTTTTTCGAAGTAGGATTCAGGGTTTTTTACAAATCCAGTTAATTGAAAATAATTACCTAGATTCTTTTCCCTTATTATTTGATCAATACCCTCTTTTTCAGGACCATCACCAAGTAGTAGAAATTTGAAATCGGTTGATCTTTTTTTTAATAATTCAGCAATCTGAATTAACACATTTATCTGCTTTACTTTATGAAATCTACCTGCAAATCCAATGACAAAAGGTTCAGCATTTTCCAATGAATACTTCGGAACTTCCTTAATAGCTTTGGATTTTTTTGGCAAATCGTTGGAATCAATGTTTTGTATGGGCTCTAAATCAATATTTTTGTTTAGACGAAACGAATTATGAATAACTAATAATTTTTTTGGGTCAATCTTATCGTTCGTTCTACGGAGTTTCAGAGATGCCGCAGAACAACAAACTACATTATTTGCCATTGAGCTGTACATCCTTATCCACAGACGATGGTAAGTATTTCTCCAAAGTCCTAGACCATGTTCAAATGCATTAAATGGGACCTTATTAAAGAGAGTACAAAGACCACCTGCTTTGTTTGCCCAAAACATGTGCGTTAATAAAATGTCTGCCTTAACACTCTTTACAAGTTTTTGAAGTCTGTAAGAAGCAATGACAACATTCTGTGTTCCAAGAGGATGTTGCTTGACTTCAGGATCTAAAGAAGACAATAAACTCCCTATTTTTGAACCAAAAGCTATATGTACCTCATAGCCTGATTCTTTCAATAAAAACGTGTCTCTAATTACTTGACGCTCTGCCCCTCCAGCAGGTAAGTGGCTAATGCAGAATAGGATTACCATTCACCAGTGTACATTTATGATATTATTGGTTGCTTATTATTTGGATAATTAATCCGTAAGACCAATTTTTTTTAAGTTTTTTTCAAAAGATAGATTCTCAAGTGCATATGATCTTATGTTGTTGTCTGAGACACTATCTTTTAATCGAATAAATTGGGTCAAAGCCATTGAAATACTATTTGTTTCATCTTCGTTTTTAACCAACCATCGAAAGGCACAATCCTTTGGGAAATCAGGATCTTTTCCTGATGCCATAAATGGAAGTCCAGCAAGACAATATTCACGAATTTTCAAAGACGAGCTCAGAGTAAGTTTTTTCCTAAAAAGTCCAAGAGAACCAATGCCTATATGATGGTTATCATACATTTCATATAACTTATCCGATTGAAGACGACCAGTAAACGTGACGTTATTTTCAACATTCAGTTTCTTTACCAATTGTTTTAAATTTTCTAATTCATTTCCATCACCAACGATTGTGAAATAAAGCCTAGGATTATTTGAATTTTCATTCCATTGTTTCAGCATCCTTATAAAACGATCATAACCCTGAGATAAAGTCAAATTAGCAACTCCCAAAGCATAAATATCTTCATCATTGAGTCTTGAAGACCTTTTTCGCTGAGTGACTCTGTTTGGGTCTATGCTATTACCAATAATTATGGTTTTATGTTTGCTGCCAAATAAAAAATAGGGGCTTTCATTTCCATAATGTATCACGCGATGAACGGGCAGGAGAATCCATGGTCCATTCATGTAATGACGAATTGAATAGGTTATTTTTTTTAGCCGAGTTTTATTTGAAGTCACTTCCTTAAGGGCCGCAACACGAGGTGTAGGGAATTCTAAATAAATTTTTTTCCCTGATAATCTGGCAATCACAAAAGCTGGAAATAGAGAAAGGTGTAGATTGCCTAAGCTTCGTATATAAATTTTTTTTGCCTTCGTATGTAATATTTTGCCTGTGAAAAAACGAGCTTTTTTTAACGTACTTTTAATATAATAGTTATAATGTAAGGTATTGTGTCCTAGAGAAATACAATGTGATATAAATTCATCTAACTTGATTTTCACACCAGAGTCACGACTAAGGTCAACACTTGAAAGATAAAGTATTTTATCTTTCATATTTTGTTACTTTTTTAAGAATGTCCGTCGCTTTTAATTTTACTTCCGTATCTATGAAAACCATGATTGTAAAATAGCAAAGTAGCGTAGCTATTGATGTACTTGTCAAAAGAACCAAATCTGTTACATCCCCTATCATATTTTGCGCCCATGAAATAGTGACTAAACAAATGATTCCACCTAGATATAATTTTGATAGATGCTGGATAAATGCTGCTATTGATAATTCAGCAATACGATTTGCTGTGATTATGGATATTATTGTGATTATTATTAAGGATATTATCTCACCATATACTATATATATGATACTGATATCTATAAATAACCAAACATTAATCAATCGAAAGCCTACCAATAAAGATGTGATGAAAAAGACTACTCTTGTATTTCCTGAAGCCTCTAAATATTGTAATATATAAGTGTAAATGGGGTAAATAATACCAATTATGCAAAATAGCTTTAGATAGGGTATAGCACCAGCCCACTTTTCTGTGAGAAGTAACAGGACAAATGGTTCTGCAATCAAATAGAGACACAACAGGGTCGGAATGGAAAATAACAATGTATACTTAATAAACTTTATTAATATATTTGCTCGGCTTTTATAATTATTAACTTTAGTATAAACTGGAAACGCCACAGAGCCAACAGACCAAGTCATATTTTGATAAATTAGCTTAGGGAATTGTTGTCCTTTATCAAAAAGCCCCAAAGCATCAGCAGTATAATATCTACCTACTGCAAATTTATATATTTGATCAAAAATTCTTATAACTATATTCGTTAGCAAAAGCCAGGATCCATATTCGAAAAGAGGTTTAAATGCCGAATATGAAAATTGAAGACGCATCTTATAGGGTGATAAGACGAAAAGAAAGAGTGCGAATAAAAATTTATTCAGCATTTGTTGCAACACCAGGCTCCAAACTCCAAATCCAATTAATGCACAATAGATTCCCACCCCCCCCGAAATAGCGTAACTTATTGTTGCGTAAAGTGTTTTCTTTTTGAATGCGAGTTCTTTTCGTAAGATTGCCAACTGAATAACATTAAACGCGTTAATTATGACAATGAATGCCATAACCCTGATTAGCATAATCAGTAGTGGCTGTTGAAAGTAAGTCGCAATGATTGGCGCAGTGAACCATAGGATTGCATAAAATAGAGCACTGACGACTAAATTTGTCGTAAATATTGTGTTTGCATCAATTTCATCTGCATCTGATTTCTGGATATATGCCTGTCCAAGACCACTTTTGATAAATACTTCAGATACAGTAAAAAAGATTAATGCAATTGCAACCAAACCATAGTCTTCGGGTGTGAGCAGTCGAGCAAGTATGAGACCAATGACAAGTTTTAGAAAATGGGAAATAAAAACTTCCACAAAACTCCATTTGATACCTCTAATACTCTTTTTTTTTAATTCATTATCCAACAGGGATTACTATTTAGAGCTTATTTTTTAAGTTAATTACTCTCTCTTAAATGATGCGATTTCTAACTCGTGTATAGACGGGTGAAATAATGCCTGCCATGGTAAAAAATAGATGATTGGTTGCAAATGACCCACTGAATAAGGCGGACACTAAAATCACGATAAATATCATTGGAACTGCTTTCTCTGAATTTAACCCATATCGAAAAATATAGATTGAATAAAAAAGTGAATAACCAATGATACTAAGAATTAAAATAAGACCAAGAAGTCCATAATCAGCAAATGATTCAAGAATGATACTGTGTGGATACTCTCTCATCTGATTCGTAAAATACGAATAACCCTCAGTTCCTGCACCCAAAATGAAATAGTTACTTTTGGCAAGTTCCCAAGTATTAAAGTAATCCATAAATCTCTCGGTATTTTGAATATACTGAGAGTTTAACAGCATAAATCTGTCAATAATGAAAAGATTTTCAGTCCCTATAAAAAATATGGTAACGGCAATGATGAGTCCTATTGATAAAACATTTGTTACTTTTTTTAAAAATCCTGCATCAGTAAACATATAAAAAGCAACCAAGGAAATAGATATTCCCAGAACTGTAGCACGCTGCCCCATGGCCAAAATCAATATCACACAAAGTATTGCGATCCCTGCAGATAAAATTCGTAACCATTTCACACGTTCACTATCCCACATATAAATAATCGATACTACAAATGGCATTGCAACCAAACGGGAAGTTGAAATGGTATCCAGTTGTGTCACTTCACTAAAAAATTCTCTTCCCAATTGGAAAAAGAGACTAAGACTAAAATTAGCAATTAGAAAAAATATTGTTAAAAGACCAACTGATGCCAGAGCCATTAGAAGTTTCTCTATGTCATAGCTTATAAAAAAAAGATAACTAATTAGAATAGCTGGAATAAATGTGTAGAGATAAATGTTTCTGACATAATTGGGTGAAATGGCAGAAACGGGATTCTGGGTAAACAGATTGGTAATCGTAATAATTATCAAAAACCCAATGAGTAAAGAGATGATCTTATAATTGTATAATTTGATAATTTCTTTATTCTCATAGATCGTGAAAATGAATAACGTTAGTATTAAGATATACCGCAAAGGTAGATGAGCACTAGTTATTCCAATCATGTTCAATAGACTGCTATATAAAAATGAGCCTATGGTAATTAGGGCAAGGACTCCGGAATAAAATCTATGGTAGAAGAAATACCCCAATAAAAAGACATATGCTAGATTGAGTAACAGATTTAACATCAAATATCTATTTTTACCAACATATAGGAGCTCTTTACAAAATCTTTTTTATTCAGATTGGATACTCTTTTTATTCTCATCATAAAACTTCTTACAATAGATCCACACAACACCCATTAGAAACCCAAACATTGTATAACTGATCAAGAGTCGAGATCTTTTAGGTTCTGATCTGTTGTCGGGTACGGCGGCGGGTTCAAGTATTCCAACGACAGGGGTTTCTTGTTGTACACGTATCTTTGCCTGTTCAAGTTGTTCAGCAAGTGAGTTATAGACATTGAAGGTTAAATTGTATTGGCTTTGCAAGCGCTGCAGTTCAATTTCGTCAATTGCACGCATTGTACTTCTGTTCCTGTCTTGAAATTTCGCGAGATCTTGTTGTGCCTGTTCAAATCGGCTCATTGACTCCATATATCGCTCTTCAACGAAGCTTAAATCATTTCGTGCTTTTTGTGTTCGATAATCCGTGATATACGTCGTAAATGTTTCAACCATCTGATCAGCTACGTCTGCTGCGATATATGGATCCGGCATTTTAACAGATACTGTAATAACAATATAGTTTCTATCGAGTTCAGCAGATATTCTTCGTTGAAGCTCGTCAATTATTTCCCATTCAGCTTTTGTAAAATTATAGATACGACTCGTTTGCTCATCTTCACCGAATCCAGCTAAGGATTCTCTACTCCCACGATTGATAAACCTGGATATCCATCCTTTCACTATCAAAGGAAAACCGATTACATTTTTCTGGAAAAATCCTACCAGGGTTTTTTTTTGATGATCTTTAAAATATTCAAAAAGAGTCACTTTTTCACCAGATTCGGGGAGAGTTATTTCGTAATCCAGCAGCTTATCCATGACGACAAGATTTTTTGCGAGATCCGGATAAATGATGGTAGGAATTCCTTCAGATGATGCTCCAGCATTCGTTTGTAAGCCAAACTGCTTTACAATACTGCTTAGATTCGACAACGACTGTGTATCACCCGACTCTGGTATAATTTTTACCTTGGCAGTAAACTCCTCCTGAGAGCCTAAAGCCACAATAAAACCAAGAATAATAAATACTATAACAGATTTGATAATGTGGTTTTTCTTTCTCCAAAGAAATACTGCAATAGATCCAACTTCAACTTTATCTCCATCATTCATAATCCAATAGATATTGCTTGATCTTATTGATTTTTACTACATCAGATTTTTCATTCATGATACTTTATGATCCGATTCTTCAGATTCACAAATACAATACCCACCGTAAACCCAGAAACGCAAAATATAAGAAATGTTCTTATTCGTAGTGGTTCACTTCTTTTATTGGGAACAGCAGGCGGGTCCAAAATGCTCACAGCCGGTGTTACTTCTTGAAGTCGTATTTTTGTTTCTTCAAGACGCTGTGCCATGATGTTATAAATGTTGAATGCAATACTGAATTCATTTTCGAGTCTCTGTCGCTCAACATCATCCGTAGCTCTTGTTGTGGCTCGCTGCCGGTCTGTATAACTCGCTAACTCCGTTTGTGCCTTTTCGAAATTAATTTTTGCTTCTGCAAGCCGATCTTCAATGAATTCGACATCCCCTCTCGTTTTCTCGGTTCTATAATTCGTGATATATTCT
>Ga0075479_10000184_pt1 | contig 24472 bp, 18 predicted proteins | sample DEB08_DNA_8_FD_76341 | JGI IMG/M metagenome (GOLD analysis project Ga0075479, IMG submission 76341) | Aqueous microbial communities from the Delaware River and Bay under freshwater to marine salinity gradient to study organic matter... | ecosystem: Environmental > Aquatic > Marine > Coastal ... | reverse complement strand
CATTAAACATTAACCATTAACCATTAACCATTAAACATTAAACATTAAACATTAACCATTAACCATTAACCACCCTTCGTGGTCTAAATCACCCTTCTTTCAACCAAGCTAAGGTTCTTTTCATCCCCTCTTCATTATCAATCTGGGGGTCAAAGCCAAAATGTTCTTTTGCTTTATCATGCGAGAAATAATGAGACTTGGCTAATTGAGCGGCCACAAAGCGAGTCATCCTTGGCTCTCCGCTCAATGGTAGAACTTTATAAATACACTCTAAGATTGCCCCTGCAGTTTTAGCTTTCTTATAAGAAATGCTTTTTGTTACAGGAGTAACTCCAGCGGCTTTCAGTAAGTCGTTAATCCACTGCCATAGATTAACTGGTTTTTGATCACCTATAAAATAGGCTTGGCCAGCTACTGGACTACCAAGTTTAAGAGCCTCTTCAGCTTGAATATGAGCCTTAGCGCCATTTTCAACATAGGTAATATCAACTAGATTTGATCCATCACCAACTTGCATCAATTTCCCTGACCTTGCAGTCTCTAAAACTCGTGGAATTAAATGATTATCTCCAGGCCCCCAAATTAAATGAGGTCGTAATGCGCAGGTTAAAAGATTCTCCGAGTTAGCTGATAAAATGAGTTTTTCTGCTTTAGCCTTAGTTTCAGGATATGAAGTTAGGTAAGCATCCGGATATGGAAGTGATTCATCGCCATTTTCAATAGCTTCAGTACCAAAAGCAACACTTGGAGATGAAGTGTAGATAAGCTTTTTAACGCCAAACTCTTTACAGGCGTTTAAGATATTTTCGCTACCAGTGCAGTTGATGCCGTAGTAATCTTTAATTGGTCCCCAAACTCCAGCCTTTGCTGCAACATGAAAGACTGTATCTTTACCTTCAACAGCTTTGCGGACGGAATCATACTCACGTAAATCACCCGTGAAGCAAGTAACACCACGATCTTCTAAATCTTTGTGAGTAGAACGATTAAAAATGGAAACGGAATCTCCTCTTTCAAGAAGGAGATTCACAATATGGCGACCGAGGAAACCTCCGCCGCCAGTTACTAGAATATTAGCCATTCTTTAGAAGGTTATTCATAGCTGCAACGACAGCTCTCACTGCAGCTTGGTCGATATTTTTGTGAGTACCAACACCATAGTGTGGTTTCCCATTCGAATCTTTTAGAATAACAAAAGTCACAGCTTTTGCTTTAGCTGTATGGCCAATTGAATCTTCTTCATAGCTATCAAGCGTAAACTCTGGAATACTATCTAGAGTCTTACACGCTGCTACAAAGGCTGAAATTGGACCATTGCCATCAGCTTTAAGCTCGTGCTTTTTACCTTCAAACTCTGCTTTAACTTTCGCATGAATTTTTGACGGCTTCTCTTCATCTGGGTAAGGCCAGTATTTAGCTAACTTGAATGGAGCTTCAATATTTGAGAAATTATCGAAGAAAACTTCAGTTAGTTCATCACTGGTAATCTCACGACTTACACTTTCAGCATAAGCCTGAACTTTCTTAGCAAGTACTACCTGGAATTTTCTAGGTAACTTGATGTGATGCTCAAGCTCAATCATATGAGCTATACCACCTTTACCAGACTGACTATTTATACGAATAAACTTCTCAAATGATCTACCATAGTCTGCGGGGTCAACATGCAGGTAAGGAATCTTCCACTGACCAAATGTCTCCATCATCTCTTCTTTTCTCATTAAACACTTGTGAATAGCATCTTGATGCGAACCAGAGAACGCAGAGAATACCAGATCACCCACATATGGGTGTCTTGGATGTGGAGTAAAACCTGTAAGTCTGGAAACAACTTCATTGATCTTAGATAAATTGCTGAAGTCCATTCCTGTGTCGATACCCATATACTGAAGGTTCAGGATAAGAGTAACTAAGTCTACATTTCCAGAACGTTCGCCATGACCAAAAAGCGTTCCTTCAACACGGTGAGCTCCGGCTTGTAGTGCCATCTCTGTTGAAGCAACAGCACAACCCATGTCGTTATGAGCATGAAGTGATACGACTGATTTATCAATATTTCTCAGTTTCTTCATGAAAACTTCGATCATATCTGCATAATGAGTTGGCGGACGTCTTTCAACTGTTGCAGGAAGGTTAAGAATAACAGTTTCGCCTTCTTCTGGGTCCCACTGATCAACAACATCATCACAGATCTCAATAGCAAAATCTAGATCTGTATCGGTAAATTCCTCTGGAGAAAACTCTAGATAGAAACGAGTTTCAGACTGTTCTGCAGCACATTTTTTAATCGTTGCTATAGAACTACGGACAATTTCGATTGTCTCTTCTCTTGTTTTACCAAGTACATGTTCTCTATGAAGATCACTAGTAGCAACATAAATATGTACAAGAGCTTTAGGATAACCTTTTAAGGCTTCCATAGTCTTTTCAATTAAATCTGGGCGAGATGGAGCTAATACAGAAATCATGACATCGTCAGGAATCTGATTCTCATCAATCAACCAGCGGCAAAAATCGTAATCATCTTTCGAGGCAGAAGGAAAGCCTACTTCAATTTCTTTAAATCCGATTTCCAGCAGCAGCAGATAGTACTCTTTCTTCTGATCCAGTGTGAGTGGATTTGGAAGCGCCTGGTTGCCGTCGCGGAGGTCGACAGCACACCAGCGTGGTGATGAGCTTATCTGTACGTCAGGCCATTGCCTGTTCTCGATCCTTATCGGTTCTATTGCTGTATATTTCGGCATTTTCCTTTCTCTCATTAAAACGCAATGGGAACTTCCCCTCTGCGCTATTCTTTCAAATAACCTTGACTGAGCACAAGTCAGCCAAGCCCAACATGGTACTTAAGAAAGAGCTATTTGTCAAGGAATATCAGAGAGAATGGTAAACCTTAAGGTTTAGGAGAGAAACTAAGTTAGCTTAGCCAAGAGAAAGTAAAATAATCCGAACTTATTGTCTCTAGAAAAATCAGCTATCTTCTTTATACAGCTTAGCCAGTTTTTTGAGGATTATTTCTAGTTTCTCGTAATACTCACCTTCAGGCATAGACGACTTTTTGAGTTTTAGCTGATTTAGCTCAATTTCGAGAGCGTCTCTTTTGTTCCTAACTTCCAGAGGCATTTTTGCTTCCTCTTCACTAGGAATAAGGTGAATCTGGTGGGCTCGTAGGCCATCAATTTTCGCACTCGGTTTCTTTGGCTTTAAACCATCAAACATGTCTGCCAAAGATCCCAGTTTATCGCCATTGTCATCAATAACCGCATTTTCACCTGAAATACGTTTATCTTTGTCGTAATATTTTTTAACTTCTCGTGAAGCAAAAAGAAAGCTTTCGAATAAAGATGTTTGAGAATCTTTATCTATATCAGCATCTTCATTACCTATTGCCTCAGCCAGGAATTCATTAAACTTCGTGTAGTAAATCTGCTGACTATTTTTAGTTGCTGTAATGATAACTCTATTTTTCCAAGATAACTGAGGAATAAAAGGAGCACTTGCAGATGCACAGTTAATGAAAACAACTTCTCTCTTAAATTGGTCCAATAACTTTTTTAATTCTTCTGAAGATATGTCTGGTCCTTTGAGATTTAATTTTGCCATCTTGTTTAAATAAGTTCCATGACCAATATATATAATCCAAAGGGGTGTTTTAGATTCTTTTGCAGACTTTAATAAAGTTTCTTCTATTTCTAACTTGGATTGTTCACCTGAAATTAAGGTAGAAGAAATTTTGGCCTTAGTAGAAATTTCTTGCCATCTTTTAACAGAAGCATCTAATGGCTTTGAGAAAGTTTCTGTTCCTTCTGCGCCTCGAATAATGATCATATCAGCTGCACCTAGGTTGAGGCTTAAAATGACAAGAAGAAATGAAAGTTGCTTTATCATGGCATTCCTCTTGTTCTTCTCATAAACCATTCTCCTGATAGTAGAAGAATAATAACTATAAACACCCAAGCTCTATTCCACATTGGTTCTGATTTTTCTTCAACTACTTTAAAATTTTCTTCAGGTATATTTTTAGTAAAACTTTCAAGTTCGTCAATACTTAAAACTTTTCCACCAGTTTTGGCAGCAAGGTCTTGGAGAAATTGTTCATCAGGAATTAAAACCTTATCTTCTTTTGTCTGGTCAGTAACATAAAACTTATTAATCCTCTCCCCTTTTTCTGGTAATTCCTCTGAACCAGCAGAAACTCTAATGGAATAATTGCCGTTTTTAGCTGGATAGTATTTTAAGCGGTAAATTCCTGGGTCTTTCTCGTCTTGCTCCATAGCTTTCGATTCAACAACGCCATTGGCATTTGTTACTTCAACTCGAGGACTCACCTCCTCTAGACTCTTAAATTCTTTATCTCTTGGCTTAAACTCAACAATTACTGGTTCTTGTGGATTCGAAGGTTCTTTGATATTCATTTCCATGAACGAAGGAACATCGGCTGCCAACCAGCGCATCATTTGACGCCAGGACTTCGACATTAATTCATGATCATCACTACTCTTCATTCCCCAACGCCAAAAATCGCCAATGGTAAATACTCCTGTTCTACCTAAGCCAAAACGCTGAACTATAAGTGCCGGTAATTTCTTTCGCTCAGAATCACTTAATTCAGCGAGAACTCTGGCTCCTGGTTTAATTCCACTAACTCTATTCATGACTCTAAATTCAGCCATGGAGTTCATGCGTTTCTTTTCATCTGATTCATTTTCAAAAAGCCTTACCCACGGCTGTAGCCAACCATCTCTTGAAAGAGCAAATTTTAGGCGGTTTTTCTGTTCACCAAATTGAGGTTTAATATTTAGATAAACCGGAAGAACGTCTCGAATGACTGTTTTGTGGTAACGACCTTCATATAAAGATTCCATACCAGCCATCATCAACAAGCCCCCACCTCTTTCACTAACAAACTCTCGAATCAATGCATGTTGCTCCGCCGTAAAAAACGCAGATTCACAATCATCAATAATCAGAGCATGGTATTTAAAGAGATCTTCTTTTGTCGATGGAAAGCCTTTGGCCAGCTCCTCTTTATCTTTTGTGTTAAAACGTAGGAACACTGGTTCATCATAGTTTTCATTGGCTTCTGCTTTTTCCTTATCCAAGCCCTGGAAAAGTGGATTTACATCAGCATTTGCGCCTTCTCGAAAAGTAAACTTTTTTTCTCTCTTAGCTATTCTTACCAGAGCAGTCAATTGAATGTGCTTATCGTCTTGTATTGATCTCGTTAAAAATTTGAAATCCCAGTTTGGCCTACCACCAACATAAAGAATTCGGTAAGGGCCCCCGCGACGATCAATTTTAATTCTATGGATATTATTTTTAAGAGTTATTTCTTTGCGTAATTTCTCATCTTTGAACTGCTCTTTTTCATCGACTGCACTAACTCTCACGTTATAAAACTGAATTCCGGTCTTTTTGTCTTTGAGTTGGAAACGAAGTGTTTTTCTCTCTCCATCCTGTGTATATTTTTTTGAAGCTACAACAGCACCCTTGTCATCAATTACTTCGACTTCAATTTCCTTTCCTTTGTAGTTCATACCACCAACGTCAACTTTCAAACTCACAGGGGCATCTTCAAAAGAACTTACAGTTGCATCTACATCCTTGATCCAAAGATCTTTTAGATCTTCTTTCTTCTTCAAAACAACAGGAAATATTGCCGGCAGTTTAGAGTAGTCTATGTTCGCCTTTTCTCGATCTGTAAACAATCCATCTGATAATAGTAAAACTCCACCCGTTTTCTTCTTATCATACCGATTTGAAATATCTTCCAAGTGCTTAACTAACTCTGTAGCATTTCCCTCAAAATCAAATTTCTTTTCATCAGTGAACTGATTCAGCCTTGTGTTAAACATGTATTTTGTTAAATCGAATTGTTCATTAAGATTGTGAATCCAAGTCGTTTTGCCATCGGCAATCACTTTCTTCAAAATATCTGCTTGGCTCTCCTGAGAATCAGGCTTTTTAAGAGTCATGGACTGACTATTATCAGCCAAAACAATAAAGGCTGTTTCTCCTTTCTTGGGTTCTTTAGAGATTACTTGTGGATTCAAAAGGCATAACAAAAGAAGAAGAATAGCTAGAGCTTTAAAAACATAGCAAATCCCAGGAGTTTGCTTACCGGAAGGGTTTGTTTTAAATAACCAAAGTACATAGCCAAGTAAAGCAATACAGGAAATAATGACTGGTATAATCCAGCCTTCTGAAGCGATGTGAATCATTTATCTCCTGAACCAAGTTTATCGAAGTAACTTTGTACCTGTTTCTTGTACTTTGAAGGCACTGGCTCGCGGTCAACTCTTACCTTATCTTCAGTATCACTTAAACGATCAATTTCTTCATCAAGTGCTTTATTCAACTCAACTAAAGGAGAGTAAATTGTATTTTTAACTTCTACTTTTTCAGGCTTCTTGGAATGACGTTTCTTTTCCATTTCCATCTGACGCATTTTATCTCTAATTCCAGCTACTTTTTGACGTAGCTTTTGATTCTGAAGCATGTCCTCTACTTTTCTCAATTCCATGATCATTTCTTTAAATTCTGCTTGGCGATTCATTGGTCCTTGATGATCTGGATTATTTCCTCCGCCTGAATTTGTAGGGCCTGTTTGATTTGCCCCTTGCTTACCTTGCTGACCTTGCTGATTCGAAGCTTGCTGTTGATTTTGTGACTTCCCTTGACCTTGTCCCTGACCTTTTCCAGCTTGCTGACCTTCTTGGCCTTTGCCTTCCTGACCCTTACCGGCTTGCTGACCTTCTTGGCCTTTGCCTTCCTGACCCTTACCGGCTTGCTGACCTTCTTGGCCTTTGCCTTCCTGACCCTTACCGGCTTGCTGGCCTTCTTGATCTTTTGAAGGCTGTTTTCCATTGTTCATCTGCTGGGCAATCTGACGCTGAATTTTCTCTAACTCATCTTTAGCTTTTTTCAGCCCTTCGAATTCATCTCCAAGAACTTTTTCTGCTGCATTATCAATTGCTTGGGATAAGTCCTTAACATCTTTTTCGGCAGCTTCAGTTTTTCTGGCAGACTCATTGACTTGTCCACCTTTCAAGTCTTGGCGACTTTGCTCTAGCTTTCCTTGAGTTCCTTTCTTATTAGAATCTCTCAAAGCCTGGTAAAGTTCGTTAGCTAATGCAGCTTGTGAATTTTCCGATTGCTTGATGGTTTCTTTTATTTTTTCCTGAAGTTGGGCTAGCTCGCTTTGACTTTCATTTAGCTTTCCTTCCAACTCTCTTTTATCTGCACTCGCGGATAGAGAAGGCTTTTCTTTACCAAGCTTTTTAGTTTCGTCTTTAATCTCACCAAGCTTTTCTTCTAGTCCTCTAGCTTCAGTCTTCAGTTCGCGCATTTCCTGTTCAAATTCATTGGCAGTCTTTTTCTGCACTTGTTCCTTAAGCTCATTTAATGACTTTTCAGCTCTCTTCCCTGCATTGACAGTTTGCTGGCGCTCTTTGCGTTCAAGCTTTTCCGCTGTTTCCTTCATCTGTTTGCGAATTTCTTCAAGCTTTTTACTTTCTTGAGCCAAACGTTCACGATTCTTTTCTTCATTTGTTCTGTCTTGAAGCTTTTCTAAATCACGAGCTAGTTGTTCTTGCTCTTCTCTAAGTCTCTTTAATTGACGCTCTAACTCTTCTTCTTTCTTTGGATCTGTAGCTTGCTCCAGAGCTGCCATCACTTCTTTAATCTGATCATTTAAGTCAAGTTGCCTTTGAGCTAGTTCTTTAAGCTCATTGAGTATTTCACGATCTTCTTTACGCTGTTCTTCTTTTAGTTTTTGCGCCTGCTTTTTCGCCTCATACTTAGGCTTCTTTTTATCATCCATATTTAGACGTTGGCGCTGCTGCTGAGATTTACTGCTACTTTGACTCTTACTCTGTGACTTCATCAACATTTTAAGTTTGCTGTTGAGACTCAGTAGATTCTTAAGTGCCATTTGCTCAGTCTTTAGAGCTGATTCAAGATCTTCTTTATCCTTAGTAACCAGACTTTGTTTTAGGTGCTCAACACTTTTCAGAACTTCTGCTGCTGCATTATCTAAGTATTTATGAAGGTTTGGAGGAAGCTTTTCCTTTAATGCCAAAATTTTAGGGTGAATATCGTTTTCAGCTTTGACGATAACATTGACGTTTTTCTCCACGGTTTCATCAAACTCAGAGTAAAGAAGTTTCTGAATCTGTTTCCAAGTTGCCGAGATCACTTGTTTCTGTAACTCAACTAGCTTATCTGACTGTTTTTTCTCTTCAGATTGGCCTTCACTAGGCGGCATTTGCATTTCTCTGACAATTTCTTCCAAGAAGCGAATTTCAATGAAATAGATATCTGTAAAAGTTCGTCTTACTTTGCCATCATCGCCAACATCCTCAGCCCAGGCACGCCATGAAAGTAAATCATTGGGTTTGGCTCCCATTTTTTCGAACTTAAAAGGATGGTGTAAATAAGCTTTCTTCGGATCTTGATTTTTAACTGCTGTTTTACCAAGAGCAATCGATTGATTATCCCCATTAAAATCGTAATCAATTCCCCAGTTCAAAACTTTCTGGTCGTCAGTGATGTTTGCGGTGATATCAAGCTCAGCTAAAGGAGACACTTTCATATCCTTACCAGGAAAAGTCACCTTTATCTTAGGAGGCTTGTTTCTGTAAACATTGAAACGTATTTCTTCTGGGTACAGGCTTTGTCTGCCTTTCTCATCTTCGACTTTTAGAATGTATTTACCGGACTTTTTCAGCTCTTGAGAAAGAGTCATGACTGAGCTATCATCTGAAGCGACTAAATCTATTTCAGTATTCTTCCCTTCCAAGTAAGCTCTTTTTACTGCTTTATTGAACTTAAACGTAAAGTTTGCTTTAGTCCCAAAAGGAACATTTAAGCTGCGAACATCTTCTAAGTTTTCAGCCTTTCTTTGAAGATATTCGGGGTAAGTGAGAGCAACATCCATGCTGTTAAGTTTTGGATACTCAAAAACAGATACTTTGAAGACATCTGACTTCATCTGTTTTCCATGAAAGTCAAAGGACAAGTAATATTCAAACTCTTCTTCTATTCCTAAAACTGTTGCTCCAAACAGAGGATCACCTAGACCTTTTTTCATAGATTGAGAAGTCTTATTCTTAGAAATTACTCTAACTAACTCAACACTTTCAGGTACGAATTCATTGAACCTGCCTGTTATCAATAAGTCTCGCCCTTTCTGAACTTCAGTATTACCAGGTTCAACCTCAAGGCCACCGAATTCTGCATCAAGTACAACTTCTTGCTGTTTATCCTGATTTACTTCAACTAATCCAAATCCACTTGGAGCGAAATGTTTTGAAACCATGAAGGTCGATAAAACAAAAGAGAATACTGAGGCAAACAGTAACAGCCTTAATTTAGGCAGAGGAACAGGAATCAATTTAAATTCCCAATTTGAAGACTCTTTATGCTTTAGAACTTCTTTAACAAGCTCTCTTTCAAAAAGATTTAAAGGGCGGTTTTCTTTGATTAGATCAAAAGCTGTATAAAGCCTTTCATCTAAATCTCCACTTAAATCTTCAAGAGTTTTTACTAAGTCTTCCCTTCTCTTAAAGATCTTTGAGCCCAAGTAAAATGACAACCCCATTGCAAGAATGAACGCGACCACAAAGAAAGTGAGGAATTGAGTCTGTGTTCCAGTATAATCTTTAATTAAAAATCGCGACAATACTGCCGTTATGAGAAGAACTACAGCAGAAATACTAAGACTCTTCATCTGCCAAGCCAAGCGCGCTCGCGACTGCAATCGGCTTAAAGTTTTTTCCAATTCATTTTGCGGTTTCATACAGCCTGTTCCATCTTTTTATGAGTCTTGTGTGCAACAAGAGACTCAGCCAGTAATATCAGGATCGCAGTTATCAAAAGATAACGCCAAATTCCCTGATTTTTTATTTCGCCGCTATGAGCAGCTATTTCACTTTCATATCGACTCTTTTCATGACTAGCTAAAACGCTTTGTTTAACCAGAGGCAAACCTACTTTTTCATAATCTACGTTTTCTAAAACCTTCATCTTACTCTCAGCTGGAGAAAGATTTACTGCAAGTTGACGTGTTTCTTCACCGTCTTTAAAATCATAAAACCCTGGAGCATTCCCTTTTTTGGAATCCTTTCCTAATAATTTTTGTACCCTTGGGTCTCCGCTAGAATAGTGAAGTAGATTTTCCTTGTTTCTTGTGGAAGCAGTAACCAAGGCGTTTACAAAAGGAATAAATTTACTATTAAGAGCTAACTGGCTGTCTTCTTTACCCCATGAAGAGTTCATGACTATTAACTCTCCCTTACCAATAGGCTTTGATAAGACTGCCGGTATATCATCATCAAGCTTTGCTAAACTTTGAAACTTTGTATTTTCTTCAAGAACAACTTTTCTAGCTTGCCAAAAGTAAATCGTAGAGAAATCCTTGAATTTTGACTCCACAAATGGCTGAAATAACCAGTGCTCAAATCTCAAACCACTAAGTAAAAAGTAATCTGGAGCCTTAACCTCAGTTACATGAACTTTTTCGCCAGCGACTCCTTCAAGAGACAGGCTTAAGTCTTTATTCTTTAGTAAGAATAGGACAGTCCCACCATCCTGAGCGTACTCCTTGATTGGAGCTAATTCTTCTTGACTTAAAGCTCTATCGATTACGACCATTTCTGCTTTAACTTTTGAATCTTCTAGAGCTTTTGCATCAAAGGTCAATTCTAAATCCGTTCTACTTTCACACAGGATATTAAAATAAAAGTCATCTGATTTTTGAGCTTTATCTAACTTTCCTAACCAAATAACCTTCTTCTTTTTCACTTTAGGAATGATACAATAAAGTTTATTGTCGTAGCTTTCAGAATCTCCGGAAATTTGAATCGTAAATTGACTGACTTGGGCTGGTAGCTTTTTAAGGTCGAAGACATGAAATCGTACTTGACCGGGTTCTAAAACCATTGGCTCTTTATCAACAATAATCTCACCATTCTGCAGTTCTAACCACAAGCTTACTTCTTTGGACTCGGCTGGATTCTCAACCTTAACTTTTACTTGTCTGTTTTCAGCATTTATATCAACTAAACTTACTGAGGCATTATTTTGATTTGCCTCAATGTTGTGGACAATTACATTTACTCTTTTAGGCCAAGAGAAACTGCGTATTTCATCTAAGCCCTTACCTGCTTGCCCATCCGTGAAAATTTCTAAATCTGCAACTTCTCCACCAAATTCATCCAAGTGCCGATCTAATGCATCTGCTGATTGAACAAAAGAAACGGCCATATCAGAGGCTTCCCAGCCCGATTTCAATTTTTGGATTCGCTGTTTTACTTGTGATTTTCTTTCTTCTGCCGGCCAACCAGCCCAGGTTTTAAAGTCAATAAGTCCATGACTGATTGATCTAAATGTTCTGAGGTTGAAAAAGTCTGAATTTTTTATTCTATCAAGTCTTTCTTCGAGCTTAGCTTTTAACTTGTCTTGTACTTCAGCTCGGTTCATACTGGCGCTCTGATCAACCAAAAACATGACAACTGCTCTTTTATCTTTTTCTCCAGCTTTTTCTTCCGAAACAAAATAAGGTCTGGCAAAAGCAAATGCGATAAGAATAATCGCAAGAGCTCTCATAAATAATAAAAGCCAATGCTGAATTTTACTTCTCTTGGATACAGTTTCTGGAGATGAACTCAAAAAGCGTAAAGTACTGAATTTAAAATTATCTCTTGGTGCACGACGAATCATGTGAATGAAAATTGGGGCTGCAATGGCTGCAGTTCCGATAAGGTATAAGGCCGACAAGAAACTCATTTTCTAACTTTCTCCCTAAAACGTAGGAAGTCTGCCAAGGCTACATTTAAAGGAATATCTGTAGTCATAGATTGATACAAAATCCCAGTATTCTCACATATCGCCTGAAGAGCTTTGTTATGATCTTTTATTTTTGCTTGATATTCATCTCGTATTACAGAAGGATTAATGAACATCTTTTCGCCAGATTCCATATCTTCAAATAAGGCAGGCTTTTCCAAATCCATATTTAACTCTAATGGATCTAAAACCTGAAATAATATAATTTCATGACCTGCAGCTCTTAGATAACCAAGGTGCTCTTCTAGTTGATCCAGGTCCATCATCATGTCTGAAATAATAACTAAAAGCCCACGTTGACTATAAACCTCAACACTTTGCTTAAGGGCTGTAGCAATCTGTGACTGCTCTGACTTACCACGTTTTTCCAAGGCCGCTAAAAAGTGGTTTAAGTGCCCTCTTCGAGATTTTGCTGGAAGAACTTCTAGAATATCATCATCAAAACTCATCAGGCCGAAAGAATCTCTTTGGCCGTATAAGAAGTAAGCCAATGTTGCTGCCAGAGTACAAGCATAGTCAGCTTTACTCCAACCAATATGGTTAAACTCCATAGAAAGGCTTAAATCCAAAAGTACTTGGCATTTTACATTCGATTCACTTTCATATTTTCGAATGTAGTATCGGTCCGATCGAGCATAGAGTTTCCAATCTAGGTAACGTAAGTCATCACCTTCTACGTAAGGCTTGTATTCACTAAAACGCGAAGAATAACCATGATAAGGGCTACGGTGAAGCCCGTTCAAATAACTGTCAACGACAATCTTTGCTCGTAAATCGTAGCTTTTTAACTGCATCAAAGTTTCTATGTCTATAAATTTGTGCAATCGGTTATTTTGACCTTGTGAACTCATAAATTTATGGTTTCTCTACATACTCCAAAAGTTTCGAAACAATTCCTTCAGCCGTCATTCCTTGAGCCTCTGCTTTATAACTCAAGCCAAGTCGGTGACGAAGAACACTATGAGCTACAGCTTTTACATCATCTGCAGAAACATGGTTATTTCCATCTAAAAGCGCTTTAGCTTTCGCGCCTTTGATTAAGTACTGACCTGCACGAATACCAGCGCCATAATGGACAAACTCTTTCACAAAGTCAGGACTATCTCCTGTTGGACGAGATGCAGCGGCTAACTGAACGGCATATTTGACGACCTCTCTCGCTACTGGCACCTGTCTGACTAACTCACTGAAAGCTATAACTTCCTCGGCGGTGTAAAGAACATTTAGATCTTTAGGTTTTTCAGAAGTGGTTCTCATGATGACTTCGATCTCGTCATCCAATTCAGGGAAATCAACAAAAATATTGAACATGAAACGGTCTAGCTGAGCTTCTGGAAGAGGATATGTACCTTCCATTTCAATAGGGTTTTGAGTTGCCAGAACGAAAAATGGCTCATCAAGCTTGTACGTTTCACCTGCTGCCGTAACCTGATGTTCTTGCATCGCCTCAAGTAAAGATGACTGAGTCTTTGGAGGTGTACGGTTTATTTCATCCGCAAGAATAACATTAGCAAAAATAGGCCCTTTCACAAACTTCATTTGACGGTGTCCATCTTGGCTTTCCTCAAGAATTTCAAGACCTGTAACATCGGCCGGCATAAGGTCTGGAGTGAACTGAATTCTGTTGAACTTTAGATCAAATATTTTAGCAATTGAGCTGACAAGAAGAGTTTTCGCCAGACCTGGAACACCTGTTAAAAGGCAATGACTCCCTGTAAATAAGCATAAAAGGATTTCATCAATTACGCCTTTTTGACCGACTATAACTTTTGAAAGCTCATCATGAATTGCCTTTCGTGCATTCCGAGCCTTTTCTAATATCTCTTCTTCATTTTCCATATACATATCCTTCGTTCAAATCTTTTATTTGCCGAATAGCATTCGGCTAATAACCTGCCTTCATGCCGCATCAGCGTGCGGCGTTCCTGACACTTCCTGGGACCGCAGGCTGCCAGCCTGCTCTTAAAAAACTTTTGCCGAGCTGGGGCTCGGCGTTCCCAGGTAATTAATGAATACTTCCTTAATGCGTCATCAAATAAGTGACGATATTCACCCCCATTGGGAAAGCTTTCTTTTCCGAAAATTCTTTGAAGTACCACTTACTTTCACCTTCTCTTTCCCAACCATCTCCCAGGTCAGTATTATGGCAAAGTAGAGCAACCATGCGTCCTTTTTTATCGTATAAACCCTGATAATGAACAAAGCGGTTTTCATCTGGACCTTCCCAGGTAATTCCTGCATAACGCCCATTAATCGCTACATTGATTGCAGGCACCTGTGGCTTCTCATCAAACTGATAAACAATATTGAAAATTGGGTGTGAAATATCGAGCTCAACAAACTCACGATCTGGATAGATCTTCTTAAAGTTCCACTTTAGGTTTTCTAAAGCATTATCGCCCCAAAAATCGTCAATAAGAACGAAGCCACCGTTGTCCATATATTTACGAGCGCCTTCTATCTCTTCATCACTAAGGTCCATATTTCCTGGCTCGACCACATATAAGAATGGATAGTTTACAATCTCGGGATCAGTAAACTCAACAATGACAGGGTTAGGGTCAACCTTTGTAGTCGTCATCTGCTGAAGTCTGTAACTGAAGTTTAGGTCACTATCTGGATAATCTGTTGCCCAACGATTCCCTCTGCCCCAAGATGAATACCTTAAACGAGCAAAAACAAAAACATCTTCTTTAAACTCTTGTGGGTTTTCCCATTCTGGAACGTCATTTCTACTTTCATAGAAGCTTTCTACTCCAAAGGAAATAGAGACTGCTAAAACTGCACAAGCAGTGAGCCAAAACCATTTATATTTTTTAAGCATTATTTAAGTTCCAATAAAAGTTTATAAGCTTCTCTAAATCGAGGCGCATCCTCTAGACACATGAGAACATGTCTCTTTGCCAATTTATTGTCCGATTTTTTGTAAATATTTGCTAAGTGGTAATGAACCTCGGAGTTATATCTCTTTTCGCGACATTTTAGAGACTTAGAGAAATACTTCTTTGCATCTTCATACTCATTAAGCTTCATACTTGCAAGACCTAAAGATTTGTAAGCAAAAGCTGATAAAGGATTCACGCCAACTAACCTTTGAGCATAGTCTTTAGCCTTATTCCAATCTTGGCCGTTTTGTGACATTTCAATCAACCTTTCAAAGCTATATTCATTGTTAGCATTCACCTTTACGAACTTACGAAGTACCTCTTCTTCTAACTTTGAATTCTTATTCGCTTTAAACAGTTCCGCTAATTTTTGGTAAGCATTTCCTTGCTCAGTATACTGAGGATAAAGCTCAATCATTTTGTTTAAGGTTTGAATGGCATCTTCTTGCTTTCCTGATTTCAACATCAAAGCAGCATAAGCCCCTAAGGCAGGATAATGATTGGGGCTCACTTTTAGTAAATTTTTGACGGCTTCTTCGTCTTCAAAGTCGATACGCACTTCAGCAAAATCCGCTTTGATTTTAAGGGTAGAAACGTATGATTGAGCATAGTTTGCGAAGTCATTGTCTATTGTTTCTAGCTTGCCATAAAACTGTTTAAGAACTTCAAGAGGCTTTTCATCTCCTGCCATTTTAAAGAGCATCTTTTTAAAAGTATCAAAGCCCTTCTTTTTGATTAAAAACTCCACTTGCAGGCCTGCCTGATAATATGCAAACATAATATCTTGGCTGTGAAAACCTGCATTGAGATGTTCGATTGGATATAAATCTTTTCCTTTAAAACGGGCTAAAAAGTCTGGCGACATTTTCATACCCCAACCTTCCGGGCCTAGAGTTTCTTCATAAACAGAGATTCCTTCAGTTAACCAACGAGGAATATTTTTCTTCGTCATCCCTAAAGTCACAACATGGCCATATTCGTGCCAAAGAGTTTCTCTCCAGTTGTGAACTTTATTTGTTTGTGCTTCGATCGTTTTCATGGTTATTACTTGACCAAAACAAATCCCTAGGGCCCCAAACTCCAGCGGGTACGAAAAGTTTCTTATGGCAAAATCTTCAGCATCATTGTAGAAGTCTACAAAAACTTGGTTCTCACTCTGGTAGCCATATTTATCTTTGTAGTACTTGCGGGCTTTCATTAAGTATTCTAAGACATGGTCTCCATAGAGCTCGGCATCATGTTTATTGAGTCTGACTTTGAAGAACTTGTTTTCAACAACCGGCATTTTCTTGAAAACATCATTCAGTTGTAGGAGGTTAAATGCAGTTAGGTTATATGGGTCCTTTTCGGCAATATCTGCAGCTAATTTGAAGCCCTTATCTGTTTGCCCTAATCGCAATAAGTTTAGTGAGTAATCAACTACAGCTGGTTGATATGTGGGATCAATACTGATACTGCTCATTAAGTACTTGTTAGAATCTTTGAATTTCCCTTTGTAGGCTAAGTAATGACCGATGAGATAATCCACTTCTGGATTTTTCTTAAACTTACTTAAGGCTTTTTTTCTTAGCTCAACAGCTTTTTCTTTTTCATTCTTCATTAAACTAAGGCAAGCTTGTAGTGCGATGATTTCGGGCTCGGCTTTATTTATTTTTAAAATCTTAGCCATTAGTTCTTCGGATTTCTTAAGATCATCTCCCAGTAAAGCTTTGTTGAGAACATATTTTAAGGAAGGTAAATGATTTGGGTTTATCTCCAAAGCCCCTTTCAATGCAGCATCTGCAAACTTTCCATCCGCTTCTGCAAAGGCTTTCGCTAAGCCAAATAAAACATCAGGATCCTTCTTAAATTGCTTGTTAGCCTTCTGAAGAATATTTCCTGCGGTGTTCATATCATCTTTAGAAAAAGCTAATTCAGCCGCAGCCATGTAGGCTTCTTTATAGTTTGGATCTCTTCTAATAGCTTCATCATAAAATTCTTTGAGAATTACTGAAGCATCGGCATTAGACATAAGAGCTGTTCGGCCTCTAGTAACTAACTCATCGGGATCACTGAAATAGGCATTGTTAACAAAAAATTTAAGGCGTGAAATTAGATTCTCGGCATCCTCTTCTCTATCATTTAGTCTGAATAGATCTATGCCGGCATAAATGGACGTAATATCGCTAGACCGGACCCCCGCATCCACCCATTCTTTGAGTGCATCTTCGTACCGACCTAAAGTTTTTAGCGCTTTAATTTTATCAAAGGTTTTTCCGCCAACGTCATCAAGCTTTTTGATGTAGTCTTCATATTTCCCTGTTCGATATAGATCCTGAATTTCATCTCCATGGACAGGAGATAAAGTCCAGAACAAAAAACACGCCTGCAATAATGCCAAATATCGCAATGAAAAAATTCCTGTTCGTAAGAATTTATAAAAGAGATCCAAAACGATACTACCAACAAGATAAAAATAGAAGCTTTTCCACCAAAAAGCCCCACTTGGTAATATTCTGTTCTCTCTGACTACCCCACCGACAAGGGCAGTCTTACAATTATCTATATCAAAGACTTAGTCTTCGACAGTATAAACAATCTGAAGTTCCCGTTCTATTACAAACTCAGAAAAACCTTTCTGGTTCTGATCACTTGCTTGCCACTGAATCCCGTCACTTTTAAGGTTTCTCAAGCCACTCGATAAATATCCTTGTAAAGCCTGCTGATTTAGTTGTTGTGGAAAGTCATTTTGAGTTTTTCCCTCATGGAAAGTTTTCACTCTTAACTTCACTCCTAAAGCTTTCTCAAAAACTGCTTTTTTATTGGCTATTTTTTTTAGATTTTCATTAAGCAACTCTCGTTCAACCTTTTCTTTATCTGTGAAATTAAAAGTCATGTTTAAAAATCGAGTCTGGTCATCATATGTGTTTAAGGCTCCCAATACCTTTATTAACTCATCCTCTGATTGAAGCTTAACTGAAACTGTCTTTTTCGTTGTGTAAGAAGTTGGTTTCTTTGAGTAAAAGCTGTACCCGGGTAAACTTGAAAATGCCTTAGATGATATATTGGCTCTGGCGATACCACTTCTAATAATTTCAGCTGTAACTTTAGCAAGAATTTGTCTGTTATCTTCAATCGCCTCTTTCAATGTATCATCTGAGCTAGTGACGACAAAACTTAATACTGCTTCATCTGACTTTACAGTTTGTTTGCTTGAAACTCTGATACTGGTATCAGCTGAAACTCCATTTAGAAATTTCTTTAGATCTTCTGGAGTTCCTTTAACTTCAGGCTCAGCTTGAACAGTTAAAAGAGTTCCTGCTGCGATTAGGCTAAATAGAATTTTTTTCATAGTATTTCCTTATGTTTCCCTATTTCATTGATAAGGATACGAAAGGATCACTACTTCTCATATCAAAGCGTGTTACTGAATTGTGAAAATACTCAAATAAGTCCAAACTTCTGCAGATTAGAATCTCCATCACGGATAATCTCTATGCGATTACCAAAGGGATCATCGGTAAAAAAGCGTTTTACTCCGTCAATAGACTCATTCCAACGCACTTCATAATTATGCTCTTGCAGTGTTTCTGCAAATGAATCGATATCATCTACAATTATAGCTGGATGACCTTTCTTTTGTGCTTTGAAGTTTGGATCCATTCCAACATGAATGATACAATGCCCTTTTCTAAACCATGCTCCTTCACTTTTGTGAAGTCCTGAAGGCCTTTCGTCTTCTATCATCCCCCAAACCTTAACAAAATACTGTCGAGCTTTATCTACCTGCCCTTCTGGAAAGGCTAATTGAATGTGGTCTATTCTCATTAAAAATGGAACTCTCTGTTAATATATTTCATTTTATAGAGGAAATACTCTGCATTTAACTTGTGAATTTTCATCGGGAAATGAACCATTTCTTCACATTGACTTTCGTTGGGCACAATGTTTTAAAAATTTCTCGATACAAGCCTTTAATTTTTTAGCTTAGTAGGCTTTATGAATTTCAGAATATATTTCTTTAACAAATTTTTCAAAACTATTTATTTTGTTGAGATTAATGATGACGTGTAGTGCCTCTTTAGGATTTTGATCTTTCGCACCTAAGTATCTTTTAGGCCTTCAGACAAAACCCTTCCAATAAATAAAAACTATAAATTCCCATAAAAGCCTCAACGTAAATTTGATACCTAGTTTTGCAGTCTTATCTATTCAGAAACTTTAGGAACACCAAAATCGTTATCATCAAACTGAAAATGTTCCACTAACTCTTCTGGTAAGTATTTTTCCGTCCACTTACTAAGTCCCCAGCCATGGATCCAGTTCTTTAACTCTTGCCTGGGGATTTTAACTTTGGGAAGCTTTAAGCCATTTGGTTTACCTGGTAATACAACAATATCATATACATCCTGATATTTATTTTTAACCGCACTTACATATGAGTTCGAATCAGTTCCAGGCATCTCAAAAATATAGAAGACTTCTGGATAATAATACAAAATGCTTCTCTTACCATTTTCCTTCAATCCAATGGCAAAAGTGGCTTTTCTCCCTTCAAGAGAATATGATCTTATTTCACTTTTAATTTTCGCATTGTGATTAGGAACAATTTGCTGCTTCCAGCAACTATGTGCCATTACCTTGAGAATATCATCAAAAGGAAACTTACGTAGCTCATTTCTTGCATATTTTTCAGCGCTTGGCTTCTTTGCTTGATCAATAAACTTCAATAAAGCAAAGAGAATCTTTTCTTCTTTGGGCCTATTTACCAAAAGCTTCCAAAACTTCTTAAAGCCAACATTATCGATTTTCTTAAGAGCATCTTCCAACTTTGCATCTTCAATATTTGACACCAAGTCTGGCCATTCTTGTGCAAAAAATTTCGCTGGTTTATTCTCCCACTCGTCTACCTTTTTTTGATCCGATGACTGCATGACGCTATCGATTAAAAAAGAAAAAGGAAGATCTAAGCTTGCTGCCAACAAATGAGGAGAAATTAAAATCCCAAAGAAAATAGAATCTTCTGTATCAAGCTCCTCAAAAGGTCTCGTGACATATTCCTTATATGCCGCCACTCCAGGATAAGTCTTTATATGCTCATCTTTCATCTTTGAACGTGCTCCAATGCTAAAGCAGCTCGTTACGTTTAGAGAGACAATTGCGAGAATAATAATTGTTAAAAAATTTTTCAAAATTCAACCTAGCTCTGGAAAGTAACGTATACCGTTTAACACAGGGTCTTCATGGTTTGCACTTTCTACAAAATGCTCAAAACCCATAGTCACTTCACTTTCGAACTTTAATTCAATAAAATCAGTTTTATCTACCTCTAAATATGGAATCTTTTCTTTGGATAGGATTTCTTTCACCTCTGAATAAGTAAAATCTCTTTCTGCCTCCAGAAACCAGATATCAGTTTCAAAACTATTATTCTTGTAGAAAATACATTCTTTATGGTTACTACAATCTGCCTGTAAATGATCGTTTTGCATTGAACTTAATTTCTTAGTATCTGTGTAGTAAAAGAATTCATACCATCCATAGATAAGCCCACTGTAACCAGTACCAAAATCCTGCGCTCCTCCGGGCTCTCCTAGAATATCAACTACTTCATCTCTGTGCATTCCAACTTTTATGGGCCCAAAGTCACCTTTAAGAACAAAATCCTTTAATGATATTTTAATCACACTTTATTCCTTTTTCTCTCAGAAGTTAGACTTCCTATCAAGGCTTAAAAAACACAATGCCGATTACAAATCGGCGCTCCCAACTTCCTGGGCTCACCACAGTCCTCCGCGGGATGTAAAAATCGTAGAACGTAGAACGTAGAACGTAGAACGTAGAACGAATTTATTTCCTGGGCTCACCGCAGTCCTCTGCGGGCTCATGCTCTCCCAATGCCGATTACAAATCGGCGCTCCCAGGAAGATGTCCCTATTCTCACTGAACACTGAACACTTCCCTAAATATGCTCTCTCAGTATATCAGCAATAATGGACTTAATAGAAGTTGGTTTTACATAGAAACCGTCGTCTTTAAGTTTAGTCATATCTAATTGACAATCTTTTGGTCTGGGAGCACCTCCAGGAGCTGATTCACTACCAGAAACATGCTCATATGATTTCCCTAAAGCATCTCCCATTATCTTAGTAATCTCAAACTTGGTCATGGCTTCTTCACCGGAAAAGTGATAAATACCAGAAGGTTTCTTTTCTAGCATCTTGTTAATCACCTGACCTAGATCATCAACAAGTGTCGGAAAGCGAGTTGCCCAATGATCTGTTGTTACAGCTTCTGTTTTTAATAAACCTTTAGCAATTGATGTAACAGCCGATTCATCTAGACTTTCGACGAATCCATAAAGAACAGGAACTCGTAAAATACATGAAGATGGATGTTCTACTTTTACGACTTCTTCTCCAGCTAGTTTAGTCTCGCCATAGAAGTTCAAAGGGTTTGGGTTTGAATCAGGATAATAAGGAGGGTTTTGACCGTCAAAAACATAGTCTGTAGAAAAGTATAGAAGCCAGCAATTATGCTCCTTACAGAGTCGTGCTAAACTCTCGCTTGCTGCAACATTTAAAGCTTTCGTTTGCTCTTGCTTATTATCACAAACATCTGGCTTTCTTTCTGCTGCTAAGTGAATAACAGCCTCAGGTTGATGCTCTTCAAGAAAAGATTTTATATCCTCTTCGCAGGTTAAATCTACCTTTAACACCTTTCCACCGGTTCTTGAGAAACCAGTCGGAATAACATCATGAGACTGTTCTAAAACTTTTGTTACTGCACGGCCTGCAAGGCCTGTGGCACCGGTAATCCAAACTTTCATAAACCCACCTAATTTTGCTTTGTTCAAGCTTAGCAGGTTTATGATTCAAAACAATAAAGTTTGGAAAATTTTAGTAGTGCTTTTTAGCTGGAGGCATTTTGTCGACAAATCCAGCTCCAGTTCTCTTTAACTCATCAACAGTCATCTTGCGGAATTTATCCATTAAATCACTGTATTTTTTATCAACTGCCAGGTTTTTGAGTTCCTGAGGATCACTTACAAGGTCGTAAAGCTCTTCAGTTTCACCTTCTACCAAAGTCCTAATGTACTTATATCTACCCTGGCTCGTCATGACGTACCAAGGAACTCCTGGACCATGATAAAGCTTCTTGTCGTCTTTTGCTGGAATGGTATCAGTTGCGGATCCAAAGTCTTTAGCAGTATGAACTACAACAGCTGGCTTTTCCCATTCAACATCCGGCTTTTGTAGTAAAGGTGTTAAATCATATCCATGGAAATACCAAGGTGTTTTCATTCCAACTAGTGAGTAAATGGTTGATGGTATGTCAATTCCACTTACAGGAGCAGTAACTGATGTACCTTCGCTCTTGTATTGATCTCTAAATTTCTTTGGAAGTTTGAAAATCAGTGGTGCAGCAATTGTTGAAAAATAAGGAGCTACTTTAGATTTAAATCCTTTTTGTCCCCAGGCAAAGCCTTGGTCCGAAGTAAAGATAATAATTGTATTTTCATCCTGGCCTGTCTCCTTAAGCGTTTTTAACAAGCGACCTACGCCTTCATCAATCGCTAAAACACCTTGATTATATTGACGAATCCAATCCTTTAATGGACGGCCTGGAAAGTCTTTCATACCAACAGGAGTTTTACCGACTCGTTGCTTTTCTACAGGAATACCATTCTTCTTATCCCACATAGCCATATTCATAACATATGATGGCTTATCTACTCTCTGCTCAGGGTATAAATCTCCAATTTTAGGAACCCTTGCATCAGGGTAATCATCCAGGTGACGTTTTGCTGGAGTGAATGGTCCGTGAACAGCTCCGTAGCAAAGCCAAAGAAAGAAAGGTTTACTCTTATCTCTGTTTTCACCTTTTATGTAATCAACGGCCCAATCAGTATAGTTATCAGTAGTGTAACCCTTAGTCATCACTGGCTTACCGCCATTGGTCTCAATTAACTGGTCGTAATAATAGTTTGGTGCATTATCTGGATACTTTGGACGATTCCATACTTTCTGGTAGTGCCAGTCACGACCAAAGCCTGAATCTACTCCTGTATGCCACTTTCCAAGCATTGCTGTGTGGTAACCTTTTTCTTTAAAATCTTTGGCCCAAAAACGACATTTCTCTGGATCATAAACAGCTCTTGGGTAAGTTCCTTCCATTCTCATGGATTCAATTCCATGCTGATGTAAACCTGTCAGGATATTCGCTCTGGAAGTCATACACCAAGCACCGATATAAGCGTGCGTGAAAAGAACACCCTCGGAAGCTAGTTTATCGATTTGAGGAGTCTTAACCCAATCATGTGCATCGGGATAACAGCTTACAGTTCTAGTGGATTGGTCATCTGTATATATGAAAAGAACGTTAGGCCTTTTGTCTTCTGCATAAACAGAAAAGGCAAATAATACTAATAACAGGAATCTCATTTTTGATATACACCTTTTTAAAAACATCGTTCTTATACCCTCTTACTTAATGTGAAAGTATACAAGTAGAAAACGACTCAAAATAATCAGAAATGACAAATATTTAAATCATTTTTGATATTTAACTTTTCTCCTGTATAAGCCCTTTAGTCATCAAGTAAGTTACAAAAGGCAAAGGTATAATGCTGCACAAAAGAATGATGCTGTATATATTTGAGACACCTGCAAGCTCTTGAACAAAGCCCCAATCTCTTTTAATAACCAAGGCCGCAAAAATACCAGAGCAGGAAATCCCCAATTGAGATAAACCTATGAAAAAAGAACTCGCCAAAGCTTTTCGTTCGGGAGAAAGTAAAATCCAAATCTCTAAACCTGTCATATTTGCAGCTGCAACCAAGCAACCCATCCCTAAAACTTGAACAATTATTCCAATTCGACCTAAAAACTTTTTCCCATATGTATCTGCAAAGACGGCTAAAGGCAGCATTAAAAATATACCTATGAGATTTGGTAGTCTGTAGAATCATCACACTTGATGAAGTCAAAAGAGTTGAATAAAAATCACAGCAAATGTCCAATTTATTCCCCACCGGTGTTAGGTAGATCAAAGGCATTTTTATAATCAGCGTTTCAATTTAATAAAACATAAAAATTATGACTGCTAAACCAAATCAAATAAATCTAGTTGAAAGACTACAAAACCCAGATGATCACCAAGCTTGGCAAGAGTTCGATAAAACGTACCGTGCACTTATTTTCAACTCTGCTCTTTACTATGGCATTAGTGCTAAAGATGCGGAGGACTTCACTCAATCATTCCTCTTAAAACTTTGGAATAAGCTCCAAAAATCCATATACAAAAATGAAAGAGGAAATTTTCAAACTTGGCTTAAAAAAGTCATCCACAATAGTGCTATGGACTTCCACAGGAAAACATATAGAGAGTTTAAGAATTTAGAAAGTATTCCTGAATTCACCGAAGAATCTGAACTAGATTTGATAGAAAAGGAAGAATGGGAAAATTATAATCTCAAACGAATTATGAAAAACATACACGAACACTTCAATGATAAAGCAATTAAAGTATTTCAATTGTGCTTAGAAGGTTGGAGCCCTGCAGACATTTCGTCTCATATGAACATTAAAGAGAATACCATTTATCAACTCCGGCGAAGAGTTAAGATGAAAATTATAAATGAATTCACAATCATCCCATAAATTATCAATCAAATAGTTTTTGAGGCCTTCTTAAGCGTAACAATGTCTCATTCTTCAACTACCGAGTTCAGGTTTTTGATGTAATATCTACCCTGATAGCTT
>Ga0075479_10000180_pt1 | contig 24542 bp, 18 predicted proteins | sample DEB08_DNA_8_FD_76341 | JGI IMG/M metagenome (GOLD analysis project Ga0075479, IMG submission 76341) | Aqueous microbial communities from the Delaware River and Bay under freshwater to marine salinity gradient to study organic matter... | ecosystem: Environmental > Aquatic > Marine > Coastal ... | reverse complement strand
TCCAATCGACGCGTTGCTCGACGTGACCGCGGCTCAGGCCGAAGCCAGCGAGGATGCTGCACGCATTGGTCTGCACCTCGACCTGCGCGAACCGACCGATCTTGGCCAAGCAGGTGTCCTCGAACCGCTCAACGTCATCATGCCGACCGTGAGTGGAGCGACGGAGGCCGCCTCCGCTGTCCTTCGAATCGACGACGTCCTTTGGGCCCGACTCGAGGCTCAAATTCCCGACGACATTCAAGCCCAACTGGACGCCATGGGCGAACAAGACGCATGACGCGAGCACCTCTCGGAACGCTCCAAACCCCCGCTGAATCAACACGAGCGTTCATATGGCGTCCGACAGCCCGGCGCATGTGCCTTCCAAGGAAGACGGTGTAAGCGTCGGTATCGACGACCTTGCGATTCACGTCCCTCGCTTGTACCTCGACATGCGTGAGTTCGCTGAACTTCGTGAAGCGGATTACGACAAGCTGAACAAGGGCTTGGGCCTCTCAGCAATGGCCATTCCCGACGTCCACGAAGACACCGCAACCATGGGCGCAATGGCCGTGATGCGGCTCATCGATCGCAACGGCCTTGACCCAAGGGGCATCGGCCGCCTCTACCTCGGAACCGAATCCGCGCTCGATGGCGCCAAACCAACGGCGACCTACATCGTGGACATGCTCACCCAACGTTACGCCTCACGCTACGGCAACGACTGTTTCCAGAATTGCGATGTCGTCGACATGACCTTCGCCTGCATCGGCGCAGTCGACGCCCTGCACACCACGCTGGATTGGTGCGCCCGCAGCACCGACGACGACGAGCGAATCGGCATCGTGGTGTACGCGGACAACGCGAAGTACGAACTTGGCTCACCCGGCGAATACACCCAAGGGGCCGGGGGCGGCGCCTTGCTCATCCGCCGCAACCCGCGTTTGCTGGAAATTCCGGACTGCTGGGGCATCTCGACCAGCCCTGCACACGACTTCTTCAAGCCACGACGTGAGATGAGCCTCCGTGCCGTCATGGGTGACGTGCTCGACTTGGCGCGGGAAACCGGAGCGAACCTGAAAGAAGGCATCCTGGACCGCATGGTCCGGCACCTCCCCGGTTCCGCCCTTCGTCGATTGGGCATCTTCGCCCACGGTGAGGAAAGCATCAGCATCCACCGAGACGAACCGGTGTTTGACGGCCAATACTCCAACCGTTGCTACCAAAACGCCGTTCGTGACGCCTTCCTTGACTTCCAACGCCGTGCTGCGCGTGCCGGCCGGTACACGCACGACGAAGACGAGCGCTTCACCGAACAGTGGGAGCGGATCATCATGCATCTGCCCTATGCGTTCCAGGCCAAGCGGATGTTCCCTGCCGTGTTCCATCGCGACCGTGAAGGCACGTCCATGTGGGACGACGTGGAAGCGATCGTGGGCGCTCCCCCTGCCCGAGAAGACGACCAAAACGATGCGGCTTGGGAGAAGGCCATGGATCAATACCGTCGAGCCATCTCCAAGACCGACGCCTACGTGGCCTTCCATCGAGACCGAATCGAAAAGGGTCAGCGAGCCAGCAGCCTGATCGGAAACCAGTACACTGGAAGCATCTTCCTTGCCTTGATGTCCACCTTTGAGTCGGACCTTGAGGACAACACCGACCTCGACGGCGTGCGCTTTGGCCTCTGTGGCTATGGCTCTGGAGCCAAGGCCAAGGTCTTCGAAGGAACGGTCAGCCCAAATTGGCGCGAAGTGGTGTCCCGATGGAACCTCTTCGAGCGGCTGGCAGGCCGAGTGGCCATCGATGCCGTGGTGTACGAAGAGCTTCACAAAGGCGTGCGGGAAGATTCCGTCGTGCCACCCAACGGTGAATTCGTGCGAAGCGAAGAAGAGGAAAGCGACCTGGAAGGTGCGCGCCGGTACTCGTGGATTTCTGCTTGAGCCTCTCAGGTCAAACCTCAAGGGTCGTGGGCCCAAGCCTTTGCCGTGGAGGACCGCGGCACGATGATGGCGTGGACCAAAGTCCGCGACGAAGCCGACGGGTTTGACCTCGTCGAGCACCCCATCCCCACGCCGGGGAAAGGCGAAGTCCTCGTTCGAACCAAAGCGACCAGCATTTGTGGCACCGACTTGCACATCTGGAAGTGGGACGAGTGGAGCCGTGAGAACGTCCCAATTGGCACGGTGACGGGGCACGAAACGTGCGGCGAAATCGCGGCTTTGGGAGAAGGTGTGACCGACCGGAAGGTCGGCGACCTCGTTGCCATCGAATGCCACCTGGCCTGCTGGTCCTGCCCCCGCTGCTTGGAAGGAAATGCCCACATCTGCGAGCAGGGGAGCATCTTCGGCGTGCACAACCACGGCGCCTTCGCACCGTACTTCGTCGTCCCCGCGGTCAACGCCCGACCGGTGCCCAAAGGACTGCGACCAGAACATGCGTCCATCCAGGACCCCCTCGGAAACGCCATTCACACGCTGACGGGCGGCCCTGTGGAAGGAGCAACGGTGGCCGTCCACGGACTTGGCCCCATCGGACTCTTCGCCGTGAACGCCGCGAAAGCCATGGGCGCCGCCAAGGTCATCGCCGTGGATTGGGACAACCGGTTCCGAATGAACCTCGCCAGCGAACTTGGCGCTGACCTCGTGCTCGGAAAAGAGCACGACGTGGTCGCCGAAATCTTGGCCGTCACCGAAGGTCGTGGCGTGGACAATTCTTGCGAATTCTCGGGCTCCCCCGCCGCACTTGCAAACGCGATCACCTCGACCCGAATGGGTGGATTTGTCAACGTCCTGTCCGTGTACGGCAACGCAATGCCAGAAGTCCCGATGAACGAAGTCGTGTTCCGCTACCTCCACCTCAAGGGCATCAACGGACGAAAGATGTGGAGCACATGGGACCGCATGCACGCCTTGCTTGAGGCTGGGGCCATTGACGTCGAGCGTGTCGTCACCCACACCTTGCCCGTGGCCGAGTTCAAGCAAGGCATGGACCTCTCAGGCAGCGGGGCCTGCGGGAAAGTCGTCTTGACCTTCGAGGACTCCTCTTCGTCCAAAGCGTGAAACCTCCCATCGTTTACCAGAGGCCATGGGAGACCCGCGCCAAGACCTCCATCAAGGCGTCTTCACCTTTGGGATTCCACTCAGCCTCGCCGGCTGGATTGCAATGGGCATCGGCGTCCTGATGCTGATCATCGCCGTCCCGACCTTCTTGCTGGCCGGTACCTTGGTCGACGCCCCGCCGCCTGGGGAGGTCCCCTTGGTGGCCGACCCTGGTGGTGAACAACCCGACGATGCCCCTACCGTTCTTCGCGAGGGGCGACAAGGTGCGGAAGGGCACTGGGTTCGCACCACGGCGAAAACCACGGAAACCTACGCCGAAGTCACGTGCACCACCAACGAGGAGGGCGAGGAATCGTGGAGCTTGTACGTCCTCAACCAACGGTCGGAGTTCCTCTTGCCGAACGGCGACAGGCTGGTCTTGACCAACCCAAGCGCTCCGCACGGCTACCCGACCCCTGGGTGCCAAGACTACACCGTTCGAGCCAACGAAGACGTGCAACTGTTGGTGTTCGTCAATCATGAGAGCGGCGAGGAGGAGGTCCTTGGCGTCGGTCTTCGCGACGAACGTGCCCAGCGACCTCTGGGGCGAATGACCGCCTTCACGACCTCGTTTGGAACGCTCGCGATTGCTTGCCTTGTCCTGATGGGGTCAACGTCACCGCCAGGAGCAGGCATGCTGAAGAAATTGCAACGTGCGCATGACCCGCACCCTCGCCTGCACCAAGACGCCGAGGGACTGCGCTATGCGGTGGCCCCGGAATGGGCGGGGGATCAACACGATTGGGTGTTTGACCCACCGGGCGTCAAAGCGTGGAACCGAACCATGCCCTATGCTGCAGACAACCCGGAAGCCTTGCTCCCGGAACACCCCAACAACCTCGGGAAACTCCATCTGGCCACCTTCACGATGTATTCCGTGTGGGGCTTGGGCTTCGTCGCGGCCGTGTCGATGCTCGGCATCTATTCCGACCGGGCATACGGCATCATCGGCCGGTTGATCATGCAAGGGAGCCTGGCGTTGTTCAGCGGCCTTGTTTTCTGGGCCTCATGGGGACGCTGGAAGCGCCTGCACAGCATCATCGACACCCCCACATCACCGATCCGTTCAGTGGCCGTCGGGATGGCTGAAGTCGTCGGTGAGGTCCGGCCTGCAGCGACGGGTTCGATGCGGGTCACCGTCGGCACGCAGAGCGTCCCTGGCTCAAGCACGGCCATCACTGCCCTGACCAGCGGCATAGGCAAGGCGGCCATCAAGTCGATGACCGGCCAACACCTTCAGCAGCACACCGTGGACGGTGTGGTCGCCTACAAATGGCTACAAGAGGTGTGGGAAACCCGTGGAAGCGGGGACGACAAGGTCACCAAGTGGTGGCATGAGGCCGAGGACCAAGGCTCGACGCCCTTCTTGATCCACGACGGCACCGGTGGCCTTCACGTGGACCCGGCCACGTGGCTCAACCGGTCCTGGTCCTCGGCCATCCAAGGCAAGGGCTCGCGCATGGCTTCCTTGTTCGGCGGTGGGCGCTCAACGTTCAACTTCGGCCCAGCCGTCTTTGATTGGCAGGTCGGGAACATCGTCAGCATTGGCTCGATGACCGGCATCAACCGGCCTCGACGGTGGACGATGCATTGCTTGCGAATCGGTGACCCGGTCTACGCGCTCGGACGCGTTCAGCCCCGCACGAGTGAAGCCCTTGCCGCCGAGGGCCTTGACGGCAGCGTCCCCAGTTCCAACCTGACGATGGTCGGTGAAGACGACGTGGGCATTTCCGCAAGCATGCACCGCGGGACGGAACTGTCGGTGATGTGTTCGGTACGCTCCACCACGGAAGCCATCGTCACGCCGGCGTTGATGGTCATCGCTGCCGTCTTGCCGATCCTGATGTGAGCCCCCGGATTCCATCACGCAACGCTCATAGAGGGCGGGCAACGGCTTCTCATCCCGTTGGGGGCCATGCGATACATCGTTGTCTCGGGTGGCGTCCTCAGTGGACTCGGTAAAGGCGTCACGGCGAGCAGCATCGGCGTGCTCATGAAAGCCTGCGGATTGAGGGTCACCTCGATCAAGATCGACCCTTACCTCAACTCCGATGCCGGGACCATGAGTCCCTTCGAGCACGGTGAGGTCTTCGTGCTTGACGACGGAGGGGAGGTTGACCTCGATTTGGGGAATTACGAACGCTTCCTTGACCTCAATTTGGGCCGGGACAACAACCTCACCACCGGAAAGGTGTACTCCAAAGTCATTGAAGCCGAGCGGCGAGGCGATTACCTGGGCAAAACGGTGCAGGTCATCCCTCACGTCACCGACGCGGTCATGGATTGGATCGAAGAGGTTGCACACCAACCAAGCGACGACTCTGGACGAGAGCCAGAGGTGTGCATCATCGAATTGGGTGGCACCGTTGGCGACATCGAATCTGCTCCTTACGTCGAAGCGCTCCGGCAGTTCCAGTTTCGAGTCGGTCGTGAGAACGTGACCTTCGTGCACGTGTCCTTGGTTCCGGTGATGGGACCGGTCGGAGAACAGAAGACCAAGCCCACACAACACACGGTCAAGGAACTGAGGGGCCTCGGCATCACGCCCGACATCTTGGTCTGCCGTTCTTCCGCGCCACTCTCCCCAGAAACGCGCGCCAAATTGGCGGCGTTTTGCCACGTGAAGGAAGAAGCCGTCATCTCCACCCACGACGTGCCCAACATCTACCACGTCCCACTGATGCTTGAGGCTCAGGGCCTCTGTGCTACCTTGGGGCTCGAAATCCAGGAAAACGGCCTGCTCGAGGAGTGGCGCAACATGGCCCTCCATTTGGACACCCTCGAGGACGAAGTCGTGATCGCGATGGTGGGCAAATACACCGACTTGTCGGACGCGTACCTCTCCGTGATTAAAGCGCTCCAGCATGCCGCCATGGCTGCAAACAGGAAACTCAAGATCGATTGGTTGGAAGCTGGTGACCTCGAAAGCGATGCCGCTGAAGACGTGCATGCGGACGCGTGGTCGAGGCTGCGCAGCGCCCATGGCATCCTCGTGCCCGGTGGGTTCGGACACCGCGGCGTCGAAGGGAAAATCCTCGCCGCCCACCACGCACGAACCAACGGCGTGCCTTACTTTGGCATCTGCCTCGGATTGCAAGTCGCCGCCATCGAATTCGCCCGCAACGTCCTCGGTATGGACGGCTCAACCTCCACCGAATTTGACGAGGACTGCCCCAACCCCGCGGTCATCTTCATGCCGGAAATTTCCACCACCCACCTCGGAGGCACGATGCGGCTTGGGAGCCGTCCCACCCTGTTCCAAGTGGAGGATTGCAAGGTCAAGCGGCTCTACGGCGGCATGGAGAGCGTCGATGAACGCCATCGACACCGCTACGAGGTCAACCCGGAACTCATCGAGCAACTCGAGGCCGCAGGCATGACCTTCGTCGGCAAGGACGAGACCGGACAGCGGTGCGAGATCTTGGAGTTGCCAGACCACCCGTACTTTGTGGCGGTCCAGTACCACCCGGAGTTCAAGTCCAGACCCGGTCGACCCAGCCCACCTTTCCTCGGATTGATCCTTGCCGCAAGCGGCCAACCCTTGCCCTGAGCGTTCAAGAACCCTCGACGCGAGTGATGGACATGACTGAAGCTCTGGATCTGGTCATCATCATCGTTGCAAGTGGATTGGGCATTGGTCTTGGTTGGCTTCTTGCAAAAATGAAATTCTCAACGGAACTGGTTCGTGCTGAAGTTGAAGCACAAGCCGCACAGGGCAACAAGGCAACCCTTGTTGCAGAAATGGAGAGCGTTGCGACCGCTGTAGCACGCCAGAATTCAGAGGACTTTCTTCGCTTGGCAGAGGAACGTTTGGGCAAAGTTCAATCTGAAGCCAACAAGGATTATGACGCCCGCAAAAAGGAAGTTGAACTTCTTGTATCTCCGATCACAGATCACCTTGAGAAGTTGGAGAAAGCAACCAACGAAATGGAAAAAAATCGGGAAGGTGCCTATCAAGGAATCAAACGAATGGTCGAAGGATTGCAAGAACAAACAACGAATCTTCGCGACACCAACGTCAAACTCTCAACTGCTCTTCGGGGTTCCATCAAAGCAAGAGGGAATTGGGGGCAAGTGGCGCTCAAGAACATCGCAGAAGCAGCAGGCATGCTCGAGCATTGCGATTTTGACGTCGAAGTCACACTCAAGTCCGGAGCAGGTGGCGCCAGGGTGGACCTTCTTGCGAAAATACCGAATGGAGGCCACGTACCTGTTGATTCAAAGGTCCCACTTGCTGCGTACTGGGACGGGCTGGAAATGGATGATGGAGAGGCCCGTGCCCTCAAAATGAAAGAACATGCCAAAGACGTCAGAAATCACGTCAACGATCTTGCTGCTCGAGACTACCCTCGATTGCTGGAAGGTACTGATTTCACCGTGATGTTTATTCCGGCTGAACCGATCCTTTCAACGGCGTTTGAGTATGAACCGTCCTTGCAAGAATACGCATTCAGTAAGCACGTTTTGATTGTGACACCCGTCACGCTACTCGCTTTGTTGCGGACAGTAGGCCTGTATTGGAACCAACAATCCATGGCCGAAAATGCTCGTGAAATTCATGGACAAGCCAAGGAATTCTACGAGCGAGCAACAAAGTTCAGCCACGACCTTGCGAAACTGGGACGAAACCTGAACACGGTGGTCGGAGCATACAACGATGCAGTCGCGACCTACGATTCTCGAATCATTCCTTCGGGAAGGAAACTTGAGGCTCTCAAGATCACGGAAGGCATGCAAAAGACGATGGCAGAACTTCCAGAAGTTGGTTCAAGTGTCCGTGAGATCAAGCATCTCAAGCGAGATGGAGAAGAGGAATGATCAACCGTTCAACACGAAGTAGGCAAGCATGCCGAGCGCGATGATGCTGCCCCCAATGCTGACTGCAATGAGGATCTTCATGTCACGTTGGTGGCCCTTGTCCGACCAGATTTCCGTGAAACCACATGCTTTGCAACGGTAAAAATTGCCAGCGGTCATGTTTCCCCACGACCCAAGGCTGTTGATCTTGATGTCGCTGCTCTGGCATTTTGGACAAACGCCGCTGTTCTTCATGACCCAAACTGGGACGAGAGAGGTCATGAAGGTCGCGGTCAAGCGCCGTGAACCCTCATCACCCGCGTGGTCCTGAACCCCTGAAGCACCTTGACGAAGCGCCGCTCGAGGAAGGTCGCGTCGAGGTCCGCAGAGCCCGTGTCGATGCGCAACGAGGACAGCCCGAGCAATTTCGACGGCGTCGCCACCGCCAACAGATGGTCGAGGCCGATGGCTTCGAGCACCGCGGGCGAGAGTTGCAGGTTACCGCGTCCAATGAGGAAGCCTTGGCCCCCCATGGGCGAGAGCAACAGAAGCCGCGGGCCGTCATGTGCACGGATCGCGGCGAGAAGCGCGGATTCGTCGAGGTCGGCATGGACCTTGCCAGCATGCACCACGTCGATGCCGAGCAGTGTCAGCTCCACATCGAGGTGCTGGCCGATGTTCCGTAGCGTGCCACCGCTTCCCCAGACCACCATGAGGTCTTCGTCTTCCATCAACAGGCGTACGTGCTCCGCCATGCCCTCGATGGTGTCCTCTTCGGACTCGCGTTCAACCTGTTCTTTGGTGCCCTGCATGAAGCGGGGGCTGGCGGGCGTCCAAGCTTCACCGTACATCCTGACGCGCCATTCGCCCTTCAGGTAGACCTCTTCGTCGAGGTCCATGACCTCGGTGAGCGCCGTGCGAAGATCGCCCTGTGCAAAAGCCAGCAGAACTTCCGCCGCCGCCGCGGGGGTGGTCGCAAAGCATCCACTGTGCATTTTCACGCCCCCCGGCACCCCGATGAGCGGTGTCATGGCCGCTTCTTCACCGAGCCGTCCGAGGGCTTCGACGATGTCCCGCGTGGTGCCGTCACCACCGGCATAGAGAATGGCGTCAACGTTGGCCTCCACGAGGTCGTGCACGAGCGTGGCCGTGTTGACGGCGCTGGTGGCCTCTGGCGTGCTCCCAATCGATTCGAACCGAGCGCCACTGGGTGCCCAGGTGCTGCCCATGCGGCCGTTCCAGCCGATGAAAGTCGGTTCGAGACCGGTGCGGTTCAAAGGCGAGGCGACGAGGTCGGCAAAGGCTTCCAAGGCCTCGTTCATCCGCGGTCCTGCCCGGTCTTCCGCCCCGGCAGCCCTCGCTTCAGCGGCCCGACCGTCGCTGCCCTTGAAGGCCAGCCGTCCTCCCAATCCGGCGTCGGGGTTCACGACCACACCGATGCGCATGGTGAGGGGAACGGTGGGGGCCTCATCAAGGTCCGCTCTGCACCATCGTCATCTTCATCGCGCTCCTGTGCTTTGAGACAAGCATGGAGCAGCGCCACCCCGACGACACCACCCCGCGTGTGGCGGACCTTTTCGCGGCAGGAATCGCCGAGATGAACGCCGCTCCGGAGCCGGAACCGAAGGAAGCGGCAGAGGCACCTGACGCGCCGAAGGGCCCGGAGGTTGCGCCTGTGAACTACCGCGGGGCCACCCAAGCTGAAGCAGCCGAGGTGATGCACGTCGAAGGGAAGGCACCCAAAGCACGCGCACCGGAGGTCAAGCTCGTTGCTCGCCCAACGGCGGAACTCGGTGACGACGACGATATCGCGTGGTGAGCCATTCAACGACGGACGGTTCAAGTGGTCGTGCCCGACCCCCACGACGAGGGAACACCATGGCGATGGTCCACGTCACGCTGCCCGACGGCACCGTCAACGAATACGCGGCTGGCATCACCGCCGGTGAAGTCGTCACCGACGCCCTCGGTCGCAAGCACGGTTGCGTTGCGGCCTCCATCAACGGTGTGGAACGTGACCTGTCCACGGTCCTGAACGAAGACTGCAGCGTCAGCGGCATCTCTGGTGAAAGCGACGAAGGCATGCACATTCTGCGCCACTCGGCGGCGCACCTGCTGGCGCAGGCGGTCACGGCGCTGTACCCGGACGCCAAGCCGACCATCGGCCCCGCCATCGATCGTGGCTTCTACTACGATTTCGCGATGGAGCCGATCGGTGAGGGCGACCTAAAGGCGATTCAGAAGAAGATGCACGAAATCGCGCGGCGCAACCACACGGTGGAGCGCGTGGAACTGGACGAGGACGACCTTCGCGATCACTTTGCGCACAATCCGTACAAGATCGAAATCATCGACGACAAACTGGAGGACGGCGACGGCTCCACCATCTACCGCCAAGGGGACTGGTACGACCTCTGCCTTGGCCCGCACGTGCCCACCACGGCGACGCTCATGCACGTGCGCTTGACCTCGGTGTCCACCGCCTACTGGCGTGGCGACCAAGACCGCGAACAACTCGTTCGCATCTACGGCTTGGTTGAGCCGTCGAAGGAGGCCCTGAAGGCAACCCTCGCACGCCTCGAGGAAGCGAAGAAGCGCGACCACCGCAAGTTGGGCAAGGAATTGCGCCTGTTCCATGTGGACGAGGAAGTCGGCCAGGGCCTGATTTTGTGGACGCCCCGGGGTGCCGTCATCCGACAGGAACTGCAGGACTTCATCAGCCACCACCTGCGAAGGCAGGGTTACAGCCAGGTCTTCACGCCCAACATCGGCAAACTCGACCTGTACCGCACCTCAGGACACTTCCCCTACTACCAGGACAGCCAGTACCCGCCGTTGGTCGAACGCGACCTGATGAAGCGGCTCTCCGATGAGGGCTGCACCTGCGGCGAGTTGTCGAACATGATGTCCGCCGGCGACATCGAAGGCTACCTGCTCAAGCCGATGAATTGCCCGCACCACGTGAAGATCTACACCTCACAGGCCCGCTCCTACCGCGACCTGCCGCTGCGCTTGGCCGAATTCGGCACCGTCTACCGCTGGGAACAGTCGGGTGAAATCTCGGGCATGACCCGCGTGCGTGGCTTCACCCAAGACGACGCCCACTTGTTTGTCACCGAGGACCAAATCGCTCAGGAAGTGCTGGGTTGCATCGAATTGGTGCAGATCATCTTCGGCACGCTCGGCATGGACGACTACCGCGTTCGCGTGGGCCTGCGCGACCCTGACTCGACGAAGTACGTCGGCGACCCTGCCCGCTGGGACAAGGCCGAGCAAGCCTGCCGTGATGCGGCGGAAAGCCTCGGCGTGGCTTGGACCGAGGAGCCCGGTGAAGCCGCCTTCTACGGACCCAAGATCGACTTCGTGGTCAAGGACGTCATTGGACGCGAATGGCAACTCGGCACCGTTCAGGTGGACTACAACCTGCCCGAGCGCTTCGACTTGACCTACAAGGGAAGCGACGGCGAAATGCACCGCCCGGTGATGATCCACCGCGCACCCTTCGGGTCGATGGAGCGCTTCGTCGGCGTGCTCATCGAGCACTTTGCCGGCATGTTCCCCACGTGGCTCTCGCCCACGCAGGTCCACATGCTGACCATTTCTGAGAAGCACGCCGCGTACGCTGCCGAGCTTGCGGCTGACCTGCGCGAGGCCGGCGTCCGTGTTCAGGTCGACGACAGCGACGACACCATCGGCAAGAAGTTGCGCACGCATCGCAAGATGCGCCCGGCTTACCTGCTCATCCTCGGTGAGTCCGAGGTCGAAGGACGGACCGTGACCTACCTCGGGCCGGACCGCGAAGAGCACAAGGGCGTGCCCTTCGACGATTTCAAGGCCCAACTCCTCGCAGAAATCGCTGACCGGGCATGAGCAACGTCACCCCATCCGACGTGTCATTCAAGGAAAGGCACCACGGGTGCAGGAATAATAATAACATTCGTTAAATAGGTAATATTCAGCCGCCGAGGCATGAATCTGCGGAAATCATCGCCTCTGCTCCTCGCCCTGATGCTGATCGCTTCCAGCCTTGCAGGTTGCATCGCCAACGACGGCGACGAACATGACGGGCTCGGCACCGTCATGGTGTCCACCTACCACGTGCAGCAACTCGCTGAGGCCGTGGGCGGTGACCTTGTGGACGTGCAGCTCTTGAGCCCGTCCAACATCCCGGTCCACGACTACGAGCCCACCCCGGCCGACGTGGTCACCCTCGGCACGGCAGACCTGTTCCTCTACCACGGCCTTGGATTGGAAACCTGGGTGGACTCCACCCTCGACTCCATGGGATCCTCGGCCCCCAAGGCGGTCTCCACCCACGCAATGCCCGACGGCGACCTTGCCCTTGAGTTCGAAGCGATGTTGATCGCCGACCTGTGCGAACACCTGAACGAAGGACCCTACGAAACCAGTAACCTCACCGGCGAGGAAGAAGAGCACCACCATGTGCTCGTGGTTCTGTACCCCGACAACACCTCACTCGTGCTTGAGACGGAGGCCGATCACCTCCCCGAAAACGCGACCGGTTGGAACCTTACCACCGACGCCCTTGGTGACAACAACGTGACGATCAATTCCACCCTTGAGACCTGGGGGAATTACGTCACCGGCATCGGTGCCTTCGAAGCCGACGCATCTTGGTACTGGTCCCTCTACGTCTGGAACGAGACCAACGCAACCTGGGACTACAGTTCCCTTGGAATCGATGACGTCCACATGGACGACACCGAGCACATCGCTTGGGCCCCATCGACCTCGAACGTCTCGGACATTCCTGCTCCGGAGACCGACGACCACGACCATGAAGACGGTCACGATGAACACGAAGGACACGAGCACGCCAGTGCAGAGGAAACCATCGACAGCCCAGAAGCCTGCCCTGCGGACACCATGATCCACATTTACGGCCTTGAAGAAGGCGAACACGTCCTTGAATTCGAAGCATCGGACATCGAAACCTTCGACCTCGTGGTGCTGAAGATGGGCGGCGCTCACGCGCACCACCATCACGAGCACGGCGAGGAGGGCCATGACGACCATGAGGGCGAACATGACGACCACGAGGACGACCATGACGACCATGAGGGCGAACATGACGACCATGACATGCCGGAAATCCACGCCGAGCACGTGGCTCACCGACTTTCCTTCCCCGAGCACCATGACGACCATGACGGCTCAGAGACCAGCAACGAGTCCCATGTCGAGCACGGGATGATTACCTTACACGTTGATGCAGAGGGCGACTACGGCTTCGCTTTGCCCCATGACGTTGAACTTCACGTGGTCAAGGGCGAGGGGCACGACGACCATGATGACCACGGCGACGATGACCATGATGACCACGGTGACGATCACGACGACCATGGGGACGACCATGACGACCACGGCGAGGAGGAAGCTCGCTTCGACCCACACAGCTGGCTCGACCCGCTCTCCTTCCGCGCTCAGGTCAAGGTCGTTCGCGACGCGATGATCGAGGCCTTCCCCGAAGGCGAGGACACCTTCACCGCCAATGCAGAAGCGTACATGGTCGAACTCGTGACCCTTGACGAAGGCTTCGCGACCCTCAGCGGTTGCGATGCCAATGAAGTCGTGGCCAACCACGACGCATACTCCTACATGGCCGAACGCTACGACCTCGAGTTCATCACCGTCCACGGACTTGACCCCGAGGGTGAACCGACCGCGGCTGACATCGAGGAGGTCGTCGACAAGATCGCCGAGAACAGCATCAAGGTCTTCTTCATCGAGGAATTCACGGCAGAAGACGCCGTCGCATCCTTGGTTGATGAGACGAAGAACGATGCCATGCCCAACGGCGTGACCGTGTTGACCCTCTACACGATGGAGATGGCCCCGAAGACCAGCGGAGACGACTACCTCAGCCTCATGCAGAAGAACCTGGACAACCTCAAGTCCGGTCTTGGATGCTGAACACCGCAAGCAGGGCCAAATACACCCCCGGACGACCGGGTCCACAAGGTGGAGCCATGAGCAAGGGTGAGCCCATCATCACCGTCAGGGACCTGAAGGTCCAACGTGGCGGCGCAGTGGTGCTTGAGGGCGTGGATCTGGACATTCACGCCGGCGACTTTGTCGGCCTGTCAGGACCCAACGGAAGCGGAAAATCGACCCTGTTGATGACCATCATCGGTGAACTGGAGCCGATGGAGGGAAGCGTCCAGGTGTTCGGTGACAAGCCCGGAGCCAAGGCATCTCGGGGCCGCATCGCTTGGGTCTCGCAGGCCGCAGCACAGCTTCCGTCCAACCTGAGAATTTCTGTGCGTGAACTCGTCGCTTTGGGCACCATGACGTGGAAGGATTTCTTCAAAATTCGAAGGTCAGACCGCTCTGAACGCGTCGAACGTGCCATCAAACTTGTCGGGCTGGAAGAAGTCGCTGACCACGACGTACAACGCCTCTCAGGAGGCCAACGCCAGCGTGCTGTCGTCGCCCGTGGTTTGGCCACAGAAGCAGAGGTCCTCATCCTTGACGAGCCATTGGCAGGGGTAGACCGCGCCTCGCGCGACGATTTCCTCAAACTCCTCGATCGTTTATGCCGCAACGAAGGAAAGACACTGGTCATGGTGACCCACGACCAGACGGCCATTCACCAATGCACGCACTGCGCGATTTGCATCGACGGCAACGTCCAGTTCGATGAAGACCACGTTTCGGCCCCACCGGTGTTGCACCTGGAAACGTTGGCCCTCGATGGCGACTTCCCCTCAAGTCAGAAGACAAAGGCTCCCAAGGAGTTGGCCTGATGGGTCTGGGAACCGCCCTGCATTGGGTGCTGAACCACCCTAGATTCTCCATCTTGGAAGCCGTTGGAGGTTTGATGCCCGGCGAGGTGTTTCCGGCTTTTTTCGAGATGGAGATGCTTCAGCGGGCCCTTCTTGCCGCATTGCTGGTCACGGTGGTTGCCGGACTGTACGGAACCTTCCTGATGCTGCGCAACCTTTCGCTCATCGGTGACGGCCTGGCCCACGTCTCGTTTGGCGGAGTCGCCGTGGGCGTGACGGTCGGGGCCGTGGCGCCGTTGAGTTACGCGCTGATCTTCAGCATCGTTGCATCCATCATCATCTTTGAACTGCAAAGCCGCGAAATCGTGTCAGGTGACACCTCCATCGCCATCTTTCTCACCGGGATGTTGGCCTTTGGCCTGGTGGTCCTGAGGTTGTTCGGCCAAGGCATCACCACAGACATCGAAGGATACCTGTTCGGCAGCCTGGTCCTCATCGACGACCGTAGCCTCGACACCATCACCACGATCAGCCTGTTCGCATTGGTCGGTTTGGCCCTGTTCCATCGAGGCCTCTTGGCCATCACCATCGACAGCGTGGCCGCCCGGGTTCAGGGCCTGCCCGTGCACCTCATCGGACTCTGGTTCAGCGTCACCATTGCCGCCATCGTGGTCAGCATGGTGCAGGTCATTGGCGCCCTGTTGGTGACGGCCTTGCTCGTGACCCCTGCGGCCACGGCCCAACTCATCAGCCGCAGTTTCCGAGGCAGCCTGCTCTGGACCCAAGCGTTTGGTTTGACCTCAACGCTGGTTGGGCTCTACCTTTCGGCCGAATTGAACACCGGAAGCGGTTCCATGATTGCCGTGGTTGCTGCGGCAATCTTCGCCTTCGTTGGGTTGGGACGGCTAATCTTTTCGCGATTTCAGTCCATAGAATCGAGCCCGAAACCCGTGTTGATGGACCCTGAGGCTTGAGAGCCGAAGCACCGTTTTCCTGCTGATAGAAAACGCCGCTTGAAAAGCGCAAACCCTTCGCTTGAACCATGTTTGGGCTGTTGCGACGTTTGACCGAAGTCTCCACCCTCCGTCCCAAAGCGACGTTGGCCTGCGTGTTTGTGGTCATCATGGCGCTTTCCGCTGGCGCTCAGCACTTGGTCTTCGACAGCAGCGAAGACGGGTTCTTTCCCGACGATCCAAGCGTCGATTTGCTCTATGAAATCGAAGACGAATACCGTGCTACGGTTGACTTCGTCCGCCTGATTGAAACCATCGAGGCCGGCGAGCTCCAAGAGGAAGACACGTGGTCACGTTTGGCCCGCCACGAAGCGGCGTTGCTGTCCCAGCCCGATTTGGCCTCGAATCACGTCCCACTGTTTGGAACGCAAGCCAACAGCGGGCCCGCGGGTCATGCCATGCAATGGATGGCCCTCCAAGATGAGACCACCGCAGCGGGGTGGCTTGCCAATTTGACCGACGCCGTTGAAGGCGTGGAAACCAGCGACGACGCGAACCTTTCAGCCGCCATTGGGACCTTGATGGTGGCCTCTGGAGCCGTGCCTGGTGTTGAACCGGTCACGTCGGAACGGCTCCTGAATTGGTCTGCGGAAGACCCCGAAGGATGGCTGCTTCGTATGGACAGCGGTGACAACCTCACCGACGACATCGAAGCGTTGCTCGGACGTGTGGCCGCTTTGCCTGGCCTGCACCCGACGCGTGGGGCTGAGGTCGGGGCCGCCGTGGGCATGACCAGCGGTGCTCTGGGGCCTGTGCTTGGTCTCCAAAGCGTGGACTTCAGGGCATTGATCCTCTCGTGCCTGCCAAGCGAAGACCACGCTTCACCGTGGGACAGCGACGGGCCTGTGCTCATCACCCTCGTCATCGACGGCGAGCCATCGGCATGGGACGTCGAGACGTCCGACGAAGTCAACGCGATCATCATGGAACATGTCCTCGCCCTCGAGGAGGACCTCATCGAGGCAGACGGCAGCGTCGTTCGGACCTTCACCTTCGCCCAATTCACGGAGGGAGCCAACGCAAGTTTGGGGGCGGAGATTGGCATCCTGACCTCGTCCGCCTTTGTCCTGCTCTGCATCATCCTCTGGTTCAACTTCCGAAGCGTGCGCGACACGGCGTACGTGATGGTGCTCGCGGTGTTGGCCATCGGTGCCACCTACGGCCTTTCAGGCTGGCTGCAGTTCGCAGGCGTGGAGATGACCTTCAACGCCGCCATGAACTCCATCCCAGTGCTGTTGTTGGCCATCGGTGTGGACTACGGGCTTCACGTCGTGGCACGCATCAGGGAAGAATACCGCGACGGCGCACCCCCAGATGCCGAGACCGTGCGCGATCTGGACTTGGAATTGCGCCGTCGCGCCGTGCGTCACGGGGCGATCATGACCTCGGTGGCGTTGGCGATTGCCATCTTCACCGACGTCATCGGTTTCCTCTCCTTCCGTTTGTCCTCGCTCGTGTTCTTGCAGGTCTTCGGGACGGTCATCGCCATCGGCTTGCTGATGATTTACCTGCTCAGCATTTCGGCCCTACCTGCCTTGATGCTCACCCTTCCGCCCAAGCGCATGGCCTTGGAGAAGGCCGTCAAGGTCGAACCGGGATGGTGGTCGACCACCCTTGCACGCCTCTCCGACGACCCACTGAAGGTGGCGGGCATCGCAGTGTTGCTGTTATTGCCGATGGGCGTTGGCTTCATGCAACTCGAGGTGGCCTTCGATGAGCGCGAACAATTGAACCCTGAAGTCCCGGTTGTCGCCGATTTCATCCTCCTCTCGGACGAGTTCGCGCAGAGCCCTGCTCCGATTTACGTCGTGGTCAACGGAGAGGTGTTCAGCGACCAGGGCAGAGCAGCTTGGGACGCGGCACTGAGCGTGGTGGAAACCACGGAGGGCACGTCCTCCATCTCTGGACTCTGGTCCACCCTCGACGCACAGCGGGCGCTCGACCCCGCACTCGATGCCTTGTTGAACGACGTGGAAAACGACGTCGACGGCGCTTGGGACGGCCTCGCCGCGTGGGCGTTGACCAACGCCACCGGGCGAGACGTGACGGCTGCAACCCTTGCAGCGGATGGATTGCAGACGGTCATTTCCTTCCAAGCCGAAACCGCGGCATGGGATGAAGTGGTGGCTTTTGCAGAGAACACGGCCGAAGCGTTGGACGATGAAGAAGCGACACTTGAGGGCCCGCAAGAGTTGGCGCTTGCAGGACGCAGCTTGGTCAACGCACAGACCACAGCGGACGTCGCGAGCGCATCCATCCTCTCGACGGGCATCGTTGCCGGTGTGATCTTGGTGATGCTCGTCGGCATCCACACCACACGCCAGCGCAACTTCGCTCGTGGCCTCTCACGCGGCGTGGTCTCTTGGGTTCCACTGATGATGGTCGTCGCATGGGTCTACGGAATCATGGGATTCACCGGATACGACATCAACCCGCAAACCGTCACCATCGGCGCTCTCGCCCTTGGTTTGGGTGTGGATTACGCGGTGCATATCTCCATTCGAATGGAAGAAGAAGCCGAACACGATCCCTTCGCCACCGAGCAGGTCTGGGTCGAACGCTCCATCGCCACCACCGGGCGCGCCATGTTTGGAGCGGCCCTGACCACGGCGGGTGGATTCAGCGTCCTGAACCTCTCCAGCTTGCTCCCCTTGCGGCTGTTTGGTCAAGCCTTCGTGGTCGCCATCACGCTCGCCTTGCTGGCAAGCCTGGTCATCCTGCCCGCCTTCTATCGTCGCTTCCTGCACGTGGAAGCGTCGATGGCCAAGGCCAAGATCGGTGTCGGTGAAGAAGCCTAAGCCGTGAACACCTGTTCAAAGGCTTCGTCCATGACTCACGCTCATGCGAGCGGTGCTTCTTGCGACGTTGATGGTCACGGTGTCCTTGGCCGGGTGCGTGGCGCCAGAACCCATGCTTGGTGAGGTTTCTGAGCCTGCGACGCCAAGCGACACCACTCCGGAGCGGATGACGATCGTGGCCAGCACCGCCGGCCGTAGCGTGGACGAAGCCCCGATGCTGGACGTGGTCGCCAGCGCGGACGGAAACGCCACGCTGCTCATCTGGGTCGCTGCCGGATGCAGCGGGTGCCACGACTGGACGGAGATGGTCGCGACCGCGCGAGAGGAAGGCAACTACACCGACTTGCGCGTGGTCAGCGTTCACCGCTACCCTTCCTTCGAAGACAAAGACGAGGTCAAGGCACGCTACGCCAGGGCCAACACCAGCACGGAAGCCACCTGGCCGTTGCTGTTGCCCAACGAGGGAGACACCGTGGTGGACGCCGATACCGGTGAAGCAACCTCCGTCGACCTTGTGGACGCCTTTCAAGGCCCAGTGACGCCAACCCTGCAGGTGCTGGACGGCGAAGGACACCTCGTGTGGACCTCCAAGACCTACTGGTCGAACGCTTCGGTGCTCGAAGACGCCGCCACCCTCATGCGCTCCCTCAACGAGGCCTCGGCATGACCCCGCTCGCGGAAGCGATGTTCTGGCTGGCCAACGCCCTAATCGTCCCCGTATGGGGCATGATGTGGTTCCTCCCCGACCATGACCTGACCAAACGGTACATCGGGGACCTGAAGCTGACCTTCCTGCCCCTGCTCATTCCCTACCTCGTGCTGGCGCTGCCGGTCTTGCCCGACCTGCTCATGACCCTCGGCACCCAAATGCCAACCCCTGCGGTCGTCGTGGAATTGTTCGAAGACCCGGACATGGTGGTGCTCGCCTGGATTCACATCCTTGCGCTCGACACGCTGGCAGGCCGCCACATCTGGCGCCGCATGCTGGCGGCGGGACGGCCACGTGCAGTTTCTTTCCCTGTGTTGCTGTTTTGCCTCTTGCTCGGACCGCTCGGCTTCGCAGCAGGCATGGCGCTGACGTGGAACGTCGAGGGATCGGACCTGGCGTCGGTGGGTGAAACCGCTCAGAAGGCACAGGATTCGAGCACGGCCTGACCGCCCATGTAGGGCTGCAAGACGTCCGGCACGCGGACACGGCCGTCCTCGAGTTGATTCTGCTCCATGATGGCCACAAGCGCGCGGCTGGTGGCCACGGCCGTCGAATTCAGCGTGTGCGCGATGGGTTGGTTGGCGTGACCTGGAACGCCGGTCCGAATCTGCAGGCGGTTGGCCTGATAATCGGTGCAGTTGGAACACGAGACGACTTCCTTGTACGCCTTGGCTCCGGGCAACCACGCCTCGAGGTCGTACTTGCGGCTCGCCACGGTGCCCATGTCGCCGGTGCAGATGTTGACCACCTCGTAATGCAAGCCAAGGTCGTCCCAGAGGTCAATGCAGTTTTGCAGCAACTCCTCGTGCAGGTCCCACGACCCTTCGGCTTCGCTGATGACGATCTGCTCGACCTTTCGGAATTGGTGCACGCGCCAAATGCCGCGGTCGGACTGACCATGTGCGCCCACTTCACGACGGAAGCAGTCGGACACGCCGACCAAGCGCAGCGGAAGGTGTTCGGAAGGCACGGTTTCGCCCATGTACATCGCCGTCAGCGGATGTTCGCTGGTGGCGGTCATGTAGTACCCGTCAGGGTCGATGCCGTACATCACCGTCTCAAAGTCGCCGAGGTCGGTGACCCCTTCGTAGGCCGTCCTGTTCATCATCACAGGTGGTTGCACGACGGTGTACCCACGGTCGCGGAGGAAATCCACGGCATAGGTGGTCAAGGCCATCTCCATGCGCGCAAGGTCGCCTTTGAGGTAGTAGAATCGGCTCCCCGTGACCTTTGCAGCACGCTCGAGGTCAACCCAACGGTTCATCTCAATCAGGTCGTTGTGCGTGCGAGGGTCGAAGTCGAACGTCGGCTTCTCTCCATGCATCGAGTGAACGGTGTTCCCCGATTCGTCGGCGCCGCTTGGCACGGCGTCGTGAAGCAAGTTGGGAATGCCCATACGGACCGCATCGCGGGCGGCAAGGGCCTCGTCGACCTCCTTCTCCATGGCCGTGATACGATCACCGATTGAGGCAACTTCAGCCAGCACGCGCTGCATTTCGTCTTGGTCACCTGCCTTCTTGGCCGCACCAATGGCTCGTGCGGCTTGGTTGCGCTCGGCACGAAGGGTGTCCGTGGCCTTCAGCAGATCACGCCACGCGTCATCGAGCCGAATGACCTCGTCGATGGCGTCATGGGGGAGACCGCGGCGGTCATGATCCGCACGAATGCGGTCTGGTGCGTCGCGGAAGAGCGCGATGTCCAGCATGGTCAGGCCTCCAAATCGACGAGCGAAGGCCCGCCCTCATCAGGCTTCGCCATCAGAGGGAGATGCCGAAGGCGAACAGGCTGCTCCCCACAAAGAGGAGACCACCGACCAAGTATCCGAGGATGGAGCCCCCGTTCAACAGCGGAAGACCGGCCTGTGCCCGTCCGGTGGACACAGCACGCATGAGCATCGCATAGCCGGCCAAGCCACCCAACAAGGTGGTCAGGCCAACGAGGAGGCCTTCGGTACCGCCAAGGTACTGCACGGCGGAGAGGACGAGCATACCGGGGAAAATGACGTCACCGAGACCCATGAACATCGCATCGCGACCGCCCGTGCTGGCGGTGCTGGACCCTTCGGAAGAGGCGGGTGCCTTGGGTGGCGTTGGCCGGTCTTCTGTGAACTGCCCTTCGCCGTACCCCTCGCTGTCCTGAATGAAGGAGTAGTCGCGCTTCTGCGGCGCGACCAGCAGGATGGGGAGCCGGAGACCGATCATCGTGTCCGCCAATTCCAACATGTGTCGGCTGCGGTACACCGCCCAAGCGTCGTAGACCGCTGCAGCGATCATGAACACGATGACCAGAGGCGGCACGAAGGTGACACCAAGCATGGTGATCACGCCGGCCCCAACGAGAACGCCTACGGTGTTGACCACGTACCATTCCGAATGAACGTAGAGCAGGATCATCATCACCAACGCCACGGACAAACCGATGATGGAAGCCAATGCATCGAACACAATCTCACCACGGAGGAACATGTCCTGGGTGAAGAGGCCGGTCTGAACACCGTCTTCGTTCACCAAAGCAATGCGCCATTCGTCTCCGGGGATGGCGGCCAGATGGGTGATTCCGTCCACGTCTTCAACCACGAATAATTCGATCAAGGAACTGGTGACGTACATGCTGAGGGCCTTGTCCGTGAGCACCCACACTTCCACCATTCCACTGCTGTCCACGTCGCTGACCACGATGTCAACGACAGCGCCACCGACGTCGTCCAGACGAAGACGGGTTTCTTCCAAGGGTTCGGCCACACCGGCGCTCCATGTGGTGTTCCACGTCCACGCCTGCACAGCACCGCTCTCGTCACCGAGCCAGAGCAACCGCTCCTGCGGAGCATCCCCCATGTCGAACCACGGCGAAGCGCCCACATGGGCCGTGGTGAAGGCGTCGTCGTCGTCGCCTGAACGGTCCACGGTCATCACGGTCTTCGCCAAGGCCATCGGGTTCCCTTGTTCGTCAAATCCTGCTGAAACATCCTCCAATTCGAGGACCGTCGCGTACGATTCGCTCACAACCATCCAGTGGTCGGGGCCGAGGAGTTCACTGTGAACAAAACCGCGGTTCAGGTCCAATTCGCCGGGCAACTGCCAAGCTGCTTGTTGCCGGTAAACCGTGACGCCCCCTTCGTCGATGGCGACGTAGCGCCAAAGGGTGTCGATGGCGTCGATGATGTAGATGTCCTCATCGATCATCACGGCACCCGCGCACCCAACAATTTCAACGGTCATGGGTTCGAAGTTTTCGTCGAAGGTCTCCTCAAAACACGAAAACACGTCATTCATGCTTCCGTCCTCGTTGATGCTCCAAATGTACGCACCGTTGTACAAGGTCATCGTCTGAGCATCACCGACGGGATGATGCGTCGCACGAACGAGGTCTCCGTCCAACGCGGTGTCGTCGGAAGGCGCGTGCGGGTGCGTTGACGTCCATGACGTGGTGCCGTTGGCCCAATCGTCGCCTTGCACCGAGGTGACGATGTTCGTCCAGTTGCCGTCGTTGAAGTCGAGTTCAACGAACACGGCGTGGTCAGGGCCAAAATCGGCGACGATGTGTCCATTGGGTCGAGATTCATCCTCGGCCTCGAAGGGCAACACGCCGGGATCGTCCACCAACAGCACGTGAGCAAGGGGGACGGTGGTGTACATCAGGGCCAGTGCAAGGATGGCCATGACGCCGTATTTGATGACCCATTTTGCGCCCATTCGCACCAGGAAAAGGATGGCTGCGGTGAAGATGAAAATCATCACCAACTCGAGCAAGACGTAGCGAACTTGGGTCGAACCAGACTCACCGAAGGCTTGCAGTTGATTGGCGTCGTAGAACGGGCGAATCACCAATCCGAGCAGGATGGTCCCGACAAACATCCCCGCCATGCCGAGCATGGACGCCCATTCGCCCCGGTCCGTGGACGCGGTCTCGGTGGATGGCATGTGATTTCGTGGAAGCGGGGACATTTGACCGCATCGGTGCGACCAACGCCATGATGATGACCCCTCGCCCTAGGAAGGAATCGTGGACGGAGCGAAGCCCCGCGCATGGTTGGAAGCCCGTCGCACCCGAGGGATGGCCCTTAGCCTGAGCACGACCCGTCGCCTTCTGGATGCCTTGGGGCGCCCCGACCGCCGGGCAAAGACGGTGGTGCACGTGGCCGGCTCGAACGGCAAAGGAACGGTCTGTGCCCTCCTTGCTGCTGCGTCGCAGGTCAACGAACAAACCACGGTTTTGTTCACCTCACCCCACGTGGCTCGCATCGAAGAACGGATCCGCGTCAACGGCATTCCGGTGGACCCCGCGCTCTTCAATGAGGCGCTTCTTCGCGTGAAGATTTGTGCGGAGGCCGCCGAACTCGAGCCGACCTTCTTCGAAACCACGCTGTTGCTTGCATGGGCCGTGTGCGACCTTGTGGGCGCCGAGGTCGTCGTCCAAGAAACAGGCCTTGGTGGACGTCTGGACGCCACACGGGCGACGCGAGCGGACCTTTCCATCGTCACGTCCATCAGCGTCGAACATGCGGACCTTCTTGGCAATACAAGGGAGGAAGTGATGGTCGAAAAAGCGGCCATCGCTCGGCCGGGGAAGCCACTGGTGCTTCGTGACCCAGAGGATGCGGCGGTGCTGGAGGCGGCCCGACACACCACGCAACATGCGGGCAGCTACGACCTTGATGACGAAGGGCCCGCAGGCGAACTCATCCTCGTTCCCATCCCCGCCGAATGTGACGTTCGACAGGAAGCCGCACGGTTGGCCGAGGCGGCCTGCACCGTCCTTGGTTGGCCAACGGCTGGCCTTGCTGAGTTGGCATCGCGGGTGCGTTGGCCGGCCCGAGCCCAATGGATCGATTCGACGGCGTCGGGATGCGGTTCCGTACTGATCGATGCCGCCCATAACCCGTCGGGTCTCGCAAGGTCGTTGCCCGGCCTCTGGCGGACCTTCCAATCCCACATCGGTTCCGGCGCATGGCGGTTGTTGTTCGGGACCTCACCACAATCGGAGTTGGACGCCATGTTGGCTCCGTTGTTGGAACGTTGCCGCTTGAGCCATCCCGACCATGTCCTCTTGGTGGCTCCAGAGGGTGGTCGCATGGCCGGTGTCTCTCCCGAAATCCTGGCCAATGCGGAGTGGTCAAGCCTCAACCCCGTGGAGTGCTTTGCCTCGGTGCATGACGCCGTTCATCGTATGCGTGCAGAACCGATGCCCACGCTGGTGCTTGGCTCGCTCTACTTGGCGGGCAACGTCCTGCACGAACTTGGATTGGATTCGGACGAGGACCTCAGCCTCCTTCCTTCGCAAGGGTGAAGTCAGCGAACACGACCCGGCAACGGGGACCGCCGTGAAGGACAAGCACCTCGCCATCCGAATCGAGCAGTGCCTCGCCTTGTCCAAGGCCTCAAACTGCCCACGCCGCCAGTTCG
>Ga0075479_10000178_pt1 | contig 24574 bp, 21 predicted proteins | sample DEB08_DNA_8_FD_76341 | JGI IMG/M metagenome (GOLD analysis project Ga0075479, IMG submission 76341) | Aqueous microbial communities from the Delaware River and Bay under freshwater to marine salinity gradient to study organic matter... | ecosystem: Environmental > Aquatic > Marine > Coastal ... | reverse complement strand
GGCCATCGTGGCCGAGATCGGCAAGTGGCCCGTCGGGCCCGGCCTCTCTGAAGGCGTTCGCATGGGTTCGCTGGTCCACACGTCCCACCGGGACGAGGTGCTCGAGAAGCTCAACGCGGGTCTCGCCATGGGCGGCCAAGTCGTGCTTGGTGGCGCCGCGATGACCGAAGATCATCCGGACGGGGCTTTCATGCAACCCACCGTGGTCACCGGCGTGGACGAGCACAACCTTCTCTTCACCGAGGAATTGTTCGGACCCGTGTTGGCCGTGACCCGTTTCTCCGAGGAATCCGAAGCCCTCCGGCTTGCAAACGCGACCGAGTTCGGCCTCCTGAACGGCGTGTGGACTCAGCATCTTGGACGCGCCCACCGGCTTGCGCGCGACCTGCAGTGCGGCATGGTGAGCATCAACGAGTACCCCATCACCTTCCCACAAACGGCCTTCACCGGATGGAAGATGTCGGGCATCGGCGTGGAACAGAGCCTTGACGCTCTGCGGTTTTACACCCGCGTCAAGAACGTCAACGTGAAGATTTGAGGTGACGCCGATGACGGTTGAACGCACGTCCCCCAAACCCGGCGTGGCCATGCTCCGCCTGACCGGAGCCGCCGCGAGCGCGTCGTTTTCTCGCGCTTCCCTGCCCGTCATCGCCAAGGCGATCGACGAGGTGCTCAACGATGCCGAGGTCCATGCCCTGGTCATCACCGGCGAGGGGCGGTTTTTCTCGGCCGGTGCCGACATCGATGCCTTCGCAGCCTCCATCGAAGCCGGTGATGCACCGGCGCTCATCCGGGACCTGACCGGTCACCTGCACCCCTTGCTGCTGCGCATGCGCACCTCGTCCACCATCTGCGTGGCCGCCATCAACGGGGCGGCCGCAGGCGGTGGGCTTGGCCTTGCCCTGGCCTGCGACGCACGCGTGGCGTCCACCGATGCACGCCTTGCCGCGTCCTACGCCGGCATGGGGCTCTCGCCTGACGGCGGGTCCACGTGGCTCTTGCCACGGCTGGTGGGCACCCAGGTCGCCCGACGCTTCTTCTTTGACAACACGATTTGGGATGCACAGGAAGCGTACGACCGTGGAGCGGTGGATTACCTCGTCCCTGCTGAGCACCTGATCGATACGGCGCTGGGCGTTGCGGTCGCGTGGAGCGGCTGGAGCGAACACGTCCGGGAAGCGACGAAGCATTTGCTGCACGTGGAGTCCGACAACGATTTGGCCACGCACCTCGATCACGAACGAACGTTGATCGAAGCGGCAGGTACGACCAAGGCCTTCGAGGAAGGCGTGGAAGCTTTCCTTGCACGTCGCCGTCCGAAATCGGACTGAAGGCTCCCTCCTGTGATACGCCTATGCATTGGATCTACAATGGGTTACACCGGTGTTACAGAGTGGATAAATACGCCCTTGCGGCATCCATTCACATGAACAGAAAGGTTGCTTTCCTTGTCGTCACACTGATGATGACGGTTTCTCTCTCCGGGTGTCTGGGTCGTGGCGGAGGAAACGGTGAGAACGACAAAAACATGGGTTCGCCTGAAGAAGTTAAGGCTGAAGATTACAATGTTCTTTACATCGGCCACAGCTTCGGACGAGTTTTTGCTGAAACACTTCTGGATTATGCACACACCGCAGGGTTCTCCGATCACGCGCAGTACATCGAAATGAGTGGAGGCGCTTCAGGGGCCCCCGATGCATTATGGCAGGACGACGGCCATCGTGAGAACATCAAGGATTACCTTGACACTGGTGAGATTGATGTGTTCATCATGATTTGTTGCAGTATCGAGTTTATGGAATCTGATTTCCAATCGGATGCTGCAATCTGGAATTTCACCTCGTATGCAGTTGAAAAGAACCCAAACATACGAATTGGTTTAGCTATGCCGTGGAAGGATTTCCCTGGAGACTACGAGAATGCAAGCGACTACGCAACTAACTCAACACTCGACATCTATCCGTATTGGGTAAACCTCTCACAGGACCTTAGTGTGGACTTCCCGAACAATGAGATCTTCACCTTCCACCATGGTGCAGTGGCTTACGAACTGCGTGAGATGTTCGAAGCCGGAGAACTTGAGGGGGATGTGAACAAGTTACAAGGGTCGAAACAGACTTCTGTGTTTACCGATGAAAAGGGGCACGCTGGCGACATAATGATCGATACTGGCACACTCATATGGCTTCATGCAATTCATGGTGTCGAACCGTTGGATATGCCAGAATTTCCCCAATGGAACACCGACATTCGAGTCGTCGCAGACGCCCTTCTGAATGAGGACAATCATGAGTAGCGACATATCATGTCCACGAAATCGCAAGGGTTCTTGCGAACCCCTCAAGACATTGTAGAGAAGTACAATCGGCGTTTAACCCATCCAGAACACTGCAGACCGTGATCACGTCAGGTCGGGAAGGTCTGCGGGTTCTGGCGAGCCGCTGGACCAATCGTAAATGCCCAAGCCGGTCTTCTTGCCAAGCCTGCCTTCGGCCACGAGCGCCTCAAGCAGCGGATGTGGAGCGTAGGCGTCGTCGTTGAACGAGGCTTGCAGATTCAGCAAAATGTCGCGGCGAACGTCGAGACCGACGAGGTCGGTCAGGGCCAAGGGACCCATCGGGTGGCGGTATCCGAGCGTCATGGCGGTGTCGATGTCTTTGGCGCTGGCCACGCCATCGGCGAGCATGCGAATGGCTTCGTTGCCCAAGACCACGCCAAGGCGGCTGGTGGCAAAGCCAGGTACGTCGTTGACGAGGATGGCCGTCTTGCCCATGGCCGCCCCAGCGTCCAACGCCAACGAGACGGTGGACTCGCTCGTGCCTTCGTGCTTCACCACTTCGAGCAGCGACATGATCGGGACGGGATTGAAGAAATGCATCCCAATGAGCCGTTCTGGGTGCTTCAGCACCGAGGCGATGGTACCAATCGAGAGGCTTGATGTGTTCGTCCCAAGCACCGCATCGGGCCGCACCAAGGCTTCGACCTGCGTGAAGATGGATTGCTTGAGGTCCATGATTTCAGGCACCGCTTCGATGATCAAATCAGCCGTCGCGACGGCCTGACCAAGGTCGCTCACCGCATGCAGGTGGACCGACCATGCCGCCTTCTGCTCCTCCGTGGTCTTGCCACGGGCGATGCCCTTGTCCCAAAAGGCGTTGATGCGGTCCATGCCTGCGACAAGGCCGTCGAGGTGGGCGTCGTGGAGGTGCGTGCGCCACCCCGCTTGGGCGCACACTTGTGCAATGCCGGCGCCCATGGTTCCGGCTCCGATCACGGCGACGGTCGAAATCTCCATGCCCCCATGGGTCAAGCGACGCCCCATCAGGCCTTCGTTGAGCGTTGCGCCAGGCTTACCCCGCTCAAAATGAGCACCAAAGCGATCACGAGGCTCCATCCAAGTTGCTCGCCCAAGAGCAGGTAGCCGCTCAAAATTCCGAAGATGGGAACAAGGTACACGTAGGTCGAAGTTCGACTTGGCCCGATGCGCTTGACGCCCTCGGCAAACCAAACGTAAGCCAGCACCGTCGAAAGCAGCGCAAGGAAAACGATGGACAGCAGGCTCGACCACTCGATGGTCGGCCAGCCCCCGGTGTTCACTTCATAGGCGGACCATGGCGTCAGGAAAGCCAACCCAACGGCCGAGGACCAGACGGTGATTTGGAGCGGGCTCATCGGGCCGTCTCTTTCAGCCTCCTCAACGTCCATGGCGCGCCTCATCAACAAGGTGGCCGTCGCCCACGCCAGTGCAGATGCCGCGATGAAGGCATTTCCAAGCCACCGCTCGGACGTGGGAAGGTCAACGTTGGGAGAGGCCAGGAACAGTACGCCAATGCCCAGCAGGCCAAGGGCCAGTCCACCACCAAGCTGTTTCGTCATCGGGTGCCCAAGGACGATCACGGCCAAGATGCTGGTGAACAGCGGATTGAGGGTGATCATCAACGAAGCATCGCCGGCCGCCGTCCACCCCATGCCGTACATGAACAGGACCTGGTAGAGGAAGGTCGAGCAGGCACCAATCCAAAACAAGCGGCGCCATTGGGGCATGCTCGGAACGAACCATCCCTCGGAGAAGCGCAACCAAAGGAGGAAGGCAGGCACGGCGATGAGGTACCGAAGCCACGCTCCGAGCACCGGCCAATCGTCCATCTCCGTGGCGATCACGCGTCCGGCGGTCCACGCCACGCCCCAGAAGGCGGCGACGAGCCACAATCGAACGTGCAGACCTGCGTGGTTCATTCGAAGCGCTCCAAGCCAAGCTGGAGCACACGGGCTCGGGGGAGCCCAATCTCCGGCAGGCCGGCGGCGGGTGCGTGCTTCTTGAGCCCCTCGATGCGGGACACGTACACGCCATAGGACGCGATGTCGTCAGGCTTGAACGGCGTCGGGAGGTCCATCGCTTCCAATGCGGCGCAGGCTTCTGCGCTGTAGATCGGATACACCCGTGCAACGAAGTGCGCCCACCGGGAAATGCGGACAGCATCCACGCCGTCGAGCGTCATCAGGTGCTCAAACAGACCGACGTCCGGATACCGTGCGCTGCGGAGGGCCATCTCGACTTCCATCGCAACGTCATCCGGCCACACGAAGGGTTGTGCGTCGGCCCATGCGTCTGCGCGCTCAACGGTGCTCAGAATGTTGCTTTCTCGGGCACTGTAGAGGACCTCGCCGTACGCGTCGTCGTCTTCGATGTCCTCCACCAGCAAGGGGAGTTCGTCGTACAGACGTTCGCAACGCTCGGCGTTGATGCCGTACAGCTCGACCGGAATCATCGTGATTCCTCCTTCGGCGGGCTTCAAGCGGAGGCGCCGATGCCGGTCGCCCGCTGACGCGCGGAGAGCGGCTTTTCGGAGATCCATTCCTGGTCGAAGATGGCCGGAAGGGCTGCTTCGTCTTCAGGTGTGGGGAGCACGGTACGGAGGTAAGCCTCCCATGCCGCGTCATCGCCTTCGAACAACGTGCCTTCGACGGTGTAACGTCCCTTGGCGAAGGCGCCGATGTCGCGGTTGAAGTTCTCGTGAGGCACGTAGAGGTCGGCAGCGCCTTCGGGGAGGTAGCCACAAAGCGCCTTCACGGCGTCTGCAATCTCTTGGTGGTAGTGGCCACGTGCCTCTTCGTTGAGATGGTCACGGTCGAGGGCCACGCCTTCTTCCTGCTTCTTGCGCTCGTCCCAGCGGCCCTTGATGCCCCAAACGTAGGCCCATTCAGCGGACGAGGATTCGTCGACGCCGAACAAGTCGTGCGCCGTGGCGACCCACTTGTTGATGTAACGCTGAAGCATGTCAAGTGGCACGACTCCCGCGGTGATGATGCGTCGCAGGCCGTTGGATCCGGTGCCGAGGTGGAAGGATTCTTCCTTCAGCATTGGACCCATCGAGGCGGCCAAGGGCTTGAAGCCGGACGTGGACAGCATGCCGAGTTGGAACTTGCCGTCGCGGTCCACGAACATGGTGTAGCAAAAGAAGTCCAGCCAGTGCGGCATGGGGCGGTTGAAGGCCCCAAGGAGACGGTCGCCGTCCTGTGCGTTGCGCTCGAGGAGTTTCTGTGCCTCGCGGCGTCCTTGCTGACCGAAGTAGGTCATCAGGAGGTAGGCCATCTGCCACCCGTGGCGCTGTTCTTCGGCCATGATTCGAGCCGCAGCGTAGCGGTCGTATTCTGTGGGGGCGCTGGCCAGGAGGTGGCGCTGCTGTTCCACGGACGCGAATTCGGTGTCGCCTTGAACGGTGATCATGGTGATCATGGCGTCGCGCATGTTCTGTTGAGGGACCTGCATGGCCCGCTCCCACTTGGGGCGTCCTGCGAGGTCACCGAATTCGATGACGTCGCCCGCACGGTCCCAATCGAAGAGCACGTCGAGGTTGAAGTCGCCAAGCCAAGCGCGCTCAAAGCCCACTCGGTCTTGCCAGTCTTCGAAGTTTGCAATCCAGTCGTCCCACGTTTCCGGCAGGTTGTCCATGGTGTGGGGAGGGCAGGGTGACCCTTGGGGTCATGGCGAACATGTTCGTGTGGACATGTTCGCTTGGCTCACCGCACCTTGCGGATGTCCTCGGCGTAGGTGCGCATCACTGCAGATTCCATCCGGTGCATCTGGGCTGAGAGGGTCGACTTGGCGACACCGAGCAAGCGGGCCATTTCCGTGATGCTCGTGCGGCGGGGGACGTCGTAGTAGCCCTCCCTCAAGGCAAGTTCGAACACTTGGCGTTGGCGGGGCGTCAGCAATTCCGTGCTGCTGCTTCGGGTCGAGAGCAAGCGATGAGGAAGCCCGTCTTCTCGAAAGCGTTGGATGAGGTTCCGCGCCTTGGTTTGGGTGCATTCGATGGTCCACTCCACCCAACCGTCCCGCACTTCGAAGGGAGTGTTCGGAATCACCCCGACGTCGATCAGTGGGCGGAGAAAACCTCCGCCACCTGCGCTGATGTCCACCGATGGATGACGCTGGTCGAGTTCACGAAGGGCCTCGATTTTCGGGTGGGCGTCAATGGACGTGTAGAGATCAGGCCCCCCAGAAATCCGAGCGGTGCCGCGCCCACGAGCGAGGGGCATGTGCTTCTCGATGCGCAGCACTTCCGTGGGATTTGCACGCGTGACATCGCCGGCCCAGTGGCCGTCTGGGAGGCGGACCTCGATGCGAAGGCGGTGCGTGCCCATGCTTGCAAACCCGAACATGTTCGATTAAGGCTGCCGTTGCACCCAGCGCCTCATCCGAGCAGGTCGGGGTGTTCCTCGATGTATCGAATGGTGATGTCGCGTGCGATGAAGTCCTCTTCGTCCATGATGCGGCGGTGCAACGGAATGAGGTGCTCGACACCCGTGATGACCGTCTCGTCGAGGGCCGTTCGCATGCGACGGACGGCGTCCTCGCGGTCGTGGCCCCAGGTCAACAATTTGGCCAACAAGGAATCGAAGCAGCCCGGCATCTCGTATCCCGGGTGGGCGTGGGTGTCGCAACGGACGCCAAACCCGGAGGGGAAATGGCAGTCCCAGAGCCTCCCTGGAGAGGGGATGAATTGCTTGGGGTCCTCCGCGTTGAGTCGGCATTGGATGGCGTGGCCGCGCCAAGTGATGTCCTCTTGGGCCAGCGGCAGGTCCTCTCCCTGAGCGACACGGATGCCGAGCTCAACAAGGTTGTAGCCGGTGATCAATTCCGTGACGGTGTGTTCCACCTGAACGCGAGGGTTGACCTCGAGGAAGTAGAAGTCACCGTTGGCGTCGCGAAGGAATTCGAAGGTGGCCAGGCCCTTGTAGCCGACCGATTCGGCGCCGGCGCACACCAATGCGCCGATCTCGGCGCGCTTCTCGTCCGTCAGCCACGGTCCTTCTTCGACCAACTTTTGGTGACGACGCTGAATGGAGCAGAAGCGCTCACCAAAGTGAATGGCGTTCGTTCCATCGGCCAAGACTTGGAATTCAACGTGCTGTGCACCTTGGATGTACTTCTCAACGAAGACGCGGTCGTCGCCAAAGGCCGACTTCGCCCGGCTTTGGCAGAGACGGAGCGCGCCTTCGAATTCGTCGGCGGCGTTGACGATCTGCATGCCGATGCCTCCGCCGCCCGCGGCCGCTTTGATGATGACGGGATAGCCGATGTCCTCGGCGAGCTCGGCGGCCACGCTGGCTTCGCTGATGGGCTCGCTGCTTCCTTTGGCGGTGGGCAAACCCGCGGCTTCCATGGCTGCCCTTGCCTCAATTTTGTCGCCAAGGAGCGTGATGACTTCGGCGGCCGGTCCGATGAAGGTGATGCCCTCTTCCTCCAAACGGTGGACAAAGGCCGCGTTTTCGGCAAGGAAACCGTAGCCCGGGTGGACCGCGTCGCACTCGAGGTCTTTGGCGGCTTGAACGACGGCCTCGATGTCGAGGTAGCTGTCGAGAGGGTTGCTTCGCACGATCTCCATCGCAACGTCGGCGAGGCGAACGGGGAGGGACAACCGGTCCTCCCGGCCGTGGATGATGGCGGCTTCGATGCCGAGGTCACGAAGGGTTCGGAGGATGCGCAGCGCAATCTCGCCGCGGTTTGCAATCAGCACCCGCTTGAAGGCCATGGCCATTGGGAGGAACATACCGTCTATGATGCCCTCGGTCCCCTCAGCGGTGAAACATCAGACCGAAAGAGCGATACGGCGCGACGCCGATGGTGGCTCATGAGCGGGGACGGGCTGGAGCAAGGGCGAGCGAGGGCCGACCAACTCGCTGGACGAGATTTGAACAACGACGGCGTGGTGACCAACCTGATCCTTTGCGGAGACAGCAGGTTCTACGATTATGGGTGGCTGGAAGGCGAACTCGAAACGTGGATTGAGTACAATTGTTGGCCTGATGTCATCATTTGCGGTGGAGCATCAGGCATTGACGCCTTGGCCGAGCGCTGGGCCGCCAACCACAACATCCACTTCGCGGCCTTTGAGGAAGCATGGAGCGCTCCACGGCCCGGTGTGGAGGATTCTGGTCGTGCCGAGGCGGCGCCTGAGTTGGTGGACACCTTGCTCCAATACGCAACGCACGTGTTGGCCTGTCCAGGTCCAAAGTCCGTCTGGACCCACCGCATGGTGGACGCGGCCAAGGCCAAGGGCATCCATGTGATGGTCCGGCCTGTGCCTGAAGGCGCTCAGTAAACGTCCCGAAGGTAGCGCTTCTCTTCTTTCATCATCGTCTTCTCGATGAAGTGGGTGGCGTCGGCTTCCGACATGCCACCATGTTCCATGGCGATCTCGATGAGGGCTCGGTGGACGTCTTTCGCCATGCGTGACTTGTCGCCACAGATGTAGAAGTACGCGCCTTGGTCAAACCATTCCCAGACTTCGGCGCCGTGTTCCTTGAGCCGATGTTGGACGTAGATCTTCTCCTCTTGGTCGCGGGACCATGCCGTCGTGAACTTGTAGAGGTCGCCGCTGTCCATCCAGTCCTCAATTTGCTCCTTGTAGTAGTACTCGGTGTGCTGAGACTGGTCGCCAAAGAAGAGCCAATTCCGGCCCTTGGATTTGTCGTGAACACGCTGTTCCATGAACGCACGGAAGGGTGCAATGCCCGTTCCGGGTCCGACCATGATGATGTCCACGTCTCCGTCGTCGGGGAGCACGAAGCTCTTGGTTGGGGACATGAAGACGTTGATCGGCGCTCCGCTGGTGTCGATCTCGTCGGCCATGTACAAGGTGCAGAGGCCACCGCGCTTGCGGCCGTGGTATTCGAAGCGAACGATGCCCACGGTCAGTTCGACCAAACCCGGGTGGGCGTCGGGGGAAGAGGAGATGCTGTAGAGGCGGGGCTTGACCTTGCCCGCGAGCGCCAAGAACTCCTCAGGGGTGTATTTGAGGTCGAATTCACGCATGATGTCCACGTAGTCGCGGGTCCAGAGGTAGTCTGCGACCGAATCGGAGGAGGCGTTGATGGTTTCCACTCGCGTCCGCGGGTCTTCCCGCGGAATGCTGGCTGCGAGTTCGCCGGGTTCGGCGCCGCTGCGCTCGCGTTGCACGAAGGACAGGCTGACGCGAAGCCCACTGGGCTTGACGCGTTCCATCAAGTCGGCGACGAAGTTCGAGCTGGCCATGTGGACTTCGTAGTCCTTCTTTAGGGCGTCACGAAGGGTGCGCTCACCGGCGTGGGTGGTGACGGGATGTTCGGGGTCCCATCCTTGGAGGGCGATCATTTCGTCAACGATGTACGGAGGGTTTTCCGCGATCACGCCAAGGGCGTCACCGACCTTGTAGGTCATGCCAGAATCGCCGAGATCGAAGGCGATGTGTCGGGTTTCCTTGCGGGACCCTTCCCCGTTCAGGATGTAGTTCTCCACAATTTTGGACGGATAGGGGTTCTTCAGCGACCAGTTTTCGCTCATCTTCCTCACCGACGCAAGCGTCGGGTGGGCCTCGGAAAGGGTCCTTATCATCCTTGTCAAACGCCGGTCACGCCCTCGCCGATGGGTCCATGTGGGCCTCACGTTGTGGAGCGGCCATGGCTCCCCGCGTGGACCTTCTCGGGACGGGGAACGCTTTCCTTCCACGCGGGCGGCTTCATTCGATGGCCCTGCTCGACGGTCAGCACCTCATTGATGCCTCGCCAACGGCCCTGGTGGCCCTTCGGCGTGCTGGCCGTTCACCGGCCGATTTGCGCACCGTCCTGATCACCCACCTGCACGGAGACCACGTGTTCGGATTGCCCTTTTTGCTGCTTGAACGGAAGTACATCTCGGACCGGGAGGGCGCCAAGCCTCTCCGGCTCGTCTGTGCACCCGGAGCCATTGAGCGCGTGCGCCACCTCTGCAATCTGGCCTATCCGGGAAGCCTCGAGGGCATGCTCGACGAGGTGGAGGTCGTTGAATCCACAAGCGGGACGCTCGAAGGCGGCTGGTCATGGTCGCGATTCGAGGTTCATCACGACGATGCGGTGGATCCACACGGCTACCGATTCACCCACCAGGACGGTGCCTCATGGCTCCACAGCGGAGACAGTGGACCGTGCCCGACCCTCGAGGAAGCCGTTGAGCAGGTCGAATTGGCCGTGGTCGAGATGGGCGTCCCCGATTGGGTGGACACCGACCACCATCACACGCCAAAGGACATCGTCGCTTTGGGCAATCGGCACCCTTCGGTCCAATTTGTCATCACCCACACCTTTGCGGACGACGAAGGGCCGGGGCCAGACATTGTCAACGCCCCGTTGCCGGAGATGCCAGAAAATGTGCATTTGGCCAAAGACGGAGAGGCATGGACTTGGGCCGGACATGCCTGGCTCGCGTTGTGAAAGATTCTGCCCGGAACCTCGGCCAACGGCCGACCTCTATTGGGGGCATATAAACCCCAAAATGGTCAGGTGAAAACGGTTTCATTTTCACCTCGGTGGGCAGGCTTATGAGGGGGACTCGGACTCACGCGAGACATGCTGTGCGTGTCTCCCGCCAATCCTCGGGGACATGTTCTGGAGGGGTGCTTCCAATGACCGGGAACATCTTCGACAAGGCCCTCGGCCGGGCCACCTTGTTCCGTAACAAGGAACACCTTCGTCACAGCCATCAGCCAACGCACCTTCCTCACAGGGACCGTGAGATTGAACAACTCACGTTCAACCTGGTCGAAGCCCTGAATGGGCAGATTCCTTCGAACATGATCCTCTACGGGGTCACCGGCGCTGGGAAGACCGCAGTCACTTCCTTTGTGTGCAACCAACTGGTGGAAAAAGGTCGCCAAATCGACCGCGATGTGTTCGCCATCACCGTCAACTGCCGGCAAATCGACACCCAATACCGTGTCTTGACGCACCTCGGGAACTCCATGCTTGAGGCCCACGAAGTGGACGAGATTCCGTTCACGGGATGGCCCACCGACCGTGTGCTCGGCGAGCTTGTTCGACGCATGGAAAAGCGGGCCGGCGTGTACATCATCGTGCTCGATGAAATCGATCACCTCGTCCGCAAGGCCGGCGACGACCTCCTGTACAACCTCACGAACCTGAACAGTTCGCTCAAAGCAGCCCGCTGCTGCGTCATTGGAATCTCCAACGACCTCAAGTTCACGGATTTCCTTGACCCCCGTGTCCGTTCGCGGCTCGGTCAGCAAGACGTGGTGTTCAATCCATACGACGCAGACCAACTGCGCGACATCCTCGTACAGCGCTCCTCAAGCGCGTTGCACCCCGATGCGTTGGAAGACGGTGTCATCGGTTTGTGCGCTGCACTGGCTGCGCAAGAGCACGGTGACGCCCGTTGTGCCCTGGATCTGCTCCGCGTCTCCGCAGAAAAGGCCGAGCATGAAGGCATCCCGACGGTGGCCATTCGCCACGTCCGCACCGCACAATCCCAAATCGAAGCCGACCAAATCACGCCGGTGGTCCGCTCGTTGCCAACCCAACAGAAGTTGGTCCTGTCCGCTGTCCTGCTGACCGAGCGGACCGGAGCTCGTGGCGTCCAAACCGGCGAAGTGTACGACGTGTACGACCAAGCCTGCCACCACGTGGGGAAGGCTCCACTGACCGCTCGCCGGGTGTCGATGTTGATCTCCAACCTCGACATGCTCGGGCTCATCACCGCACGGACCGTCAGCCGTGGCCGCTACGGGCGCACCAAGGAGATTCACTCCAGTTTGCCACCCAACGTGGATGCAGCCGCCATCATTCAGGACTCAGAACCTGACCTTGAACCGATCTTTTCCTCGAAATACAGGCACCAGAGCAGGCTATGAGTCGTGGCCTTGTGCTGCGACGTCGTTATAACAAGAGGGCAGGTGGCGAGCGACATGACCGAGACGTCCAACGAAGGCCGGGGCCTCGTCCAGATGGTCGTTGACCCCTCGTCCGTCACCGCGCGCTGGTTTGTCGGCCTCGGCGTGTGGGGCTTGGTGCTCGCGCTGCTCAACCTGATGGGCATGGCTCACCCCGGCTACCGAATCTCCTGGGCCGGTGTCCTGAGCATGGGTCGCCTCAACGAAGCCTTCGAAGCGCATGCGACCGCTCCTGCTTTCGTGGCCAGCGACCTTGTGTTCATTGCACTCTGCGGTGGCATGGTCGCCCTTGGCTTCCGCACCATTGCCAGCGAGGAAGGCAGCGTTGCCGGCTTCTTCCGCAGCCTTGTCGACAACTCCACCTGGCGTGCCCTCGGGTCCGCTGAAGGCGGCATGGCCCACACCGTTGGGGCATGGTGCCTCCTCGTCGGCCTCCTCTTCTACGTCATCCGTGGCGCCATGCACACCAACTGGTTCGACCCCGGCGTTTACGCCGTCAGCGCCGTTCTGGTCGCCTTCGGGTTCGCGCTTCGTGCCCTCGCTTTGAGCGAAGCCGAAGCCTGATCAGGGCCTTCGGTGGCCGTTCCGGCCCGTGAGCGCATCCCATGCGCCAAGCCAAAGTCCGGTCCAGAGGGCCCATGACCACGCAAGGATCAGCATCCTGAGTGAGAAGGATGCGGAAGACAGCATCCAAGCGATGCGGTTTCGCTGGCGCACGTCGCTCATCACCTGTCGGTTGACGGCACCAAGGGCGCTGATCCACATGACGAATTCCGCGAGGGCCAGCAGGCTTGCACCCACCAACAAGGCGGTGGAAGACGTTGTTCCAAGTTCACTTGGGAGGGTCATGCCCCCTTGGCCGGAGATGATCTCAGGAAGAAGGGCTGCACCAAGGCCGATCATAAGGGCCAGCCATGCCCCCAACCGAAGGGGCAGCATCGCAAGCACCAGCGTCGAGGTCCCGAGGAAATCGAACGCCATGCCTTTCCGTGCACGTCGTGGCCATCGGCGCACAATGCGCACGTGGGCTCGTGCGTCACGTCGCCGCTTGGCGACAAAGCGCTTCCGTCCCTCTTCCGGCACGTGACGGACCATGGCATCTGGGGTGTAGACGATGGAGCCACCCGACGCCAAGAGGCGCAGGCTGACCTCCATGTCCTCCGCGTGGTACCACGCAGGATCAAATCCACCTGACTCTCGAAGCGCTTCGGCGTCAAACATGGAGCAAGGGCCGTTGGCAAGGGTGGTTCGGCGAGGTCGACTCCGGTACTTCCGTTCAATCTCGATGGAACGAAGCCTTGAGACAAGGTCGTCTCCTTCTTCGAAGACGGTGCGGCCGGTGACGGCAACCACCTTCTCGCTTTCAAGACCGGTTCGAGCGGCCATCAAGGCCTCAATCCAGTCGGGCATGGGTCGAACGTCGATGTCCGTGATGGCGATCCACGCGCCGTTTGCTGCTTCAGTCGCGGCATCCCTGGCCGCGGACAAGCCCTCAGCAGGGCGTTGGATGACACGGACGGACACCTCGCCTTCCGGGTCGTGAAAGGCTTGCAAGCGCTCCCCTGATTCGTCACTTGAGCCGTCGTCCACGGCGATGATTTCCAAGGGACGCCACGTCTGCTCCAACAGGGATTGCATGCACCCGTCGACCCAATGCGCCCCATCGCGGACGCAAACCGTGACCGTGACGAGCGGTCTTTCTTCGCTCATCGTTGCACCTCAAAGGCATCCAAAATGGTCCTGCAACGCTCTTTCATCGCCAACGTGGTGCGTTGCACCATCAGGCCTTGGCGGGGCATGCCGAAGACCACCATGGTGCCCAGAGGCGCAAGCAGGTGAATGTACAACGGCGCCATGTCTTCCTCACCGTCGACCACCATGACACATGGGACGTCGGATTTCAGCGCCTGCTCAAGCGCAGCGAGAAGGTCCGGCGTCAGCACGCCTGCGGGAGAAGACGTGTCCACGCGAAGAGGAAACGCATCGACGTTCACCTCTTCCTCAACGTCAAGCGCAACGCGCTTGGTTTGACCGTCGATCAACGCAAGATCAGGAACGACGTCCATCTCAAGCATCACCCGTGCGGTCACGTCACCCACGGCGATCAACGGACCGTCCAGCGGCGTGAGGTCGTCCAACATCGCCGCCATCGCCACCTCGGGAGCGTCCTCAGGACCAGGATAGGGCGTGCCGGAGGGCGTCTTCAGGTGGGCTTCAGCGGCAGGGCTCATGGCCATGACGTGCTCGCGCCATGCCGAGCGAATCCACGCCTCTCCGTTGGTGTCCATGCTTCCGTTTCGGATGGAGGTCGAGGACAGGATGGTCCCTTCGGCGTTGAGGCGATGGGCCACTTCGATGAGGGCCAAGGGTTCGAGGCCGTGTTCGATTCGCTTTCGGTTGATGGCCTCTCCACCGGTTCGCGTTTCTGGGCTGACGACCAAGGCATCCGCCGTCGGATGGGAGGGGGCGGGGCCGAATGCGTCGCTCAGGAGGTGAAGGCTCCAACCGGAATCACGGACGTTTCGCAAGGCGGCTTCGACCGCCGCCATCCTGTCCTCCATCGGCTGAATCCGGTGGTCTTTGGCGAGGGCCATGGCGTCGGTGGTGACGTGCACCTCCAGATGAGACGCGGCGTGAAGGCCTGCTTCCAGCAAATCCCGGTGGCCGTCATGGAGGCGGTCGAAGGTTCCCCCAAGGAGGCACCGGACATGCCCTCCTCTGGAGGTCATGGAACAAGCGTCCCTGCTGAGCCCTTCATGGCATCGGCGATGGACGGTGAGAAAGAGGGGGTCTGTCCCCCCGCACGAACGGCCCGCTTCATCGCCTCACAGCTCTGGGGCCTGACCCATGTGCAGGGGTGGTCTGTGCGACCGGTTGGTTGGCTCGAGGTCATCCATACGTCACCCGAGGACCCATAGTCCGATCACAGATCCGCTGTTGCTCCGCTGATCATCCCCGAGGGTCACAGCGGTCTTCGAAGCGGGCCACTGCCTTGGTATCGAACGTCATCGCCTGTTTGCACAGTGGCTCGGCCCGATGTTGCAGGTGTGGCAGGTGCCGGTTCGACGGTTTACCTATCAAGACGTCGCTGATTCAACAACCGTTGCACGGGACCTGTTTCTTGGCCTAAACCGACGAACGTCGGCCATGTATGGGGGGGTTTCAGAAGCCAACAGGCCTCTGGATGGGTTCGCCCGACGGGCGTCGGGCGTCCTTCTTGTTCGGCGATGGCGGCCTCAACCACGTCGAACAACGCAGCAGTGTGTGGGTTTTCCTCGATGAGATGGACGTCGGAAAGGTCCCTGTTCTGAAAGGACAACTTTGGTTCGGGCGGAGCAATTCCTGGTGGCCCTCCTCCGTCCATCTCAGTGGCGACCATGGGCCACATCAGTTCACATTCTGCCAACCATCGACGTCCTCGGGCCGAAGCGAGCAGGTTCGGGAGCCATTCAGGCAACCATGGCGCCCACCAGCGCCATGGAAGGTTCTCGCAACGGTGGATGATCATGTCCACGTTTGGGGGCACTTCAGGAGCGCTGACCCACGCGTGCCATGTGGCCAAAGCCTCGTTGTGTGCATCTGGTGTGAACGGCAGTGACTGGACCCTCGTCCACAGCTTTGGCAGCAGGGAGGCAAAATGGAGCGGGTCTCCCATCCACGTGGTGACGTCGAGTTCGTCGGCCTCTTCGTCGCCGCGAAGGATGAGCAAGCGAGCGCTGCTGGCCACCGAGCGCGGTGGTGAATCCGTGTCACGAACGCGAAGCCGCGGCCGGTGTTCGTAACGCCGAGCCAGTTCAAGCGCGTAGGTCTCCCGCTCGTGATGTGTCGCCCGCCATGCCTCGTCGCGAAGCCAAGCGTCAGCGGCCATCGTTGAGGCATGCAGACCAACCCATTCGTCGGGAATGCGTGGACCAATCCTTCGCCACCGTCGTCCTCGTTCTTCGGGGGAGGAAGCGATCCAAGCCGCCAGCGGGTGTTCGTGTTCCAGGTCATCGGCAAGGTCGTCGTTGCCCTCAGGCCACGCGGCCAAGGCCCGTCGCAGTTCCCGCTCCGCCCGTGGGGCCTTTCGCTCCCCTTCTCGGGCCACATCATTCGACGTTGTGCCGGTCGTCAATTCCGCTGCCGAGCGAGGGAGGGCGAGGTTCCAGAGGGTGGCCTTGACGGGTTGTTGCCGGTCTTGTGCGAGGCGAAGCCGTGTTACTTCGTTGAGGTGAACCCATCGTTCGTCGTCGCTTTCCGTCAACCACGTCCCTTGCTTGTGTTCGCGCAAGCGCGCATCGCCGGCGACCAACAACTGACATCGCCCGTCGCCGATCACCCGCCTGAGGAGTTTGGCGTGCTTTGCTCCGAGGGTCCATTCGCCTTGGACGGCGTCTGAAGCGTGTTCAAGGGCCCATTCCCAGATGGCTCGGGCGCCTTCTGCATTGGTCCGCGCCAATTCGTGGAAGGACGTGTCATGCTTGACCCAAGTCGTCGGACCAAACGCGGCCAAGGCCGCATGCGCCACTTCGCTTGGGCGGCCTCGACGGTTTCCTCGTAGCCGGTCGAGCACACGCTGCGTGCGGCGGTTCAACTCGCCCTCGGTCAGGCGTGGGTGCCGGTGGCGCATCCACGTGCGGAGCAGCGATTCGGGTCGTTCGGCGATCGGGTTTGGACGCGAGGACCTGAGCACCGTCAGGCCTCGTTGCTCCAAAAGGAGCGCCTCACGTCTCCACGCCTCACCGACTTGTCCAAGAATCGGGGTTGACGGCCGGCACGGGACTTCTGTGCCACGGATGTTGCCGAGGTTGATGGTGCTACGATCCAAGGCAGCAGGCGGTGTTTCGTTGGGCGCTTCTGCTTCGAACCATGTGCCCGGTGGCATCGTCCAGCGGTCCTGCCCGCTCATGACACGAGCTCGAACCAAGGCCAATTTGCGACCGCCTTGGGTCCACGACCGGATGTCGCCCATGGACGCTTCAGCGGGTGGAGGGTCACAGGGTTCGAGGGTGTCCAAGTCAAACCATTGTGGGGGGCTCCTCACCGCACACCAGGCGCCCCCCCGGTTGTTTCCACTGGAGGAAAGAAGGGGTGCGCCTTCCACCCCCAACCTCCTCGGGGGGAGCCAGAGGAGGTCGGAAGGTACGGTTTCCCCGTAAGCAAGCACCACCAATGGCCCATCCCTGGTCAGCAGAACGTTCGTGCCCTCCGTTCTCGGTTCCTTGGTCGCTTCCCTGAGGCGTTGGAGGGCGTCCTCTTGGAGGCGAAGAAGGCCTTGGGGGCTCAAGTGATGGGGTGCGCCACGCACCCCTTCGCGCTCATCCCGAGACACCAAACCTTGCAAACGGAGGGTGCGCAGCGTGGACGACGTGTGCGAGGTGGCCAAACTCAACCGTTCTGCGAGAGCGGACACCGTGGCGGGCCCGTCGAGCAGTTCGTCGAGGATCCGGCGTTGGTAGCCGCTGCGGATTCTCGACGTGGCCATGTGTCTCTCTCAACACGTCCGAATGTGATTGATTTTATGAAGGGCGCGTTTAGAATCGTCAATCGTTACAAATTGTTACACATTTCCATTGGAAAACGCGATTGATGAGCCAAGCATGCCCCGCTTTCCTTGCATTTGATGCATGCAATGCGTAGTTCCGTGTAACAATGGAACCGTTTCAGTCGCTAATATGATATAGGCGTCCGCGTCCCTGTGAATCATGGCCTCGGATGACCGGGGCCGAGGAGACTGAGAGCATGAAGACCGTCCGCATCCGAGAGAAGATCAAGAAATTCCTGGGCGACCGCCCCCGCAACACCGCAGAGATCCTCGAACACATCAACAGCACCATGCGTCACGGCACCACGAGCCAGCAGCTCGGCAACGTGCTCTCCAAGGACAAGGACATCGTCAAGGTCGGATACATCAAGCGCTCTGGAATCCTCTCCGGTGGCTACGACATTTGCGAATGGGCCACCCGAACCTGGGTTGCTGACCACTGCCCTGAATGGACGGAAGGGCAACCGATCATCCTGAACGAAGAGGGTGATTTCACCCTCGGTCCACGCCCTGAGTGATGCCTCACCTGTGTCCTCATTGAACCACGGCCCCGGCCGTGACACCGAAGCCCTCCAATTCGGTGAACGTCAAATCACGTGACCAATTTGGTCAAGTGTGCCTCCTCTCTGTTCGCATTGTGAACGGCAGTTGGGCTGTACGAGCGTTGGTGCTCCTCTCCCTTGCCTGTTTGGCGGTTGGCTCCTTCCATCAACTGACGCCCCTCCACGCAAACGATGCCGAAGCCTCGGATGTTCCAGAGGGCGACGGTGATGCCGGTCTTGAGTCAGCGGAAGACGAGTCCCTCAAAGCGGCTCCTTCGGAAGACAACGAGCCGGATTCACTGAATGCAAAACCGGAAAGAGGACCTTCGGGCGGGCTGCTGTACGGCGTTGGATTCGGCCTTCTTGGCGTGCTGTTGTTTGGTTCCGGGGTCTCCGGGGCGGTCAAGGTCGCCGTGCTGATGGCCTTGGTGACGCCGCTGATGGCCAAGAAAACCCGGCGTGACGTGCTGAACAGAGGCCGAGTGCTCGGTTTCGTCGAAGCCAACGCCGGGATTCACTTCTCTGCGATCAAAGATGCGCTCGATTTGGCCAACGGTGTAACGGCACATCATCTGCAGATGCTTGAACGCCAAGGGGCCATCATTTCGTGGAGGGATGGGAAAATGCGTCGATATGCAGCAGCTAACGTCGACCCAAAGAGCAACACCAACCTTCACTCACCGATTGTGGGAACCCGCTTGGCCATCCTCGAAACGTTGGCGAAAGCGGGGTCGTTGGGTCTGACCACCAAAGAATTGCGTGAGCGCTTGGACCTCTCGCGGCAATTGCTGCACTATCACATGACCCACCTGGTCGATCGCACGCTCGTGGAGAAATCCGCACCGAACCGCCGCGCAGCATGGCGGCTTACCATCGATGGGGTCAGCGCACTGGATGTGTAGGACCCTCGTGTGACGTGTGGTCGCAACAGTCAATACAGATAGGAAAACGGATTGAGAATTATGTGGTCGGATGAGCAACTGCTTGCAAAGGGTTGGACGCAGGAGCAGATCAAGCAATGGCGCTTGGAGCAGAGCCCAGAGGTTGCACGTCCTGATGCAACCTCCCAATCCATGGTTTCGGAGCCTGTTGAAGCGGCCGCCTCGGGATTGAACATGACGGGGGACAGCGCCTCAACCGCAGATGTCCCGCACATGGGCCTGGCCGAAACGGGGGCGGGTTCCTTCTTTTCTGACAAATCGCAACCTCTGTTGGTGGTCATGCTGCTCATTCTCGCCCCTCTCTCGATGTACGGTGCGCTCTTTTCTGAAGGCCCAACGGGCCCTGCGGGTGAACAAGGTGAACCAGGTGAGAACGGAACCGCGGGCTCAAGTTTCCACCTCGTCCTGCGCGCTTCGGACTTGCCTGCCTGTGACGCATCCGTCCAGAACCAGATTTTCTTCATCGCTGAAGATGCGGGGTTCCAAGTGTGCCAGAATCAAGCATGGGACGTCATTGACCTCACTGGAGATGCTGGGACTCCCGGTCTCAACGGTGCTGACGGCACAAACGGAACCGACGGTGCTGACGGTCAAGACGGCACCGATGGCATGGACGGCGCAGACGGGTCGAACGGACTCATGTCCTTGCTGATCACCAGCATCGAGCCCAGCGGACCCAATTGCCCAACCGGAGGGACCCGGGTTGAGACGGGCATCGACGACGACCGCGACAACCTCCTTTCATCAGCAGAGGTCGATGAGGTCGTGTTCGTCTGCAACGGTGCAGACGGTGCAGACGGTACAGACGGTACGAACGGCGTTGACGGTGAGGACGGTGCAGACGGTGCTGACGGTGCTGACGGTGCTGACGGTGCTGACGGAGCAGATGGAAGTTCGACCACCACCATGGTGGTGGCCACCCTCACGGTTGCCCCTGCGTACCTTGGGTGCAACGGTACCGGCGAGCTGTTCCAGCAGGGCATGGACGACGGTTCAGGAAACGGCATCGCGCAAAACGGAATCTTGGAATCAGGGGAAGTCATCACCAGTTCCTTGATCTGCACCACGTTCGACGTCAGCCAACTCGCAGACGTCAACCCGTCCGGGAGCAGCAATCCGTCGGACTTTGCCACCATCAACTCCACGCTCTATTTCATCGCCAACAACGGCGCAGGCAGTGGAATTTGGTCGATCGACGTGAACGGTACACTTGATCTTGAGTACTCCGGTACCGTCTTTGGTCTCAAAGCGATTGGTGACGACCTCTGGTTCCTCGGGTCCGACCCAACGCACGGGTTGGAGCCATGGGCCTACAATCCTGGAAACATGACGGCCAGGATGATCGCTGACATCCTTCCTGGAACCGGCGGGAGTTTCGCAGGAGAATTTACGTTGCTTGGTGGGACCGTGTTCTTTTCTGCTCGGGATACCAGTCCAGGATCCTACCATCTTTGGGGGTACGATCTCAACACGACAAACCTGTGGAAGGCAGATCAAGGAAGTCAGCCTACGGAATTGACCGCAGTCAACGGGCATCTGCTGTTTGCCACCCCGAACGAACTTCGGATGTTCAACACAACGTCGAACTCCTCGTACGACATTGACATCAACCCCGGAATCCTTGGCTCGAGCCCATCCTCCCTGGCCCTGATGGGCAACACGCTCTACCTGTCTGCAAACGATGGAAACGGAGGAGGCACCGAATTGCAGGTGTATGAGATGAGCAATAATTCGACCTGGGCTGCAGCAGACATCCGTCCCGGATCCGCAACAAGCGCGCCATCGGACCTCACGGTTCTCGGCACCCGCGTGTACATGCAAGCCACCTCAGGAAGTCACTTCGAAATGTGGGTGTACGACAGCCAGAACCATTCATTTTGGGAGGTCACCAATTTCCAATCCACATCGGGTTTTGGTGGCCCGAAGGGATTCACCGCGCACAAGTACTCGGTGTACTTCACTGCCGACGACGGTACGGGCGTGGAACTGTGGGCGCACAATTCAGTAAATGGGACCACATGGGAAGTCATCGATCTCAAACCGGTGGGTGGCAACGTTGGCGAAATTGCCGTGCACAACGGCAACGTGGTCTTCGCTGGTGAGGACAACTCGTCCGGTCAGGAACTTTGGCGGCTGCTGTTCTCACAAACGGTGACCTTCGTTTGAGGCAGCCACGCAAAACGTGGTTGCTGACGTGCAGCCTTGCAAAGAAACAACGGCAAGATCAGCCTTGGTAGATGGCCAATGCATCCTCGACCGAGGCGTCCTCACAGATGATGGCATGGCATGCAGCGGCCATTCGTACCGCTTCTTCGGTGCCCTTCTGGTGGATGTTTCGACCCGTGGCGGCGCCGCGGCAGCCCGAAACGTGAATCTGATCGTGCAAGCGTTGGAGGAACTCCTTGGGTGGCATGGTTCCGCCACCGGAGCAAATGATGCCGGTACGGCCGGCGGCTTCAACGGCGATGCCGAGGCTCTCAGGTTGCGTCATGCCTTCGAAGGCACGGGGATAGTTGACCTTGGCAAAGTCTGCACCAATGCAAGCCGCGACACCGGCAGCCCCGGCGATCAACTGCGGGTCCTTCTCGTCCGTCACGGCTTGGCCGCGCGGGTACATCCAGACCACGGAGATCATGCCAAGTTCGTGCGCTTGGCGGATGAAGGTGGCCGCTTCAGTGAGCATTTCATGCTCGTGTTCGCTGCCAAGGTAGACCGTGTAGCCAATGCCGACCACGTTGATGCCGTTGTGAACCAGGGACATCACGTCGTCCATGTCCCACATGGCCATGCTCACAGGATCGCGCTGTGCGGTCTTGACGAGGTTCGTCTTCGAATTCAGTTTGACAAGGTAAGGCAGGTCGGGTGCATCACGAGCATATTGCGAGATGAGCCCGAGTTGACCTGCAATCACGCCCAGGGTGCCGTCAGCGTAGGAGAGGTCTCCGATTTCGAACAGATGGGCCGGGTCGTTTGAGGAAAGGGGGATGTCCGCTCCACCGTCGTAGAAGTCGTCGTTCAGGTGCTCGATTTTTTGGTCGCAGGCGAAGAGGTTCATCGAACCGGTTCCTGCGGTGGCGTTGAGGTAGTTCTCGATGTACGTCTCGATGAGTTCGTCGGGCACGTCGGCGGGCACCATCACATCGTTGGGGTCCATGGTGGTGGCCGGTCGTGACGGGACTTCAACGCTCCGTTGGCGACGGTTCTGCACGATGACCCGTCGTTGGAATCCGTCCGCAACACGGCGTGGCCGTAGGGGGCCGTTTCGCCCGACTTGGCGGGCGGGTGTTGGAAGGCAGAATCACTGTCCGGTGAAGGAGGGGATTCGCTTCTCCACGTACGCGGCGATGCCTTCCTTGGCGTCGTCGCTGAAGAAGAGGGCCGCCTGGAGTTCACGCTCGAGCGCGAGGTGGTACTCGAAGGGGATTTCGGGGCCGGTCTGGCAGGAGCGCTTGATGTTGCCCACGGCCTTGGCGGCCTTGTTGGGGAGGGTGAATTGGGCGCTGACCCAATCGAGCATCATCTCGCGGAATTCGGTCGCGTTTCCTTCCCAGATTTGGTTGATCAGGGTGTGGTTCTTGGCGTCCTCAAAGGACATCAGTTCACCGGTCACCATCATCTCAAGGGCCTTGGCCTTGCCGATGAGGCGGGTCAGACGAGCGGTGCCACCGGTTCCGGCAAGCACCCCGAGGTTGATCTCAGGAAGGCCGAGCTTTCCGCTGTTCTTGCGCGCGATACGGATGTCTGCGGCCATGGCGATTTCGAGCCCGCCGCCGACCGCGTGGCCGTTGATGGCTGCGATGACGATCTTTGGGGTCTGCTCGAGGCGAGACAGGGTCTCGTTGGCGTGAAGGCAGAAGTTGTACTTGAAGCCGGGCGAGACGCTGTTCAGCATCTTGATGGACGCACCTGCGGAGAAGAATTTCTCACCGGATCCAGTGATGACGATGGCCGTCACCTTGTCGTCGAATCGGGCACGGATGATGGCTTCGTCGAAGTCACGGAACATGCCGTGGGTGTAGGTGTTCACCGCGGTGGCGTCGCCCTGCAAGGGCTCGCCACCGGAGTCGGAGGCGAGTTCGATGACGGCGATACCGTTGTCGGTGGTGCCGTAGTTCACGAGGTTGTTGGGCATCGCTTCGAAGGTCAGGCCGTAGAGGTCGGACATGACCCGTCCAATGGAAGGGCGCTAATGAAGCAACCGCAGCGGCTCAAACCAGCGTCGCCTCGGTCTCGTGGGCCTCTCCGTCCCTGCTTTCGAAGGAGGTCTGGCCCCCTCCGCGTCGTGCGGCCTCCCATCGGGCCTTTACGGCGAGTGCCTCTTCGCTTTGTTCCCACGTGTCGCGGGCTTTGGCGGCGCGGAAAGGCAGGCGCTTTGGGCGCGTACGTCCCTCCCCACGTTCCAGCATGAAAGGGGAGGTCAGTGCGAAAACAAGACGCTTGGTCAAACTCGGGCGAAACAAACGACCGATCCATCGCAAGCCGTCGCCCGAGCGTTCCTGATCGCGCATCCATTGCTTGCACATCCGCTTGAAGGTCCGGTCTCCAACCCGGTTCATCAGCCAGCGGTTGGCGACGCTGGTTTGCACGTAAGGAAGGAGCTGGCGCCGCACTTCCTTCTCGTAAGAAGGGCCGCCCAGTATGTCTTGGGCAGCCAACACCCCGGACCAGACCGCCATGCGCATGCCGAAGCCCCACATGAAATCCTGAAGGCCACCGGATTCACCGACGAAGTGTTGCCCTGTTTCCGGCACCGTGTAATGCCCGTTCAGGGTGAAATCGCCTTTCCCTCCAACCCGCTTGATGGGCTCCATGTCGATGTCTGGGTAGAGGCGTTGGTACGTGGCAATACACTCGTTCAGGAAACGTTCACTCTTCTTTTGCTTACGCCACAAGCAGGTGCAGATGAGGCCGATGCCATCGATGATGATGAGGTAACTGTACGCCCCTGGTGCGAGCTTGTCGTTGAGTTGGAAGGCGATGTGGTCCGGGTGCGAGGTGCGGAAGATCTCGCCAAGTGCAAGGGCAGAGGTGTCCTTCGGACCGCAGGCGACGATGTCGGCGTCCTTCTCCTCAATGCGTGATTTGTAGTGCAAGGTTGCACCTGCTTCAATGGCCATTCGCTTGAAGGCTTGATCGATGGTATGGTCAGAGGTTCCACGCTCAACGATGCGGTAGGCCACGCCGTCCGTCTTTGCCTGAGTCACCTCGTCGTCTGGATGGATGAGGTCCACCACCGAGAACTCGGTCGCACGGAAGGCGGTTGAATCGAAGCCCCACGATTCCAATTGTTCGAAGAAATCCTCGTCCATGCTCCAGTTTTCCAAGGCCTGAAAATCACCGTCAAAGCGGGCACCTGAATCCGCA
>Ga0075479_10000171_pt1 | contig 25045 bp, 17 predicted proteins | sample DEB08_DNA_8_FD_76341 | JGI IMG/M metagenome (GOLD analysis project Ga0075479, IMG submission 76341) | Aqueous microbial communities from the Delaware River and Bay under freshwater to marine salinity gradient to study organic matter... | ecosystem: Environmental > Aquatic > Marine > Coastal ... | reverse complement strand
CGTGTCGATCGTCAGATGCTGATCAAGCGGGTCATCGCCGCAGCCCTGATGACCGCCGCGATCGGCGTTTACGTTTGGCAGAGCCGCTAGGCCCGGAACATGTCAACGACCGCAAACCACCTGAGACTTTTGGGGCTATTTCACCGGCTTGCGAAACCGCAGCAGGTAGTTTTCTTCAAAGGCCGGCACCTCGACCTCTTCGACAAACTCAAAACCCGCCTGCTCGATCTCGGCCCGCACCTGCTCCTTGCCTGCCCGCACGTGAGTCAGCAGCCAGTCGCGCGACGTGCCTGGGATTCTCTCAAAGTCGATCACAACGAGTTGCCCGCCGGGAGCCAGCCCCTCTCGGATTGAGTCGAGCATCTCGCCGTAGTAGGAGAAGTGGTGGTACGTGTCGCAGATGAAGACATGGTCGACGCTCTCAGCAGCCAAGGACGCAGACCGCTCTGTTGACGCGACCACTCGCACATTCTTCAGGTTCTCATCGACCACCCGACGCCGAATGAACTCGATGAACTTGGGAGAAATATCAACGGCATAGACCCCGCCTTCCTTTCCGACCGCGCCGGAGAATGCCGAGAGATAGAGCCCCGTCCCACTCCCGATGTCCGCGATGCGGTCGCCTGGCTCAAGCCCCAGAGCCTTCATCACCTCAACACGTCCCGCAAAGACCTCGCGGCTCTCCACCTCAAATCGCTTCATCCAGGCTTCCGCGTCAAGCTCGGGATCCAGGAAGTTGTCGTTGATGCCGACGGGCACCACCGACGCATCCCGCACCAGCCGATACACGCCCTGACCGGTGGGCGAGGCAGTCGTGACATACATCTCGCCAGCTTCATCGACACCAAAGCCGTACACTGGCAGGCCGTTCCAGCTGATCTCCTGGTTGTCTGCCTTACCGGTTTCGGGATCGAGCGCGAGTGCCCAGACACGACCTGAAACGTAATCTCCGAACACATACCGGCCGCTGAGCATCGGCAGCTCACTGCCGTTGTAGACATGACCGCCGGTGATCGACTTGCCTTCACGATGGTCGTAGATCCAGACCGGATCGACGGTCTCCACGGCTGAAACCACACCACTAAATGGCTGCGTTCCTTCACGAATCGACCAGCCGTAGTTACCGCCACGCCCGACAATGTTGACCTCTTCCCAGAGGTCTTGCCCGACATCGCCAACCCAGATGTGGCCTGTCTTCGGGTCATTGGAGATCTGCCAGATGTTGCGAAATCCGTAGGCAAAAATCTCTGGCCGGGCACCTTCGACATCGACAAATGGGTTGTCGGAGGGGATCGCATAGGCCCGTCCGTCGCTGGTGTGATCGACATCAATCCGCACCACGGAGCCGTTGAGGTTGGCCAGGTTCTGACCATTCCCCAGCGGGTCGTTGGCACTGCCACCATCGCCTAGGGCGATGTAGAGGTAGCCATCATTTCCAAACGTGATGGAGCCACCGTTGTGGTTCTCAAACGGCTGCTCAAAGGTAATCAACACCTCTTCACTCGCCGGATCAGCCCGATTGGGATCATCTTCACTCACTCGGAAACGGGAAACATGCTCCCGTCGCACGGATGGATCGTCATCTGGCTTCACTGAGTAGCAAAGGAAGAACTCTCCGTTCTCGGCAAACTTCGGATGGAACGCCAAGCCGAGCAATCCTTCTTCGTTGGCCTTCCCCCAGGGAGCTGTCTGTGGACGCAGGTCCAGAAAGAGCGACGCTTGGGTCTGATCATCTTTGGCGATTACATGCACCATACCGGCCTGGTCAAGCACGAAGCGGCGGCCAGTCCCATCGCCCGCATGCGTCACCAGCAGCGGCCGCATGGGCTGGGCCGGCTTCCCGTCCTCCCCGGTTGGCGACCAGCCTTCCCATTCCATCTCAGGAAACGCAGGCTCCGCAGTGACAGCGATCTTCTGATCAACCGGCCGTGTTGCCTCCCCATCCGGGAGCAGCCGTACCTTGAGTGAACGGAAGGCAACCTCGTCGCCATGGTCCTGCAGCGCGATGTGTCCCCGGCCAGCCTTGCCAAAGCCTTCCATGTCAGCAAACTTGCTCTGAGCCACCCGCCGGTTCCAGTCGTCTGAACCGACAACGAAGTTGTAGTACTTCACACCGTTGAGGCAGACCTCGCCTGCCTGTGGAGTGACCCGCAGATAGAGATGGTTCCACTCGCCGGCAGGCCGGGTCGCATCGTAGGTATCACCGCTGACGAGGCCAGCTCGTCGCTCAAAGGCGCTGACCCAGCGTGGCTTGGCCGGCTGGTAGAGCTGATAGAGCCAGCCCGCCTTCTGCGGATCCTTGCCATCGACATTGTCGATGATCTGCACTTCCGGACCGCTCTTCCATGGCGTGTTGTTGTCTTCGGTGACATGAAACATCAGCCCGCTGTTGCCAGCTGGTGAGATGCGATACTCCAGCTGCAGTTCAAAACTGTCGAACTGCTCGCGAGTGATCAGATCGCCTGCACCGTTCGCCTTGCGAACAATTGTTCCATCTTCCACAGCCCAGCCAGCACCAGGCTGCTCCTGGCGATAGCCGCGGAAGTTCTCCAGCGATTCCCCGTCAAACAACAACTGCCAGCCGAGCCGTTCCTCGGTCAGCGTGAGCGTGTTGGCCGCATCTGCGGCGGATGCCTGAGATGCCTCCAGGCTGGTCGCCACAGCGACACTCAGGCAGAGAACGAAACGCGCATGGCAGAACAAACGGCGAAGGTGACCAGCTGGGTTCATGAGTTCACTCTCGTTCAAAGGCAACCGCTGCAACCGGCGGCATCCCATGACGATAGCATCTCACCCGGACCAGCACACGCGGTGAGAACCGTATCAGCACTCCACAGCGGCAAGTGCGGAAGCGGCCATCTGGATCGCTGCCCTGTGCCCGACAGGCACGCGATCAAGGAGCGGCAGCAGGGGGCCAGTATCGGCGATGCCGGCGGCAGCGACGGCCTCGTGCAAAACGCAGATCGGGCTGATCGCGTTGCGGAGGTCTTCAAGTGGCTCAAAGAGTGCCCGCAGCCGTTCAGCCTCCGCCCAGTCACCACGAGCAGCCGCCTGCCGCAGCGCCACCGAGAGCTTCGGCGACACGCAGCCACAGCCAGTGGTAAATCCACCCAGGCCAAAGTCTCGCATGTGCACGATTGCCGGCTGCTCTCCAATGCCACTGATCACCATCGCCGGATCCACGAGATCCACCAGCCGCCGCAGCGTGGGGTCTTCGGCTGGATTCTCGCGAACGATCGCATACTTGATCGCCGAGACGAGGCCATCACGACACAGCGCTGCGGCATCCTCCGGCTCCAGAAATCCCTCATGTTTGATGTAGACCAGGGCTGGCATGCCCGCCGCTTCGACGAACCGCCGCACACCCGTCGCCACGCCTGAACTGGTCGTGATCCCCTGATGTGGCAGCACCATCGCGGTGGCAAAGGACGTGCCTTGCAGCAGCCTGGCGTGCTCCATCATCAGCCCGTAGGTAGGCCCGACCGCCGGCACCACCACCGAGGCTGGACCTGCGAGACCTGCGAGCATTTCCAGCAGCGGCTCGTACTCACCAAGCGGCAGGTGGTAGAGCACGGCATTGCCGCCGTAGAGCAAGAGTTCGATCCCACCTGCCTCGAGATGTCGAATGATCGCGGCGTTGGCCGCCGCGTCGAGTTCACCAGCAGTATTCCGGGCCAACGGTGGCACGGCCATTGGCGAACGAGAGAAAAGAGACAGATCGAGCGGTGTCGCAGTGTTCATAGACGCACGTTGAGGGACAGTCGGACCGAGCGGGCAACAAAAAAACGAGCGATCTGAAGGCTCGCAGGTGCTCAGAAGATAGCAGGATCTTCTTCGGCCGCAGGGCCCGCACCTCTCTCCAGAAATCGATAGTCGCAGCCGAGATTGGCCTGAGTGACCTGCTCAGCGTTGAGTCGTCGGTATCCGCGAGCTGGGGCAGCCGGCGGCTGCCACTCGGCAAGCCGTCGAGCGATCTCCGCCTCATCGACCAGCAGATCTAGCCGTCTCGCTTCCACATCCAGGGCGACCATGTCGCCTGTCTGAATCGCTGCCAACGGTCCACCGGCAGCAGACTCGGGAGCCACATGCAGTACACAGGTGCCATAACTCGTGCCGCTCATCCGCGCGTCGCTGATCCGCACCATGTCACGGACGCCTTGCTCGAGCAGCGGCTTCGGGATCGGCAGCATGCCCCACTCCGGCATCCCAGGGCCGCCGAGCGGACCTGCATTGCGGAGCACCAGGATGTCCTCAGCGGTGATGCCGCTTGCCGGATCGTCGATGCGGGCCTTCATGTCAGGATAGGAGTCGAAGACCACAGCCCGGCCGGTGTGCTTGAGCAGTTTCGGATCGGCCGCCGTGAGTTTGATCACACACCCATCCGGTGCCAGCGTTCCATGCAAGACGAACGTTCCGCCCGTTGGTGAGAGTGGCGTGTCGAGCGGCAGTATCACCTTTGGATTGATCACCTCGGCGTTGGCAATATTCTCCCCAAGGCTGTGGCCTGTCACCGTCTGGCAGTCGAGGTTGAGCAGATGCCGGATTCGCGAGAGCACCGCCGGAATCCCTCCAGCATCATGCAGATCCTCCATCAGATACTCACCCGCCGGTCGCAGATTGACAAAGGTTGGCGTGCTTCGTGAGAGCTGATCAAAACGGTCAAGCGAAAGCGACACACCCGCCCGCCCTGCCAACGCGAGCAGATGGACAATCGCATTGGTCGATCCTGCAATCGCCATGTCGGCGACGATCGCATTGTCGAACGCGCCAGCGGTGAGAATCTTCGAGGGCCGCAGATCTTCCCAGACCATCTCGACGGCTCGTCGGCCACAGCGGCTCGCCATGCGAGAGTGCGCCGAATGCACCGCCGGAATGGTCGCCGCTCCCGGAAGTGTCATCCCCAAGGTCTCTGTAATCGAGGCCAGCGTGGAAGCGGTTCCCATCGTCATGCAGGTGCCAGCCGAGCGGGCGATGCCTTCCTCAAGCTGCCGCCAGACGCACGCTTCCAGACAGCCCGCCTGCCGCTGAGCCCAATACTTCCAGACATCGGTGCCACTCCCGAGCCGCTCGTCCCGGTAGCGACCAGCGAGCATCGGACCGGCAGGTAGAAATACTGCTGGCAGGTCTACAGAGATCGCCCCCATCAACAGGCCAGGCACGGTCTTGTCGCAGCCACCCATTAACACCGCGCCGTCGACCGGATGGCTGCGAAGCACCTCCTCCACCTCCATCGCAAGCAGGTTGCGATAGAGCATGGCGGTCGGCTTCATGAACATCTCAGAGACCGCCAGCACCGGGATCTCCAGCGGAAAGCCTCCGGCCTGCCAGACGCCTCGCTTGACCTCTTCCACACGCTGCGGGAAGTGTGTGTGGCACTGAGAAAGATCGCTCCACGAGTTGAGGATCGCGATGACCGGACGCCCCTCAGCTTCTTCGGCGGTATATCCCATCTGTCGCAGCCGACTGCGATGCCCAAAACTTCTCAGGTCGTCCGGTGCAAACCACCGTTGTGAACGCAGGCGAGCAGGATCACGATCCGCAGACATCACATACCCATTGCCAAGGAAGCTGTCGTCAGAAACACCACCGTGGCACGACCTGCACAGGCCCGATTCGCCACCACTGGGATCCGATTGTACGCTCACCAAAACGTCACGCCGTGGGAGGGGGTGGCTTTCCACATTTCCGGTCTGACCGGAGACGCGTTTCGCCACAACGAGGCATCCATGACACCACTTGGCATCCTGGCCATTGCACTCATTGTCGTGATTGGCGGCGTGCTCGTCGTACGGCTCCATCCCTTTTTCGTGCTTATCACAGCTGCCTTCGTGGTCGCGTTGCTGAGCCCAGCCACGAGTGACACTGCCGCAGAAGTGGTCGCCCAGGGCTTTGGCAAGACCGCCGCCAACATCGGCATCGTGATCGCGATGGCTGCGATACTGGGAAGCTGCCTCTCCGCTGCCGGTGCCGCCAAACGCATCGTCGCATCGCTGCAGTCGCTCCTCGGGGAACGACGCACACCGCTGGCCTTGATGGCGTCCGGGTTTGTGCTGGGTATCCCGATGTTTGCCGACAGCGCCTTTTTTCTCCTTCTCCCGCTGGCCCGGGCAGCCTGGGAACGCACCGGCCGTCACTACCTGCTGTATGTGATGGCCATTGTGGCCGGTGCCACGATGAGTCACTCCCTTGTGCCCCCGACGCCTGGCCCCCTGTTTGTGGCCGATGCACTCAAGGTCAACATGGCCACCATGATTGGGTTCGGCTGCCTCGTCGGACTCTCATCCGCCGCGGTGGGCCTCGCCTACGCGCACTGGGCTGACCGTCGCTGGCCAGTGTCACCTGACAGCACCGATACAGACACATCTGTCACTGCAGACGCCGCAGACACCGCCGCCGTTGATGCGAACAGTCCGGGACTTTTTGCTGCTCTCCTCCCGATCGTGGTGCCTGTGATCTGTGTCAGCCTCGGTTCGTGGGCCAGCTCATCTCCAGAGCTGTTCCCACCGCAGCTGCTTCCGATACTGGAACTTCTCGGTGAGCGGACGATGGCGATGGTGGTCGCTGCCCTGCTCGCCATGCTCGTGCTCATTAGCAGCAGCCGATCGGCAACCATGCTGCGGACCACGGTTGCCTCCGGCATCCAGTCTGCAGGGAGTGTGCTGCTGGTCATCGCCGCGGGGGGCGCTCTTGGGGGCGCCTTACGAGGAGCCGGACTTGCTGACGTGTTCACAGGCCTCGCACCAGGCGGCGGCCTCGTGCTGGTTCCCCTGGCCTGGGCCGTCACCGCCACCATCCGTATCGCCCAAGGATCGGCCACCGTGGCCATGATCACTGCTGTCGGGATCCTGGGCCCTGTGGTGCTTGAAGGGGCGGCCGGCTGCCATCCGGTCTACATCGCTATTGCGATTGGCTGTGGCTCGAAGATGGGTATGTGGATGAACGACAGCGGCTTCTGGGTGATTGGCAAGACTGCCGGCCTCACCGAGAGTCAGACGCTCAAGACCGCCGCCGCCATGCTCAGCATCGAAGGTGGGGTTGGCCTGCTGATCACGATCGCCTTGGCCGCAGCATTCCCGATGGTGTAGCTGTGGCCGTTTCCACGCCACTCGCTATCCCTCCCAGCCTCAATCACCCGCCAACACACACGCAGACTCTCTCCGAGGACCGTCGTTCCCATGGCTTCCATCCCACGTCATCACTCTTGGGCCATCATGCAGTTCTTTCGCTCTTCATGGTTACTGCTGACCGCTGCCACTGTGAACGCAGCACTCCTCGCAGGCAGTCCTCTCCAGGCGGCCGAGAAAGCTCGCCGTCCCAACATTCTCTGGATCTCATGCGAAGACATTAGCCCGCACTTGGGATGCTACGGCGATCCCCACGCGATCACGCCCAACATCGACCAGCTCGCGCGTGAGGGTGTTCGCTACACGCACGCTTTCACCTCAGCTGGCGTCTGTGCGCCTTGCCGATCGGGCATCATCACGGGCATGTACCAAAACTCGATCGGCACCCACCACATGCGGTGCAATGCCGAACTGCCTCCGTGGCTCCACCCGTTCCCGATGCTCCTGCGGGATGTCGGCTACTACTGCACCAACAACAGCAAGACGGACTACCAGTTTTCCAAGCCCTCTTCCAAAGAAATCTGGGATGCCAGCGGCTCCAAGGCCCACTGGAAAAACCGTGAACCTGACCAGCCCTTCTTCGCGGTCTTCAACTTCACCGGCTGTCACGAAAGTGGGATCGCCAGCGAGGAGAAATACCGCTCAATCACCCGCGACCTCACGGACGACCAGCGACAGGATGCAGCCGCCCTGACCACCTTCCCGCCGTACTATCCCGACACGCCAATCACCCGCGAAGACTGGAAGCGGAACTACGAGCTGATTACCGCCATGGACGCATGGGCGGGTGGTCTGCTCGAAGAGCTCGCACATGCAGGCCTTGAGAACGACACGATCGTGTTCTTCTGGTCTGATCATGGCGTGGGACTGCCAAGGGCCAAGCGTTGGCTCTACGACTCGGGGACCCACATTCCGCTGGTAGTGCGAATCCCCTCGCAGTTCCGCGTCGCGGGCCAAGCCCAGCCGGGAACCGTGAGCAACGACCTAGTCTGCTCCGTCGATTTTGGTCCCACCGTGCTCAACCTCGCAGGGGTCGATGTTCCCGCCTTCTGCCAAGGCCAAGCCTTCCTGGGCACACAGCTGCTTGCGAGACGATCCTATGTGTTTGGGGCTCGCGATCGGATGGACGAGCGGTACGACATCATTCGCACCGCCCGCGACCACCGCTACCGCTACATTCGCAACTACGAGCCCCTCAAGCCTTACTACCAGTACATGAACACGCCGGAGAAGGGCGCGACCATGCAGGAGATTCGCCGTGGCCAGGCCACAGGTACGCTCCCCGTCGAAGCCACCCTGTTCACCAGCGATACCAAGCCTGTCGAGGAGCTCTACGACCTCGAGGCAGATCCCCACGAACTCCACAACCTCGCCACCAACCCGCAGCATCTGGAGCGGCTGGAGACGATGCGAACGGCATGTCTGACCTGGCAGGCCGATGTCGGCGACCTGGGGCTGATTCCTGAAGCCGATATCGCCGACCGGGAGCAGCAGGCAGGCTCGCGGTTTGAGATTCTCTGGCAGGATCCGCAGGAAGACTTTCTCAGCCGCCTGGTGAATGTGGCTGCGAAGGCATCTGAAGGGCCATCGGCCACCACCGAACTCCTCGCTGCCCTCAACGATGAGGATGCCGCAGTCCGCTACTGGGCCGCCACCGGGCTTGGCAACATCGGCAAGCCTGCCGCGAGAGATGCCCAGGCGGGTCTCGGCAATGCCCTTGCCGATCCGTCAGCCAGTGTGCGGATCGCCGCTGCTCGCGGTCTCTGTCGGATGGGACAGCTTGAGCGTGGGCTTCCCGTACTCCAGCATGAGCTCACGGGCGATCAGGAGTGGGCAAGGCTCGCTGCAGCCATCGTCCTCGATGAACTCGACGAGCAGGCGAGGCCAGCGCTGGCAAGCCTCCAGGCAGCCCTCACCGATCAGCCCAACAAGTACATTGTTCGCGTCGCCAACAAAGCGGTCAACGACCTCCAGGGAACGGCCAGGCAGGTTCCGTAGGGCTGCCGCTCATCTTAGCCACGCCGCGACCGCAGCCGATCGAGCAGCACTGCCGCGAGGATCACAAGCCCCAGCACCACCTTCTGGGTGTAGCTCTCGACACCGGTCAGGTTCATGCCGTTTTGGATCACCGCGATGATCAGTGCGCCCACCAGCGTGCCGAGGACGCGGCCTTCGCCACCGGAGAGTGAGGTGCCGCCGACCACCACGGCGGCGATCACATAGAGCTCATACATCTGGCCATAGGTGGGCGCACCGCTCTTGAGCTGCGAGGCCATCACGATCCCACCAAGTCCGGCCAGCAGTCCACACAGGACATAGACCGCGAGCATCACCCTTCGCACCGGCACACCTGACAGCCGGGCTGCTTCTGCATTACCTCCCACCGCATAGACGTAGCGGCCGAAGGTCGTGCGGCTCATCACGATATGGGCCGCCGCATAGAGCACGAGCATCAGCACCACAGCGTTGGGAAGCCCTGCGAGATCCGCTCCACGCCCGAGCCAGACAAACGCATCGGGCACCTGATTGATCGACTGCCCCTCCGCAATGATGTAGGCGGAACCACTGGCGACCAGCATCATGCCGAGCGTGGCGATAAACGGTGGTATGCCAAACAGCGTGACCACGCCTCCGGAGAGCACTCCTGCCAGCCCGCAGATCAGGATCCCGACCGCTGCTCCCACGACCATCCCGGCGGTCCCCGCTGCCTGTCCCCCACAGACATCCCGAATGCAGACCGCCCCGGTCACACTGGAGAGGGCAATCAGGCTGCCAACGGAAAGATCGATGCCACCGGTGAGGATCACCAGCGTCATGCCCACCGCCACAATCGCAATCACGGCAATCTGATTGGCAACGTTGAGCAGGTTCGTGGCTTTGAGAAAGTTGGGCCAACGGGTCGGCTCAGGCCGCAGCAGCGTGGCATCAGCAAACGCCGGCAGTCTGCTCTCGAGCCCATCAAACACACCCCAGGCACCTGCCGACGCTGACAAGGCAATCACCTCGACACGTCGATCAGTTGCGGCAAATGCCTCAAGACTCATGCGGGCGTCCCGCGGCCCACCTTGTGAGATTCCCGCCACGCTCCATCCAGCAGTAGCAGCCCCTTCGGCGAGGGCAGAGACAAACGCATCTTCATCGCTGCCACGACCAGCGACGATCACCAGCTGCTTGGGCTCGTCGCTGATCTGGCTCAGCCGCCTCACGAGCTGCCCTGCAGCATCTCCGCCAACCGGCGTCTGCTCATCAAGGGTGACGATGCTAAAGAACACACAGAGCAGGCCGAGCACCAAGAGCATGCCATGGTCTGCCAGAACCGTGGCCCCCATGTGGCGAAGCCGAGGCATGAGTGCAGCTGGGGTGTCGGCATTCATCAGAAGAACTTTCTTTGCGGCAGCTGTTTCAGGGCTCAGCGGATGGCCAAAGAGAGAATATCGGCTTGAGTCGCAGCAGCAGGGTCAGCAATCTCGCCAGTGATGCGTCCTTCGTGCATCACCAGGATGCGATCTGCCATGCCGAGCACTTCTGGCAGCTCACTGCTGACCATCACGATTGCCTTGCCCTGCTCTGCAAGTTCGTTCATCAGCCCGTAGATCTCGACCTTCGCGCCAACATCGATACCTCTGGTCGGCTCATCAAAGATCAACACCTCAGAGTTCGACTCAAGCCATTTCGCAAGCACCACCTTCTGCTGATTGCCACCAGACAGCGTGCCGGCTGGATGGGCCGCGGCATTGGCTCGAATCCGCATCGACGTGGCGTAGCCGGCAAAGGCGTCCCGCTCCCGCTGCTGGTCAATCCAGCCGGTGAAGCCCCAGCCGGTGAAGCCTCGACCTGCAGCAACAAAGTGCGCAGCGTTGGGCAGAGCGAAGTTGTGCAGCACCGACTGGGAGAGGATCAGCCCTTGATGCTTGCGATCCTCCGTCAGCAGGCAGATGCCTGCCCGAATCGCATCGCGTGGAGAGCGGATCGAGAGGACCTGGCCGTCGAGTGCGACATGACCTGCCTCAGCCTGGTCTGCCCCAAAGATCAGCCGTACCACTTCGGTGCGGCCGGCCCCTACCAATCCCGCCAAGGCCACAATCTCTCCTCGTCGCACCTCAAAGGAGACGTTGCGAACCTTGTCGCCACGACACAGCCCACGGACGACAAGCCGGGGCTCGCCCACTGATTGGCGACGGCTGGGAAACTCCTCTTCCAGTGATCGGCCCACCATCAGTTCGATCAGCTCACGCCGCGGCAGCTGATCAGCAGCACGGACCGCGACTACCTGACCATCCCGAAGCACCTGCACCCGATCCGCGATCTCCTCAATCTCGTCGAGCCGATGGCTGACATAGATCACGCCGATGCCCTGCTGTGTGAGGTCGGCGATCACCGCAAACAGCTTCTCGACCTCCTGCGGCGTCAGGGTGGCAGTCGGCTCATCCATCACGATGATTCGCGCGTCGACCGCCAACGCCTTGGCAATCTCCACCGCCTGCTGCTGCGCAACGGTCAACCGCCGGCAGGGCGTCTCCGGATGCACCGCTACACCGATTCGTCGAAGGAGTTCTTCTGCTCGACGTCGCTCATCGCCGCGACGGACGAATCCGGCGGTCGTCTGCTCAAGCCCTAAAAAAATGTTCTCTCGCACAGACAACGCCGGTACGAGGTTGAACTCTTGATGAATCACCGCAATGCCACAGCCGCGTGCGTCCACCGGTGATGTCACCTGCTGCTCAGTACCGTCGAGGAAAATAGCACCGGCATCAGGCCGAACCGCACCGGCAAGCACCTTCATCAGGGTGCTCTTGCCGGCTCCGTTCTCTCCCATCAGCGCAAGCACCTCTCCACGCTCGAGTGTGAGCCCCACATCATCGAGGGCTTTCACACCCGGATACTGCTTGGAGATGCCTCGCATCTCCAGCAACGGCGGTGGTGACGCAGAGACCATGCATCTCGCCTCTACTGAAGGCTGGGATCGGCCTCGCCGTCTGCCTGTCGGTAGAGCTCGCAAGGGATCAGCTGTTCGGTCGCTACCTCATCGCCTGCAAAGTAGCGAACGATCGAATCGACCGTCATCGCGGCGATCCGCTCAGGAAACTGCACCGGGTCGGCGTAGATTTTGCCTTCCTTGATCGCCTGCTTGCCATCGATCTGACCATCAAAGCCGACGATCACGATCTCGTCAGCCTTGCCCGCCTTCTCGAGGGCGGCTCTCGCCCCCAGGGCCGACGGATCATTGATGGCAAAGATGCCGGCGAGGTTCGCGTGAGCCTGCAGGGCGTCTTCGGTGCACTTAAAGCCCTGGTCCTTCTTTCCATCACCTGGCAGCTCGGCGACGATCTCAACGACCTGCTCAGGATGATCGGCATTGTGGGCATCAAGGACTTCCTTGAATCCCTGCACCCGCAACAGGCACGACTCGGCCTGTTTGAAGTCGAGCACGACGACCTCACCACCAGCCTCGCCCATCGCCTCAATCATCGCTTCCGCCGCCAGACGACCTCCCCCGAGGTTGTCGGAGGCGACATGGGAGACCACATCCACACCCTCTGCAAGACAGGCGATGTCTGCAGTGAAGACGGGAATACCAGCAGCGTTCGCCTCTGCAATCGCTGGCCCGATCGATCGTGAATCACATGGGCAAAGCACGATGGCTGAGCAGCCGGCCACGATAAAGTCCTTGACCTGGTTCTGCTGCTTTGCCACGTCAAACTCACCGCTGGTGATGGTGGTCTCGTAGCCGTGTGTGACGGCCTCTGCCGTGATGGTGTCGGCAATCGTCTTGAAAAACGGATTGGTCATCGTGAGCACAGAGACGCCGATCGTTCCCTTGGCGGCCGTCGGGGCACCCGCCTTTGAACTGGCACCACCAGACTCCGGGCCGTTCCCCGTCTGCTCATTCTTCGCACCACATCCGCACAGACACATCGCCAGCAACGTAACCGCCGCCCAACTCACCAGTCTCATCGTCTCGCTCCTCAGGAAACTCTGTCTCGCCAAACGCTGTCTCGCCGGCGGCCTCATTCCACCGGCGGCCCGTCGTCATTCCACCGGCGGCGTGTCATCGATCACCGTGGGCCGTCCATTCTGGATAGCAGCGATTGCCGCCGCGTGCTTCGCCACTGCCTCACGGCCTTGGTGCAGTCCAAACTCCAGAGTGAACTGCCTCGTCTCGCCCGCGGCAAGCGTGGACACGCGACCGGCTGCCCGCTCGACGCCACGATTAAATGGGAAGCCGGTGGCGGGCTCGAGCCCCGTCACGTAGCCGTCTTCGGTCGCCGCAGTGTTCTTCCAGATCGTGAGATACGGCAACTCGTCAATCGACCACTGAATCGAGGCCGCTCGCTCCCCTGCTGCGTCCTGCAGCATCACCATCGCCCGCCCCTCGTCATCGGCATATGGCCAGACGAGAAAGACTTCTTCCACAAAGCCGGCGGTCGGCCCGCGGTAGTTGGCAAACGCGTCTATCGTCTTTGCCGCATGCTCATTCATCGGAGCGATCCGCTTCGCGGCCGTCACAACGGTGGCATTTTCTTCCAACAGTGGTGCGCCGTAGTTGGCGTGGTAAATCAGCTGAAACTCCTGAGGTGTGCCGCCACGATTGGTCACGGCGTCTTCAATCCGCAGGGTGTCTGAGCCCGGCTCAGTGGAAATCTCGGTGGCGAGCTCGAGCTTGGCCCCCATAAACCATCGCTCATGCACCACACCCCGGAGCCGCAGCCGATACGGAGGCTCACGCTCAATCAGTAGTTCGACCCGTGAAGCTGGAAGATTCCCGATCCGGCCGTGCAGTGTCAGCGGCACACTCGATGTGGCTCCGGTGTTGTCGACCACCTCGTCGGTTCCTGGATGCCCTGCAAACTCCAGGCCACACCGCACCATCCATTCGTTGAAGCCCTGCAGCCAGCCGAGTCCGCCACGGCTCTCCAGGTTGATCAGCGACGGATGCACGAGTTCCTTCACCGGCGACTCCCAGCCAAGTCGAAAGTCACCCTGTCGGACATCGACAACGCTCATGCCCCGCGTCGGCACCACGCGAACGGAGAGACTGCCGTTGTCGAGCGTGATCAGGTCGATGCCATCCTGCACACCACCGCGGAGTGTCTCCTTGCGAACACGCCAGCCCTCACCCGCTCCTCCCGGCACATCAGCAGCCGTGAGATCAAAGGTGTCGAGCCATGTTCCATCCTCGGTATTGGTGAGCACATACCGCAGAGGCTCCGCCGCCCTCACAGGCTCCGCCACATGGAAATATCCCACAACGAGCATGACGGCAGCCACCTCCGCTGCGACCAGTCTGGACATCCGCACCTCCCCTGCTCCTGCACATGTTGCTCTCGGCCACACACCCTCTCGTCCACAAACTATGATCGTATCCGACAGGAGATCAAAAGAATGCACCGAGCTGCCAAACACCGGATCACCACCACACTGCTGCTGTGTCTATGGCTCGTGGCAGTGCTGGCACCACTCGCAGTTGCCCGGGACGACAGTCCTAAGGTCGATACGGCTGCCAGCGTCGACGACGCGTCGGCTCGTCTGCCCACGTCCGTTCTTCCGACTGTGCCAGGCTATGCCGAAACCGAGCGACTCTCCTCACCGCACGCGACACAGGCCGCTGCTGCTGACGAAGAAAAGCTCTACGCGATCTCCAACACAACCGTCGCCACATACGACCGGAAATCTGGCAAGCTCCTTGCCACCGCCTCTGCCGAAGGCACCGAACACCTCAACAGTGGTTTCCTGCATGAAGGCCGGATCTATGCTGCCCACTCCAACTATCCAGAAACGCCTCACGAGTCTGACATCCGCGTCTTTGATCCTCAGGCCAACACGCTCGAGATCCACCATGTCTTCCCCGATCCACCGGGAAGCCTGGTCTGGTGCCTGCGGCACGACGGCCACTGGTGGTGCTGCTTCGCCTGGTACGGTGATGAGAACAGCCAAACGGTGCTGATTGAGTATGCCGACGACAGCTTCACCCGCGAGCACCGCCGCTTCTTCTTCCCACCCGCAGTGATCGCCGATTTCGATGGGATGAGTGCCTCTGGCGGGATCTGGGATGGTGATACGCTCCTGGCCAGCCACCATCACTATCCGGTGCTCTACCGGCTACGGCTGCCGAGCGATCCGGAAGCCACCACGCTCGAACTCGTCGAGACGCTTAGCTGCCCTTTTCCCGGGCAGGGTATTGCCGCTGACCCTGCCACGCCCGGTGGGCTCATTGGCATTGACCGTCCGGCACGGGCAATCGTGACGGCGCGACCCCTCACGCCGCCTTGCTGTCGATCGACTCCGGGCAGCCGTCGGTCGTTGATTCTTCAGGGCAGTCTTCCGCAGAGTGCGGAAAAACCCTCACCTGCGGCTCAGCCCTGAAGCGTTCTTCCAGCAGGAGCCGCACTGCGGCAAGTTCCTCACGGACCTGTTGGAGTTCTGAGTTCTCGGCGGCGTCTTCAGTGCCGATAAACCAACTTGCCAAAAGACCGGCCAAGGCTCCAAAGGTTGCTGCTCCGGTGATCATTAGGAAGAACGCGACCAGTCGGCCTTCCCAGGTCACGGGGTAGTAGTCGCCGTAGCCGACAGTGGTCACCGTGCAGATCGCCCACCAGACCGCTTCGTCGGCAGTTTTGATCGTACCGTTACCGCCAGCTTCAAACGTGAGAATCGCAAACGAACTGGCGAAGATCGCCAAGATCGCCACGAAGGCACCCGCCATCACCGCGTTGAGAGCCCGCTGCTGAAACAGCATCGCGGCGATCATCCGCGTCGCTCGGATGCCACGAATCACGCGAAGGATGCGGACGATTCTTCCCGCACGCCCCCAGCGAACTGAGTCAAAGGCGGGAATGGAGGAGATCAGGTCGAGCCAGCCCCAGCTGAGCATGTACTGCCAGCGATCTTCCGCCCGCGCCAGACTCACCACAAAGTCGGCGAGGAACACGAGACAGACCGCGAAGTCGGCATACGCCAAGATCGAACGGCTCGACGGGCCAAGTTCGACCGCGACGCCAACCACCAGCATGCCGATCGCCAGCAGGCTGAAGGCGAGCATCAGCGCGTCGTAGCCGGCCCAGCGTTCCTGAGGCAACACCGCTGCAGCCTCACGAACCTCACTGACGTCGCCAGGAGGCGGCACATCTGGACCTTGAGGACGGGTGGAACTTGAAATCAGGTGGTAGAAGGGCAGCGACATGACGCCGATCAACGGTGGGCAGAAACCTGGGAGGGCCGGAGATCGTAGCGATTGGCCCTCACCAGGTGGATGCCGATTCCGTCACCCTCAGTCCACGCCTCCAGCGACCGAGAGCGTTACCCCAGCCAGTTCATCGTGGGGCTGCAGTTCGCCTCGCAACACCCGCATGTCATCTGGAGCCTCAATTCCGATACGAACCTTGTCACCACTGACACGGACGATGGTCACCACCACCGACGATCCGACCACGATCTGCTGGCCCTGCTTTCGAGAGAGAACAAGCATGAGGACATCTCCCACTGAAGGTGTGCGTGTGCTTCCCTCAAGACCCTCCCTGTGAAGACAGGAGAAAACGGGCAACGAGAGAGACTGGGGCGTTTGAACGCCAAGGGAAACATCGTCTCTCCAGGCAGAGTTTTTTGACTGCGGTATCTGAAGGGCCGAAGGCGAGCGTTGTGTCGGCCGGACCTCCTGTACCGACGAGAGGCGGTCGCACGATCTGCTCCGACTTGAAGGCCTAGTGCAGCCCCACTGAAAAAGTTGAAGGGCCGGGCAAGTCTCCTCACCCGGCCCTTCGTGATGTTGCAGTCGCTCGGCGAGAACAGCCGCCGACAGCTGAAAACTATCGGCAGCGACGACAGTGTCGTCGGCCACAGCCGTCATCACAGCAAGGCGTGCACGCCTCGCACTTCTCAACAGGCACCTCGACGGCCACCATCTTGCAGACCTTCACAGGCACCTTCTTTGTGACCTTGTGAGGCACGCAGACGACATACGTCGAGGTCACTTCTTCTGGCACGCACTCGTAGGTCACCACCTTGCAGGTCTCTTCTTTCTGCTGCGGCACCATTGCGGTGTAGAGGCATTCCTTGACCCGAGTCTCTGGCACGCATCTGGTCACGGTGCACTCGCGGGTGCGGGTCTCTGGCTTGCACTTCTGGACTTTGACGGTCCGGGTCTTGGTCTCGTTGACCATCTTCGTGACCTGGTAGGTCTTGGTCCGTTCCTCTGACCGGCATTTGGTGACTGTGCAGGTGTAGGGAACTTCCTCCGTCACGCAGCGGTAGGTCGTGCAAGGCACTTCCTTGGTCTCGCAGGTCGGCACCCAGACCCGCTTGCAGACGGTCCGAGTGGCCGCACACCCACCACACGAGCCACAGCCGCCGCAGCGACGAGGCCGACAGGGCACCTCCACCATCTGGGTTTCCCAGTGACCACCGCGAACCTGCACGGTTCTCATCGTTGTCTCGGGAACCCGCTTGGTCACGGTTCGCGTCTTCTGCTCCTCTTCGGTGTAGGGAACCATTACGGTGTAGGTGCAGGTCTTCTCTTCCTGAACCGGCACACACACGGTGTAGGTCTGCTCAACTTCCTCGGTGTAGGGAACCATCACGGTGTATTCGACCGTCTTGGTCTCTTGCACAGGCGTGAGCACGGTGTATTCGATTGTTCGCTTGCGAGCCTGCGGCACACAGACGGTAACCAACCGCGTCTGCTCAACCGTCTTGGGGACCTGCCGCATAATCGTGCAGGTCTTCTCCCGGGTCTCCTGCGTGTACTCAGTGCAGGTCACCTCCCGCATCTCGGTCACATACTCCGGCCGATAGACCGTCCGCGTTCCACACTCGTCAGAGCCGCAGTGGCCACAGTCGGCAACGGCCACGTGGCAGGAGAAAATAAGAGCCAGCATGGGCATCATGCCCAAACAGAGTTGGCGAATCACGGAACCCTCCGCAGTGAAGAAGTCAGAAAATGAACGATGAGTTGTGACACCCGTCTGAAATGAGATCTCACGGACGGCGGTCCGTGATCCATCACGCCCGTGCAGGCAATATCACAATAGGTAAGATACGCAGGGTTTTCTGGCTTTCAACTCTGACGGCTGATTTCACCCGGCCGTCGGCGGCGGTATCATCTGCCCCGGTCTTGGCGGGAGCTTTCGCGGCGCGAGCCCTCGGCCACATCCTTCTGGTTGCGTCGCAAGGAACACAGCATGACGAACCGAAATCTTCAGCCTCCATGGCAAACACTCCTGCTCACGGCAGCTCTGCTGCTCGTGGCAGCGGTGCTCTCGCCAGTGGCCTCCGCAGATGTCTCGCTCAACAACATGTTCGGTGACCACATGGTGCTCCAGCAGGGCATCCGCAACCGGGTGTGGGGGAAGGCCGAGGCAGGAGAGAAGGTGACGGTCACGCTCGCCACGCAGAGCCACAGCACCACGGCAGCCGACGACGGCAGCTGGGAGGTCATGCTCGACGCCGTCCAGGAATACGGCGGACCACACACGCTCACGGTCAAAGGCAACAACACAGTCAGTTTTGAAGACGTGCTGATCGGTGAGGTCTGGGTCTGTGCTGGTCAGTCCAACATGCAGTGGAGTGTGAATGCGGCCAACGATGCCGATCTCGAGAAGGCATCTGCATCCTTTCCTGAGATCCGCCTGATTTCCGTGCCACAGGTCGGCACCCAGGAGCCTCAGTGGAACTTCAACGGCTCATGGAAACCCTGCTCACCAGAATCGGTGGGTGGCTTCTCGGCCGTCGGCTACTTTTTTGGACGCCAGCTCCACCAGACACTCGGTGTGCCTGTCGGTCTGATCAACAACGCCTGGGGCGGCAGTGCCTGCGAAGCCTGGGTCAATCGGCAGAAGCTTGCTGACGACGGCCGCTTCGAGAAACTGCTCGCGCGTTGGGAGCAGATGGAGAAAGAGAAGGCTGACGACGACCGGCTGATGAAGGGCAACGCTCGTCCTGGCAATATCTACAACGGCGTGCTCACACCTTCGATTGGCTACGGCATTCGTGGCGCGATTTGGTATCAGGGAGAAAGCAACGCCAGCCGGGCCTACCAGTATCGCGATCTGTTTCCATACATGATTAAGACCTGGCGGGACGAGTGGGGCCTCGGCGACTTCCCTTTCTACTGGGTACAGCTGGCTGACTTCCGTGGCGAAAAAGCTGAGCCCGCTGAGAGTGACTGGGCCGAGCTCCGCGAAGCACAAACAATGACGATGGACACGCTGCCCGCCACTGGTGAAGCCGTGATCATCGACATCGGCGAAGGCAAAGACATCCACCCCAAGAACAAGCAGGACGTTGCCAAACGGCTTGCTCGCTGGGCACTCGCTGAGACCTACGCCATGGCGGGTATCCCTTGCCACAGTCCCCGCTATGCATCGATGGAGAAAGACGGAAATAAGATCGTCCTCTCCTTTGATCATGTCGACGGTGGCTGGCGGCCGTTTGATGTCAACGAGCCGATCGGTTTCACCATCGCCGGAGCGGACAAGGCCTTCGTGCACGCCAAGGCAACAGTTCGTGAAGATGGTCGGATCGAAGTTTCCGCAGAGGGAGTCGCTGACCCTGTCGCCGTCCGCTACGCCTGGGCCGACAACCCGATCTGTAACATGTTCGACGGTGCTGGCCTGCCACTGACACCGTTCCGGACTGATGATTATCCGGGCGTGACCGTCAACAACCACTGATGGCAACGCAGTGCCGGCCTGCCGGACCACTGCCCACCCCATCAACGGCTTTCTCCTCCTCCGTGCCGGGGCATGGATCGCTTCGATCCGGCCTCGGCACGGCTGTTTTTTTGCCTGCCTTCCCCGCTCCTGGGAATAGGTATTTCACGCGGGGTGGCGGAAAATGCACAGTTTCGGGTAGCCTTTTTCGACTCTCCAAGGGTGTGGAGAGGGATTTCCAAGGAGGGCATGTGGCATGACGACTCGTGAGTTATGGGCAGGAAGCCTGGGCGGAAGCCGCCGAACCAACGTTCTCAACGCGAACGGTCTTCAGCAGGGCCTCGCCGCCGTCGCTCTTGTGCTGAGCTCGGTCAGCCCGGTTGCCGCTGACGAAGCCGGCCGGTCGATTCCTCAGGGACCGATCCCTGTCGTCGTTCCTTCACTGCGAGAGTTCTCGCAGCAGCGGCAGGCAGCGAACCCGCAGACGGAAACCATCGAGTTTCCTGTCGCGCCTCCATCTCGGCTGGCCGTTCCCGCCGCAGTTCCAATCCATAAGCCTGTGCCAGTCAGCAGCGATGAACGTGTCGCTGGCTCCACAGCTGACCTCGAGGCAGAACTCGTTGCGGCTGAAGTTCGCGGCATGCTGCTTGAGTATCTCCGGGCCTTCCAAAGCCGCGACGCCGCCGCCGTTGCCGCTTGCTGGAGTGAGTCCGCAGATAACCGCAGCCTCGATTCGGGTGAAGAGACCCATGGCCGTGACCAGGTCGAGCAGGTCTTCCAGACCCTGTTTGAAGAAGACGCTTCCGCAGAGATCGATCTCGACATCCAGGAGATTCGACCACTCGGTGGTGATGTTGCCGTGGTCGACGGCATCTCACAGCTCTCATTCTCCACAGGCGATGCAACGGCCAGCCGCTTCTCTGCGATCGTGATGAAGAAGGACGGTCGCTGGATGCTTGAGAGTGTGCGTGAAGCAGCCACCGAACTCCCTGAAACATCGCGTGGCTTCGCGATTCGTCGCGTCGGCGAGTTCGCCGGCCGCTGGGAGTCTGTGACCGGTCGACAGGATGTCTCCACGCACGCCTTCTGGACCGCGGGTGGTGGCTTCCTCGTCCGCAGTCACACGATGCAGGCTGAAACCGGGGATCGTGAGATCACGGAAATCATCGGCTGGGACCCAGTGCGTCAGGGCATTCGCTCGTGGTCGTTCACGTCAGACGGCGGCTTCGCCGAAGGGTCATGGACGCTCGATAACGACCACTTTGATGTGCTTCTCGACGGCACCACTGCTGCAGGCGACATCGTCTCCGGCCGGCTGACCGTCACCCGCCTCGGTCCGGATGACCTCCGAGTCGAGATGGAAGGGTCGGCGATTGCCGAGCTCCTGCCACCGGCAGGCGACATGGTCCGCACCGCCCGGTAGCCAGCAGCAGGGACTCACGCAGGGTCAGCGACGATTCGCTTCGGGCTGACGGGCCATCTGGTTCCGCGGCACGAAGTACACCTTCGGATCGTCAATGACCCATGGCGTACTCCAGGTCTTGCCGTTGTCTTGGCTGCAGACATTGAAGAAGAAGGTCTTAAATGTCTCCGTACGGTATCCGTAGGGATACTGTGAGGTGATGTGATCTTCTTCCGTCAGGTCATCCACTCCAGGACTGGCGAAGTAGTGAACCACGCCGTCTGGTGAGAACGCGATGCCCAGCGTCCACCAGCCGAGTTCGTCGATCCGCTTGCCCATCAGCTCACCACCGTTGCGGCCGCTGCGGATACGGATGTAGGCGCCGTCTTCCTCGTATCGCTGCTCATCGCCATTCTCAAAACAGATGAACATGCCGGGCCAGTATTCTTCGAGGCCATACTCACCCCGGTTTGGATGGTCCTCACCGGTGATGATCGTGTGGGTGTAGCAGCCGGTGCGGAAGCCGAACGAGGGGCCGCTGCGATTCTCCCACTGGTCGAACGGTGGCATGTAGACCCGGACCACGACAGACGGGCTGTTGGAGACGTTCATGCCCCCTCGCAGCAGACGCTTCATGTCGAAAATCAGATCGTCCTGCATCATCTTGCCCGACACATAACCGGGCACACCGCCGCGAAGCGTCGCAATCAGCAGCCCGTGCTCACTGCCTTCGAGCCCCGGAGCGGGCAGGGCAACACGCTGCACCGTGTCGGGAGTGCCGCGTTTGGGACCTTCGAACCAGACCCGATTGGCACTCCGACCGAGCGGGCTCCGCATCCGTTCGTCCTGCTCCTCTGAGCTCTTGGGGTGGTTGTAGTACCACTTCCAGTTCTCATCTTCGAAGTCGTCGGTCACGCCCTTGGCGAGCGAACCCGTGCCCGGAACCAGCGGCGGACGGTCTGGCAAGGCGGGAGCATTCGGCCGCATCACCGTCTGACTCTTCGGTGGTGGACTGCGGCGGAAGAAGGGACCAATCGCTTCGGCGGTGTGGGCCAACAGCACAGCCTGACTGATGACCACCGAGGCAACCAACATGCTCCGAATACGTGAGTACGACAGGTGCAACATGATGCTCTTCAATCCCCTTCCGCGGGTAATGCTGGCAGGCTTCAGGAACGCCAGGTGACGCAGCACACCCACCCGTTTAGCGAAGGGTTCCGGCAGTGCGGCCTGTAACGGTTCTTTCGGTGCTATCGGCCACACCAGGGGCGGTTCTGCACCTGAGCTTGAAAAACTGCCCGTTTTTTAGGCGTGGACGCGGCAGATGAGGCCCCCTCAGCCCGCCTCACGCCGGATCAGCGGCAGCTGGGCTTGCTCAGCCGCTTCTGCAGCGACCTCCAGCAACGCACTGGCGCCCACAGCCAGAATGGCTGTGGCTTGGAGGCTCTTCGCCTCGACAGCGATGGCCGCTGCTTCCTGTTCGCAGAACGCGGCTGGCACCTCTCCCAGCCGCACCCGATAGAGCCAGCCTGCCATCGAGAACTGCTCAAACCAGTCGGCAGACTGTGTCGCAATCGCTTGGTTGTCCGCAACGATCAGCAGTGGTGAACGTCCGCCACTCGCGGTGACCATATCGAGCCAGGCAGCGGGCGCACTGTCGGCAGCGTCACTCACGGTCCGTAAAAGTCTGTCGGGGTCGAGCCAGGCCGTGGGGTGGTCGGAGGCCGCGAGCTGGCCGGCGACGAACTGGCTGGACGACCAGCGTTGAGTGTGGACGTGCCGCGGGGCACAAACCCTCGGTAGCTCGAGCCACCCGGCTGCGGCACAGCACCGCCGGTCCGCGGAGCCCCACCCAGCAGCCGACCCGCATTGAGATCCTTGGTTGTGCCTGAAGTGCCATAGCCCGGCCGCACCGCGGGTGCCCCGGCACGGATGCCTCCGGTCAACGCAGATCCCAAGGGCGCGGTCGGTCGTTCAAACGGACGTGATCCTCCGATCGGAGCCCCCGCATTGAGGCCGCCTGTTGAGCCCAGCCCAGACGTCTGTGGCAGGACTCGCGCCGCAGATGAGAGCGGAGCGTCCGCCGCAGCCTGGCTGCCTGTGGCGGATGGCAGACCGGAAGGTGGTCCCAGGAACGTCATCGTTGGTGACGCCGCATCGATGCCTGGTTGCGTCTCACTGCGGCCAGTGGCTGACAGGCCACTGCCAGGCAGTGGCTTCGCAGTCTGCCCAAGCCCTGGAACTTCACTCCCAGGCGGTGTTGGTGACTGGCGAGAAGTGGAACTACGACGGCCAAAGAGATCACTACCGTCGTCCTCATCGTCGCCAAAGAGATCGGCCGGGCGGCGGCCTGTGATGGGATCGATCCGCGACCGCTCGGCCCGCTCTACCCGCTCCCGACGCATCTGCGTACGAGCCATCTCTGCTTCGCCGAGATCAATCTTCCCGTCACGGTTGCGATCCCACCGCTGCAGCAGCATGCCACGGGTTGTGAGTTCGAGCGGGGCCCGCGACCCACCGCTCCCGATCGGCTCTGCCATTGCCACGCCGAAGCAGGGCACGACCATCGCACCAGCCACGAGAAGCAAACCAGAGTAGAAGGCTCGGGGAGCACGCATGACACACCCTCCGCAGGGACGGAAAACCGGAAAACCTTCTGAAGTCTACACGCTGCCGGCGAGCCCCGCCTTCGGGGAGGAAGAATGATCGGCAATCATGCTGGCAATCCGCTGAGACGCAGCTGTGGTATCCCCGCCGGACTGCTCGAGTTCACGGGCGGCCACATGACAGTGGAAGAGGTGGTCATCCACAGCCACTTCCGGAGGATCGACATCTCGACAGACCGTCTCCGCAAGTGGACAGCGGGGATGAAAACGACAGCCGGAGGGTGGCTTCGACGGGCTCGGCACATCACCTGGCAGAATCACCCGGCTTCGTCGTCGCTCAGGGTCGACAGATGGCACGGCGGAGAAGAGGGCCTGTGTGTAGGGATGCAGCGGAGCCCGGTAGAGCTTCGCGGCCGGTGCCATCTCCACAAACCTCCCCAGATACATCACCGCCACCCGGTCGGAGAGATACTCCACCACCGACAGATCGTGAGAGATAAACAGGTATGTCAGCCCGAGATCGCGGCGCAGATCGACAAGCAGATTCACCACCTGGGCCTGGATCGACACATCGAGTGCTGACACAGGCTCATCGAGGACGAGAAACTCCGGCTCGAGCACGAGCGCCCGGGCAATCGCGATTCGCTGCCGCTGACCGCCGGAAAACTCATGCGGATACCGCCGCAGGGCATCCGTCGGCATGCCTGTCCGCTCGAGGGCCCGCTGCATCCGTTCCACACGCTCGGTGGCGGACCCCATGCGGTGCACAATCAGGCCTTCTTCAAGAATCCCCCGCACAGTCATGCGTGGGTTGAGCGAGCCGTAGGGATCCTGGAAGACCACCTGCATCCGCCGCCGCAAGGCCCGCAGCTGTCGCCCCGAGACCTTTCGCACATTCGTACCACCAAGACGGACCTCACCACCCGTCGGCTCCACCAGCCTCAGCAGGCTCCGCCCCACCGTCGTCTTGCCACAGCCACTCTCACCCACAAGCCCGAGCGTCTCGCCGCGTGCGACACCAAAGCTGACACCATCGACAGCCTGTACAGCCCCAACCACACGACGCAGCACCCCACGACGAATCGGGAAATGGGTCTGGAGTCGGTCAACCGAAAGGAATGGCTCGCCCATGATGATCTCGAAGGTCTGCGGTCGGTCAGCGAGTGGCTTCCAGCTGCCCTGCTTCGTGGCAGCGGACAAAATGCCCTGGCGTGATTTCACGAAGCTGCGGCATCTCGGCGGAGCAGCGGGGCTCCTTGATGGAACTGC